>JAABUQ010005996.1_pt1 | contig 18805 bp, 13 predicted proteins | sample 5560001 | NCBI WGS metagenome assembly JAABUQ01 (sample SAMN10711888, study PRJNA513371) | rock metagenome | isolation source: Antarctica rocks | place: Antarctica: Victoria Land, Finger Mt nord | collected 2015-12-18
CAGAGCACAGAGCACAGAGCACAGAGCACAGAGCACAGAGCACAGAGCACAGAGCACAGAGCACAGAGCACAGAGCACAGAGCACAGAGCACAGAGCACAGAGCACAGAGCACAGAGCACTTATCGCAAATCGTACTGGTTTCGGGCTCTGGGCTCTAGGCTGTGCTCTCTGCGCGCGAATTCTGTGCTCTCGGGGCTCTGATTCTGTGCTTTTCGCGCTCCGGCCTGTGCTCTCCGCGCCGGGAAGTCATCCCTCCACGGCAAGCCTCAGAACGCCCGCTCCAGCAACTTGCCGATCACATATCCCGCCGCCGCGACGCCGAAGCCGACCAGGAACATGTCCCGGCCGCTCGTCCAGAGGCCGCGGCCGGTGAAGACGCTCCTCGCCGCGCCGACGCCGAAGTGGGCGAGCATGCTGATCGCCAGCGAGACCCAGATCGCCGTCCCGGTCGAGAAGATCAGGAACGGCACGATCGGGATCACGGCGCCGATGGCGGTCGCCGTGCCGGTGATCAGGCCGTCGCGGAGGGGACTGACGTCGGGGGTGCCGATGTGCAGCTCTTCGCGGACCTTGGTCTCGAGCGCCTGGTCGGGGTCGCTCATCAGGGCGCGGGCGGTGGCGAGGGCCTGGTCGGCGGGGACGCCCTTGGACTCGTAGATCAGGGCGAGCTCCTCGATCTCCAGGTCGGGCATCAGGCGGATCTCCTCGCGCTCGAGCGCGATGTCGTTCTCGTGGACCTCGGCCTCGCTCTTGGCGGCGAGGAAGCCGCTGGACCCCATCGAGAGGGCGTCGGCCACCGCGCCGGCGACGCCGGTGATGATCACGACCTTGGCGTCGACGTTCGCCCCGATCACCCCGGCGACCAGGCCGAAATTCGCGGTCAGGCCGTCGTTGAAGCCGTAGACGATGCTCCGGAGGTATCCCCCCGCGCCGGTCGTGTGCCAGGGCTCGCCCTCGCGGCCGAGGAGGTGGGACAGTTCGCTGGCGTGCTCGGCCGACTCGCGGGCGATGACCGCGGCGGTCTCGCGCATCCCCGGGTCGCTCGTCCGGTTGGCCAGCCGGAGGAACGACGCCACCTCGCGCCCCTCCTCGGCCAAGATGCGCGGCAGGATCAGCGACGGCCCGAACCGCCGCGCGAGCCAGGCCATCAGCCTCGGCCGCGCCGAGGGCCGCTTCGGCGGCGCGGGGTGCCCCTGCTCGGCGAGCAGGCCCTCCCACCGCTCGATGTGCCGGTCCTCGACCTCGGCGAGCCGGAGGAAGAGCGCCTTGCGATCCGCCGCCGGCTCCAGCTCCGCGAGCTGTCGATACAGGAAAGCCGCGTCGACCTCCTCGGCCAGGTAATGCCCGAGGAGGACGGGATCGGTCGCCACCACGTCGCTGCTCATCGCTGGAATCCTCGCCCGATCGATCGATCGATGATCCGCCCGCCCCGACGGCCCGCCCCGTCCACGACGGGACGGCCGGGCGCAGCCCGGGGTCGACCCCTCGTTTGTAGTCGAGTCGGGCGGCAGGGACCACCCCACCGGGAGATCCCCCGGCGGTCCCTCTCGCCCCTCGACCGGCCGCCGCGGTCGTCCAGGGTCCGGACGGCGGGCCGGGGTCGGACGTCTCGGCGACGGGGATGTCGCCTCGATGGCCCGGGATTTCGCTCGCCGCGAGGTCGCGCGCGTCCGTCCCGACTCGGTTTGCCCGACGGGCGATCCTTGAGTCGGACCGCGCGCGGGGACATAGTGGTGCGGACCGTGGTGCGGACCGTCGCGGCCCGGGCCGATGACCCAGCAGATCGGAGACATCATGGCCATCCCGAACGCCTTCCACCCACGCCCGGTCCTCCCCCGGCTCTCGATCGCGGCGACCCTCGCCGTCTGGCTGCTCATCGGTCTCCTCGGGAGTAGCACAAGGACCGAGGCGGCCGATCGTGACCCGAAGCTCATCGAGCGCGAGAACGCCAGGCCGGGCGCGACCGACTGGCAACTGACCCGGGTCCGGCTCGACGGCATCGACGGGTTCCGCTGCCCGTGGATCGAGGGCTATTGCTCGTCGCAGAGCGTCCAGGCGGGCGAGTCCCTCGACATCATGGTCTCGACCGACCCGCCCCGTCGGTTCGACATCCAGGTCTTCCGGATGGGGTATTATGGCGGCCGGGGGGCGCGGCTGATGGCCGCCCTCGGCCCGTTCCAGGGCAAGGCCCAGCCGGTCCCGAAGCCCGGTCCCAAGGACCTGCACGAGTGCCGATGGGACGCCGCCACGCGGCTCACGATCCCGACGGACTGGCCGAGCGGGGTCTACCTCGGGCGGCTCTCCGTGATCCCCCCCGACGAGACGATCGCCCCCTGGCAGAGCTACGTGGTCTTCATCGTCCGCGACGACCGGCCCGCCGACGTCCTCGTCCAGTGCTCCGACAACACCTGGCAGGCGTACAACCGCTGGCCCTCGCATTACTCGGTCTACACCCACCCCAGGGGGATCCAGGGGCCCTGGGCCGACGTGAGCTTCGACCGCCCCTACGGCCGCGAGTCGCAGTTCCGAGGCGTCGTCGACGACCCGCTTACGCTCGGCTCCGGCGAGTTCCTCCCGTTCGAGTTCCCGCTCGCCTACTTCCTCGAACAGCACGGCTACGACGTGACGTATTGCTCCAACGGCGACATGGTCCGCCCCGATCGCGGGCTCTCGTGCAAGGCGTTTATCAGCGTCGGCCACGACGAATACTGGGACATCCGCCAGTACGAGAGCGTCGTCAAGATGCGCGACGAGGGCGTCAGCCTGCTGTTCCTCTCGGGCAACGCGGTCTGCTGGGTGACGCCCCTGACGGCCTCCTCGGACGGACGGCCCGGCCGGATCATGTTCCGCGGCGGCCCGTACGGCGGGCGTTACCAATGGGCCGAGGGCCGCGAGAAGGACCACGGCCCGTTCCCCCATCGCGGGCCCGACGAGGGCTACCTGATGGGGGCCCGCAACGTCGAGCCCGTCACCGGCGGCGGCGACTGGGTCTGCACCAAGCCGGACCACTGGATCTTCGCCGGCACGGGGATGAAGCAGGGCGAGCGGATCCCCGGCCTGATCGGCTGGGAGTACCACGGCGACCCGCCCTCCGACCTCCCCGGCCTGGAGGTCGTCGGCCAGGGGACGGCACTCAGCGGCGGGGTCCGGCCCCAGCGCTGGGCCGCGACGATCTACCCCGGCCCCAAGGGGAACTTCGTCTTCAACGCCGCCACGATCTTCTGGTCGCAGGGCCTGAGCTCCCCGCCCGGCCACACCCTCCCCTGGACCCACTGGACCCGCCCCCACGGCCCCGACGACCGCGTCCGGCGGATCACCCGGAACCTGCTCGACCGCGCCATCGCATCTCAGAAGTGAAGGGTCGGGCCGTTGGGCGGGATCATGCGTCCCGGTCGGGCGATTCCTCGGGCCGTGGCGGACGCACGTTGGCGACGAATCGCTCCTCGCAGGCCCCGAACCGGCGATAGTTCGCCCGCGCCTCGGTGAGGCACAGCGACCCGTTCGGGCCGCCCCGGACGACGTCGGCATCGTACTCGTCCTGGCCATCATCCTCCCAGAAGCAGACGCTACAGATGTCGAACATGCCCCGCTCGTGGAGGGTCTTGCACCCGCAGCACGGGCAACGGAGCGATAGCTCAGCTGGCCCATTGTCGAGTCGGCCCACATACTCGAAGAACCAGGCGATCCGTCTCGCGCGTCCCTCGGGCGAAGGGTCGTTTTCGGGATGTTCGTCCATCAGAGTTGCCCTTGTGTCGACTGCTCAGGGAGTCCAGGGATGAGTTCGGACGCTACGTCTTCCGACCTCGTCAATAACGGGCTGAGGACGTCCCCGTTCCGCGGGAATGTCGGCTCACCTGTCAGACGAGGGTATCCTCCGTCGCAGCCGATCTTGCGCGACACGCAAATGGACCTCTGCGTTCGCACCCATCGAATCGACTCGGAACATGGCCCCTGAGTCCTGGGATGGCCTTGCCCATCAGTCCCGGCTCACGCCGTCGCGACGGGCCGGCCCGGGCCTTCAGCGGAAGTACGGCCCTCGGTCGCCGAACGAGTCGCGGAACTTGTACGCGTCCGCCTCGGCGGCCCCCCAGTCCTTCGCCCGGGCCTTGGCGACGATCGACTGGAGGACGGCGTAACTCGCGTCGGAGAGGGTGCCGGCGTCGTGCCTCGTTTCGATCAGCTTCGCGTCGCGGCTCAGCTCGGCCGGGTTCTTCAAGGTGACGGCGGTCAACAGCGCCTCGAAGGCCCGGGCGTTGCCGATCTCGCGATCCGACGGGCCCCCGCAGCCCCCGGCCGCCGTCGCGAGCACGACCGCGAGCGGCCAGGTCGCGCGGGCCGGGGCATGTCGTCGATCAATAGCTGTCGCCACCGACCACCTCCCCGACGGCGATGCTGCTCAGGGCCTGCCAGGCCCGGAGGTTGATCGAGGCCTTGATGAACCGGACCGACCCGTCTCCCATCAGGACGTTCCCCCCGCCCGGGTGGAGCGAGAACATCTCGTCCGTGTGCCCGAGCGGGCTATTGGGCGGGTGGATCACCACCGGGTCCTCGTACAGCGACGGCCCGCTGTGGACGGCCAGGAGGGCACTCGGATAGTCGTAGTTCACGCCGAGCCCGCCGGTCCCCGCGCTGGCGAAGGCCCCGTAGGCGAAGTGTCGGTAGCCGGGGACGATCCCGACCCAGGAGGCGTCGGCCAGCGCCGGGGACTTCTCGCCGGCGAAGACGGTGTTGCTCAGGCCGTCGGTCACGGCGGAGTAGCTGACCCGGCTGTTCCGGTAGATCGGCCCGTTGCAGCCCCGGACCGGGTCGTCGTGGCGGACCCCGATCGGGATGCCCGAGTCGTTCCACCCCTGGTTGTACTGGTAGTTCGACCGGGCTAAGGCCCGAGTCGCCACCGGCAGGGGATTCCCGCCGGCGTCGACCAGCGGGCAGGTCGGGCCGGGGTTGTTCGCCGACGGGCAGTTGAAGACGTTCAGGCTGATCGCGACGACCGTCCCGTTGTCGGCCACCCACGTCGGCAGGTTGAAGTTGATCGCGTTGGCGAGCGGGGCCTGCTCGACCTGGGGCAGCAGCAGGGCGAGCCAGCCCCACCCCGGCCCGTTGTCGCCCGACTGCGGGTCGGGGTCATACCCCGGCACGCCCAGCCTCCCGAGCGGACGCTCCGAGCTGACGTATCCCGAGACGACGCAGCCGAGCGATGACTCGTAATTCGCGATCGCCAGCCCGACCTGCTTGAGGTTGTTCGTGCACTGGGACCGCCGCGCCGCCTCGCGCGCCGCCTGCACGGCCGGCAGCAGCAGGGCGATGAGGACGGCGATGATCGCGATCACCACCAGCAGCTCGATCAGGGTGAATCCGCCTCGCCGAGGGCCCGATCCCGTCGTGGAAGGCCGCGGTACCTCAGCCGGATTTGAGGTTGCCATGAAAAGAATCTCCGGGGAATCGAAATAGGGCTCTTCCCAATCTAATGGAATGATTTTCGGACGACAATACTTTTTTTTGGTCGATCAAAAAAAATCTGCCAATGATGCTCGAAACGCGAGGGCCGCTGCTCGGCCCAGATTGGGCCGCTTCCGTTCCGACCGAAGTCAACCGACGTGGCCGGGCACCGACAGCAAGGCGGCGAGCGCGGCGTCCACGGTGGACGCGTCGAATCGGTCCTCGCCCGCGAGGCCGCCGTCGGGGCCGTGGGTGAGGTGCCAGGCCCGGGCGATCGGGCCGCAGCCGAGTTGGGGGGCAAGGTGGGCTGAGAGGAGGAGGCGGAGCCGCTCGGCGGCGGGGTCGGTCCGGTCGTCGGCGACCTGGAGCAGCGTCCAGGTCCCGGCGGCGTCGCGATAGGCGAGGTCGAGCCGGCCCGCGACGACCGTCGGCCCGTCCGGGCCGGCCGGCCAGGCGACCGTCCACGGGATGTCGCGGCGGACCTCGGCGGCCGTGGCCAGCGCGCGGCCGAGCGGGCCTTCGACCCGGCCCCGGAGCCGCTCGACGGCCTCGGCGACCAGGCGCGGGGGCACGGCGGGCGAGCCTCGCCGGGCGTGGTCGGCCGCCACGGCTTCGAGGGCGTCGCGGCGGGTCGAGCGCGGGTCGAGCAGGATCGCGCGGGCCAGGCGGTCGAGTCGGCCGGCCGGCGAGCCCGGGCCGAGGGCCGTCGCGGGGTCGACGTCCACGAACGCCGGGCGGATCGCCGGGGGCGGGGCCGGCGAGGTCGCATCGGGCTCGGGCTCGGGCAAGGACTCGATCAGGCTCGCAATCGCCAGGAGCGGGGGACTCCTCCGCGCGGGGCGGGAGGACCCCCGAGTGAGGCGGGGCGTGCCGCGGAGGACCTCGACCTCGGGGCCGGGCCGGCCGTCGGGGAGCGGGCCGCGGGCTCGGCCCGAGTCGAGGTCGAACCGGGCCTGGAGGAGGGTCAGGGCCGGGGATCTCGGGGGGGAAGTCGGGTCGCCGGAAGTCGAGAGGACGAGGAGGTCGCGGGCGCGGGTCGCGGCGACGTAGAAGACGCGGAGGGCCTCGGCCTCATCCTCGGCCCGGCGGATCTCGCGGCGGACGAGCCGGCCGAGGCTCCCCCCGGCGGCGGAGGCCTGACCCTCGTCCCCCTCGTCCGACTCGACGCCGACCTCCAGGAGCGGGCCGAGGTCGGGGTCGAGCGCGAACGACTCGTGGGGGCCCTTCGACTCGCGGTCGAGGTCCGGGACGATCACGGCCGGGAATTCGAGCCCCTTCGCCTTGTGGACCGTCAGCAGCCGGACGGCCATCGCGAGGTCCCCGGTGGTCCCGGCCTGCTCCTCGCGCGGGGGCTTGCGGGAGTCGGCGCGGAGGCGGTCGACGAACCCGGCGAGCGAGCCCCCCTCGGCGTCGGCCTTGCGGGCGACCCGGATGAGCTTCCGGGCGTTGGCGACCTTGCGGTCTCCGAGAGACTCGCCGAGCAGGGCGGCCTCCAGTCCCGACTCGTCGAGGACCCGGGAGACGAGCGTCGCCACCGGCTCGCGATCCTTGCGGCCCCGCCACCGGGACAGCAGCTCGGCCGCCCGGACGGCCAGCCGTCGGTCGCGGGGCGAGAGGCCGGGGAGGGTCGCGGGGTCGCCGTGGGCGAGGCCGGCGTTGAGGTCGCCGGGGCGGACCGAGGCGAGCCAGAACAGGGCCTCGTCGCTGAGCGCGAAGGCGGGGCCGCGGAGGGCGCCGGCCAGGGCGAGCGAGTCGTGCGGGTCGTCGATCGCGGCGAGCAGGTTGGTCAGGTCGAGCACCTCCTGCTGGGCGTGGTAGGCCGAGCCGCCGGTGACGTGGTAGTCGAGGCCGACGTCGGGCAGGGCCCGCTCATAGTGGCGGAAGGCGTCGTTGCTCTTGAACAGGATCGCGACGTCCCCCGCCCGGATCGGCCGGACCGCGCGGGCCGCCTTGTCGAAGACGGGGCGGCCCTCGTCGATCCACGACCGGATCAGCCGCGCGAGCCGGTCGGCCTCGTCGCGGCGGAGGGCGTCGACGTCGCGGCCCTTGGCCTCGTCGTCTTCCTCCGGCCAGGCGAAGGCGACCGCCGGGAGGCCGTCGGGCAGCGGGTCGGCCTGGCCGGGGGTGAGCGGCTCGTACTCGTCTTCGAAGGCCTCGGCGAAGAGGGCGTTGACGAAGTCGAGGATCGCCGGCCGGCTCCGGAAGTTCTCGGTCAGCGGGAGCCGCCCCTCGGCGGGGAACTCGTCGCGGTACCGGGAGAAGAGCGCGGGGCGTGCGCCCCGGAAGCCGTAGATCGACTGCTTGAAGTCGCCGACGAGGAAGAGGCGGCCGTCCGCCAGGCCCTCGCCCGCGATCAGGCGGACGATCTCGTCCTGGACCGGGTCGGTGTCCTGGAACTCGTCGACGAGGATCAGGTCGAACCGGGCCGACAGCTCGGCGCGGGCCGGCCCCGAGTCGTCGCGGAGGAGGTCGCGCGCCTTGAGCAGCAGGTCGTTGAAGTCGAGCGCCCCCCGCGACCGCTTGATCCCTTCGAGTCGTCGCCAGGCCGAGGCCCCGACCCGCGCCAGGCGGAGGCCCATCGCCGCCGACTCGTTCGTGGATGCGTCGTCGTGATCGAGCCCCCTGACGATCGCGTCGATCGCCTTGCGGAAGCCCTCGAAGACCTCCTTGCAGGTCGGGTTGAGGGCCGGGTCGGGCCACTTGTCAGCCCGGAGGCCGGGCGGCATCTTGGCGTGCTCGCGGATCGCGCGGAGCGCGGCGGCGAGGTCGGGCTCGGACTCGACGCCGAGCACCGCCTCCTCGATCGCGGCGAGCGCGTCCGCCATCTTCTCGGGGAACCCCTCGCGTCGCGACCGGATCAGGTCGAGGCAAGGCCGGGCCCCGCGGAGGAACCGGGCGATCAGCGCGGGGCGGGCCCTGGCATCGAAGGCGGCGCGCCATCGGGCGACGAGCGCCTCGGGTTCGAGGGCGCCCCAGGCGTCGAGGTCGCCCGCCGATCGGTCGGCCATCAGGGCGACGAGGATCGCGCGGGCGCCGTCGAGCCCGAAGGTCACGGCGAGCGCGCGGAGGTCGCGGTCGCGATCCATCAGCGCCGAGCGGAGGCAGGCATCGACGGCCGCCTCGCGGAGCCCCCCCGCGCCCGCCTCGTCGAGGATGGCGAACCCCGGGTCGACCCCCGCGCGGACGGCGTACCGGCGGACGACCTCGCCGCAGAAGGTGTGGAACGTCCCGATCGGGGCCGCCTCCAGGCCCCGGAGCACGCCCCGCCAGTGGGCGTCATCCTCTCCCCCGTCGAGCCGCGCCCGGCAGGCCGCGCGGACGCGCGACCGGAGCTCGCCCGCCGCCTTGTCGGTGAAGGTCAGGGCCACCATCCGGTCGAGCGGGACGCGACCCCGGCCCCCGGCCGTCCCCGCCAGGGCGGCGACGAACCGCTCGGTCAGCACCGTCGTCTTGCCGCACCCCGCCCCCGCGCCGAGGGCGACGCTGACGGCGCGGACGTCCAGGGGATGGCGTTGCTGGGGGGTCAGCGTGGGCATCCGGGGGTCCGTCGGAGGAGTCGGGGTGGTCTGAGGTCGGTCTTGCGTAATGCGATGCGAGGGTCGTGATCGAGACGCGGTCACGGGGGCAGGATCGTTGGGCCCGAGTCAGAGAGCACGGGGAGCGCGGACGGCACAAAATCCAAAGCATAGATAGTGAATGTGCTCATTTCTTGTGCCCCGCGCTCCCTGCCCGGCTTCTTCCGTTCCTCCCTCCTCACACGCCCGTCCCCTCTCACCCGCCCCCCGCCGACGCCGACAGGATCGTGACCAGCGGCAGCCCCTTGCCGACGCCCCGGGCCTGGCCGATCCGGCAGACCGTCAGGTAGTCGCACGACCGGGTGCAGTTCTTGTCGGTCGGGTCGACCGGGAAGGCACCCCGGCGGAGCAGCGCGGCCATCCTCAGGATGGCGTCGACGACCCGGGCGCGGAACTCGGGCCAGGCCTCCCCCTTGGCCAGCTGGATCGGCCGGAAGCCGTCGCGGCCGAGGGTCCAGTAGCCGAAGTCGCACGCCGGGTCGGCGTCGCCATCGCCGAAGACGAACCGCTCGACGGCGAGCGCGTAGAGCGGGAGCTGGATCGCCCTCAGCCGCTTGGTCACGTCGGGGCCGGTCGGCGCCGTGCCGGATTTGTAGTCGATCACCCGGAAGCCCGGGCCGGCGTCGGTCTCGATCAGGTCGACCCGGTCGATCATCCCGCGCAGGAGGACCCGGTCGTCGTCCGTCCCCAGGTCGAGGGCCGGATAGCCGTCCCAGGCCGGGCCGTCGGCGTCGGCTTCGAGAGGGTCCTCGGCCCGAACCCGGCCGAAGGCGAGCTCGAAGTGTTGCGGGCGTGAGCCCGCCCCGGGCCCGTCTGCATAGGCTTCGTACTCGGCGAGGTAGCGCTTCAGCAGGAGTCGGGCGCGTTCGTCCTCGATCGCGCGCAGGCCCCCCGCGACGTCGCCGGGGGGCTCGGGCCCGGTGTCGAGGTCGACGGCCATCCGGGTCTGGATGTGCATCTCGAGCCGGCCGAGGACGTCGACGCCGGGCTCGTCGGTGGCGATCGAGGCGTGGATCTCCTCCAGGGCCTTGTGCAGCCGGCTCCCCCGGCCGGCGTGGTCGTCGCGCAGCTCGGCCCGGTCGTCGGGCGGGGGGATCTTGAGGACGTACCGCTGGTAGAACTGGAACGGGCAGAGCGCGAAGCTCTCGAACTGGCTGGGGCTGAAGGCGTGGCCAGGGCCGAAGGCGTCGGCGATCCGGGCGACGAGGGCGGGGTCCGAGAGATACCCGTCGTACGCGGTGAACCGGCGGACCCGGAGCCGGCCGTGGAGGAGGCGGAGGCCGGCCGCCGTCCCGTCGAGCGACCGCCGGTGCCTCGGGTCGCGGGCCAGGGCGAGCAGGCCCGAGGTCTCGCGGTCGCGGCAGGCCCGCGCCACGGCCAGGACCCGCGCGTCGGCCGGCGACCGGGCGAGGTCGGGATGCTCGCGGAAGGTGGGGTCGAGCCGCGAGAGCGTCGGATGCGCGGGGGACTCGGCGACGTCCCCGAGCCGCCGGCGGACGTCGACGACGAACCCGGCGGGATACACCTCGTCGCCGTTCTCGGCCTGCGTGGGCACGAGCAGGACCACCTCGTCGGCGGCCGACCCGAGCACGCGGAGGAACCGCAACCGCTCGCGGGCGAACGCGAGCGGGATGCCCCCGGCGTCGGCCTCGGCCTCGGCCTCGTCGTCGACCTCGGGCGATCCGGCGGTCACGACGTCCCGGGCGGGGAAGGTCCCTTCGGCGAGGTCGGTCAGGAGGATCACGCGGGCGCGGAGCCCGTCGGCCTCGTCGACCGTGGCGAACCGGACCGTGCCCGGCCGGGTCGCGGGGATCGGGGCCGGGGCCTCGGCGGCGATCGCGTCGAGGGCGAAGGCGAAGGCGTCGCGGTCGATCGGCCGGTCGGCGTGGTCGCGGATGGTCGCGTGGTCGTCGAGGGCATTCCAGAGGGCGTCGAGCGCCCGGCGGTCGGTCGGGTCGGGGCCGATGCCGAGGCTCGCGGCCAGCCCCCGCGCCCGCTCGGCCTGGGTCGACCACGAGGCGGGACCGGCCGGCCATTCGAGCGCGGAGGCCAGCCGGTCGAGCGTGGCGCGGGCCCTCCGGGCGCGGTCGGCCTGGGCCGGATCTCCGCCGAGGTTGTCGAGCGCGGACTCGATCGGCCGTCGGCCCCGGAAGACCCGGAGGCCGCGGATCACGGACGCCGCCTCGGAGCGGATGGAGGCCCGGCCGGCCCTCGCCCCGAGCTGGCCGTGGCGGAGGAGTTTCACCAGCGGCCCGACCTCCCAGCCGCCGGCCGGGATCGAGACCGCCAGCCGGAGCGCGGACACCGACGGCTCGACGGCGAGCGGCCTCGGCGGCCCGCCCGAGGCCGGGATGCCCCACGACCGGAGGACCTCGATCGCCCGCGACGCCGACGAATCCCCCCAGCCCCGGACCAGGACCACGACCTCGTCGGGCCGGACCCCCCGCTCGATCCGTCGCGCGACCTCGCGCGCCAGCAGCAGGGCCAGCCCCTCGCCCGACGGCCCCCCCAGGATCGACAGGCCCGCGACCGGCCCCAGGGGCTCCCCGACCTCCTCGTCGGCGAAGAGGGTCCGTTCCAATTCGGACCGGCCGGTCGGCCCGTCGGGCCCGAACGTCTCCTCGGCAAACTCGAGGTCGAGCAGCCGCGACCAGAGGGGGGCGACGGCCATGTCGTCGGGGTCGGACGGCTCGGGGAGCGTGACCAGGACCGATCGCGCGGCCCGGGCGGCCCAGTCGATCACGCGGTCCTGGGCCTTGCTCGGCGCGACCGGGTCGAGGATCGCGACCGGCCCGGGCCGGCCGAACGCCCCGCCGCCGGCCAGGGCCCGCGACGCCCAGACGGCGAGGCCGGGCCCGTCCTCCGCGGCGTGCTCGTCGAGGATCGCGCGATAGTGGCGATAGATCGCCCACTCGGCGGCCGTCACCGCATCGGGCCGGGGCGGCGGGCCGCCCGGGAACCGCTCGGCCCGGGTCCAGCCGGCAAACCGGGCCCGGAGCGATCGTCGCGAGCCCGGCAGGTCGGCCACCGCGGCCATCGGGCCCAGCTCGTCGGCCCGACGCGCCCGGTTGATCGCCGCCAGGACCGCCGCGCGGGCCGCCGCCTCCGAGAACCGGACCGGCGGCCGTGCGTGCCGGCGGGCGACCTCGTCCCAGAGGTCGTCCCAGCTCAGGACGAGGGGCCGCGCGGGGGACGACCGGGCCCGGGCCAGCCGGTCGACCAGGGCGTCGCGGGCCATCGCCGTGGCGACGATCCAGAGGGCGTCCTCGTCCCGGCCGAGCCGGTCGACGGCCCGCCCCGCGAGGTCGGCGTGATACGGGCCCGTCCAGAGCAGGCGGGGGGATGCCATCGGGGGCGGTCCTCGGGCCCCGTCGGCCCGTCAACCGCCCTATCGCGCCGAGGCCCTCCCGGCCAGCGCGAGCACGGCGATCCCCAGGGCGAACAGGTATACAGAAAAATACCACAACGCCCCCGCGCGGGCAAGCCGAACCAGCCAGATGATCGCCCCGAATCCGACCAGCCCCGCGACCACCGTCGCCAGGAGGGTCGGCCCGATCGAGCCCGGGGCGAGCATCGCCGGGGTGACGTCCCTCAGCTCCAGGACCCCCGCCCCGGCGATCACCGGGACGGCCATCAGCAGGCTGAACCCGACGGCCCAGCTCCGGTTGAAGCCGAGCACCAGCGCCGTGGTGATCGTCAGCCCGCTCCGGCTGACCCCGGGCAGCGGGGCGAACATCTGGGCGAGCCCGACGATCAGGGCGTCGACCCACGTCGTCTCGGCCGGCCCCTTGTTCCCCCCCTTCATCCGGGCGGTGATCAGCAGGACGGCCCCGGTGATCAGGAAGCCGACGCCCGCCGCGGTCAGGCTGGCGAAGGCGGCCTCGATCTTCTTCTTGAGCAGGAGGCCGACGAAGACCGCGGGGATCGTCGCGATCACCGCGAGCACTCCGGTCCGGATCAGGCTCGGCCGGTCATAACCGGGGGCCACCCCCGCCGACCCGAGCAGCCCCCGCGCCGACTCGACGCCGACCTTCCGGTAGTAGAGGAGGATCGCCGCGAGGGTGCCGAGGTGGACCATCACGACGAAGAACAGGTTCTCCGCCCCCGTCTGCGACCGGCCCGACCGATAGTCGAGGAACTTCTGGGTGATCGAGAGATGGCCGTCGCTGGAGATCGGCAGGAATTCGGTGATGCCCTGCACGATGCCGAGGATCAGGGAGTCGAGCCAGCTCATGGAGCCTCGTGGGTCGAGGGAAGGGGCCGATCTGGGGTCCGGTTGGAAAGCGATCGAGCACAGAGCGCAGAATCCTTGCACATTTCGATTCGCGACATGCCTCTTCCTCCGTCCTCCGGCCTGTTTATGCCCGGTGTGCCCTGTGCTCCGTCTTCTGCTCTCGCGTGCTCGATCCCGCGAGCTGCGTCCAGGCCGTCAGGGCGGCCCCGCCGAAGCGGCCAGGCGCGGGTAGGCGGCGACGACGTAGCCGAGCCCGCTGTAGACCGTCAGGACGACGGCGGACCAGGTCAGCACGTCGCGGCCGACGAGCCACGAGCCGCCCGGCCGGAGGCTCAGGCAGAGCAGGATGGCCGCGATCGACAGGCATTGCAAGGTCGTCTTGAGCTTGCCCGCGAGCTTCGCCCCGAACGGCTCCCCCTGCCCCTCGACCAGGCTGCGGATGCCCTGGATCAGCAGCTCGCGGACGACGATCACCGCCACCATCCACGGGGTGAGGCCCGTCCCGGGCAGGGTGACGAGGTAGATCAGGGTGGGCGCGACGACCAGCTTGTCGACCAGCGGGTCGAGCTGCCGGCCCAGCGCCGAGGTCTGGCCGAGCAGCCGCGCGAAGTAGCCGTCGAGCGCGTCGGTGATCGCGGCGAGCCCGAACACCACCAGCGCCCCGAGGTACCACCCCGCCGAGATCAGCCCCAGCGCGATCGCCCCGAGGCCGAGCCGGCTCATCGTGAGCGAGTTCGGCACGTTCCAGAACCGGGGACGCGGCCGGGTGGCGACGGCCGGGGCGTCGGGCGCGCCTCGGATCACTGGAGGATATTCAGCGAGGAGGTCGGCCGCTTCCGGGCCCTGGGCCGGCCCTTCCGGCGACGAGGGGGGGCGGTCCCGCGGACCCGGGCGACGAGGTCGTAACCCGAGGCGCCGACGATCTCGGCCGTGACGAGGTCGCCGGGCTCGAGGCCGGGGCCCTCGACGTAGCAGACGCCGTCGACGTCGGGGGCGTCGGCATAGGTCCGGCCGGCCATCAGGCCGGCGAGGGCGGGGTCGGTCGCCGGGCCGTCGATCAGGACGTCGAGGTCGCGGCCGACGAGCGAGGCGTTGAAGCCGAAGGCGACCTCCTGCTGGGCGGCCATCACCCGGTCACGCCGCGCGATCATCACCTCGGGGTCGACGTGGCCGCCGAGCTTCGCCGCCGGGGTGTCGGGCTCGAGCGAGTAGGGGAAGACCCCCAGCCGCTCGAACCGGGCCGACTCGACGTAGGCGAGCAGCTCGGCGAACTCGGCCTCGGTCTCGCCCGGGAAGCCGACGATGAACGTCGTCCGCAGGACCAGGCCCGGGATCGTGGCGCGGAGACGCCCGACGATCGCCTCGGTCTGGGCCCGGGTGTGCCGCCGGTTCATCAGCTTGAGCATCCGGTCGTTGATGTGCTGGAGCGGCATGTCCAGGTACGGGATCACCTTCCGGCCGGTCGCCAGCGCCTCGTACAGCTCGTCGGTGAAGTGGTTCGGGTAGTTGTACAGGACCCGGATCCAGTCGATCCCGTCGACCTCGTCGAGCGCCCGGAGCAGGTCGGCGAGCCGGGGCCGGCCGTAGAGGTCGAGGCCGTAATACGTCATGTCCTGGGCGACCAGGTTCAGCTCGCGGACGCCGTCGGCGGCGAGCTCGCGGGCCTCCTCGACGACCGCCTCGATCGGCTTGGTGACGTGCTTGCCGCGCATCAACGGGATGGCGCAGAAGGTGCAGAGCCGGTCGCACCCCTCCGAGACCTTGAGGTAGGCCAGGTGCTTCGGCGTGATCCGGAGCCGGGCCCGGTCGTCCTGCGCCTGCATCGGGGCGGGGCGGAAGACGGTGCGCTGCTCGTGGAGGCCGCCCATGATCCGGTCGGCAATCCGGGCGATCTCCTCGCGGCCGTAGACGCCGACCACCTGGTCGACCTCGGGGACCTCCTCCAGGAGCATCTCCTTCTGCCGCTCGGCGAGGCAGCCGGCGACGACGACCCCCTTGAGCCGCCCGTCGCGCTTCCGGCCGATCATCTCGCGGATCACGCCGAGCGACTCCTGCCGGGCCGCGTCGATGAACCCGCAGGTGTTGATGATGACCAGGTCCGCCGCCTCGGCGTCCGGCACGAGGACGTAGCCGTCCTGCGCCAGCAGGCCGAGCATCCGCTCGGAGTCGACGAGGTTCTTCGGGCAGCCGAGGCTGACGAAGGAGAAGGTCGCTTTCAGATGTCCTGATTCGTTCATTTTGTTGTCACGCTAACCGTTCGCCTGGGGTACGGGGGCGTCCAGCGGCTCGACAGTTTCCATCAGCATCATCGAGGCATCATGCCATTTCTCCACCGTCTCGGCGCCGGCGGAAGTGTAGATTCTCGCCGACATTCGCCCGACGAGGATCATCTCCGGGTGCCGAATGTCAAACGCCTGGCCGCTCGCCATCCGGATGCGGAAGGGTCGGAACGGTTCGGCGGCGACATACTCGCCGAGTTTCCGATAAGTCATCATCGGACGGGCTCCAAGAGGAGGACGGTTCTTGGTCGCAATCGCTCACGCCTCGACGAAGGAGAAGGTCGCTTTTACGCCTTAATTATTGTTCATTAATGCCATTATGTCGTGATTCGCCCTTCTGCCGGGCCGTGACTTCCCGGGGCTCGATCGATCCTAGCAGCATCAACGAGACTTCCTGCCAGCGTTCCGCCGCGGTGGCCTGACCTTCCGGTCTGATCTGAACGGTGACGGATGACCTCCCAACCCTGACCATCTCCGGGTGCCCTACATCGAACGTGCGCCCACTCGCCATGTCCATCCGGAAGGGCCGGAACGGCTCCGCCGTGACGAAATCCAGGACGATCCGTGGTGCCAGCATCGCCAAAGTCCTCGAAACCGAAGGAAATCCGGCCTGCTGGCCCTGGACCGGGGCCCGGTTCCCCACCCTCGTCCGCTCGCGAATCGCGGCGAATGACAGCCCGAGGCCCGTACGGACCAGGCCGGTGCAGCACTTTCGGGCCGGAGGCCGGATCGACTTCGGCCGACCCGACGCGGGCCCGGATCCTCGGGGCGAGCGGGACGGTGGGGGCGGCCATCGGCCCGATGCAAGTCATCCAGACTAGGGTGGGGCCGTCCCCCGCGTCAAGCCGATCCTCGTCGTGGGGGACTTCGGCTGCGGGGTCGCGTGCTGTCGGGGTTCCGTCCTGGCGGACCGGCTGTCGCCGCCTTGCTGCCCGCTGACGCATAAGAAACGACTTGACACCTATCTCACTCTCATGACCCTGACGTGTGCCTCGGCGAACGCCATGTTCTGGACCGCCGCGCCAATTGCTCTGACCTGATCCGCCTCGCGGGCCCTGTGCGATCCTGCGATCACATCCAGCTCATCGATTGCCCCCTGGATCGACTGGCCCAGCGGCAGGAGGACCGGCGCGTAGCGGCTGGCGATGCGGTTCTTCTCCGATTCCGGCAGCGTCTGCTTGGGAACAAACGACGAGGCCAGCTTATCCCTCCACTCGAACAGGCGGGCACTCAGAACCGGCCCGATCCCCGGCACTTTCTGGTTTTGGAGTTTGTAGACGTCATAAGCCGTCTCAATGCCGAAGGATTCCAGCGCGAGGACGCGGTCGCCGGTGATGCCCCTGAGCTTCGCATGCCGGATCAGGGAATTCTCGAGATGAGCTTCCATCTGGATGTTCTTGGAATCGATCTCGGCCTGCCTGAGTTCCTTGTCGTAATCCTGCCTCGCGTGATTGTGGCTCGCAACGATCCCGTTCGCCTCGTCTTTGCGCTGCCGGAAACGTGCTGTGCTCGCCGACCGCTGCGCGTCGATTTCTGCCTCCAGCCTCACGACCTCGGCCTCGGCACTCATGACGCGGTCGCGCCACCGACGCTCTTCCGCAAGCCACGGTGCGTTCGCGGCTTCCCAGTCCGCGACCAGGCGGCGATTCTTGGCGTCGATTACGCCGCATGCCCGCTCATGATCGGCCTGGCGTGATGCTGTCAGCGCTTCCCATGCTGAAGTCAGACGATAGTTGTCCTGCTCGATCTCGCCGCGGCCCTTGTCGTAAGCCCACTGACGGGAGGCGTTTTCGGTTTCCCATGCCGAGAGTACGCGGCGGTTCGCCCCTTCGACCTCCTTGCGCGCCTGTTCATGATCCGCCTCGATTGCGGCCTTCACCAACGCCCATGGCGCTAACCTGCGGCGGTTTTCTTCGTCCACCGCCCTGCATTGCCGGGCGTGCTCTTTCGCCTTCGCCCCATTCGCCGACTTCCAGGCGTCCAGAATCCGCTCATTGGCCTCCTCGATCGGCCGGCATGCTTCCGCATATTCCTCGTCCATGCGCTCGCATTCATCCTCGTGGGCCTCCTTGAGTCCCTCGCGGGCACGTTCCCTTCGCCGGTTTTCGGTGGCATTCAGGAGAAACCACCAGACGGCGAAGGCGGCGATCGCGATGACGCCCACCAGTTTGGCAACGAAAAAGACGCAGGCTCCGCCGATAATCCCGGCGATGCACAACCGGGGAAGGAACGGGTCCGGCGGCCCCAGCGTCGGCATTCGCGGGTCGACCGGAGGAAGCGGCACGGAATGGAGCTTCGGGCATGGGGCATCGACGGGTGCCGGCGGATGGGGCTTGAGGGCGGGAGAAGGCGGAATCTGCGGCTGAACCGGAAGATGCCTGATCGGGGGCCTCGGCAGAAGCGCCGGCGGCGGAGGTAACGGCGCCAGTACGGGCTTCTGCACCGGCGCGGGCGGCGCCGGATGGGGCAGCAGCACAGGCTTCCTGACGGACTGCAAGCCCGGCGGCAGGGACACCTGGATGGGCAGCGTCGCCCTCGGCCGCGCATACGGGGGAAACGCGATCTGCATCCCCGCGAGCCTGCGGATAAGGTCGTCAATATCCTCGGGCCGGAACGGCGCGCCGGACGCCCCCTGGCCCGGAGTGAAGAACATCAGCCGCGCGACCGCGATCAACTGGCACCACGGGCATTTGCCTGCCGCCGCCGGGTACGAGTGCTTGGGATCGTTCTTGCACCGGGCGAGATGCTTCATCGACGCGTCGAGCGAGTTACGCCATTCGGTGGCCGTGGGGCGTTGCGACGATCCGAAGGCCCGCTCGAACAGGTCGATGGTGGCCGCATCGAGCATCGCCAACGGGGGGACGTTCGGCGGAGGCTTGAGCCTGGTCGGGTTGCGGGTATAGGCGTACAGGCCCTCCTGGATGGCCTTCTCGATCGGGATGTCGGCAGGGACCAGCGGGACCCCCGAGAACGGGTGGCGACCCATCATCAGCAGGTGGAAGACCAGCACGGACAGGCCGAAAAGGTCGTGGTTGGCCGTTCGGTCGAGTGTCGTGAAATTTTTCCCGTGAAGTTCAGGCGGGGTATATTCGGGCACGCCCACCCCGCAGCGGAAGATACGCGAGCCTTCCGCGACCTGGAACGAGTCGCAGTCGACCAGGGCGACGATGGTAACTGATTAGCGCCCCTCTTGCCCTGGTTGAGCGTCACGCTTACGTTGGTCTTTATGAACGCAACCGACCTGTCCGCCCTGGATCGCGACGCACTGATCGCCTTG
>JAABUQ010005997.1_pt1 | contig 18804 bp, 14 predicted proteins | sample 5560001 | NCBI WGS metagenome assembly JAABUQ01 (sample SAMN10711888, study PRJNA513371) | rock metagenome | isolation source: Antarctica rocks | place: Antarctica: Victoria Land, Finger Mt nord | collected 2015-12-18
GCATCACCTAAAGTGTGCCAGAACCATATTTCGTGATGATTTACACCCGAAAAACAGGCCCTCTTTTGTCTTTTTACCTATCTATCAATCACATTCCATAGGGTTTTGTGGATTCTCAGAATAAAATTCGTTTTTCAATCAGATAACTGTTCCAGAGATTTCTCTAGAGCGGCCTGTAAAGCCCGAATACAGGGAAGACCACACTTTGCATTTCTCGCATAAATATTCCTGGCTGTTTTTTCAAAACGAAGCAGAGAAAATACAGCCAGGCGAAGCAAAATTCTCACATAAATATTCGTTTACAGTTGAGGATAACGCTGTTTTTTCTCAGTCTTTTACCAACTTCCACTCTTCCTCACGTACAACCCAACGCTCTTCTCCTTTTGACGGAGGAGTTTTTCGTGGAGGATGTGGGGGAAACTTTTGTCGATCCTTGACCTTTTTCATGTCACGGCGTGCGCCACAGTTCTGGCACTCGACATGCCAGATGCCACTTTCTTGAAATTGCTGAATGGTCACGCCAATAGGACCAAGAAAAGAGCATTTCGAGTTCTCGACAGGTACTGTTGGGGTTTCTTTTGCACCTACCGGGTCACGATGAACCGCACGCTCGATGCGCTTGGAGGAACGGGAGCGTGGTGCAGTGGGCTGTGGAGGCTGCGCGCGGGAGCCGTTTGGAGAGGAAAATGGGCTACCACCAGGCAGAGCTTGCGGCCTCCCCAGTAACTCAAGGAGTTCCTGCTCACTTTTTGCTTTTGCTTGCTCAATTTTGAACTCCCCTTGACGCGCTTCTGTTTCAAGACGAAAGCGCTGGTCAGGCTTCAGTGCATGTTTCTTGAGGTCGTCAATCGTCAGTGTTGTTTTTCCTGCACGACATACACTGCTCACCGTTTCGACCACCCAGTCACTCAAAATACCCACACAGCCAATGCTCCACTCCCCAAACCATTGCCATTGTCGGAGCATCTCAGGAATATCCACCTGGAGAGGCACTTGCACCAAGAGCGCCTTTAAGGCCCCAATGAAGTTCTCACACTCTTCTTGTTCGGTAAAATGATAACGAGCAAAATGCTCATCACGCATTCTCCTGGCGGCTTGCCCATTCAGGTGGCAAAAATCGTACAGCGAAAAATTCCCCACCAGGATGTAGAGCAGATTGGCACGATTGGTCAGCGATTTCAGCCAGTCAAGCTGCACTCCGGGTCGTTGTGCGACATCTGAATGCATGAGGTGCTGGGCCTCATCGATACAGATGGCCTTCACTCTGGCAACTTCGAGGGCATAGATGACAGCATCCCGCACATCTAGCCACTCGGCGGGGTCTGCGCTCTTTTTCCCGCGCAGACGGGCAAGCGGTAGGTTCTCAATTCGATCTCGAATAGCAACATGCCCACGCAGCGCGTGAAGCACCTGGCGATAAAAGTCGAGACGAGCAGAGGCTCCAACATCTTCTGGCGACGCCTGGACAATGACAACTGGGGTAAACGCGGGATTCGGCTCTTCCGCTCGCAGACGAGAGGCAATCCGATGAATGACCGTTGATTTTCCCACTCCAGAAGGTCCATAGAGTGCGAGCAAATGGTAGGACGTGTGCTCGGCAATGGCATCAGATAAAAGATGGTCCATGGCTTCGAGGTGAGGATGTTTGATTTTGAAGCGTTGAAATGCTTCCAAACGGGCGGCAAATGCTGAATCACATGGTGGCATTAACGATACTCCTCAAAGGTGGGGATGTGGGCAAAGTCAATCACGATCTCGTGGGGCGAAGCTTTCGGCTCAACCTCAACGGATTTCGGCTGGAGCACCGCATGGCGAAGTGCTTGTTCCTCATAATCACGCTGATGTTGGAGCGCCACTTTCTCTTCCTGCTCTACCTGCTGCAAAAACTGAGCCAGCAGCGGGCCATTCAACGCGACTCGTTTTTGTGAGTGCTGTCGTTGGTGCTCGCGCCACTCTTCCAGGATCAAATCCCACTCTTTTTCTGAGCGGCCATGAACCTGTGCATAGTTGTCGGCGATGCATTCGAGCCATTGCCCATCAATAAAGGCGTAGATCACACCCATATCATAGGGCTCAAAACGCACGGGAACAGAGTGACCAGCCATATCTGACGCATGCATACGCTCATTCCAGTACTGCAAGCCATTGACAGTAATCCCACGGCTGCGGTGGATTTTGGCGGCTCCGGTACGGGTTGTCGGTCGTGTCTGCATCACAAAGGCATCCGTGTACGGGATGATGCGATGAGATCGCGCCCCGGCAAGTTGCATGCCCTGAGCGTAGGCTTCACGCGGACTCATAAACAAGGCAGAATGTTCCATTTGATCATAGACCTCATGGACATACTCGCGCAGATGGGCCGTGAATCGCTCTAGCATCCAGACAGCCAGGCGTTTTGGATCGACTTCGCGAGTCAGAAGCCTGGGGGCTTTGGTTGCCTGAGTATTGCCCCGAAGCTGCTGGAGAAAATCAACCTGTGTTTTCCCAAAGAGGCGCTCAATCACCGCTCCAGCATGGGGCTCGGCGACAGGACGCTCAACTTTCGTGATAAAACACTGAGCAAGCAAGGCTTCAAAATACACACTGTCAAAGTCAGGGCCATGATCGACCACGAGTTCTTGCGGCAGACGCCCATAGCGCTGGACACAGAGACGAAACGTCATCATGGCGGAGCGATAACTGGGTTCTTCATAACTGACATGGGCCGCCAGGATACGTCGGCTGTAGGCATCGGTCAGGAATGTGAGCCAGGGCCGTGCTAACGGTTTTCCGGTAATGGAAGAGACCAGCTCGATATCAAGCTTGGTGTGATCGAGGTGCGCGATGGCAAAGGGACGTTCTCCATGTCGCGGCGTGGTCTGGTCTAAATAGAAAAACCAGGGCCTCTCTTGATAGGCAGCACGTTTACCCTTCCGCGCAGCAATTACCTCTGTCGTTGTAAACGCTTTCCGTTCACGGTAAAAAGTGGCTGAACTCACTGGTGGAATTTTCTGCTTGATGCATTCTTCGCGATACAGGGCATACACCGCAGAAGCCCGCTTCGCCTGGGGAACAGCATACTGGTTTTTCAGAAAGGCGGCCAAGAGTTCCTTTGAGGCGGTTTCAATACGGGACCCACGGTTGCCTCGCTGAGCAGATTTGTCAAAAAGACCGAGATATCCATACCCATAGGTCGCCTCTGCTTGTCGATACTTTCGTAGCCAGTTCTGGACTGATCGTGGAGTAAATGAGATTGGTTCATCGTTCACATAGGCCAGAATGGTAGAGAGACGCTGATTGGCTTTCTCGATCTGTTTTGGGCCTGCGTGCGACCAGATTTCTCGTGCTTCCTTTGTGAGAGTAGAAGGGGTGTCCTCTAATACCTCCACCGCCTGTCCAGTGGTAAAAAGGTGTTGCAATGTAAGGGTCGAAACGGTCAGTGGAGCGCCAATTTCCGGGCGTAACAGGACCGTTTCCCCTTGTACTTCTGCCTCCCAGAGCCTGCCATCAAAACGGATACGAGTAAACAACGGCAGTGGTGCAGAGAGTTCGGCACCTGGACGCTGGTCATGGTCTGCCTCCTCTACTGAAAGATACAGTCGTACTTGGTCCCACTGCATCAGTGATGCAACCGACAGATTGGTAAAGACACGATTGTGGGTCAGAAGTGCCCAAAGAACATCGACTGGTACATCAGGGGAGGCGTCAAGAAGCTCGGCAACGGACATTCCCGGAGCGGTAGAAAGGCACGTAAGAACGTGGGCTTCTTGAGACGCAGAGACAGGATACTCATGTATCCAGAAATCCTGAAGAAACTTGAGATTCTGGATGTACAGGGGATGTAACTCTGCGTCAGTGCGGACGTGATAGAAGAGGCCATACACTTCTGCTGCCTTTTCTCCAGGGGGACACTGCCATCCACCAGCAGAACGGCGCACATAACGCTCTGGCATCGTGACGGTGAGATTCTGGGCAGTAGAGCTTTTCTTCCATTCTTCAAATCCGGCTCCTGATCGCCGAATCACGAAAAAGTCTGGGGTATGCCACTGCGTTGTGCTTCGGCCAGAGCGAGCATGATATCTCAGTTGGAGGTGCGTCGGCTGGTCATAATATTCCAGCACATCCTCATCACGCTCCATTTCGTAGATGCCCCACAATTCAACGTTCTGGCTCTCAAACTGAATGGTACGTCCCATTTTGACGGATGGGTAACGCCCGCAGATGTTGGAAATACCGCTACGCACTTTCCGCACTGGCTGCGAGGAGCGAATACGCTGAATGAAAGCCTCAGTTTCTGGGGAAATCTGATTGCGACGGCACCACTGAGAAAACAATTCATCCGTCAACACAAGGGGACACGCACCTTTCCATTTTTACTTTTCACCAAGAGGAAGCGCTTCGCCACACTTCGTGAGACTTGCAGACTATTCTGGCAAAATCCGGCTCATTATGCTTCACAAACTGAAATATGCAGGCCAGTCTGCTTGTTCTACGCCAATACCCTGTGATACAAGTTCGATAAGAGCGATTGATTCAGGCGTCGGCGCATGCTCTTTGGAGTCATTTTCGACCCCAAGTCATCTGTAAACCATTTCATGGCAGTTACAGAAGAGCTTTTGAGCCATATTCTGGCACTGTTACCCATATTGTGGCCGCAAAACTCAAAGAACGAAACCCATTTCGGGAGAATTGAGCGATTGACGACTCAATGCCACGATATGGATCACAAATGAGAATCACTGCCAGGACATGCTACAGAATGATTATTAACTCATCAGTGTGAAGCCGCTTCTGGTCTCAAGCTACTGCCACGATATGGGTAAGAGCAGATGCCATAATTTCCATAAAATCGCACTTCGGACACTCTTTGACGCACGTGTTGTGCTAGTTCAGCATCGTCCATATTCAGGGTTCCATCGTACCAGTAGAGCAGCATCCCGACTGGCAGGTAGCCGCGCTTAACATACTGATCGCGGATTAGCGTCATGTGTAATTCAGCAGGGAGGTGCAGGCCATGCCTTAAAAAAAGCGTGCCCGTCCTTGCCTACACCAAAATCTAATCGCCTGCTTAACGGCAGATGAAATGACTACTGATAAAGAAGGCGAAGAGTGGTCAGGTTTTGAGGCGACGCGTGATCAATCAGCGTTATGCTTCTTGAAAGTTGGTCAGCAGTCGAATGCCGACCAGCAGATGTCGTTTCGCAATCGCTGATCATCCAGGACCAGTTCGCGGATCGCGTCCGGGAGCTGTTCACGCTGCCATCGGCACTCGAGCCGCCCGGCGTTCTCACCCTCGCCTGAAGGCGCGGCTGCACGTGCCGCTTTGATCGCGTAGGCCGCAGCACCGAGTTCGTGTGCGGCGACATGCGCCACCACCGCGGCTTGACCGGCAGCATATGCGGCAAAACGCGCCGATCCATGTAAATCCCTCGCTGCACCCATTGCATGACCGCCTAATGCGCGTGTTTCCATCATTTTGAGTTCCCCACGTGTCCACGCGCGAGCTGCTTTGATCGCCTGGCGAGGCCGCGGGTCTTCTGGTTGCGCCGACTCAAACAGGTGCAGGACGTGTTCCGCACACGTTGCGGCCCACAGGGCGAGCAGCTGATGGTCGGAGTCTGTGAGCGTCCCCCCGCGGCGGATGGTGATGAAGCGAGGGTCGCGGTCTTTCGGGAGGATCACGGCTGCACTCCTTTCAAATTATCAAAAAAAGAAGAGGACTGTAGATGGACGCCGATAGGAGATTTGACCTTGCGCGTCGCCTCACCAATATTGACATCAGCCACAATACTAGTCCCACTATCACTCTTGCACAGGCTTTATTCACCAACTGCATCGATACATTCTTTCAAATTGCATCTCTCTTTTTGAGTATACCCGATTGAGTATACCCGAACACAGAACAAATAGCAATGATTTCTCACATAACTTTTCGTTTTTCGCTGAAAACTTTTCCAAATTCGAGTTGCAATGAAGTGAAAGAGAATGTCAATGAGCAAAGATGAACGAAGGGAAGCGAGGGAAAAGTTATGTGAGAGAGTTGCTTTATGTTTGCATCTAAACAATCCTAATGCAGAGAAATTTTTTCTGAGAATAGCGAAAAGTATTCTAAGAAACGTCAGGTTTGCATGTACACATGAGTTTCCTTACAAGAGACTCACCAAAACAAAGAGAGAAGGAGTAAACTCAACTCTTTCGCAGATGAAACTTTATCTCCAAGACAGTACGAAAAGGGTCCCCTCATATGGGGGACCCTTTTCATTACAGCAATCTTCTGGAAGTGACACTATAGAGCCTTCCTTTCACCTTTCAACATTCCTATCACGCTTCCCCCTCGCCCTTTTCATTGGGCTGATCAAAGAGACTCGGTTGGTTTTTGTGTTTGAGGCGAAATTGCTCTTCCTGTTCGAGCTGCTTCAGGCTTTTTTCTGGTGTTGGTAATTGCTCTGGTGGTGTCCCTCCCAGTTCGTTGATGATAAACTCGCGGACCTTGCGCCCTATCGTAAAGTGCGTGCTGTTCGCTCGCTCTTTCCCCTTGATGTTCCCACGCTTCATCGCAGAATCAGTTTGAGCAGCTCGGAAGATATTATCAGCTAACTCCTCAGAAACCATCCAGTCGGAAATTTCTTCTCCTGGCGCGAGTTGCTTCAACGCGTGAATATCATTTTCTATCAGCCCTCCATAGAGTCCTTGATACCCAGCGTCTGCAAAATCAGCATGCTCCTGGGTCGTTTTTACCCCAGCTTCGTGAGCAGTCTGTGCCAGTTTTCGATTATAGAGGCTCAGTTGTGCACGGTAAATCAGTCGCTTTTCGTCTTCGGAGAGTTGAGCAAACGTCTCCGCGTCGGTCAGCTCTTGTCGGCGGGTTTGCTCCGCAAAGTAGTCTTTTGCGAGGCTCACGATAGGTTTGGCAGAATCTGAACCGAGGACGATCATATAACAGGCATAGCGCGTCAGTTCAACGTCCCGAATATCGGCTTTGCCGCCTTTGGTCCCCACTTTTCGTTGTTTCGTCGTCTCGTGAAATTCTGTTTCCACTGGACGACCATTGTATTCACACGCAATTTTTGCCTTGGCAATCACCTTCTCAAAGTTTTCCCAGCGACTATATCCCAGGAGTTTAGAAAGCTCTCTTGCCTTCCAGAACTCACGATCTCCGTCTACATGACGGATAGCATCGAAGGGAGAACTCACAAAATTCGGCTGATTATTCATCTCGCATATCCTTCCATTGTGTATATCTTCTTGCTTTCACGAAGATATACCAATCCTCTCTACAAGCGGCTTCACGTGTCTCACGACAACGTACGACGAAGCTGACCTTCTCCTCATTTATCCTTTCATCTTCCTCAATTTCTCCTTAATCTGCTCCAGGCTCGGCTGCGTGTAGCGTGCGGTCGTCTGGATGGCTGGTGTCCCATGTTTCGTAATATGGCCCAGATAGACCGCCAGTTCCCCATCATCGAGGCCCGCTTCCTTTTTCGCGCGGTGGGCAAAGTCATGACGCAGATCGTGGAACGTGATATCCGCGATGAACTCCCATTCTTCCCGTGTCGCCGTCTTCTTCACGGTTTTGAACCACTCATGGATCGCCGCCTCACCGAGCCGCCAGCCATCTAGGTCGCCTTTTGCGGCGGGAAGCGTTTCGCGCTGCGAGGTAAAGACATAGGCACTACTGCGGACTCGTCTTCCGCGTTGCAAATACTCGTAGAGCGGGGCGCGAGCTTGGTTGAGGAGAAGAATATCACGATACTTGCCCTGCTTATGCCCAACGGTGAGCTTGCCCACTTTCGGCCCGACTTCGGTATGTGCCTGGGTCAGATACGCTACATCACTCACGCGGCATCCGGCCCAGTAACCGAGCGCAAAGATGGCTGGCCCCCGCAGATCGCCCGTCTCATGCAGGCGTTCGATCAGGTTCCGCAGGACAAACCTCTGCTCTTTTGACAGTTCGCGGGGGGCCAGCAGTGCTTGAGCGGGAATCGTGATGCCGCGTGTCGGATTCGTTCGTAGCTCGCCTTCCGCAATCAACCACAGGCAGAAGCCGTTGACCACCGTTTTGACACGCTCCATGTGGCTCGTGCTATACTCCTGTTCCATAAGCTCCTGGATATAATCGCTAAAGGCGGTCTTGGTCAGCAACGTCGGGTAGAACTGGTTGTTACTTCCTGGAAGCTGACTCACCCAGGTCGCGACCTGACGCAGAATGCGGAGGTAGGCGTCAAGCGTTTTTTCGTTCTTGCCCGCCAGTTCCGTCTGGGCATAGCGGTCGATCCAGGAATTGGTCGCTGGCCCTGGAAAGAGCAGCAGCTTGTCGTGGAGTTCTGCCATCACGAGGCTCCTTGTTCCTCTGTGTAGACGGCGAGTGCCTGCACAATGGACGTGCGGATCACCTCTTTCTCAGCACCAGGAAAGCGCGTGTCACAATACGCCCCGAATCGTGAGGTATATCCCGTTCCCGAAGCAGCTCGTGCGATCAACCCTTCCTTCCGTAGGACCGTCGTCGTTCGGTTACGAACTGTGCCTAGCTCATAGTGCAGGGCGTGAGCAATCTCTGGATAGGAAAGTTCTTGCCCTTCATGCGTGAGCAACAGGACCAAAAGCGCACATTGGAAGGAAGCATGTGGAAGGTGCGTCACCATTTCAATCAGCCGATCCAGCTTTCGTTGCTCACGCAGATGCAAGTGCGCTTCTCCTCCATTCTGCGTTTTAGGCGCAGGAGACGAAGGCGGCTGCTGGGTCAGGCGAGCAAGGTCACGCCGCAGCTGTACCATTTCCGCATCCTGTTGTGTTAATTGGGTGATGCGTTGCGCGAGCGCGTCCAGTGTCTCTTGCAGCCGATGCAATGCTGTGGACTCCTGTTCCTTGCCGACCTGTTTCGCAGTGCGCGTGTGTTTCTGTGCGCCACTCCCACCGAGTGATACCTGTTCGACATGCGCTTGCTCAACACTCAAGGAACGAGCATTCGCTAGCAGTGGTTCGACTGAGGGAAGTCCGGTCAGGGAGACGGTTAGCTGACTTGCCAGGTGCAGTTGTCCCTCCAGGCTCTCTCGCTCTTTTTCCAGGCGGGCAATCGTGACGCGCAACGCGGCGATCTGCTGCTTGTGTGCGTGAATGGAAGCACGCTCCTCTTGGCGCAGACGAGAGAGTTCCTGGTCTTGCTGCGTGAGTTTTTCCTGGAGTGCTGTCACCTGCTTGTGCAGAGAGACAACCTTTTCTCTCTCAGAAGGAACTGCCTCATCTTTTTGCTTTGAGGGCGCAGCGGGTGCCTGGTGTCCGGTTCCTGCTTGTGTTCGAGTGAGTTCCTGAAGACGTTCGATCAGCGCAGCGCGATCCATGCGTTCCACGTTTGGTTCAGCAGGCATCGGGAGGGAATCATCCAGCAGACGGAGCGTGGCATCATCAACCGTCTGCAAGGCTGGCTCGTGCGATCCCATGCCAAGCTTTGGCGTTTCGCTGGGATCAAACGTTCGACGGCGCAGCAAGTGGACGAGCATGGGGACATGATTGACAATCACATACCCTTTCCCTTGCGGCATTTTGGGAACCTCTTGCTCAATTGTCTTATTAGGGAGAGCAGGCATAAGGGTCTGATAACGTTTGAGGTCGGAATCATAGCTCACTCTCAGTAAAATACGAATGTCCGTCTGGCGCAAGAATTTGTCGTCGATGCTGGCGGTATCCTGGCTCATCGTGAGCATCCCCAGCCCACGCTTGCGGCCCTTCTTACCGATACGGATCAAGAGGTCTTTGACCGGCGTTGAGCCTTGCTGGGGCACAAATTCATGTACCTCATCTATCGAGAGGTGATAGGGGCGACGGAGCCGATTGCAGGTTTTCCAGAGGCTTTTGAGGTAGGGGACGAGCAAGGCGAAGATTTCCTCTTCACTGTATTCGTCCAGGTCAAGAATCACGGAAAAGCCTTGTTCGACCGAGAGTTCGGCGAGACGACCCATCTGCTCTGGCGCGTACTCGCGATCCGCATGCGCCGATTTGCCCACCACCAGGAGATTTTTTGCTATCGCCTTGAGCGGCCACGCCTCCCCCTCTGGGTCAATGATTGTCATGGGCAAGCCGTGGTCCAGCAGGAGTTCGTTGATTAAGGCTCCTGCATTGCCCTTGCCTGCACCCGTTTGTCCGAGGGCAATCGTTCTTGCACTGACGAAGGAATTCGCGGTGAGCCGCAAGAGATCGTCGCTGTCCAGATGCAGCGGCAAGTTGGGGTTCGGGTAGCTGGAATCGGGAGAGACGGGCAACAAAGGAAGGTCCAGTTCTTCCTCAGCGACACTCGTCTCCTCATCTTCTGGGGTGGCGGTCTGGTGTGTTCTACGCATCTGGTTTCCTGTCATTTCTACCCTCAAAAATTTCTGTCAAGAGTTTTTGAAGTTCATTTCTGCTCACAACGACTATTGTTCTCATGATGCAGGGACAGTTCCCGCTCACTCTCAAAATAAGCTGTACCTTTTATATGAGTAAACTCGTGACAGAAGGTACCTTCTGTCACGAGATTTCTGTTATGAGTCATTCTACCAGAGACCGAACAGAAATGCAAGCGAGAAGCGGCGCGAGGAGAACGATGGAGGTACTACTGTGGGAGAGCGAGAAGGCTAATCTTGCACTTCATACCAGCTTCGCACATATCACCAGGGTTTCAGCCAAAAGGTGAAGAGGGCGCATGTAGAATGAGAAGTCTGCCGTCGGGAAGCCGTGCCTGAATCTCGTTAACACGCTGACAAACGGCGAGTAGATCACGAGTGAGTTGCCGGTTGTTGAACGGATGCAGGTCGATGTGGACGGTCTCTTGGCCCCACTGGATGCGACCCGGTAACCGAAAAAAGGGTTGGAGGCGCTGCCACGTGGCATGCGCATAGCTGGAGGGAAAGAAGCGATCTCGGACCCACATCACTAGGTTCGCCAGCGCCAGCTTACAAACGGTCATGATCTGATCTTTGCGGTTATCCAGCTCATACATGAGATGCTCATTGGTTGCTAAATCTTCTAAAGCGCGCAAGAGTTCTCGCTGTTCGCGACAATAGCGTTCATGCTTGCTGCTCTCCTGATGGCTTTTCTCCCGGACACGATACACGCGTTGCCATAACGGCTCTAACTCGGTTTCCGCCTCCGCCTTCAGCTTTTTGCTTTCCGCTCGGAGTTGGTACGAACTCATTCCTTGAACTTCCAGATCCCAGATCCGTGTATTGAGCGCACGATACAACTGCTCGCTGCGCTCCTTGGTCTGCTTCCACAATTTTGTGGAGAGAGCGCTCGCACGATGCGCTTTCACTCGCGCAGCCTCACCCCAGCGTTGAATATTTGCCTGTCGTTTCTCTAATGCCTCCCGTTTTTTGCTCGCCTCCGAGTTGACCACAGACATTTTCGCAAAACCGTGATTGATGTCCAGGCCCAGGGGCAGCAAGAAATCCTTGATGACATTCTCTTGTGCAGGCCACCGATGAATGTAGGTCTGGGCAAGGGTGAGTGCATCGATCTGCTCGTCGGTCGTCACGATAGGGATGAGTTTTGGCTCGGTCGGGGAAGCAGGAGCAGGAGTAGCCTTCCAGCCCTCCTGCCACCAGGCGACTTCTTCGCGTTTGATATCGGCCCACCAGGCACGTGGAAGTTCTTCTTCCGAAGACAAGCAAGGCACAGTTCTGCGTAAGTCACGGATCAACGCCACTGCGAGCGTGAGCGGCTCATTGTTTTGCTCCGGACGAGCTAAGACGAACTGAGCAGGAGCAACCTCGCGCAGCACTGTGCCTTGCCGATCTACCGTAAGCGGAACGAATGCTCCGACGTCACTGAACGAGTCGAGTCCGGCGTACTGGTTGGTTTTGAGGATAGTGGTCAAAGTGCGCCCCTGAGCTTTCAATTGTGCGAGAAACTCTGCCGCCATTGCTTCGCGATCAACGACAAGATTGGTGAGAGGGAGCGCTTCGATCACGTGTTCATAACAGGTAAGAATGGAAGGAATACCAGCAGTCAGATGGAGGTCGCCGCGATGGGTTGTTGCCAGCAGGGGATGACCCTGTCCATCGTGCAACAGCACGAGCGCCCGGCAGCCCAGGATCTTGCCTGAGCGACCAATCAGCCCTCGCGGAATCAAGGCCTGGGTATAGACGGGCTTGCGATGACCATCCAGATAAAAATGAGGCGAGGGGGTATCTCGTGTTGCATCTGCTGCATGCCATAAAGAGGTTGCCCAACGGGCCAAGGCGTCGGTCAAAACTTGATCTGCGTCGAGTTGCGAAAGCTTCAGGAGAAAGCGCTCGGTATGACGATAACTGTAGGGGTGCATCCGACCCGTCAGCAAGGCGAGTTCTCGCCCTGTGTAGCTGCGTAACTCCCAGAACCGATGGAGACCTACCGCAGGCAGAAACAAGAGTGTGAGCAAGAGGCTCTGTTGAGGGTGGAAGAGATAATGTGGTGAGGGCTGAGATACATGCGAACTCGGCTGCTTCATTGGCAGGACTTCTTCCAATTGGGAGAGAAGCGCGGTTTCGTGAACAGCAGCCAGCAGCAGTAACCCTCCTGCCCCCTCTTGCCACTCCGGCTCCCTGGCTGGAGGAGTCTTTTTTTTTTGCACTTTGAGGTAAATTGCCGACTCCTAACGTGGCACGGACTCGGTTGATTTGACTCACACTGACCTGAAGGGAAAACTGTTGGGCAAGCTGCGTTTGAATCTCGTGGCTCGGGGTAGAAGGAGCCTGCCGACAGGTCTGTTCCAAAAACGTCCGCACCTCGCCTCGCAGTTTGATAGGATGTCCGTGTCTGCCTTCATGTAGCGCTTGCTCACCTCCCTGACGCATCCGCTGACGTAGCCGATAGGCCGTTGATTGACAGATCTGTAACCCAGCGCGCTTTGCGGCTTCCTGCCAGGGGAGTCCTTGCTCCATGGCCTCAACCACTTGCACCCGCGCCGTATATAACTTGCTTTCTTCCATGAGCACTTCCCACCAGAGTGTCATAATGCTGTTCGCAGGGCATAAAAACAATGCAACAACGCTGCGCCTCCAGCGCAAGGTTCGAGGAAGATCAGATGCACTGTTTTTTCTTTTCCCGTGACTCTTTGATATACCTCAAATTAAGACGACTATCAAGGAATACTACTACTGCTTTTTGAAGCACAACTTTTTAGCGCATCTCTATAATCACTTCCCCATCATGAAGGGGTTTGAAGGGTATTTTGTGCTGAGTAAAATACTGAACCAGTTTTTCGACAGCAGGGGATTCGGGATGATCAGAACGATAATGAGGGGCAATGGAATAGGTGAGCAAACCTAACCCATCCCAAATTATTTCTGGTTGGTATCCAAATGGAACAATATGAGGATCGTCTACGAACTCCAGACCCTTTAACGTTGGGGCAAGGACACAAATTGCTGCGCTATATCCTGCATACACAAAATCCTTGTCAGTCATTTTTCCCTTGAGAACTTCATCAAACCCACTTTCGTACATGGCTCTTCGGAGGACAAACGTATTCCCCCCACGAATCCAGATAAGCCCATACTGATTGAGTTGTTTTTTGAGTTCTTCCTTCTGTCCAAAATAGTCACGCAAATCGAATTCTTTTGCATTGAGACCTAAGGAATGTAAGTCGTTCAATTCCCTCTCCACTGCCAGTTTTCTGACTTGTTCCGTTGCCTCATCAACTGCATTAGCGATAACTGCTGTTTTCTTATTGCTAGAAAGCAACTCTACGAGTTGTTCAGGATCGTTACCAAGGCGGAAAGATGAAAGATACAGTTTCATAGGGTTACATCATGCTCCATATACCAAGCTTTACTATTGGCGAAGCTTGCATTTCCTTTTTTATTTTGTCCAATTTACCACATCATGCCCTTGCAGTCTAGATATGCCCTCTCCCTCATTTGGCTGAAACCCTGTTACCATATGGCTCCCAACATTTTTCACCCCCAAAATCCCACTAAGTGTAAATGTTGGAATTACATGGGCAGATTGTTAAAAATTGTGACAATGAAGTGGGTGAGCGAGCAAGCAGTACGAAAGGTGAGATGAAGCCGAATGAGCAAATGACCACTCATTTCTCGCGAAAATTTGTACGCCCGTGCCTGTTGTACCGCCCATGTACTTGTCAAAATTCGTCCATGTAATTCCAACATTTACATCTTTGGCACCTTCATTCGCTTGTGCAACGACAAAATGACGTGTCACTTCCATTGATGGATGGCAAAATTCGACGAATGGGTTCAGGCTATAGGCATTTCGGGGTAATTCTCTGTCATAGTCTGGACAGAAACCGGTTTCTGATTTACAGTTGTTTTGTCAACACAACGCATTTTGTCTCTTCGTAGCGTAACGATGCTCACACATCGTTACGCTACGAAGAGTGATTGTGCAGGAGGAAGCCGGCACAACAAGCTGACGATCCAGGTCTCTCTCCTTTCTTCTAGGAAATGGCATACCCATCTTGTGTTCCTCTGTCTGGAACAGCGATCGTGAGTTCTGTCGTCTTGTTGTCTTGTTGTTCTCCTTTTGTCACGCTTACTGTGGAAACTGATCTCTCGTTTCCACGTCTACTTCTTTCGTCTGTCGAAGGAGAGGTGAGGATATCCTTGCTTCGCAACGTCTTATTCATTCTTGGAAAGGGGTATGACATCGACTCATATGAGCCTTGTCATCTGTGTGCAGTATCCTCTGGAATACAAGCGGGGCCAACGCGGGAATGGTGTGCTCAAACCAAGCCTGTTTTCCTGCTCATGCAGCTTTTTATTCCAGGGATTATTGCACGTAGAAGTAAACACTCATATGAGTCGGTGTCAGGGGTATTTCATGCATATGTTTCCTCAAGGGGAGCAGGCAACTGGTTCCCAACAGCACCGTCCACCAAAGGTGATTCGAGTGGTGATACTGCTGCTGATCGTCTCACTGCTGATTGCAGCTATCAGCGTTCTCTCCCCACATGGGGTACACAAAGCCCATGCCGACACCTCATGGACCCCAATCTGGGGCGATAATTTCAATGGAGCAGCTGGGACAGGCGTCGATCCAGCGAACTGGCGGTACGATACTGGGACAGGCTGGGGCACCGGCGAGATCGAAACCATGTCCAATAGCACGGCCAACGTGCAGCAGGATGGAAGTGGTCATCTCAAGATAACCGCTCTCCGCGACGGAAATGGCAACTGGACCTCCGGGCGCATTGAGTCACAGCGTGCAGATTTTGCAGCTCCTGCGGGTGGTCAGTTACAGGTGAGTGCCTCCATTGAGCAACCTAACGTCTCTGGTGCTGCTGCTGCTGGCTATTGGCCCGCATTCTGGATGCTCGGTACCCAATTCCGGGCAGATCATAACTGGCCCAACGACGGCGAAATCGACACAATGGAAGATATCAATGGACTCAATTCCGTTTTCGGGACCCTGCATTGTGGTGTCGATCCAGGTGGTCCTTGTCATGAAACAACTGGTCTCGGGAGTGGACAACATGCGTGTCCCGGGTGTCAGACCAGTTTCCATACGTACTCGGTGATTGTCGATAGAAGTGTGTCGCCCGAACAGATTCGCTGGTATCTGGACGGTGCCAACTACTTCACGGTCAGTGCCAATCAAGTCGATGCGACAACATGGACGAATGCAGTGGATCATGGCTTCTTTATCATTCTCGATCTGGCGATGGGTGGAGCCTTCCCCAACGCGTTCGGTGGTGGTCCAACCGCCGCAACCCAGTCCGGTGCATCTATGATCGTCGATCACGTGCAAGTCTCCACCTCCGGCGGCTCTGGTGGCGGCGTAACACCTACTCCCCCACCACCTCCTCCTACGGCTACAGCACCAACTGGGAGCGGCTTTACCCAAAGCGCAAGCAGTGTGGGCACGAGTCAGGCACTGCTTCGCTTCCAACCCAGCGGCTGGACAGCAGGCTATGTCATTGTGCATTATCAGTTTGCAGGTGGAGCACAGCAAAACGTCAATATGACCTATAATAGCGGTGCTGGGAGCTGGCTGTATACCATTAGTGGCTTGAGTCTGGAAACGGTCATCTACTACTCATTTACCTATCAGCAAAATGGACTTCAGTATGATACTGGGTCATACAGCTATATCTTTTAAAGAGAAGGAGGTACCCAGTGCACATGTTTCCTCAAGGGGAGCAGGCAAACGCTCCCTGACATCACCGTCCATCCCAGGTTCTGCGACTGGTCACATTCTTGTTGATTGTCACACTGCTGATCGCAGGTTTCGGCGTCTTCTCCTCGCGTGGGACCAGCAAAGCCCATGCCGATACCACCTGGACTCCCGTGTGGAGTGAGGATTTCAATGGAGGGACTGGCACAGGGGTCGATCCAGCGAACTGGCTCTATGACACTGGAACAGGCTGGGGCACTGGAGAGGTCGAGAACATGACCAGTAGTACGGCCAACGTGCAGCAAGATGGAAATGGTCACCTGGATATCACCGCTCTCCGCGATGGTAATGGCAACTGGACCTCTGGGCGCATCGAGACCCAGCGTTCGGATTTTGCCGCCCCAGTTGGTGGTCAATTACAGGTGAGTGCCTCCATTGAGCAACCCAACGTGTCTGGTGCTGCGGCGGCTGGCTACTGGCCCGCGTTCTGGATGCTCGGCGCACAATATCGCGTGGACCGTAACTGGCCCAATGACGGCGAAATCGACACAATGGAAGATGTTAATGGACTCAGTTCCGTGTTCGGTACGCTCCATTGTGGCGTCGATCCCGGCGGCACCTGCAATGAAACAAACGGTATCGGCAGTGGACAACATGCGTGTACTGGTTGTCAGACTGGTTTCCATACGTACTCGGTGATTGTCGATAGAAGTGTGTCGCCCGAACAAATTCGTTGGTATTTAGATGGTGCCAACTACTTCACGATCAGTGCCAACCAGGTCGATGCGACGACGTGGGCGAATGCAGTGGATCATGGCTTCTTTATCATTCTCGATCTGGCGATGGGTGGAGCCTTCCCCAACGCGTTCGGTGGTGGTCCAACCTCAGCAACTCAATCTGGGGTCTCGATGATTGTTGATAATGTGCAAGTATCTACCTCCGGTGGCTCTGGTGGTACTGGCGGATATAGCTATATTAAGAACCGCAACAGTGGCAAGGTCCTCGACGATACCGGCTGGTCTACTAACGATGGAACCACTATTGAGCAATGGGATCAGGGCAATGGACAAGCTAACCAGGAATGGGGTCTCGTCTCTAGCGACGATGGCTACTACTATATCCAAAATCGCAACAGTGGCAAGGTTCTCGACGTGACTGGCTGGTCTACCGACAATGGCACCACCATTGAGCAGTGGGATCAGGGCAATGGACAAGCCAATCAGCAATGGCAAGTGATCGCGGTCTAGCTTCTCACTGAGCCTCCATCCTGCCTCTTCGTTGCTAGAAGTCCTGCCGAATTTTGATACTGTTGGAAAACCCTAAGTCAGTTTGCAAACGCAATCTTTGTACTCTTAGTCTTAGCAAAATTGTATGGACATCGTTTGTTCATCTTATTGGAACAACCGAGAGAAGAGAAAACACCTTCCTCGATTGAACAGCACATGGAAGGAGCTATGCTGTGAAAAAACGTATTTTTACCACGAGTTTCATTGCAACACTCGTCATCACACTGATTATCGTATTGAATTCTGCGACAGGTTTGAACGCCTTCGCCAAAAATACCCCTCAGAGTTCTGTCACGAATGTCCCAAAGAAGACCTTCAGAAATGAATGTGGGAAAGCACCAAAGGGATATGCTCATTGTCTCTCCCTTGTGTCAACGACAACGATTAAAGCTCCCCCACATCAGAAGATTGCCGCTCTTCAGCCACAAGCAGCGTCACCAGGGCAGGGTGCTCCATACAGTCCAGCAGCTTTGCATGCAGCTTATAGCCTGCCAAATACGACTGCGGGTACGCAGACCGTTGCCATAGTTGATGCCTATGATGATCCCAATGCCGAGAGTGATCTCGCTGTCTATCGCTCGAACTTCGGTCTACCAGCCTGTACTACAAGCAATGGCTGTTTCCGTAAAGTTGATCAGAATGGTGGTACCAACTATCCTACAGCCGATAGTGGCTGGGCCGGAGAAATCTCGCTTGATGTCGATATGGTGAGTGCTATTTGTAACAATTGTAATATATTGCTCGTTGAAGCCAATTCCGCTAATTTTAGCGATCTTGGGGCCTCTGTCAACACTGCGGTATCTCTGGGAGCAAACGAAGTAAGCAATAGCTACGGTAGTCGTGAATCCAGCGGCGTTGCATCTATCTGTAACTCGTATTACAATCATCCAAATGTAGCTATTACCGCAAGTACTGGTGATAGTGGCCCCGAAACTGAATCGCCCGCTGATTGTTCAGGCGTCGTCGCCGTAGGTGGTACTACGCTTAATAGCTATGGCAGTGAAACGCCTTGGTCCGGTGCCGGTGGTGGTTGTAGCGCATTCATCTCAATTCCCTCATGGGAGAAGAGTAGCGTCACTGGATGTTCAAATCGTGCCGTTGCCGATGTTTCTGCGGTCGCTGATCCCAACACCGGAGTGAGTGTCTATAACACCTATCAGGCGAATGGCTGGTACCAATATGGAGGCACGAGCGCATCTTCGCCCATCATTGCGGCCACCTATGGACTGGCCGGAGGCGTCTCAGGTGATGCGGCCAGTGTTCCTTGGTCAAATTATACCAATGGCTGTCTCTCTCGCATTAATGGACAGACCTACAATTATCAAACAGGACTTGGCTCGCCTAATGGTACAGGCTGCTTCGGTGGTGGTAGCGGTAGCGGAACGTACTACTATATCCAGAACCGCAATAGCGGCAAAGTCCTCGATGATACCGGCTGGTCTACTAACGATGG
>JAABUQ010005998.1_pt1 | contig 18803 bp, 23 predicted proteins | sample 5560001 | NCBI WGS metagenome assembly JAABUQ01 (sample SAMN10711888, study PRJNA513371) | rock metagenome | isolation source: Antarctica rocks | place: Antarctica: Victoria Land, Finger Mt nord | collected 2015-12-18
GCTCACGCACGGCGTTGTGCTCTTTGAGAATGCTGCCGTACTGCACGGGCATTTCAAAGCCGCCGAAAGGCACTAATCGCCCTCCGAGTTTTCTGTGTGCATCGTAGAGCGCCGTGCGCCGCGCGACGGATTCGATCGTGCTCATCGAGGTTTTTCTTCTCTGTTAGTATTAAGAAAATTTAAGGTGGCATGGGCGACCAGCCGCGATCCACTGGTTACTTTCACTTCACCGTACACGATGCGGCGTCCGGCTTTAAGCACGCGCGCTTCGGCAATCAGGTCGCTCGGCGGCAAGGCCGGCGCCAAAAAGTTGCAAGCAAGCGCTGCGGTTGTTGTTTCTTGCTCCCGACCATACAATGAGGCGAGCGCAACGTAAAACGAAGTGTCGCATAGGCTGACAATCGCTCCTCCATGCACGGCTCCGGTCCCATTGCTAATCTCGGGACGGTAGGGCATGCGCATCGTCGCCCAGCCATTGCCGACGCTCTCTAATTTTAAGTCGAGCAAATCGACAAAGTGGGACCGTTCCTTGTCCCATTGGACACGCGCTTTCTCCTGGTCGGCCGTAGACACGCCTTTTGTATTACGTTTACTCGACGGAACGCTCAAAAAGTCTCCCCGGGCTTAGCCAATTCCCGCCGCAGATAGAGCGGTAAACTAAAGAGGCGCCGGTGCGTTTCGGCGTCATAGAAAAAGTTCTCTCCATGCAAGCTGCGTACGTACGTATCAATGGTCGATTGAGCCAGTGCCGAACTGTCGACGTGGTCGCTGCAGGCGATGAAAGCCCAATCATTGTCGAATGCCGGAACGTGCGTATAAAAAGATCGAACGTGTCTATACTGCTTGCGAAGGGTGCGAGCCATTTTTGCATGCAGAGTCATGTTATGCAAACCGGCAGTACTGGCTTGCAGTACGTAGACTCCTCCCTGCACTAAACGCGCTTTGATCTTACCGAAAACCTCCTCGCAGAACAAGGGGTTCGACGGTGAGTCCTCGAGCGGTTCAGTGAGGTCTGAAATGACGGCACCGTATCGCTCGGTGTCTTCGGACAAAAATGCCAAGGCATCGCCGATGATCAGTCGAGTTCGGGGATCTTCAAACGCCCCATCGGCCCACTGCGATAAGTATTTTTTAGCCAACTCGACCACCTGCCCGTCAATGTCCACCATTGTGCAACGCTTCACGTCCGGTGCTCGCAAGACCTCACGTAAGGTCGCGCCCTCGCCACCGCCCAGAATTAACACGTTCGAGCGATCGTTGCAACCGGCCAGCGCTGGATGCACCAGCGCTTCATGATAAATTCTTTCGTCTGACTGCGAGCTTTGTGTATCGCCATCGAGAACGAGCATGGTGCCGAAAACAGCCGTGCGAATCACCGCGACGCTTTGAAACTCGGTTTCACCGGCATAGTACGTCTCTTCGATGGCATGAGCGTGCGCTTCCGTCGGAGCAAATTGTTCGACATACCACTGCCAATGCTGAGTTTTCGGCATCAAGCGTAGGTTATGCACGGGGACGGAGCGACCTTGCTGCGAAGTTGTGCGCCGTGGAAACTGCGCTACACGTTCTGAATTACGAACGCCTGGGAGAACTTCAACGGAAACTGGCATCGCAGTTTGCCGGCGCTGACCCGATTCGGCATGTCGTCATCGACGATTTTCTTCGCACCGAAGCGGCGCAGCGCGCGGTAATCGCTTTCCCATCGATTGGGGACATGGAGATTGCCTTTTCGGGACTGGCGGAAGTGAAGAATGCGGAGCAAGGTATCGACCGGGTTGACCCCATTTTTCGCAACATTTTCGACGAACTTCGTTCTGCCCAATTCGTGCGCTGGCTCACCGGCGTAACGCAGATCTCTGGACTGCTCGGAGATCCGGACTTGCACGGCGGCGGCTTACATCAAGGCGCCGATGGGAGCTATTTAGACATACATGCCGATTTCAACGTTCACCCCAAAACGAGCTTGTATCGGCGCCTGAATCTGCTGATCTATCTGAATCCGGCCTGGCAGCCGGAATGGCAGGGCTATCTCGAATTGTGGTCGTGGGATATGGCGGAATGCAGAGCGTTCATAGAACCACGGTTCAACCGCTGCGTCGTAATGGAAACCCACGACCATGCATACCACGGATACAAGGAGCTGCATCTGCCCAAGGGCGTGACCCGAAAGTCATTGGCCTCTTACTACTATTCGGCGAACCGCAGCGATGCACAGACCGAGCAGGGACATAACACACTCTTCAAGCTGCGCCCGGAGCAACGCCGGGCTACGGGAGCGCGTCAATTTTTCCGAAGGCTGATCGCGCTTGCACCACCGCCGCTGCGCCCGATCGTGCGTGGCATTCGCAACCTCTTGCGCTTAAATTGAACTGCTCGCTGGTCGGTTATGCGGAGCGTTTGCTTACGGCACGCCCCTCGTTCTCAAGGGTGATGACGTGCGTGAAGTGCCCGTTGGCAGACTCGATGCCGCGCTTCACCTCGGTGGTAAGCATGCTGGTTGCACCCAGAAGCTTGGCCGCATACTCGCACGCAGCCCATGGATTCGTATGGTCGCCACACGTGTAGAAATCCATCGCGGCATAGCCCGTTTCGGGCCACGTATGAATGGAAAGATGCGACTCGGCGATGACTACGACGCCGGAAACCCCCTGCGGGTAAAACCGGTGAAAGGCTACCTCCATGACTTCTGCGTTTGCACGCTTGGCAGCGCTAACCATCATGGACCTGACACCCTCCACATCGCTCAACGCACGGCTGCTGCAGCCGGACAGCTCGCAGACAATATGAGTACCGAGTGCTTTCAATTCTTGATCTCCTCGATTTTGGCTGGGGAATCCCACCTCCGGACTTCGTCAGCTGGCGCCTGCGGTGCAGTCACGTCCCTGACCTTTCGGCGAATTCTTGCCTGGCGTGCCGTAACACGCGGGCGTCTCGCCGCAATGGCGCGTAGAGCGCGCCTCTCTCTGGAATGGACCCCCTGGGGGTCCGGCAAGAATAATACCCCCTAGGTCCCCCCCTGTAAAGCATCCTGCGCAAATCTTTCTTCCCTTAGCGAGCAAGCAGACGCTGCGTTTAGCTATCCGTTCCAGGCCTATCTTTGGGAGAAAGTGAAGATATGACTTCAGTATCTTGACTACACCTGCTCTACGGGGTACGGTTTGGTTGAGATAAGAGGAATAAATAATGGCCACCCAGCTTGCCACGGCGCCCGAAGCGCTCGTCGAGGACTACCGCCACGGGTTTCACGACTCCGAGGAAAACTACGTGTTCAAGTCCGCAAAGGGCTTGACGCAAGAGATCGTGGAGCGCATCAGCGCGATGAAAGAAGAGCCGGAATGGATGCACGCCTTCCGCTTAAAAGCCCTGCGTACTTTCCAAAGCAAGCCGATGCCCACGTGGGGCGATTCGAAGTTGCTCTCGGAGATCAATTTCGACGACATTCATTACTTTGTCAAGTCCACTGAGGGCACCGAAAAGTCGTGGGATGACGTCCCCGACGACATTAAGCGAACCTTCGACCGCTTAGGCATACCGGAAGCCGAACGGAAGTTTCTCGCCGGCGTTTCCGCGCAGTACGAGTCGGAAGTCGTCTATCACTCGGTGCGTGAAGATCTTGAAAAAGACGGAGTCCTGTTTTGCGATATGGACACCGCGCTCAAGAAATATCCGGATGTAGTACAAAAATATCTCGGCACCGTCATCCCCATTGGGGACAACAAGTTCGCGGCGCTCAATTCTGCGGTGTGGTCGGGCGGTTCGTTCGTGTACGTACCGCCGGGCGTCGAAGTGAAAACACCACTCCAGGCCTACTTTCGTATCAACACCGAGAACATGGGCCAGTTCGAGCGCACTTTGATCGTTGCGGACAAGGGTTCCAAGGTTCACTATATCGAGGGTTGCACCGCACCCAAATTTTCCACCTCATCGTTACACAGCGCGGTAGTTGAGCTCATCGCGATGGACGATGCATCCATCCGCTACACGACTATCCAAAATTGGTACCGTAACATTTTCAATCTGGTAACCAAACGCGCCGTCGCTTATAAAAACGCCACGGTCGAATGGGTCGACGGCAACATCGGCTCGCGTTTGACGATGAAATACCCCGCGATCTATCTGATGGGCGAAGGCGCTCGAGGAGAAATTCTTTCCGCAGCGTTCGCCGGAGAAGGTCAACACCAAGACGCTGGCGCCAAGGTTATTCATGCTGCGCCCAACACCACGTCGGTCGTGACGAACAAGTCGGTCTCAGCACACGGCGGCAAGACGACCTACCGTGGGCTCGTTGAGGTGCACCAGGGCGCGGTCGGCGCTAAAACGCGCGTGAAGTGCGATGCGCTCATTATGGATGACAAGTCCTCCAGCGATACGAAGCCCACGATGAAAATTCACGAGCAACGTTCGACGGTAGAACATGAAGCGAGCGTCTCCAAGATCGGTGAGGAGCAACTGTTTTACGCGATGAGCCGAGGTCTGAGCGAGGCGGACGCGACCGCCATGATCGTTAACGGCTTCTTTGACTTTTTCGTTAAAGAACTACCCATGGAATATGCGGTGGAACTCAATCGCCTCATCAAAATGGAGATGGAGGGTTCGGTCGGCTAGATCCCTAGATCATCCTCTGCACGACGATCACAAACCCACCCCGGTGGGTTTTTTTTTCAAGGTTAATCAAGCATTAGCATCGGAAATGGAATGGGCCAACCGTGAACAAAAATCCCGTAGCGAAACGATCGGAAATACCCGCAGGCACCACCAAACGCATCGTGGTAAACGGAACTGAAGTGCTGCTATGCCACTGCGACGGCGAGATTTTTGCAATTGAAGACGTGTGTACGCACGACGGCGGCGAACTCGATCAAGGGGAATTAGAGGGCTGCAGGATCATGTGCCCTCGCCACGGCGCATACTTTGATGTCAAGACGGGAGCCGCCTTGACATTGCCCGCCGTTCTGCCGGTACCAACGTACAGGGTGACTATCGCGGGCGACGACATTTACGTCGAAGTCTAAGACGGCGCGGACACTCGGCCTTTTCGTTCTTTCCTCCGTCCTTCTAGCGCTTGTTGTTGCCATTGCGTTCGCCGGCTTCATTACGTATGAGAGCCATAGCGCGGTTGCGCAGGTTGATGGCGAGCTTTCCGGCTTGGCAGTACAGTCCGCCGTTCGCATCATGCGGGACGATCGCGGCATTCCCCACATCAGGGCCGCCAATATGCACGACCTGTATTTTGCCCAGGGATTTGCCGAGGGGTCCGATCGCCTGTTCCAAATGGATGTGACCCGGCGTTTTGTCTATGGCCACCTTAGTGAAGTATTGGGCCGGCCAGCACTCCAGACCGATATACAAGCACGCATCGTAGATGTACGCGGCATCGTCGACCGCCAGTGGACGCGCTTAACCGGGGATCAGCGCAGCGCCGCTGCGGATTTTGCCCGAGGCGTGAATGCAGCGGCACTGCGAGAGCCGTTGCCGCCGCAATTTCGTCTGCTGATGTATTCGCCGGACACGTGGACCCCAAAAGATTCATTGGCAGTGAGCTTTGCCACCGTTTTACAGTTAGTCGACTCTTGGAATGACATCGTTACGCGCAGCAATGTGTACCGTGCGTACGGACCCGCGATTTTTGACGCGCTTTATCCGATTACCGACCCTAAATATGACTCACCAACGACGGGGAACGCGCCCGCGCCAGTCCCCGGCTTGCCCAATCTGGGAAACGTGCATGTATCCGCAAAAACGGGCAATTCTCCAGAAAAACCGTTCAGGGGAAGCAACGAGTGGGTCGCCGGCGCGAATCGAACGACAACAGGTAGAGCGCTGCTCGCAAACGACCCGCACTTGCCACTCGGCATTCCCAGTGTATGGTACCTGGATGACTTGCAAGCGCCGGGATACCATGTTGCGGGAGCCACACTTGCAGGAACGTTTGGCGTGGTTCTTGGTCACAACGATCACCTCGCATGGGGCGCAACAAACGGTACTGTCTCAACGGTCAGCGTTTTCCAAGACACCGTGGCGAACGCGGTTCCGCGAAACGAACATTTTGTCGTTCGCTTCGGCCCATCCGCAACCAAAACGTACTACCGCACCAAGCACGGCTTCGTATTTACGGCCACAACTGTCAAGCGCAGCGCCTTATCGGCTCTGTGGACCGCCGACTACGATGCGGTATCGCCGTTGACCACCTTCGATTCTTTGGACCGATCGCCGTCGATCAGAGCAGCGCTTTCAGCGTTATCCCGCTATCCAGGACCACCGCAAAACTTCGTGCTCGCCGAAGACAACGGCAAGGCAGCCTATACGTTGGCCGGAACCATTCCGCAAGATCCCTATTGGGGACGGAGCATTCACCCGTCCCAAGACCCTCACGGGATCGCCCACCCGTTTGCCGGTGTTCCCTTTGCAGCACTTCCGCACGTTGACGCTTCGCGCAACGCGGTTGCATTCACCTCGAATAACCGCATCTACGGTGCCGGGTATGGTTTTCGGCTAGCAGCACATTTCGCGCCGCCGTATCGCGCTTTCGAAGTGCGCAGGATGTTGCGCGCGAAGAAACGCTACAGCGTTCGGTATTTTGCCGCAATGCAGTACGATACACTTTCTTGCGCCGAGCAAGAACTTGCATCAGACATCGTTGCTGCCGCGAAACGCGCTCGCGTTTGGGAGCCGGCACTTCAGATGCCGATCAGAGAACTCGCGCAATGGGATGGACGCTTTTCCCCGCAATCGCATGGCGCCGTGCTTGCTTGGGAAATCCGCCGCCTGCTCGTACGAGATTTTTCATTGCTCCATTTTACAAGTGACGCGGCTAGGCAGTACCGTTCCACTGCCGGCGGGAGCGCCTTCGTCGCACTGCTGCGTGCCTTGCGTGAGAGACCGCGAGGCTGGGTGCCCCGTGACGACTACGATCGGTTTTTGATCGATGGATTGCGCCAGACGGTCAGCACCCTGGGAATCACAGGCTTGCAGTCGCCTTGGGGCCGCTACGGTGCCGTAACCATTCAAAACCCCCTGGCCTGGTTGGGAGCGGCGTTTTGGAACGGCCCCACATTGCAGGGTGACGGCGATGGATACACGGTGCGGGTACAAACCAGCAGCGACAGTCAGAGCTTTCGGGCGGTCTGGGATGTGGGGAACTGGGACGCGGGCGGCATTCTCGTCCCTACGGGCGAGTCGGGCCAGCCCGGTTCGCCGCACTACGCCGACCTCACCGCCGCTTTTTCCGCCAACCAACTCGTGGCTTTACCATTTTCAGCGGCGGCAGTGCGCGCGGCCACTAGGGCAACATTGACGCTCAACCCTTAGAGGTGTTCGTCCGCTTCCGCATGATGTGCGTCTTTTTGATCGTCGGCCTGCGGATTCATGTCGGTATCGCCGTAAACGGTCTGTTCCGAAAGGACGTTCTGATGCCGCTCCTGGCCGTCGTCCTCGCGGCGCCCGGAGTGCAGCAGATCGCTCATCATGGATTCGCTGGGTGATTGAAACGGGCGCTCGATGTCTTCGTCCATGCGCCTTCTGTACCCGCGGGCAGTACCGGCGTAACAGTGCATGAGCTCGTTGACAGTGGATTGCGCACCTGGTATTGTTCCTAAGTTATGTACGCGATCATCCAGACGGGCGGCAAGCAGTTTAAAGTCGCCGAGGGCGACGTCATTCGGTGCGACGCCTTGCAGAGCCAGGTGGGATCGGAGATTGCCTTTGATACCGTCGTCATGGCGAGAAGCGGCCAAGAAGGTGGCGTTACCGTTGGTGCCCCAGCGATCAGCGGCGCGCGCGTCCACGGTAGGGTGATGCGCCAAGCTAAAGACAAGAAAATCCTGGTCTTCAAGTACAAACCCAAGAAGCGGGTTCGCAAACTGACGGGCCACCGTCAACGTTTCGCAGAGGTAAAAATCACCAAGATAGACCTACCGTAAGTTCCCCGACGGGGATGGTCAGGGTCATTTTTCGCAAAGACAGCCTGGGACGCTTCTCTTCGATTTCTGCGCAGGGCCATACCGAATGGTCGCGCTCCGGCACCGACATCGTTTGCGCTGCCATATCTGCCATCTTGCAAGCGGCGCGCCTGGGTCTGGAAGAAGTGGCTCGAGTTCGGCTCAACGTCACCCAGCACGGCGGAACCATGGTGCTGCGGTGGGACGAAAACGCGCGTGACGACCCGGCTCTGCACGCAATCCTGCGCAGCGCCGAACTTTCGCTTACTCAAATCGCCGCTCAGTACCCCCGGCACGCGTTCGTTCGCAGCGAACCTCACGTAACTTCAGCAGCGAATGTGGGTATGGTAGTCGCACGACAAGGAGGCAGCATGGCAGACACTTTTAAACCCACGCCTGCGGACAATTACAACTCAGGCAGCAGCACGACGTATGGAAGCTCCATGAACACCAGTTATGAGCCGGTGGACGATTCCACTAAAGACGTCGGGCGCACCTTACTGGTCGGGTTGCTCGGCGGCGTTCTTTCCGCGGCCGGATTCTTGGTGTATAAACGCTTGCCCGAAGATCAAAAAGAACGGCTGCACGGACAAGTGCGCGGTATGGTTCAACAGCGCATTAGCGAAATTCGCGGCAACTTCAACATTTAGCGATTACCCGGTTATTTCCGACTCCGGCTGTGCTGCCGCAGAGGGAGGTTCTTCGCGAACTGATCGCTGCGGCGGCTCATAGTCGTCTGCGGCGTGCTCCATTTCCCGGATGAAGGTGGCAGAGGTGTTCTGCACGTCGCGCACTATAGTGCCGACTTTACGCGCCATCCTCGGGAGCTGCTCGGGACCGAAGAGAACGAGCGCCGCAACCCCGATCACGGCTATTTCCGTCATAGAAAGCATGTAACCCGGGGTTTTCGGCAGGGCTCAAATCCAGCCCCGTGCAATTTGTGGGGCCCCGCCCGCGCGCGGCTTATCCTTAATAAAGGCCTGGCACGACGGTTGAAAATCATTTACACTCGCGGCAACCGGACGGAAACTTTGGCCTCGATCGCGACGCTGAAGAAAATTCTCAACCGGTTCGTCGAGCATCGCGTCTTTTATGAGATTTCAAGCCGCAATAAACGTGGCCACGAGTTCTTTTCGACCAAAAACGTCTTTATCGTCGGTTGCATTGAAGTCCTCAGTAGGGACTACTTGGCCATTACGATTTTTGACGCTCACAATCCGGCGCATTCGATAGAAATTCTCAATCCGGCTGCAATGCGCATTTACGATGAAACTCCGGGTAAGGGTTTCGCGGTGTCGTTCATCAGCGAAAGCGACTCTGGCGTCGAGTCACGCTGTTATTTGCGCGATGAAGGCGACGAAGGTGAGGGTAAGCAGCGCAGGACTGCACTTGAAAAGATTAGTTTACCTCAACTCTTTGAATATCTTGAAGAACTCGCCACCGCCGACACGGCACGGCCGAAGGTCTAAGCCTGCAGCACGCTGCTAACGCCTACTAGATTCGCTTACCAGGCTTCGGCGCAGCGCGAGCTTCCAGCCTGGCAGCGGTGCGCAACTCGCGCACCGCCTCAGCATGACGGCCCAGCTTTTTGTATGCAGCTCCGAGATTAAAGTGTGCAAGCGCGTAGGAGTCGTCGGCGCGCACGGCCGCCAGATATTGAACGACGGCCTCTTGAACGTTGCCGTCCTCCAGGAAAACGTTGCCGACGTTGACCAAAGCTGCCGCGAAGGCGGGGTGCAGTTCGAGCGCCGCACAAAAATCCGCCAGCGCTTCGGGTTTGCGATTCATGTTCACAAGCGCCACGCCGCGCTTGTTGTGCACGACGGCTCGCTGGGATGCAGGCATCCCTTCGGCCTCAAGCAAGTCGCTCAAGCGCCGGTAAGCATCTTCCGCTTCCCCGCGCTCCAGTGCTAGGAGGGCTAATTCAAAGGCGGTCGGGCGCTCCGCCTTAGGCCAAAGAGCGGATAACTTCCGAGGGTTGAACACTTACCGCTTTATGTTCACGATCGACTTCATTACGCTTTTTCCCGAAATGCTGGCGCCGTTTATTGGGCTGTCCATCATTGGACGCGCGGTCGAAGCGGGCGTCATTGAGGTTCGCTACCATAATGTGCTGGACGCACTACAGCCGAACGAGCGCGCCGACGATACGCCGTACGGTGGCGGGCCAGGGATGGTTATGCGCCTTGAGCCGCTGGCGCGAATCCTCGACAACGTCGTGGCGCAAAACACGCCCTCCGAGCGCCGGGCGATTATTTTACCCTCGCCAAGCGGCAGACGGTTCGTACAAAGCGACGCGCGTGCCTTGAGCAAACTGGATCATGTCGTGTTTGTGTGCGGTCATTACGAAGGGATCGACGATCGCCTTTCACGCCTATATCCCATTGAAGAATACTCGCTCGGTGACTTCATCATGACCGGCGGCGAGTTGCCGGCGCTCGCATTTGCCGATGCGACGATCCGTCTGGTGCCCGGGGCGTTGAGCGCCAGATCGCTGCCCGATGAGTCCTTTGCCGCCGGTACGCTGGATTATCCCAGTTTCACCCGTCCTGCGGTTTTTCGGGGGATCGATGTCCCGGACGTCCTTCTTTCCGGAGATCATCGGCGCATCCAACAGTGGCGGCGAGAAACCTCACGCGCAAGAACGCGCGCGCGCCGCCCTGACCTCGAGTAACTTTGCAACGGTTGCGCGGTAGGGAGCACCGTGGTAGAATCCGGAAGTTGCCTAGCCGCTTCTCATAGAAAGCAATCATGAACGTCATCGATCTCATAGAGAAAGAACAAGAAAAGGACGCTCTTGCGCAGTTTCGCTCGGGCGATACGATCAGGGTTTTCTCAAAGATTCTCGAGGGCGGCAAAGAACGCGTCCAAATGTTTGAAGGCGTCGTGACGGTTCGCAAAGGCGGCGGCTCAAATGAAACTATTACGGTTCGCCGCGTGGCTCACGGCGTGGGAGTGGAGAAGTCTTTTCTGCTGCACAGCCCCCGGCTGGAACGCATTGAAGTGAGCAAACGCGGCGTGGTCCGCCGCAGCCGCCTGTATTATCTGTCCGATAAGGTGGGTAAAGCGGCCCGCATCAAAGAAAAAAAATCCGCCCGTTAACATCGCACTGACTCCACTTCAGCTCCTCGGGCTCATCTGCATCTTCGCCGTTGCGCGAGTTGCCCTAACGCTCCGGCCGGCGCCCGCAGGCTCGGCCCCTTCCAAAACCTCATGGACCGCGGTGACCCGCGAATATCTCGATGCGTTCATCGTTGCGGGACTCGTGGCGCTTTTTTTGATCACCTTCGTAGTGCGCACGTTTTACATCCCTTCGGGTTCCATGGAACCGACGCTGCAGATTCACGACGTATTGCTTGTCAACGAGTTCGAATATCGCTTTCATTCGCCCCAACACGGCGATATTGTGGTTTTTCCACCGCCGATTCCATCGTCCAACGATTTCATCAAACGACTGATTGGAGCACCCGGCGACAAACTTCGCGTCCATGCGGGCGTCGTATACCGCAACGGGCAAACCCTGAGCGAGCCGTACATAGCTCAGAAACCGGCCTACGAATTAGAAGTTAAGAATTACGGGATTTATGTTGAAGGCCAAGCACTGGACTCCACCAGCGCCAACGTTCCGCCACGTTCCCAGTGGCAAGCCTCAGACCGCATTCCAAACGGATACTACTTCATGATGGGAGATAATCGCAACAATTCGGAAGATTCGCACATTTGGGGCTTTGCGGCATTGCACGGCAAGAATTGGGCGCAGATTCCCGGCGGGCCAAAGGAACTACGATTCACGGGTCACGCCTTCGTTTTGTTTTGGCCCCTCAATCGTGTGCGCGTTCTGCGTTAGGACTGCCTGCGCCGGTAGAGAATACCCAGCGACGTGCCACGGCAACTGCACTGGCGTACGCTAGCGAGCATATCGGTTCAAATTGCGACACTGACGGCGGTTCTAGCGGTCGCGTTTTTTGTTCGAATGCCTCAAGTGTCCGGATTATCCATGGAACCGCACATCGATTCCGGCGAATACGTATTGATCAACACGGTTGCTTATCGCATCGCACAGCCAAGCCGCGGCGACATCGTGGCTTTCAGGCACGAGCGCTCCGCTCCGTCAGTTTATCTCAAAAGAGTCATCGGATTGCCGGGAGACCGCATCGCCATAAGAAACGGCATCGTGCGGGTGAACGGCACGGCGCTCCAGGAAGGGTACGTGCGATTTCCGGACAGCCGGAGTTTTTCAGAGGTAACGGTCCCACAGCACGCACTCTATGTGTTGGGCGACAATAGAGCCAACAGCGACGATTCCCGCTTTTGGGGATTCGTGTCACAGGATCAAGTTATCGGCAGAGCCGTCGCGGCAGTGTGGCCGATACCACGCCTGGGCTCCCTGTGAAGGACCAGCCCAGCCAGGTTATTGCGTGGTACCCCGGTCACATGGTTTCGGCCATGCGCAACATCGAGGCCCGGATGCGCCTGTGCGACCTCGTGATCGAGGTAATCGACGCGAGGATTCCTCACAGCGGCGCCAATCCGGCGCTCGATGCCATGATCGCAAAGCGCGCTCGCTTAGTGGTACTCACGCGCCAAGACCTTGCCGATCCGCGCTCGACGGTGAAATGGTTGAAGTACTTCGGTGCATTGCAAAGACAGGCCGTGGCAATCAACGGCAGGGAGCAAAGCAGCGTAACGAAGGTGAAAATCAGTTTGGAACAACTGCAGCGCGATCGCAAGCGCGCTGCGCGCGCCATCGTCGTGGGTGTGCCGAATTCCGGGAAGTCCGCGGTGATCAACGGTCTGCTGCGCCGCGCGAGCGCAAAAACGGAAGACCGTGCCGGCGTTACGCGCGCCACCCAATGGTTTCGTGCAGCCGCGGGGCTCGAAGTCATGGACACCCCCGGAATCCTGGTTCCCAAAATCGAGTCGCTGCAAGCGCAGTGGATGTTGGCGATCACGGGAGCGATTCCACGCGAGCGCTTCGATCCTGCGGATGTGGCCGAGCGCTTTAGTCTCTGGTTAATCGACAAAACGGAAGGACGCACCACCGTTCCCGACCTAACTACCTTTGCAAATACGCGAGGCTTTTTGAAGCGTGGAAACGTCTGGGACTTGCACAACGCTGCGACATCGTACATTAAGGACTTCAACGACGGGAAATTCGGCCGCATCACCTTTGAGCTTCCGCCAGATGACCCCCAAACAACAAAAAGCTAAAGCGGATTACCAGCGCGAACGCCGGCGTTTGCAGCGCTTGCACCGCTACGAGGTGCGCGCGCGCGAGCGCGGATTACTGCTGGTCGGCGGGATCGACGAGGTCGGACGCGGTCCACTCGCGGGCCCCGTGGTGGCAGCCTGCGTTGTGACCGGCACGCCTTTGATGTTCCCCGGCCTCAACGATTCAAAGCAGGTGCGTCCAGAGATACGCCGAGAGCTCGATGGGATCATCAAGTCACATTGTCGTGCGTGGGCAGTCGGCGTGGCCAGCGTCAATGAGATCAATCGGTTAAACATCTACTGGGCGAGCATTCTTGCGATGGAGCGTGCGCTGGCGGACCTCGTGGTGCATCCCGAATATCTGCTGACCGACGCAGTGCGGATCAAATCGTATACCGGTCTGCAGGAACCAGTGATCAAAGGCGACGCCAAATGCGCTACCGTGGCCGCAGCCAGCATCATCGCAAAAGTGTACCGCGACGGACTCCTGGTGGAGCTCGATAAAGTGGAACCGCGCTACGGCTTCGCCGAGCATAAAGGCTATGCTACCCCCGCGCATGTCGCGGCGCTCAAGCAGCACGGGCCGTGCGAACATCACCGCACCGGTTTTTGGCGCGTTCGCGATGCGCAGCTGAGATTCGAGATGATCGAACCAACGCCATGAACAAACCTCTGGGACGAGAAGGCGAAGATCGCGCGGTGGCTTTTTTGGAAAAACAAGGCTACACCGTCGTGCAGCGCAACGTACGAGTCCCGGGCGGAGAAATCGATGTGATCTGCACCGAACGCGGTACCATCGTGTTCGTTGAAGTCAAAACCCGTTCGGGGAGGCGGTTCGGATCCGCCGTCGGCGCCGTCGATGCCAAGAAACGTACCAAGCTTCGGGCACTTGCCGCCGACTATCTGCAGATCGTTGCCCCTGCGGCGCGTGCCAGGTTCGACGTGGTCGCGCTGGACGGAAGGGGTATCTCGCTCCATCGCAATGCTTTTTAGCCTACAACGATATCCCTGTAAGTAGCGAATGGCCAAAGAAGAAACATTACGCCGTTCCGTAACGCCCTGGGGATCGTACTCTTGGGGATACGCCGACGTCGGAGCCGACATTTTTGTCGCCTTAGGGTTGGTCTTTGGCGCGGCTGCCGGTGCTTCAAACATCGCGTTCTTATTCGCGGGCTTGGTTTACGTCTGCGTGGGACTGGCGTACACGGAGTTAGCGTCAGCGTATCCGGTTGCGGGCGGCGGTCAATATTTTGTGATGCGCGGTTTGGGCGATTTGCTTGGATTTATGGCCGGGTGGGCTGTTCTACTGGATTTCACTATTGATATCACGTTGTTCTCGTGGGGCTGCATCGGGTACCTGAGCCACTTAATTCCGTTTTTTGATGCGACTGGTCATCCCATGGTACATTTTTGGATGGTATTCATCTGCATCGCCGGGCTCGCGCTGCTCAATATAGTCGGCGTTAGAGAAAGCACAGCTTTTAACGGTTTTGTCAGCGCGGCTGACGTGTTAAGTGAAACCTCGATCCTGTTTTTCGGCTTCCTGTTTTCCTTCAGGCCCGAACTCCTAGTGCACAGCATGCAGACCGGTTGGCCGACCACTTTTCAGTTCATGAATGGCATATCGCTTGCTATCATCTCGTTCGTGGGGCTCGAATCGATATCTCACGCCGCAGAAGAAACTAACCGGCCGTCTTCAATCATCCCTCGTACGTCCATAGCCCTGATCTTGACCATTCTGATTTTTGCGCTGGCCTATTCTAATTTGGCGTTGGGCATGCAACCTTGGCATGCGGTTCCAACGGATGCATCGGGCAACACCCAACAATTCTGGCAATTTCTAGGGCAACCGCAAAATCAAGACAAAGCCGTTGCGGTTATGGCCTCGAACATTCCGTTCTTCGGCGCGCTTGCGGCACTGTACGTCCCCCTATTGGGCGCAGTGCTGTTGCTCATTTCCAGTAATTCGGGAGTCTTCGGCAGCTCGAGAATAGCATATTCCATGAGCCAGTTTCAGCTCTTGCCGCAAGTCTTCGAGAGAGTTCACAAGAAGCACCACACACCCGTCATTTCAATCTTGACCTTCTGCGCCCTGGCGGTTGTTGAATTGATATTTGCCGCGCTCCAAGGAAACGCCGGCTATGAGTTTCTCGGCGACTTGTATGCCTTTGGCGCCGCAGCCAGCTACACGCTCGTGTTTGTGGCGCTCATCGCCCTACGACTAAAGGACCCGCTAACGCCGAGAAAATTCAAAATCCCGCTAAACTTTCCCATGCAGTTCAACGGTGAAGCGGTCGAATTTCCAATTATCGGTATAATTGGATTCATTGGCATTTTCTCCATTCTGATCTTTGTTTTGATCACCCACCACATTGGCCGCATCGCCGGTCCCTCATGGCTGATTTTAGGCGTGATCATTTACGCGTTTTACCGTAAGCGTCAGGGCTTGCCCGTTTTTACTTCTCGAAATCGTAACTGGTCCAAAGATCAGGTGCAGATTCTGAAAAACGCGGGCGAACTAGAACTCATGGATGAACTCATCAAGAAACTCAAGGACCGCAGCCTCGATAAATTTCCGACCGTGAAGATCCCATGATGAAGTTTACCAAGAGTGCAGGCTACGGTCGCTTTAAGCTCCTTAACGGAGTACTGTTTATCGTTTTGGGAACTTTCGTGCTCGCTCAAATGCTGCATGGCGTCGGTTTTCGGCTTGCAGCCTTACCAGGAATCGTACTCGGGGTTGCGCTCGTTGCTCTGGGCGTGGTTCGCTGGAGCGCATTCTTAAAGGAGCGCCCACGTTGAGCGACACCACGTTGGTGCAGATTAGTCCGACGGGGTCCGTTTTGGCGCTCCTCACTCTGGCGTGTATCTGCTCGACGCTGTATTGGATGCTGCATCCGCCCAAGACTAAGGCGGACATCCGCGCCAGCGAAGCGGAGACCACCCTCAGGCGGCAACTGGGAACGGCCATTGTGGTCTTTTCGAACGAGATCCGTTCCGAGCACATGATGGTTCTCGCCGCGCGCTTGGCCCGCCGCCAGAAGGCCGGACTTTTAGCAGCATATATTGTCGAAGTCCCATTCACACTCCCCACTCACGCCGATATGGAACAAGAGGATCGCACCGCACTCGACGTTCTTGCGGCTGCCGAAACGATCGCACGCCGCAACGGCACCGAACTGCGCACTGAAACGATTCATCATAGACAAACCAGCCAAGCTGTACTCGAACTCGCAAAGCGAGAGCGCGCCGACCTCATTATTATGGGATCCTACCGGGAAGGCAAATACACGGGGGCGCCGCTCGGCAGAGCGATCGAAACCATCGCTTCCAACGCAAAGTGCGACGTCATTATCGGGGTGGAAGGCAAGCACGGCACTTTGCTGAGCGATGAAATCCCCGATGCGGCAGGCACCCCCGTTCCGTCTCGGAGCCCGGCCGCGCCTATTTAAGCGAAATTCATCACCAAAGGCTGCCGTTATCGATCAGCAAGTACAAAATGGGTCCGATTCCCCAGATGATGCTGACCAGAAACCATACAATTTTTCGCTCTGAGGGCAGATCGCCACGGCCGGCCAGGTTGAGCCACATCAGCAGCATCGCCAGGGGATGCAAAACGAGAGAGATCACGACTTCAAGAATCAGTTTCATTGCACGTCTCCTAGGTTCGGCGTAAGTAACGTTTGCGCAGTTCGTCCAAGATCACGGCGAACAGAATTACGGCGCCTAACACGATCTCTTGCGTATACGACTCGATCCCCATAAGGTTCATAACGTTGTTCAATATGCCGATCAGCAGCGCGCCGAAAAATGTCCCCACGATGCTGCCCCGACCTCCCATGAGGCTCGTGCCGCCGACGACGACTGCGGCGATGGCTTGGAGTTCGTAGCCGGTTCCAGTTTGCGGCGACCCTGAGGAAAACCGCGACATCAGTAAGAAGCCGGTGACTGCCGCACAGACGCCGCTGATCACGTACACCAACGTCTTTACCCGTGCCACGTTGACTCCGGCAAGTCGCGCCGCTTCTTCGTTGCCCCCGATGGCGAAGACGTAGCGCCCAACGCGCATTCTGGTCAGCAAAATGGAAAAAACGATGACGATGATCGCCATCCAAATAACCGATATAGGAACCGCATTGAAAATGTACCCGATGCCGATATTGTTGAAGGCATCGGAGTTTAAGGCGATGGGGCGACCGTGCGATATTTTGTACGAGAGCCCACGGGCCATCAACATCATGGCCAGCGTCGTTATAAACGGGGGCAAGTTGAGCTTCACAACGGGAAGCGCGTTGATGTATCCTGCCAGCGCCCCCACAACCAGCCCGCCGGCGAGCGTTGCGGCAATGAGCATAAAGCCGCTTACGTGCAATCCATTGGCGAAAATCGCCATTACCACGCCCGTGAGAGACACCAGCGATCCGACCGATAAATCGATTCCGGCCGTGATGATAACGAACGTCTGTCCCACGCCCAAAATCGCGTTGTACGTTATTTGCCGCAGTACCGTAATGAGGTTGCGCGGCCCCAAAAAGTAGCCGTGCGTAAAAACGTTGACCGCGATGACGATGACAGCAAGCGCCGCTATGGCGAGCGCAACGCGAATCCAATAGGCGCGGCCTTGCCGCGAACGCTCGATCTGCGCGGTGTCCGCCAGCGCCGCCTGGGCGCCGGTTTCTTCCATCAGGCCGCCGCTCCGGCGGCTACCGCAATGATCGCTTCCGGCGTGGCTTCTTCGCGGGCGAATTCCGCCTGTATGCGTCCCGCGCGCACGACCAAAATCCGGTGCGCCATTCCAAGAAGCTCCGGCAGCTCGCTGGACACCATCACGATGCCCGCGCCATTCTGCACCAGGCGCACCATCAAGGTGTAGATCTCAACCTTTGACCCGACGTCGATGCCGCGCGTCGGCTCATCGAACAGGAAGACTTTGGCATGGCCGACCAGCCACTTGGCAAGCACGACTTTTTGCTGGTTGCCGCCCGAAAGGTTTCGCACTATCTGCTGCGGGCTCGGCGTACGGATGCGCAGTTCACTGATATACTGCGCGGCTGCTTTCTGCTCTTTGGACCGATCCAAAAATTGCTCGCCGTTCACGAATTGCTCGAGATGCGCAAGCGTGATGTTTTCGCACACATTCATTCCCAACACCAAACCTTGCGCTTTCCGGTCTTCGGTGATTAGGGCGATTCCGGCCCGGATGCCCTGGCCCGGCGAACGCACCGCGACGACCTCCCCCGAAATGCGGATTGTACCTTCGTGCGGAACATCCGCTCCGGCAATGGCGCGCACGATTTCGGTCCTGCCGGCGCCCACCAGTCCGGCTAACCCCACGATCTCACCCGCGCGAAGCGAAAACGAAACGTCGTGCACCAGCGGCTCGCGCGTTAGATTCATCACCTGGAGCACGACTGGCGCGTTCTGTTCAACGGGCGGCAGGTTCGGGAAATGCGCGTCTAACCGCCGCCCCACCATTGCGCGTATCACGTCTGCCGGCGAAAAATCTGCTGCATTGCGCGTTTCCACCACCCGGCCGTCACGCATGACCGTAATGCGGTCCGCGATGCGGGGAAGTTCCTCCAAACGATGGGAAATGTAAATGATCCCTACGCCGCCCGCAACCAGATTTTTCACGATGCCGAAGAGTTTGTCTAT
>JAABUQ010006000.1_pt1 | contig 18797 bp, 17 predicted proteins | sample 5560001 | NCBI WGS metagenome assembly JAABUQ01 (sample SAMN10711888, study PRJNA513371) | rock metagenome | isolation source: Antarctica rocks | place: Antarctica: Victoria Land, Finger Mt nord | collected 2015-12-18
GCCAAAGACGAATTGGCGGACTTGGGCGCACTGGCCCGCGAGTATGATATTCGCCTGAGCCTGCACCCGTCGCAGTATATCCTGCTCAACGCGCAGGACGAAGAAGTGGCCCGCAAAAGCATCACCGACCTCAACGGACAGGCGCGCATTTTGGACGCGATGGGCTGCGGACCGGATGCCGTGGTGGTGACCCATGTCGGCGGCGTGTACGGCGAGCGCGAGGCAAGCATCGCCCGCTTTATCGCGCGCTACCAAACACTGCCCCCCGAAACGCGCGCGCGCCTAGTCGTGGAAAACGATGATGTGTCGTACCCGGTCACCGATGTTCTGCACATCAGCGCGCAGACCGGCTGCCCGGTCGTGTTTGACAACCTGCACCATTACTGCCTCAACCCCGGAGGCCTGACGATGCGCGAGGCCCTGCACGCCGCGCTGCAAACATGGCCCGCGCACATGACCCCCAAGATACACTATTCGTCGCCGTCCACATCATTTGACCCTATTGTAGAGAAACAAAAGGGCGAAAACGGACGGGTCAAGACAATCACCAAGCTGCGGTCGCCCAAAAACAAAGCCCATGCGGACTTTATCGACCCAATGGAGTTTGTCTTGTTTTGGGAGGCCGTGCAGGCAGACACCGTCCGCCCGTTTGACATCATGCTGGAAGCTAAGGCCAAAGATGTGGCCCTGCTGCGCCTGCGCCGGGAACTTGCCCGCCAGCGCGAGCGTCCTATTCAGGCGTGACAATAATGCTGAAGATTAGAACTGCGCATGCCATAATTGTGTTATAATAGAAGAAGGATGACACCTGCGACACTGCTTTTCCCTGCACATTTCCATCATTCTTTATCTATTACCAAGTCTCGTCCAATCCAATTCCGGGAGGTGGCACCCATGAGCAACATGCGAACGTCGATCAAGTGCAACTGCGGCCAGCGAATACTCGCCAAGGACGTGGTGCAGCACGGCTACTACCTGCGCCTTTTCAGCCCAAGCTTTGTGTATGTGAAGTTTCGCTGCTCGCGCTGCAAGAAGCTGGGAGAGCAGTTCTTGAAGCAGGAAGAGTGGGAAGACGGCATCCTGCGCGACGCCCCACTGGAAGTTTCCACCGAGGAGAAAGAGCAGTTCGCCCAGCAGGGGCCGATTGATATTAATGAAGTCATCAACTTCCACTTCCAGCTTGAGGGTGTCAATGACTTAAAGGCGCTGGACACAGCACCGCCGCCGCCCAAGCGCGCGAGCAAAACGCGTTCCACGCCGCAGTCTTAGCGGCAGACGCTGGCTTTAACGCACACGCCGGAAGGGATGCCCCTTCCGGCGTGTTTTTTGTGCCAGAGCTTTATTGGGCGGAGCGCGCGAGCTGGGGAGAAGGAAAACGCGCCACGCGGCGCGAAACAGCACGGCATGGCAGAACAATTAACACTGGACGAAGTGGCACGGGTGGCATTTCTCGCGCGCCTAGAGCTATCGGACGACGAGAAAGCGCGGCTGACCACCGACCTTAACGGCATTTTGGGGCAGTTTGCGCGCCTGCAAGAGCTGGATACGCAGGGCGTGCCGCCAACCTCGCATTCCCTTCCCTTGCAGAACGTGCTGCGAGAAGACGTGGTTCGGCCCTCGCTGCCGCGCGCCGAGGCGACCGCCAACGCGCCCGACAAGCGCGACGGCAACTTCATTGTGCCGCAAATCATGGAAGGTTGATATGGAAGGTTGAAAGGGCAAGCCTTGGAACTGTACGAACTGACAGCACATGAAGTGAGCGACAAACTTCAAGCGGGAGAAGTCTCCGCGCGAGAGGCGACCGAGGCCGTGCTGGCCCGCATTGACGCGGTGGACGCAAGCGTGAAAGCCTACGTGACCGTGACCGCAGAAGGGGCACGGGCACAGGCGGACGCCGTGGATGCGCGGCGCGCGGCAGGCGAAACGCTGTCGCCGATGGCCGGCGTTCCCCTAGCGCTGAAGGACAATTTATGTACGCAGGGCGTCCAAACGACGTGCTCCTCCAATATGCTGCGCGGGTTTCTGCCGCCGTACAGTGCAACCGTGGTGGAGCGACTGGCTTCTGCGGGGGGCGTGTTCGTGGGCAAAGCGAACCTGGATGAGTTTGCGATGGGGTCCAGCACGGAGAACTCAGCGTTCTTTACGTCGCGCAACCCGTGGGACTTAGGCACAGTGCCGGGCGGGTCGTCGGGCGGGTCTACCGCTGCGGTGGCGGCGGGCGAGGCATTCTGGGCGCTTGGCTCGGATACCGGCGGCTCCATTCGCCAGCCTGCCGCCTTTTGCGGCGTGGTGGGGCTGAAGCCGACCTATGGGCGCGTCAGCCGGTACGGATTAATTGCGTTCGCCTCCAGCCTGGATCAGATTGGGCCAATTACCAAGGACGTGCGCGATGCCGCCCTGCTGATGAACGTGCTCAGCGGCCATGACCCCATGGATAGCACCAGCGTCCAGCGCGACGTGCCCGACTACACGCAGGCGCTGACGGGCGATGTGAAGGGCCTGCGGCTTGCCGTGCCGCGCGAGTACTTTGCGCAGGGCGTGGAGCCTGCCGTGGCCCAGGCCGTGCGCGCCGCCATTGACGTGCTGGTAGGCCAGGGAGCCATTGCCGAAGAAGTCTCCATGCCCCATTCCGAGTATGCCCTGCCCACCTACTATATCATCGCCCCCGCCGAAGCATCCTCCAATCTGGCTCGCTATGACGGCGTCCGTTTTGGGCATCGCACCCGCCGCGCCCTTTCCCACATTGACCTCTTTGAAAAGACGCGCGAGGAAGGCTTTGGCCCCGAAGTCAAGCAGCGGATTATGATCGGCACGTATGCTCTCTCGGCAGGCTACTATGATGCGTTCTATCTTAAAGCGCAGCAGGTGCGGACACTCATCAAGCGCGACTTTGACCGTGTGTTTGAGACATACGATGCCATCGTTTCCCCCACTGCCCCAACGGCGGCGTTTGGAGTAGGCGCGGTCGCCGACCCCCTCGCCATGAAGCTGAACGACGTGCTGACTATTCCTGCGAACATGGCAGGCGTGCCTGCCATCAGCCTTCCGTGCGGCTTTTCCAATGGCCTGCCTCTCGGCTTGCAGCTTATGGCGCCTGCCTTTGGCGAGGAGACCCTGCTGCGCGTCGCCCATGCTTATGAGCAGGCGACCGACTGGCACATCAGGCGCGCCGCACTCTAAACTATCACTCCTGCTCTAACAAACTATCACCCCTAAAGATTAACACTATGACCGAACAAGAACTGGGCCTGCGCTACGGCACTAACCCGCAGCAGACGCCTGCCAAAGTGTCCCATGCCACTGGCCTGCCGTTTCAGGTGCGCAGCGGTGCGCCGGGCTATATCAACCTGCTGGATGCGCTGAACGCCTGGCAGTTGGTGCGCGAGCTAAAGCAGGCCTTGGGCCTGCCTGCCGCCGCGTCGTTTAAGCACGTCAGCCCCGCCGGTGCCGCCGTCAGCGTGGCATTGGACGCTCCCACCGCCCGCGCCTACTTTGTGGATGACTTAGAATTGTCGCCGCTTGCGACCGCCTATGCGCGGGCACGGGGCGCGGATCGCCTGTCGTCGTTTGGCGACTTTGTCGCTGTCAGCGATCCTGTGGACCTTTCCACCGCTACCGTACTCAGCCGGGAGGTGTCCGACGGCATTATCGCGCCGGGCTTTGCGCCGGATGCCCTGGCTTTGCTGCAAAAGAAGCAGAAGGGCAAGTACCTGGCGATTGAGATTGACCCTGCCTATGCGCCGGGCGAGAGCGAGTCGCGCGAAGTGTTTGGCGTCACCTTCACGCAGCGGCGCAATGATGTCCCCATTACCAATGCGCTGCTGCAAAACGTTGTCACGCAGCGCGCCGACTTGCCGGACACAGCCCGGCGTGATATGCTGGTGTCTTTGATAGCGCTCAAATACACGCAGTCAAACTCTGTGTGCCTCGCCCGCGACGGCCAAATCATCGGCATGGGGGCGGGTCAGCAGTCACGGGTGCATTGCACGCGGCTGGCCTGCGCCAAAGCCGACCAGTGGTGGCTGCGCCAGCACCCGCGCGTTCTGGAATTGCCGTTCCGTTCTGGCGTCAAGCGCCCGGAGCGCGAGAACGCCATTGACCAGTTCTTGCAGGAAGACTTGTCTCCTGAAGAAGACCGCGCCCTTGCCGAAGCGTTTGACGCCATGCCCGCCAGGCTCACGCGCGATGAGCGGCGCGCGTGGCTGGACACCCTGCACGGGGTCACGCTTGGCTCCGATGGCTTTATTCCGTTCCGGGATACGATAGACCGGGCCAGCCGCAGCGGGGTGGAGTTTGTCGTGCAGCCCGGCGGTTCTTTGCGTGACGATGCCGTGGTCGCCGCCTGCGATGTGTATGGCATGGCGATGGCGATGGCGGGCGTCCGCTTGTTCCACCACTAGCATTAATCTCGCTCTGAGCAAAGGTTGCGGCTGATGAACATGCCCGCTTTCCCGCCTCCCCCAGCCCCGCAGGCGGGCGCGCGGCTGTACCCTAGCGCCGATGGGCATCTGCATCTGGCTGCTGCGGACGGTTTGCGCGCCCTGGCCGCCCTGTTTGTGGTCGCCCATCATATCCACCGAACGCTGCGGTATCCTCATTCTCCGCCACCAGGTATCCGCCCTTTTGTTGCGCCGCTTCTTTATGGACACTACGCGGTCAGCGTGTTTATCGTCGTTTCCGGCTTTTGCTTGATGCTGCCGGTCGTCCGCGCCGAAGGCGTTTTGCGCGGCGGGGCGGTGCGCTTCTTTCGGCGGCGGGCCATGCGCATTCTGCCGCCGTACTACTGCGCCATTGCGTTTACCGCCTTGTTTGTTGACCACGACATCAGCAAAACCCAGATGCTTGCGCACCTGTTTCTGGTGCATAACCTTTGGCTTTCCACCTACGGCGGCATCAATGGCGCGTTTTGGTCCATTGCTGTGGAGTGCCAGATTTACCTCTTGTTTCCCCTTTTAGTTTGGCTGTGGCGCAAGTGCGGGCCGCTGCCGACCACTCTGCTTGCCATAGTGATAGGCTACGGCGGCTGGTACGCTCTGCGCGGCAGCCCGCATGCCGGGCTGACTCCGCACTTTTTGGCCTTGTTTGCCCTGGGAATGCTCGGCGCGACTGTGGCGTCTTCTCCCCTGGCCGGCTGGCAGGCGTGGCGCGAGCGTCCGCTTTGGACGCCTGCCGCCCTCGTGTGCGCCGCCTTGCTGTGCGCCGCGAACGCTGCGAATGGCCCGCAAATTGAAGCGTCCGGGTGGGCCGGTGCGGATGCCCTTGCGGGCGTGGGCACGATGTGTCTTTTGGTGGCTGTTTCTCGTCCTGCCCCAAGCGTGATGCAGGGCCTGTTGTCCACCCCGCTGCTGGTATGGATTGGGACGTTTTCTTACAGCCTGTATCTGATCCACTGGCCCCTGCTGGGCATCTGTGACAGCTATGGGCGTGGGCGGTTTCACCTAGGGGACAGCGCGGCTGTTTTAGCCATGTTCTTTGTCGGCATCCCGTTGATTATCATCCTCGCGCAGCGCTTTTACGTCATTTGCGAGCTGCCGTTTATCCGCCGCTTAAAGCGCATATAAGCGGGGTCGCAAAGGCTTTCCCTGCGCGTTTCAAGCCCTCACCAACGACGGAAGAAATCTTTCCGTCTCTGCGGCGCGCTTGGCACGATGGGGAAATGCCAAAGCCATGCCTGGGGCAAGGTATGGAAATCCAGGAATGGGAATGGGGTATCATGACGGAATGAAAACAGCCGCACGCGCACAGGTAAACACAGCATTGCGGGAAGATTGGCTGCGCACGCTGGCGGCCCTGGAAGAAACGCTTCAAGCGTGGGTGACCCAGGAGCCGGGCTGGGCGGCGCAGGCGGGCGAAACCGACATCATCTCTGAAGATGTGCTGGGTGACTACAAAGCCCCGACGCTGACCATCCATGCGCCGGACGGCGAGCTGCGCGTGGAACCCATCGCCCGCAACTTTCCAGGGCGCGGGATTGTGGAAGTGTACGCGTGGCCGACGGCCTTTCGGGTTCGGCTAATCCAAGCCGAACCCGGCCAGTGGCGCGTCCTCACCGATTCGGGCATTTACCTGCGCCAAACATGGGAGCGCACCCCGTTCATGCTGCTCGCGCGTGACCTCATGGGCGCAGATGCCATGATGCCAGCCGCATGAGCGATGTTCACGTGAGGCATTTGCGCGGGGTGCAGGCGGAGTTTGATGCCGCGCGTCAGGCGCTGGCTTATCTAGAGCGTCACTGGCAGCGTGATGCCATCTACCGAGAAGTGGAGCGCACAACCTCGCGTGACCTTGCCGCCGCGAGCCGTCATGTGGAAGCCACCTATTTCATCCGCCTGTTTGCAGAGTTTGAAGGGCTGTTAAAAGACCAGTTAACAACAAACCATCCCAGTGTTGCCGTCCCGGCCAGGCCAAAAGTGGATTGGCTTGTCAAGCGCATTTTGTCTGTGGAACGAGTGGAAACCGACCCACAATTCCGGCGCAGGCTGGAGGCGGTGCGGGATTACCGCAATTCCATTGCCCACCGAAGCGGGCGAGCTGCTGTGCCCATCACGCTCACGGCGGCGCTTTCACTGCTCAATACATTGGCGGCAAAGCTGTCTGACCCGGTAAAATGAAACCTAGCCTACTAAGTTAAAGAACTATGACCACTTATGAACCTGTGATTGGCATGGAGTGCCATGCCGAACTGCTGACCCAAAGCAAGATGTTCTGCGGGTGCGCCAACGAGTTTGGCGGCGCGCCCAACACGCGGACATGCCCGGTGTGTTTAGGGCTGCCCGGCTCGCTGCCTGTGATGAACGGCACCGCCGTGGAGCTTGTGCTGCGCACGGCCCTTGCCCTCAACTGCCGCATCTCGCGCGACTGCCTATTTGCGCGCAAGAACTACTTCTATCCTGACCTGCCGAAAGGCTACCAAATCTCGCAGTATGACGACCCTATCGGCGTCGGCGGCTACCTGGATATTACGCTGGAAGACGGCTCCGCCAAGCGCGTGCATATCCGGCGCGTCCATTTGGAAGAAGACACGGGCAAGCTGATCCACGCGAGCGGGAATGAAAGCGAAGTGGACTACAACAGAAGCGGCGTGCCGCTGATGGAGATTGTCACCGAGTTCCCGCCGGACTTGTTCTCTGCCGACGAGGCACGGGCGTACCTAGAGAAACTGCGCTCCATTCTTATCTATCTGGGCGTGTCCGACGGCAAAATGGAGGAAGGGCATCTGCGGGCCGAGCCGAACCTGTCCATCCGCCCGGCAGGAACAGAAGGCGTGGGCGTCAAGACTGAGATCAAGAACCTCAACTCATTCAAGTCTGTGTACAAAGGAATTGAATACGAAGTGGAACGCCAGTCGGCTTTGCTGAACGACGGCGAAAAGGTGCGGCAGGAAACATTGGGGTGGAACGATTTGCGGGGCGAAACGTATCACATGCGCTTCAAAGAGGAAGAGCAGGAATATCGCTACTTCCCTGAACCCGACCTGGTGCCGCTGCACTTTGAGGACGCAGGCATTGAAGCCGCCCGCGCGGCCCTGCCCGAGCTGCCGGATGCCAAGCGCGAGCGGTTCGCAATGCATTATGGCCTGCGTGCGTATGACGCCGCTATCCTGACAAGCAGCCGCCCCCTGGCCGACTACTACGAGGCCGCCGCCCGCACAGGCGCCGACCCGAAAGCGATTGCCAACTATGTCACCGGCGACCTGGCACGCCTGCTCAACGCTTCGGGGCAGGAGATCAGCGACACCAAGATTACCCCAGGCAGCCTGGGCGCGCTGCTCGCCCTGCGCGACAGCGGCAAGATTACCAATGTCATCGCCAAAGCCGTGCTGGAAGATATGTTCAGCACAGGGCAAACCGCGCAGGAGATTGTAGATGCCAAAGGCCTGGCAGTTGTCTCGGATGAGGGGAAGATTGAAGCCGAAGTGGATCAAGTGATTGCCGCCAACCCCGACGTTGTCGCCAAGATCAAGGCGGGCAACGACAAAAGCAAAGGCTTCCTCACCGGGCAGGTAATGAAAGCCATGCGCGGACAGGCCCGCCCTGATGTGGTCAATCGCCTGCTTGACGACCGCCTCAAGTAACGTGGCCCACGGTTTGACAGAGGCCCTGCGCGCCCTGCTCCGCGTGCCCGACCCGCTGCTCCGATACGGCGACCATGTGCTGGCAGCCGTGTCGGGCGGGCCGGACTCGCTGGCCCTGCTGCACGCACTGGACAGCCTGCGCGGCGAGATTGGCCTGCTAGGGTTGTTGGCGGCGCATTTCAATCATGGCCTGCGCGGGCAGGAGGCCGACGATGATGCCGCCTTTGTCGCAGGCTTCTGCGCGGCACGCGGCATTCCGTGCTTTGTGGGGAAAGCGGATGTGGCACAAGAAGCGGCGCAGGCGCATGTGTCCGTGCAGCAGGCGGCCCGCACGGCCCGCTACCGATTTCTTGCACGCGTCGCCCAAGAGTGCGGGGCCAGCACAGTTGCCACCGCCCACACGCAGGACGACCAGGCAGAAACTGTCCTGCTGCATGTCCTGCGGGGTACGGGGCTGGACGGGCTGCGCGGCATTCCCGCGCGGCGCGGCCTCTATGTGCGCCCCCTGCTCGGCGTCAGCCGGGCACAGACCGAAGCCTACTGCGCCGCCCACGCTCTCCTGCCTCGCACAGATACCTCCAATAGCGACACGTCTCACTATACTCGCAACCGTGTCCGCCACGACTTGCTGCCCTTGCTGGAGCGGGACTACCATCCCGGCGTGCGCCCTGCCCTGCTGCGCCTGGCGCAGACAGCCAGCGCAGATGCCGACTTTCTGCAGGCCCATGCCCAGGCAGTGCTGGGGCAGGCCACGATGGCGCAGACTGTTTCTCCGCCGGGCCTGACCCTCAGCCGGGACACGCTGCGCGCGCTGCACCCGGCCCTTCGGCCCCGTGTGCTGCGGGCCGCCTTGGCGCAGGTGCGCGGCAGCACGGAGAATATCACGCATCATCATCTGGCACAAATTGACCAAGCACTGCTCTCGCCTGCCGAAACAGCGTGGGGAATGACAACGCCCACGCCGCTCTGCCATGTCACTGTCCGCGCCAACACTCTCACTCTGGCGATGCCAGGCAGTGCAGCAGCGGGCGCGGACAGTGCTTATTCGGCGTACCTGCCACTCGGCGGCAGCGCGCAGATGCCCGGCGCGGGCCAATGCGTGCGGGCCGAGCTGCGGGGTTTCTCCGCCCTGCCCCCTCCTGCTTCCAGCACTGCCGTGTTTGATGCACTGCCTGCTTCCAGTGCTGCCGTGTTTGATGCGCAGCAGGTGCATCTGCCGTCCCTGCATGTCCGAAGCTGGCAGCCTGGCGACCGACTTGCGCCGCGCGGCCTGGCAGGCCATACCCAGAAGGTGCAGGACATCTTTACCAACGCGAAAGTTCCCCGGCACCTGCGCGCGCAGGTACCGATTGTCGCAGACCAGGATGGCCTGCTGTGGGTGGCTGGGCTTGCGGCTTCCGAGCGGGCACAGATAACGCAGGCCACGCAGCACTGCCTTGTCCTGACGGCAGCTCCTCTCCCCTCGCGGGAATGAACAGCCGATTGCAGGAAAACAAGAAGGGTACGGCGAACAAACCAACAGGACACTTTCATTGGAAAGCAGAGCGGCACTGTGCAACGCGTGTGGGGACAATTTGGGCATAGTCAGGCGTCTCGCGGAGGCGGCCCCCTTTCCCTGCCTCGCACACAAACACCCTTGCCTCGCACGCAAATGCCCCCGCTTGGTAGAAAAGCCTCATTTTGTCCCTGTGCCGCCGGGTTCACGCTTATTGAACTGCTGGTCGTGATTGCTGTGATCGCCATTATTGCGGCGATCTTATTTCCTGTCTTTGCCAAAGTGCGCGAAAAGGCCCGGCAGACTACCTGCGCGAGCAACCTGAAGCAGATTGGGCTGGCAATCGCGCAATACGCGCAGGATTATGATGAAACCTACCCGCTGGCGGCAGCCGGCGGAGCGACTTGGCGCGGCTTGACTTTCCCCTACACCAAAAGTGCGGCTCTGTATTCGTGTCCCTCCAATCCCTACAGCTCGGAAGCGGCCAATGCGGCTGGGGACGATGGACAGTTTGCCGTTTCTTATGGAGCCAATGAAACAGTGATGGCGACATCCAATTCTCCCCGTTCCTCGGTCAGCCTGGCCGCGATTGACACTCCCACGCAGGTCTTCTTGGTCGGCGAAAGCGACAGCGCCGCCTGGGAGCTGCATTACCTGCCTCAGTTCACCACTCCCATGCTGCCACAGTGGGTCAATGACCCGCTCAGCGACCCGACTTGCAGCCAGTGCCATCTTCCCGCCGCGTCCACCACGCATGCCGAGCTGTTTGTCGGGCATTCGGGCTTTGGCAACTGGCTCTTTGCGGATGGGCATGTGAAAGCGCTCAAGCCTTCCCAGACCTGCCAGAGCTTTAACATCTGGGACGCCAGCGCGAACACTGTCTGCTCTCCTTTGTTTCAGCAGCGCCTTGCGCGCAATGAACGCTACTGGGACACTGCCGGAATGCCTTAGTTTTCTTTTCGCAGTTTGCTTTTTTTCGTGATTATCTTTTCTTCTCCACTTCCCCCAAAAAGGAGCTTTATCTTATGGTTTATGAATGCCCGCAATGCAAAACGCCCCTGCCGCCCGGCGTGATGGCCTGCGCCAAATGCGGCCTCCAATTTGCCACTGCCATCCCTGCCGATGCCACAGTTCCCGCCCCCGGCCAGCCGCAGCAGCCCCAGAGCATGATCACGGCGGGTTACCTTCCGCTGGCCGTAGATGCCGTGCCGCCGCGCCGAGTCGTCGCCATTGTCGCTGCCTTGGGGGTGATCCTTGTCGCCGCCGCGCTTTTCGCTATTTACACCTTTAGCCACACGCCCGCGTCCGACACTTCGGCGTCTGCTCCGCCTGCGGCCTCCCCCCTGCCGCCGCCCCCCAGCCCAAACCTGCCGTCGGGAGCCTCTACACGCGGCGCAAGCGGCGTGCCCTCCGCCCCTACGGTAAACCTGGCACCCGTTCAACTGTCCGGCGGCTCCGGCTCGTCAGGAGGCACCGGAACGGCAGCGAGCAGCGACGATGCCGCCTTGCAGGGCCGCTGGCAGGCTAAAAACCTGGACTTTTATGTCTTCAACAGCGATGGCACCGGCTCGCGCGGCAACTCAAACAATCCCGCCAAAGCCGACAACTTCACCTGGGTGGTCACCGGCAGCCAGTTGGTGCTTAACGGCAAAAAAGAAGAGCGCATGTCTTTCAGCACCGGCCCCGAAGCCACCATCCTTTATCTACACACACCTGACGGCCACTATACGCAGTTCGCCAAACAAAGCGCATCCTAGCACTTGCGGGCTTGTGCGCGGTGCGGCCTGCGCCTTTCCACGGCAAACCAAAACCAGATCAAGCGCGTCTGGAGCCTGTCCCAACGACGGAACAAATCCATCCGTCGTTGGAACAGGCTTAACGAGCCACTTAAACGCCTCCTCCACGCCGATGCGCCTTGCACAAAAACCCGCTTTCTCCTTGAGAGGCGGCATTCACCACAAAGTTAACCTTTTCTTAATGTTTCGTTAACTCCCACTTAACCTCCGCACGCCATGATAGGACATCTTCTCCAAAAGCAGGAACGCACTTTTGCGCCTGCGGAAGAAGCTTGTCGCTTATGTCTTAGAGGAGGCTTTTATGACACTTTCCCCCCGCAAGCGGTCTGGGTTTACCCTGATTGAACTGCTCGTCGTCATCGCCATTATCGCGATTCTCGCCGCTATTCTCTTCCCTGTGTTCGCCAAAGCCCGTGAAAAGGCTCGCCAGACCACCTGCTTGTCCAACGAAAAGCAAATTGGGCTGGCAACATTGCAGTACATCCAGGACTACGATGAGTCTTATTACGGCCATCGCTGGAACTGCAACAACTCCGGCGGCACGACGGCTACCGATGTCTGCGCGGGCTATCAAGATGGCTCCGCTCCCGGCGGCTCCAAGCTTGTCGCGGCAGCGACTGGTTCCGAAAAGCGCTACTTCTGGTGCTTTATTCTTTATCCCTATACCAAAAGCATGGGTGTTTTCACCTGCCCTAGCAATCCAGTTGCCTTCACCACAGTGTCCGGTACGGACCATACGTTTGCGGCAAACGGCTCAACGGGGTTAGACTACGGCGGGCAGAACAGCTATGCCCACAACGACATCTGGATGAGTCCAGCGGCTCCCTTTGGGGGTGGCACCACAACGCCAGCACCTGTCACAGAAGCCAGCGTTAATCGTCCGGCAGGTATTGTGCTCATTACTGAGGGAACCTACTACGGCGCTGCTCCTGATGTCAATAGCGAAAGCAAAATTCCAGTACAAAACGCAAACACTAATGATGCGGCTTACGTAGACGCTGCATCTAACCCAGCGGGTGGGCAATACACTCATTATTGGGCGAACATCGGAAACGCTCAGTGGAGCTACGGTGGCGGCGGCAAAGCGGGTGCGGCTACAGGTCTACCCAGTGATATACCGCTGGGCCAGGCCCGGCACACTGGATTTGTCAACTGTCAGTTTGTTGACGGTCACGTTAAGTCCATCAGATACGAGAACTTGATTTCCAACATGTGCTACTGGGCGACGGATGCCGACGGCGCGCACCCTGGCTGCCAGTAAACTTCTCGCTCTCTTAGAGAAAAAGGCCGGGCGCATGACGCGCCCGGCCTTTTTCTCTGTGTGCAGCCGCTCACGCCGGGTACAATCAGCCTATGGATGTCGTCGTTATCGGGGGGGGCATGGGCGGGCTGTCGTGCGCCATCGGCCTCGCCGCACGCGGGGCGCGCGTGACCCTGCTGGAACAGAACGCCCATGTCGGCGGCAAGCTCAACGTGTGGCGCAAGGACGGCTTCACGTTTGACACCGGCCCCCACGTTCTGACCATGCGCTGGGCCATAGACGAAGTGTTCGCATCTGCGGGGCGTCGCCTGGACAACAGCGTAGACATGGTTCCCCTGCCCACGATTTGCCGCTACCACTTTGCGGGCGGCGAAACGCTGGATGCCTGCGCCGACGCGGAAGACGCGGCCCGCGCCATCGCTCGCTTCGCGCCGGGCGAGGAGGCAGGCTTTCGGCGCTTTCTCGCCTATGCCCGGCAGGTCACCGACGCCACCACCGACCCGTTCCTGCGCCAGGACTTTGGGGCCAAGGTGCGCGGCATGCCTTCGCCTGCGCAGTGGGGGCAGCTAGGCCAGTTTCTGCGCCTCAAGCCGTGGCGCACATTGCGGGATGTCGTGCATGCCCACTTCCAAGACCCGCGCCTGCGGGCCGTCTTTGAACTGTACGCACTGTACAGCGGCTCCCACCCGGCGCGGTCAAGCGGCATCTTTGCCACGGTCGCCGATGTGCAGTGGCGCGGGGGAACCTACTACGTGCAGGGCGGGCTGTACACGCTGGCCCTGGCCCTGCACGCACTGGCGCAAGACATGGGCATTCGCATTCGCACCCAGGCCCGCGTGCATGAGATGATTGTGAAAAGGGCGCGCGCGCGCGGCGTAGTGACGGGCGATGGCGAGCGTCTTTATGCCGATGCCGTGGTGTGCAACGCGGATGCCCTGTCCGCGATCCAAACCCTTGTCCCGCCTGATGCCCGGCGCAAGTGGACAGCCGCCCGCGTCCAAAAGATTGAACCCAGCACGTCCGCATTTCTGCTGCTGCTCGGCGTGCAGGGCAGCTTCCCGGCCCTGGCCCACCACAATTCGTTTCTGGCCCGTGACGGCAATGCAGAGTTCGGCGCAATCTTTGATCAGCACTGCCCCGCTGATGACCCGACCATCGGGGTTGCGTGCCAAAGTGTCACCGATAGGAGCAAAGCACCGCCGGGCTGCTCCAACCTGTTTGTGATGACCAACCCTCCCGCCCTGGACAGGCACGGCAGCTTTGACTGGCAGGCTGAGGCCCCGGCGTACCGGGCCAAAGTGCTGGACAAGCTGGAGCAGATGGGATTGACCAATCTGCGGGAGCGCATCTTGGTGGAGCAGATGTGGACGCCGCTGGACTTGCAGGCGCGCTACAGTGCGCACCGAGGGGCGATTTACGGCCTGTCATCCAACGGCTGGCGGCAGGGGTTCCTGCGGCCCCCCAATGCCTCGCCGGACGTGCGCGGGCTGTATTTCGTGGGCGGCTCCACCCATCCAGGCGGCGGCCTGCCGCTGTGCGCGCTGTCTGGCACCAATGTCGCGAGGGAAATTGCAGGGCAGATTGCAGGAGAAACGGGAGGCGGGCAGGAAAAAAGCTAGCCTGCCAGGGAGATTAGCCGCGAGGGGGTTTGCCGTTCTGCCCGCACACGCCCACCACAATCCGGCGCTCGGTAGGTTCCTCGGCTTCCGGCAGAAGCAGGGAAATCGGCGAGTGCAGCGTGATGCCCAAGCGGCGGGCAATGGGACGAGCGGCGGGCAGCTCATCGTCTACATGGACGCTTTTCAGGGCCGCCACCAGCCCTCCCGGACGCACAAAGGGAGCCAGCCACGGCAGCAGCGTTTCCAGGGGAGCGACGGCCCGCGCCACAGCCACATCAAACTGCCCGGCATACGCCGCCAGCCTGCCCGCGTCCTCCGCCCGCGCATGGACAATCTGCACATCGTTCAGCCCCAGGTCATCGGCGACGGCGCGGCAGAAGGCCAGCTTCTTGGCAGTGGAGTCCAGCAAGGTCAGCGCCAGGTCGGGCCGGGCAATCTTCAGGGCCAAACCGGGCAGCCCCGCCCCAGTTCCCACGTCTATGAGGCGCGAATGCGGGGAAATGCGCATAGCGTGAAGCACCGCCAGCGAGTCAAGAAAGTGCTTGACGGCAATGCCGCGCGGCGTCGTAATGCGGGTTAAGTTCAGGCGGGTCGCGTTCCACTCGGCCAGCAGTGCGCCGTAGCGCGCAAATTGGCCCAGTTGCTCATCGGAGAGGCCCATCCGCCAGGCATCGTTCGCACCGCGCCGCACAATCTCTGGAAGGGAAACAAACACACGCGCTTGTTGTGCCCCGCCCGCTTGATTTCCTGCCTAAGACAGCAAGCAGGGGCAAAAACTAATGAGACGCGCGCTCCAGCAGCCGCCATTCCTGGCAGGCCTGGCTAGGGCGAAAGGTTGTAAAAGGCTGAGTTTCCGGGCGGGGCTGGTAGCCATGCCGCTGCGCCCAATGCATAATCTCATGCTCCGCTTTGTGGCGGTCATGCAGGTTGCTGGCAACAAACAAATAGCGCGCGCCGGGACACGGCAGCTCAAAAACCACGGCATTTCCTTTCCATCCTTGGGGACAGCAGAAGCGAAAAGCGTCCCCTACGCCCGCAGCCAGCAGTGTTTCCTTGATAAAGGCGTGGCTGGCTGCGGGCGGATTGGGAGCAGTCACAGACGGCCTGGCGGCCTGGGCACAGGTCAGCACGGCGGCTTCCTCGCAGAGTGAATACAGCTTCACAGCAGAGTAAAATGCCCCGGCGTCCCCCGTAGGCCTGTGCTTGCAGCGCCTACAGTTTTTATTATGGCGGACGGGCCAGGGGAACACACTGCGCGGAATGCGGGTTTGAGCACAGCCATGGCAGGCGCAGGCGGACGCGCACTCCTGTTTAGGTTTCGCGCAGGGCGTGTATCTTAAGGGGGAACGCAGAGAAAGAAAGCAGGCACTATGGACAGTTCGTTTTGGAAGACATTCATCCTGGGCGGCGCGGGGGCTTTTGTCCTGCTGGTTGTGCTGCACAGGCTGGGCTGGGAATAACCGCGCCCTACGGCGTAGACGGCATAGCGCGGCCTTCCGGGAGGCTGAGCGTGCGCAGGCCATTGGGACGGAACGCCAGCACCAAAGTGGTGACAAGAGAAACAAGCGCGCACGCCAAAATAGTGGTTGGCGCTCCCAAAAAGCGTGCCAGCCACCCGGCCATCAGTGACCCAAATGGCATGGTGCCGATAAACATCAGCGTGTAAATGCTCATCACGCGCCCGCGCAATTGATCCGGTACGCTGAGCTGCATAAGCGTGTTGCTTGTGGCAAAGCACAGCACAAAGCCGTAAGACACAATAGTCATGGTCGCATACGCTACCCACAGCGTGCGCGACAGGCCAAAGACCACCAAGAACACTGTTGCCAGCAATGAGCCGGTAATCAGCATGTTGCGCTGACGCCGCGCATTGCCCAGCAGGGCCACTGTCAGCGCGCCCCCTAGTGCCCCCACCCCACGCACCGTTTCCATAAACCCGAACGCTTTCACCTGCGTGGCATCGGTCGCGTGAGGCAGCAGCGTGTAGCGCACAAAGACAGGGATCAGCACGTTGAATGAGAACGCGAATGTCCCAAACGACCCGACCAGCAGAACCAGGCTGCGCACGGTAGGGTGTGATTTGACAAACCGAAAGCCCTCGCGCATGTTGTCCCACACGCCGCGCACTGTGTTGTCGGCGCTGGCTTGAGGCACGGCGTCGCGCTGAGGCAGGCGTATCATCAGCAGCCCGATAATCACGGCGCACGAGAGAAACGCATTGCCCAGGAATGCCGCCCCGATACTCACCCGCGCTGCCAGCAGCAAGCCCGCCACGGCAGGCCCCAGCGCGCGCGCGGCATTGAAAACGCTGGAGTTCAGAGCTACCGCGCTGGGCACGTCTTCCCGGCCCACCAGCTCTACAATAAAGCTTTGGCGCACCGGCATGTCAAACGAGGCGGCGATGCCGGACAGAGCCGCGAAAAAGATCACGTGCCACACTTCCACCCGGCCTGTCGCGCACAGCAGGCCCAGGCCCAGCGCGCACAAAATCAGCACGCTCTGCGTGACCAGCAGCATCTTGCGCTTGTCCACCCGGTCGGCGACCACGCCTGCCAGCAGCGTGAATGCGAAGATGGGCAGGCCCCCCGCAAAGTTCACCCACCCCGAATAGACATTCGCCAGCGCTTCCACTGCCGCCGACGGCGTCTGTGCTGCCCCGCCCGCCGCCATGCCGCCGTGACGCAGCAGGGCACGCGCGACCGGGTCTACCAGCAAGACAATCAGCCAGCCTTGCGCGAGGTTCTGCGCCCATGTCCCAATCAGCGAGATTAATTGGCCTGTCCAGAAAAGGCGGAAGTTGCGGTGGCCGAGCGCCCGAAACGCGCCCTGGTTTTTAGGAGCAGGCCTAGGCGATGGCGGCGCGTCGTTTAAGCTGACTTCACGTCGCTCTTCATCAAAGGCTTCCTGCTGAAGCTGCGTGCTTGCCATAGTGGGTTCTTCTCTAAGCGACTTCGCGCAAAAGTTGCGGCAGGGCGGCTTCGTCCTGCGGGTGTCTGCTTTCCGGCCCGAAAGCGAGAGCGCGCGCCGACTCCGCCAGAGGACGCAGAGCATGCGCCAGCGCGGCCTGCCGATGCGGGTCCAGCGCGTCCAAAGCTTCGGACAGGCGGGCGCGGCGCAGGCGGCGGCGGTCTGCCAGCAGCGTGCGGCCCTGCTCGGTGAGGGCCAGACGCACCACGCGCCGGTCGCTGGGGTCGCCGTGCGTGCGCTGCACCAGGCCGCGCTTTTCAATGCGTTCTACAATCTGCGTGGTGGTGCTCAGGGCCACGCCCAGCGCTTCGGCAAGCTCCCCCATGGTGGGCCGCTGCTCGGAGGCTTCGCGCCCCAGCACGTTCAAAACGCGCAATTGCGCGACAGGCATGTCGAGCAAGCCTGCGACCTGAGTGTCCTGCGCGTACAGCGCCTTGACCACATCCAGAAGCAGACGCTCAATCTCGTCAATGGCGGGCAGTGCTGTTACCGGCTGCATATTCTTGTATCCTGTGTGTAGGCTAATTGTTTGCGTGAGCAAAGTATATGGGACAAACGTTTGCGAAACGTGCTTTGTTCCCAGTCCAGACATGCGCAAAGCTTCATACGATAAAACAAGCCAAGCGGCAGGAAGTTCGTCTTGGGAGGGGGAATACACCCCTATCATGTTAAATTGGAAGGGACAAGGATGTTCCACCGCGACTCGTGCGCCTTTTACGCCCTGCGCTTTATCCTGATTGTTTTGCTGTTCTTGTACGGCATACAATGGGTGATAGGCCGATTATTCCCCTATCGGCACTTTGTGGCCCTGCCCCGTTTTCCCGCCGCCCGCCGTTCTAGTGCGCGGCAGGCGCAGGCCCCAGATGCGCCTGCAGAAAGTCCAGCATGCGCCGGTGCAGCAGCACGTTCTGCTCCGGGTCGGCGGCCCCCGCCAGATGCGTGCCTGTGAGCGGCAGCAGCTCAAACGGCTTCCCCGCTTCGTACAGTTTCTCCACAAGCTTTAATGTGTTGACAAAGTAGACATTGTCGTCCGTGATGCCGCGGATCAGCAGCAGCGGCTTTTGCAACTCGCCGGCATACGTCAGCACACTGCTTTTCTCATAACCCGCTTTGTTCTCGGACGGCAGCCCGAGGTAGCGCTCCGTGTAGCAGGTATCATAATCGCGCCAGTCGGTGACTGTCCCGCCTGCAATGCCGCACGCGAACACATCCGGGCGGCGGATCGTCGCCATCGCCGCGAAATACCCCCCGAACGACCAGCCGCTGATGCCCACCCGGCTCATATCCATCTCGGGGTATTTGCGCCCCAGGGCCTGCAATCCGGCTACCTGATCGTCCAGGGCGATGTCTATCAGGTTGCCCGCGACAGCCCGTTCCCAGTCGCGCCCTTTGCCCGGCGTGCCGCGCCCGTCCAGCGAAACCACGATAAACCCCTGATCGGCAAACCATTGGTCTTCCAGATACGAGCGCGCGGCGCTTTGCACCACTTTCACGGTTGGCCCGGCGTAGACGCTGACCAGCACCGGGTAGCGCTTGTGCGGGTCAAAACCGTGCGGACGCAGGATTGCAGCGTCAAACGTGCGGC
>JAABUQ010006002.1_pt1 | contig 18795 bp, 14 predicted proteins | sample 5560001 | NCBI WGS metagenome assembly JAABUQ01 (sample SAMN10711888, study PRJNA513371) | rock metagenome | isolation source: Antarctica rocks | place: Antarctica: Victoria Land, Finger Mt nord | collected 2015-12-18
TGCAGCACGTGCACCGGGCAGCCGCTGACGCCCTCGATCGGGTGCAGCACGACGAAGCCGAGACGCGCGGTTCGGAAGTCGGTCATCGCCTCTCCGGTCATGCGGAACAGGATGCCGTCCGGCCAGCTCTCGATTCGCACTCGGTAGCGGTATTCCTGGCCATCCGCGCTGCACAACGCGTCGTAGCGAACCAGGAAGCCGTCGGCCTTCTCCTCGACCACCAGCGCGCTGATCCGGGGCGCGTAGGTGCCCCATTCGGGATCGCGTACGACGCACGAGATCGCCCGGATTGCTTCCCGACCGCCGATGCATACGTGGCGCAGGTTGCCGTCCTGCATGATGGCGGTCAGCCTTCCCGCCGACAGCGTCCTCGCTACCCCGACCGGCTCGTCCGAGCCGAACAGCGCCATGAGCTGGTGCTGGTGCATGGACCGATTCCCCTCAGCTGCGTCCGCGGCTGCTCAGCGCCCGCTCCAGCAGCACCGCGGCGATGATGATCGAGCCGATCGCGGTGCCCTGCCAGTAGGGCGAGACGCCCAGCAGGTTCAGCGCGTTGCGTATGAACACCATGATGAACACCCCGAACAGGGTGCCAATGATCGAGCCGCGGCCGCCGAATAGCGAGGTGCCGCCGATCACCACCGCGGCGATCGAGTCCAGCTCCAGGCCGGTGCCGCCGACCGGATCGATCGACAGGATGCGCGAGGTCAGGAAGATCGTCGAGACCGCGCTCATCAGCCCCGAAAGCACGTAGGCGAGCACGCTCCACAGCGCGATTGACAGGCCCGCCACGCGCGCCGCGGCGGCGTTGGAGCCGATCGCATACAGGGTGCGGCCGCCTTTGGCGCGGGTCAGGAACCACCAGGCGAGCAGGTATGCCGCGATCAGGATGATGAAGTTGAGCGGCACCCCGAGGACGGCATCGTTGGCGAGGTCGCCTAGCCGGGGCGGGATGTTGCTGATCGAGGAGGCGCCGCTGAGCACGTAGGCGAGCGACCGGCCGATCGACATCATGCCGAGCGTCACCACGAACGGCGCCACCCGCCCGAAGATGGTGATGACGCCGTTGACGGCGCCCGCGAGCGCTCCCGAGGCCAGGCAGGCCAGGATGCCGCCGAACAGCCCCAGGCTCGGGAAGCTTAGGCCGAGGATGATGCCGGTGACGCCGGCAAGCGAGCCCACCGACAGGTCGATGCCGCCGATCAGGATCACCACCGTCTGGCCGAGCGCCACCATGCCCACCACGACGGACTGGTCCATCAGGTTGAGCATGTTGTTCAGCGTGCGGAAGTGCGGCGAGACCGCGCTGATCGCCAGCATCACCAGCACGGTCAGCAGCAGCATCCTGAGCTCGATGTGGGTGCCGAGCCGACGCAACCCCGTTGGACTTCGCGACGCAAGCCCATCTTGCGCGTTCATGCCGCCGCTCCCGTGGCGACGCCCTGCACGCCGAGCCGCGCGACCTGCCGGATGACCGCCTCCGCGTCGGGCGGCGCCGTGCGCGCAGGCAGGGTCAGGCCGACCAGCCCCAGCTCGTGCCCGCTTCGTCCCAGCACCGGCACCAGCAGGGTGCGTCGCCCGTCCGCCTCCGCCACGAAGCCGCGCGCACGCCCGTGCAGCGCGGTCGGGATCGCGACCGAGGCGGCGTCATGGATCTGGCCGGCGTCGAAGCCGGGCTCGGCGTCCGCGTCCACGCCGACGCGGTCGAAGCAGAATAGCCGGCCGCCCTCCAGCCCGATCCAGCAGGCGACACCCCCATGCGCGGCTACCAAGCTCTCCAACACCGCATGCGTGCGACGCGCCGAGCTGCGCGGGGCCGCGAACATCGCCAGGCTCTCGATGCTGACCAGGTGACTGGGGAACTCCGCCACCGATACCCCGTCGCTCAGCACCACGATGCGGTCGGCGAGGCCGACGACCTCCTCGAAGTCCGACGAAACCACGATCACCGCGACGCCCTCGGCCGCGATCCGTCGGAGCAGCGCGTAGATGCTGCTGCGGGTGCCGATATCCACGCCGCGCGTCGGCTCGTCGAGCATCAGCACGCGCGGCTTGAGCAGCAGCCAGCGGGCCAGGATGATCTTCTGCTGCATGCCGCCGCTGAAATCCAGCAGGTCGGGGTCGTGCAGCCGCGCGCGCGGCAGGCCGAGCAGGTCCAGCAGGCGCCCGGCCTCCAGCATGCGGCCGTCGTAGCCGAGGCCGCCGCCGCGATGGTCGCCCAGGTGGGCGAGCAGCAGGTTCTCGCGCACCGACAGGTCCGGCACGATGCTCTGGTGGCGGCGATCCTCCGGCACCAGCCCGATGCCGGCCCGGATCGCGTCCGCGGGCCGGTCCGCCCGGAAGCGCCGGCCGCCCAGCTCGATGCTGCCGGCGGTCGCGCGACGCAGGCCGAAGATGGTCTCCAGCGTCTCCGACCGGCCGGCGCCGATCAGCCCGGCGAGGCCGAGGATCTCGCCGGCGCATACCTCGAACGATACGTCGCGCACCAGCGGCGGCGCCGACAGGCCGCGCACGCGCAGCACCGGCTCGGTCGACGCCCGACTGGCACTCCCTGCGCGCGCATACACGTCGGCCACCTCGCGGCCGATCATCAGCTGCACCAGCTTGGCGGCCGACATCTCGCTGACCGGCAGGCCGGATGCCGCCACGCGCCCCTCGCGCAGCACCGTGATGCGGTCGCACACCGCGAAGATCTCCTCCATGCGGTGCGAGACGAAGATCAGCCCGTGGCCGCGCCGGGTCAGCCCGCGCATGATGTCGAACAGGATCTCGCTCTCGAACGGAGACAGCGACGCGGTCGGCTCGTCGAAGATGATGACCCGGCTGTCGAGCGCCAGCGCCTTGAGGATCTCCACCAGCTGGCGCTGGCCGATGCTGAGCGTGCCTACCGGTGCATCGATCGGCAGGCTGGCATCCTCGCCGAGCCCAGCGATGAGGGTCTCCGCCTCCCGACGCAACCGCCGCCAATCGAGGCGTCCCGGCATCGCCAGGCGCGGCAGCATGATGTTCTCCAGCACCGACAGGTCGGGCGCCAGCGTGGTCTCCTGGGTGACCAGGCAGATGCCCGAACGCAGCGCGTCGCGCGAGCTCGCCATGCGTAGCGTGCGGCCCTCCATCGTCACGCGGCCCTGGTCCGGCTGCACGTGGCCGGAGATGACCCGCGCCAGGGTGGACTTTCCGGCTCCGTTGGCGCCGCAAAGCGCGTGCACTTCGCCGGCCGCGAGCGTGAAGCCGGCCTCTGTGAGCGCCTGGGTCGAGCCGAAGCGCTTGCTGATGCCGCTCAGTTCGAGCAGGGCCATCCGCGTTTTCCTGGAGGCTAGTGCACGTCGCCGGCGAACACGGTCTTGCTGATCACCGGCAGCTTCGCCTTCACGTTCTCCGCCGTCACGATCTCGACCGGCACCTGGATCGACTTTTCCGGAGTCTTGCCCGCGAGGTGGTCCAGCATCGCCCGCGCCGAGTTCTGCCCCATCAGATAGGGCTGCTGCATGCCCGCCACGGAAAGCGAGCCGTTCTCCAGCAGCTCCACGAACTCCGGCACGCCGTCGAAGGCCGCGAGCAGGATCTCGCCGCGGCGTCGCGTCGCCTGCAGCGCGCGCACCGCGCCGAGCGCCGGCGTGTCGGTCTCCACGAACAGCGCGCGCAGCTCCGGGTGCGCGGTCGCCATGTCCTGCACGAAGCGGAAGGTCTCGTCCGCGGTGTAGGTCTGCATCTGCGACAGCGTGGCTTCCTTCATGCCGATCTCGCCCATCGCGCGTCGGAACGCGTTGGTGCGCAGCTGGCCGTTCTTGCGGGCGAGCGAGATGGTCACCATGCCGAAGCTGCCGCCTTCCCAGCCTTTCGCCTTGATGTCGCGGGCCAGCGCCTGTCCGGTCCGGTAGGCGCCGCCGTCATTGTCCGAGGTGATGAACGAGACGTAGTCGCCGCCGGTGGTGCCGATGTCGGCGATCACCACCGGGATGTTCGCCCGCTTCGCCGCCGCCAGGATCGCCGGCGCGGTCGAGCTGTCGGTCGGCGAGATGATGATCCCGTCCACGCCGCGCGAGATCACGTCCTGCGCATTCTGCAGCTGCGTCTGCGCGCTGTTGTGGCTGTCATAGGCGCTGACCGTCATGCCGGCCGCCTTCGCCTCGTCCTGGATGCCCTTCAGCAGATAGCGCCAGAACGCCAGGTCGAGGCCGGGCGTGAGATAGGCGAGGCTCTTGGCCTCTGCCGCGCGGAGGCGAGGCGTCGCGGCGGCCAGCAACGCCGGTGCCGCCAGCTTGACGAGCGTGCGCCGGCTGATGGCCGGACCGATGATCTTGGACATTTCCTATCTCCTCGATTGCCAGGTCAGGAGGCATGGCGACACGTCCTGCGCGCTCGGGATCAGCCTGACGATCTGCACTGGATCAATGCGGTCGCGCATGACTGGTACGACCCGCTTGCGCGCGGAGGCGGTCGGCTGCGTCATGCCGAAGGCGTGGATAGGATCAACTGGTCCAAGGGGCCGGATCGCGTCGGTATGCCTGTCTTGCCCGAGCAACAAGTCGATCGGGCGCCGGCCCAGGAGGCCTTCTGCGCCGTTGACGACCACCCGCATCGCTTCTCCTCCGCGGAGCTTCGTGGTGGCTCCGGCTTGTTCGACAAGCTAACCGGCATCCGGATCGGCGCAAGGGTAAACCGGCGGCACCTGCATGTGCCGCCGGCTTGGATCGTGCAGAGGGGGAATAAGAGCGAGCCGGTAGGGTGACGAGTCCGTCGCTGCGTTCACCGGCTGACCGGTAGAATAACCTTTTTGGCAGACCGTCAGCTCCGGTCGGATTCACCCGGGTGACGTTTCTCGTGCTTGGTGCCGCCGCCGGCGCTGTTGTCGCTCTCGCTCGGATGCTTCTTCTCGACCTTGGTCTTCTGGTGGTGGGCGCCGGCGACGTCGCCGTCATGCGGCTTGTCGGCGTGGCTGCTGCCGGGACCGCCGCCGGAGCGGTCGGTGGCGGGGATCTTGCTGCTCGTGCTCATTTTGGACCTCTGCTCATCGGGTACCTCTCGTCGTGCGCCGCGAACGGCCCATGGGCAGTCCGGGTTCCAGCTTTCGCAACACACTTTGAGGTCTTCCTGACACGCAAACATAACGAGCCTGTCAGCTTCCCGTCAGCTAGACCCCTGCGCAAGCGGGGGATTGCCATGATGCCGGGACGCCTAGACCAGCTATGCCGCATCGGTACGATATCGTTGAGCGGCTGCCTCGCACTGGTGCCGGCGCACGCGCAGGCCGCGTCCGGCCCCGTCACCAGCCTCACCGTGCACGGCCTCGTGCCCGAGGTGCCGCAGACTGCCGCGGAGTTCGCCCCCAGCGGCCCGCAACTCGACCAGACCGAGCCGACCAGCACCATCAGAGCGGAGACGCTGCGCAAGCTCGCCGTGCCCACCGAGGACTATAACGACGTCGTGCGGCTGACGCCGAGTGCGATGGACATCTCGCCGGTCGGCCCAGGCCTGCAGCAGGATTTCGGGCAGAGCATACGCGGGCTGCAGTACACCCAGTTCAACGTGCTCTACGACGGCATCCAGATCCCCGGCTTCATCGCCAACCTGGCACCGCAGCCTGGCGCCTACTTCATGGAGCACGATCTCGGCGGCATCACCGTGCATCGCGGGCCGGGCCAGGCCTCGACGATCGGCTCGGCGACGTTCGGCGGCTTCATAGCACTCGCCTCGCCCACGCTGTCGGACGAGTACGGCGTCAATCCCTACGCCACGCTCGGCGGCTTCGGCACCAAGCTGTTCGGCCTCGAGGCGCAGAGCGGCAAGCTCGACGCGCTGGGGGGCGGCCAGGGGCTGATCGACCTGTCCCGTGAGGAGGCCCGTGGCGCCACCAGCGGGACCGCGACGGAGCGGCGCAACGCCTTCCTCAAGCTCGTGCAGCCGATCGGCCGCAGCACCACCGCGACACTGGTCGCGAACGTGGACAATGCCGACACCAACACACCCTACGGCGCGACCCTGGACAACATCCAGCACTACGGCCGCAACTACGCCCTGAACGGCGATCCCGCGTCGCAGAGCTTCCGCGGCTACAACCGCGACAACTATACGACCGACTTCGAATATTTCGGCGTGCGCAGCGATCTCGGGCATGGGCTGACGCTGGAGGACAAGGTCTACACGGTCTCGTACTACCAGCGTCATTCGCAGGGTGCCGATCCCGGCGGCCTGGCGCCCAACCTGGCCGGCACCTACTACCTGCGCAGCACCAACGCCGCCGGTCTGACCGGCGACGTGCCCGGCCTGGTCGGGCAGAACGACTTCCGCGCCTGGGGCAACGTGCTGCGCGCCGCACAGGACACACCATACGGGCAGGCACGCGCCGGCCTGTGGGTGGAGCGCGAGGGTTTCACGACCTACACCGTGACCGCCGACCTGACGCGCGGCGGCATTCCCTACGCGCCGGGGCCGGGCGTCTCGTCCTACCTCGCCCACTACCACTCGGCCCTGGTCACGGTGCAGCCCTACGGCGAGTTCGCCTGGAAGCCGCTTGCTGCCGTTACCGTCACGGGGGGCCTGAAATACAGCTCCGCGACGCGCTCCCTGAACGGACCGGTCGGCCTCATCGGGCAGGCGCAGGACCAGCACGCGACCTACAACCAGCTGCTTCCCTCGCTGGACGCGAACTGGCGCGTGGCGGACCGGGTCTCGGTGTTCGCGCAGGCGGCGAAAGGCTACCTCACCCCCAACCTGAACCTGTTCTCGACCACCGCGGTGACCTCGATCACGCCCTCGACGACGAACAGCTATCAGGTCGGCACCGTGCTCCAGCGCGACCGGCTCAGCCTCGGCGCAGATGCCTACTACATCCAGTTCAATAACTACGTGAACAGCCGGACCGTCGGTGGCCTGACCAGCTACTTCAACCAGGGCGGCGCGGTGTTCAAGGGAGTCGAGCTGGAGGGCACCGTGAAGCTCTCGCACGGCTTCGCGCTGTACGCGAACGGCACCCTGAACGACAGCCGCTACGACAATAACGGCAACAACCTGGCACAGACCCCGCGCCGCACCGGGGCGGTCGCGCTGATCTACGACCAAGGCGGCCTGTTCCGCACGGGCGACGACCTGCACACCATCCTCATCGCCAAGAACGTCGGGCCGCAATACGGCTTCGACACCGCTAACGTCGGGCAGTTCGATGGCGCTCCGATCAAGTCGTACAACCAGGTCGACCTCGACGCCGGCTACGTGTTCCCGGTCGGACGCAGGAAGCTGCGCTTCGACGTCAACGTGTACGACCTGTTCAACGACAGGAGCCTGATCGGCTATGGCGGGCAGACCGTCGGGCCGCCCTCGCAGGCGCTGTATTTTACCAATCCCGGCCGGAGCATCTATTTCTCGCTGCAGGCGCTGCTGTAGGGCGTCTGCATCCGGGAGCTGAGCGTGACCGACCTGCGAACACCCGACCGGAGTCCCATCCGGCAGATCCGCCTGAACGCCTTCGACATGGCCGCCCCGGGCCATATCCAGCAGGGCCTGTGGACGCACCCGCGCGACGACAGCGCTGGCTACGCGCGGCTGGAGCACTGGACCGGGCTCGCGCGGCTGCTCGAACGCGGCCTGTTCGACGGGCTGTTCCTGGCCGACGTGCTGGGCGTTTACGACGTCCATGAGGGCAGTCCGGATGCCGCCCTGCGCGGCGGGGTCCAGGTGCCGCTGCTCGATCCGTCGATGCTGGTGCCGGCGATGGCCGCGGTCACGCACGATCTCGGCTTCGGCGTGACCTGCAACCTGGCCTACGAGCCGCCCTATCTGTTCGCGCGGCGGATGAGCACGCTCGACCACCTCACGCGTGGGCGTATCGGCTGGAACGTGGTGACCGGCTACCTGGACAGCGCCGCCCGCGCGCTCGGCTACGCCGAACAGATGCGTCACGACGACCGCTACGACCTCGCCGACGAGTACATGGAGGGCGTCTACGCGCTCTGGGAGGGAAGCTGGAGGGACGATGCCGTGCTGCGCGACGCCGCGGGCGGAACCTATACCGACCCCGCAAGAGTGCGTCGGATCGAGCATGACGGTCGCCAGTACCGGATCGGTGCGGTGCATCTGTGCGAGCCGTCGCCGCAGCGCACCCCGGTGCTCTACCAGGCCGGCGCCAGCGAGCGCGGACGCCGCTTCGCCGGCCGTCATGCGGAATGCGTGTTCGTCAACGGGACCAAGCCGTCCATCGTCGCCGGGCTGGTCGCCGACCTGCGCGCGCGCGCGGCACCTCGGCCGCTATGCGTCTTCGTCGGCGCCACCGTCGTGGTCGGTCGCACCGAGCAGCGGGAGGCACGCGACCTGCTGGCCGACTACGCCAGCCACGCGAGCGCCGAGGCCACCCTGGCGCACGCCTCGTCGTCGCTCGGGATCGACTTCTCCCGCTACGGCATGGACGAGCCGGTCGAAGCCGGCCCGAACCAGGCGGTCCGGTCCAACGTGGATGCGATGGCGCGGGTGGCCGGGCCGGCCTGGACCAAGCGCACGCTGCTGCAGCAGTCGGTGCTGGGCAGCCGGCAGCCACCTATCGTCGGCGATCCGGTGCAGGTCGCCGACGCGCTCCAGTCCTGGGTGGCCGAAGCTGACGTGGACGGCTTCAACCTGTCGCGCACCGTGATGCCGGAGTGCCTGCAGGCCTTCATCGAGCTGGTCGTGCCGGTGCTGCAGCAGCGCGGCGTCTACAAGACGGGCTACGCGCCGGGCAGCTACCGCGAGAAGCTGTTCGGCCAGGGGCCGCTGCTTCCGGCGGAGCATCCCGCCGCACGCTACAGGGACTGGGGCGGTGCCTGAACGTGCGGCCGCGTCGGACCGGTCAGGCCGGCGACAGCATGTGCACCGCACGGGCGGCGGTCATCGCCTCCGTCTTGGCGCCGTAGGCAGCCATGTGCGGCGAGGCCGCATGCGCCTTCAGAGCCTCGGCGCTCTCCCACTTCTCGACCACCATGAAGCTGTCCGCGCCCAGTTTCGCCTGCGACGGGCCCATGTCCGCCGCATCGATCACCGGGGTGTACTCGATGCAGCCCTGCTCGGCATGGACCGCAGGAACATTGGCCTGGAACGCGGCCAGGACCGCTTCCCGCTGGCCCGGCTTGGCGGTGATGATGGCGATGACGTGGATCATGATGGTTCGCTCCCTGATGCTCTGCCTGCAGCCCGGCGATGCCGATCTGGACGGTCGGGCATCGGTGTCCTGCCATGGGCAAACACGGTTGAACAGGTGTCGCGTGCTACGCAGGCGGCAGCGACCAGCAGGTGCGCGTGGTCCATGCAATGGAGCTTTCGTGGAGTTGACAGGGAGGGCCTGAAGCGTGCCAGGAGGGCGACGGTGGATCGTGCAGATCAGGAGCGATACGCCGAGATCAGGTTCCCGGGGATCAGGCTATGAACCGCAAAGAGCGTCGTGTTGCTGCGAAATCCGACAGGGTCCCGGCCGGCGCTGCGGGCATGGCCTCGCCGCTGATCCTTGCCGAGACCCATCGGCGCAGCGGCCGGCTGGCCGAGGCGGATGCGCTCTGTGCCCGCGTCCTCGCCGGGGAGCCGGGTCACGCCCGGGCGCTGCACATGCGCGGACTGATCGCCCGCCAGCAGGGGCGGCCGGCAGACGCGATAGCTCATTTCACCAAGGCCCTCTCGGCCGCGCCGGCGGTGGCGGCGATACATGACGGCCTCGCGGAAGCATACCGGGCCACGGCGCAGCCGGTTGCGGCCGAGCGCCATTACCGGTGCGTGGCCGAACTGCAGCCGGGCCCCGTGACCCTGCTCAATCTCGGCAACGCGCTGATGGAGCTGCAGCGTCCAGCCGACGCCGACGCCGTCTATCGGGCCGCCCTGCGCTTCGATGCCCGTCTGCCGGAAGCCCATCACGGCCTCGGCACGGCATTGGCGGCGCTCGGCCGCAGGCAGGCAGGGGACGCGTTCGCCGAGGCCGTCGCCCTGCGGCCGGATTTCGTCCTGGCACACGAAGCTCTGGTCGACGCCTGCCAGGCGGCGGATGCGTGGGAAGCGGCGCTGCGGGCCAGCTGCCAGGCGCTGCTGCACGTCGATACGCCGATGCTGCGCGTGCAGTTCGTGGACGCCGTCATGCAGGTCTCGCTGACGGCGGAGCTACCGGGATTGCGGGACATCGTGCGACGCGCCCTGGTGGAGCGCTGGACGCGCCCGCAGGACCTGGCACGTGCGGTATGCGACATCGTTGCCCTGCGGCAGCCGATCGATGCGTCGGACGAACTGCTGCACACGCTGCTGGAACTGGCCCCGGTCTGTCACCCCAAGGTCGAACGGGCGCTCACCGGGCAGCGCCGCGCGATGCTGGAGACGGCTGCCTCCGGGGACGAGTTCCCGCCACGGTCGCTCGCGTCGGCCTGCGTGCTGGCGCGGCAATGCTTCATCAACGAGTATGCGTGGAGCTGTACTGCGGCGGAATCCAGCCACGTCGACGCGCTCCGCCGCGCGATCCATGCTGCCCTCGATCGCGGTCTGGTCGCGTCCGACACGATGGTCGCGGCCGTCGCCCTGTATGCGCCGCTCGCCTCGCTGGACGGCGCCGAACGGCTGCTGTCGCACCCACGACCACGGGAGCTTGCCGCCGTGCTCACGCAGCAGGTCAGCGAGCCGGCCGAGGAAAGCCGGTTGCGCGGCGTGATCCCTCGCGCGACGTCCATCGAGGACGAGACCTCGCACGCAGTCCGCGACCAGTACGAGGTCAATCCCTATCCGCGCTGGGTGGCGATGGCAGGAGCGACGCACCGGGTCCGGCTCGGCGAGTGGTTGACGGCACGGTTTCCCGATGCCCCCGTGGCGCCGCTGCCGGCCGGCAAGGTGCTGGAAGTCCTCGTGGCCGGCTGCGGCACCGGCCAGCAGGCGCTGGATACGGTCCGCAGCCTGGCGGATGTAAGGGTCCTCGCCATCGACCTGAGCCTGGCCAGCCTGGCCTACGCGGCGCGCATGACCGCGGCACTCGGCGTGCCGGGCATCGAGTACGCCCAGGCCGATCTGCTCCGATCGGCGCAGCTTGGCCGGTCGTTCGACATGATCGGCGTCGGCGGGGTGCTGCATCACCTAGCCGACCCATGGACCGGCTGGCGAACCCTGCTCGGACTGCTGCGCCCGGGCGGCGTGATGAACGTCCTGCTCTACACGGTGCGCGGTCGCGGCGATGTCGCACGTGCGCGGGACTGGATCGCCGCGCGCGGCTACCCCGCCACGACCGAGGGCATCCTGAGGGGCCGACACGGGTTGATGGGATTGGACGAGGACTGGGCAGCGCGGCTGTCGGCGAGCCCGGACTTCCATTCGGTCAGCGGATGCCGGGACCTGCTCTTCCACGTGCACGAACGGGCGGTGACGCTGCCGGAGGTGTCGGCGTTCCTCGCCGGCGAGGGCGTCAACCTGCTCGGCGTCGAGGTGCCGGCATCCACCGGCCGGGCATTCGAGGCGTGGTGCGGCAATGACGGCTCCGTGCGCGACCTCGCGCGCTGGGACCTGTTCGAGGCCGAGCATCCACGGTGCTTCGCCGGGATGCTGAACCTTTGGGTGCAGTCGCCGACATCAGGCGCGCCAGCAGGCTAGGTCCTGCGGCGCCAGCGTCGGGCCACCGATGACGAAGTCCCGTCCGTCCTGTTCCGGCAGCGTCCAGGGGTCCGGCCCGTAGTTGAACGCGAACCGCAGCCCGCCGCGACGCCGCAGACGCACGCCGGGCGGCAGCTCGACCATCTCCGCGCCGCCCGCCTGAAGCACATGCCGCATCGCGGCCACGAGCAGCGCCGGGTCCGGCCAGCAGGCGAGGTAGCTGCGGCGATGCGCCTCGAAGGCGGCCGGCGTGCCGTCGGCGAAGCGTGCGAGCACGGTGGCGTCGGTCTCGACCCACTCGCGCCAGCGTATCGCGTGGCCCGCAAGGGTGCCTCCGACCGCGTGCGACAGGCCGGGCCGCAGCGAGGCGACGTCGGTGACGCGCGCCGGCAGCAGCGACTGCAACGGACCCGGCGGCAGCGTGTCGGGGATGGCGAAGTCCACCGTCCTGGAGCCGGTGCGCGGCCCGATCAGCACCGCCGCATCGGTGTCGCGCAGCGCCGCCAGCGCCGCGTCCGACACATAGGGCAGGGTCGGCACCAGCACGGCACGGTAGCCGGCCAGCGACGCGCCCGGAGCCACGATATCGACATCCTGGCCGAGCCGACGCGCTGCCTCGTACCAGCGTATGCACAACTCGGAGTAGTTGAAGTCCGCACCCTGCGGCTGGATCCCGATCGACCAGGCTGCCTCGTAGTCGAACACCAGCGCCACCGGCGCCCTGGCGCTGCCGGGGAGCTCGCCGACCTCGCGCAATTCGGCGGCCACACGCAGCGCTTCCTCACCACCGACCGAGCGCGAGCGGTCCGGCCGGTGCAGCCCGGCATGCATCTGCTCCTGGGCGAACGGGCATTGCCGCCAGCGGAAATAGCTCACCACCTCGGCGCCGTGCGCGAACGCCTCCCAGCTCCACAGCCGCACCATGCCGGGCTTCGGCACCGGGTTCCACGGCGCCCAGTTCACCGGGCCGGGCTGCTGCTCCATGATCCAGAACCGGCCGCGGCCGACGCTGCGATAGAGGTCGTGGTTGAACGCCGCCATGTCGGGATGCGCGGTCTCGACGAACATCGCGCGCTCGGCATCGGTAGTCGGGAATTGTTCGGTAAACCCAATCGGGTAGGAATCCCAGGCGGCGAAATCGAGCTCCTCGCCGACCTGATAATGATTGAACTCGGTGAAGCGGCCCATGAAGTTGTGCGTAACGAAGCGGCCGGGCGAATGAGCGCGCAGGATTTCCGCCTGCATCCGGCAATAGGCGCGCACCTGGTCCGACGCGAAGCGCTGGAAGTCGAGCCTCGCCGCCGGCGCGGTCTCGGTCACCGCGCCGACTGGCAACGCCACCTCGTCGAACCGGCGCAGCTCCGCCGACCAGAACACAGTGCCCCAGGCCTGGTTCAGACGCTCGATGCCTCCATTGCCGTAGCGGGCGGCAAGCCAGAGGCGGAATGCACGCAGATCCTCCGAGCCGTAGGACAGCACGGTGTGGTGGCAGCCAAACTCGTTGTCGATCTGCCAGCCGGCGACATGCGGCGAGGCGCCGTAGCGCGCGCCGACCGCCTCGGTGATGCGCCGGCTCTCGCGCAGCCAGGCCTCCGACGAGAAGCTGCTGTGCCGGCGCGAGCCGAAGCCGCGCACCTGGCCGTCCTCGCCGACCGGCAGGATGTCCGGCTCGCGGTCGATCAGCCATTTCGGCGGCGTGGCCGTGGGGGTGCATAGTATCACGCGCAGGCCGGCCTCGCCGAGCACGGCGACGGCGCGGTCCAGCCAGTTCCAGTCGAAGCGGCCGGGATCGGGCTCTATGCGGCTCCAGGCGAATTCGGCGATGCGCACGTAGGTGATGCCGGCCTCGCGCATCTCGCGCGCATCCCGCTCCCACCAGCTCTCCGGCCAGTGCTCGGGATAGTAGCAGACGCCCAGCATGGCGGTCCCTCCGGTCGGATCAGTCAACGGCCGCGAGCTCCAGCACCAGTGCCGTCTCCGGCTGCATCTCCGGCAGCGCGATCCCGGCCGCGCCCAGCAGGGCGCCGGGAAGCACCAGCCCTTCGCCGAACAGCCTGCGCTGCGAAGGCGAAAGCTTCACGTCGAGGGGCTGCGGCGCCCGCAGCCGGTAGGCGACCGCCGGGTCGAGGCCTGGGATGACGAGCGGCGGCGCCCGGTGCGCATCGGTGCGCTCCTGCGCCACCAGGAAGGCCGCGTGCCTTCGGTCGGCCGCGACCACGCCGCGCACGGAGCGGCCGGCCTGCATCGGCAGTGCGGCATGGTTGCCCGCGTGCAGCAGCGGGCGCAGCCGCTTGTGCAGGGCGATCCAGCCGGCCAGCACCGACTGCTCGTCCGGCGACAGGGTGGTGGGGTCGAGCTCTACGCCCATGTGCCCGAACAGCGCCACCGCAGCCCGGAAGCCGAGCGTGTGGCGGCGTCCGGTCTGGTGGTTGGGCGAGGCCGCGACGTGCGCGCCCATCAGCTCCGGCGGCAGGAAACGCGAGAAGCCGCGCTGGATCGACAGCCGCTCCAGCGCGTCGGTGCAGTCCGAGGTCCAGACACGGTGGGTGTGTCGCAGGATGCCGAGGTCGGGCCGGCCGCCGCCGGACGCGCAGGTCTCGATCTCCAGCGCCGGATGCGCCTCGCCCAGCCGCGCCAGCAGCGCGTAGGCCGCCAGCAGGTGACGCCGGTAGGCCGGCCGGCCGCCCTGGTCGCCGGCCGCCACGAAGTCGCGGTTCATGTCCCATTTCAGGTAGGCGATCGGGTGCGCGCGCAGCAGCGTGTCGAGCTGGGCGAAGATGGCCTCGGCAATCTCCGGACGGGTCAGGTCGAGGATGAGCTGGTGCCGCGAGGTGCGCAGCGGACGGCCGGCCACGTGCAGCACCGCGTCGGGATGCGCGCGGTAGAGGTCGCTGTCCGGGTTGACCATCTCCGGCTCCACCCACAGCCCGAACTCCAGGCCGAGCCCGGTGACCGCGTCGATCAGCGGGCCGAGCCCGTCGGGATACTTGACCGGGTCCGGCCGCCAGTCGCCGAGGCCGGCGTGTGCATCGCGGCGGCCCGTCATCCAGCCATCATCGAGCACGAAGCGCTCGATCCCGACCTGCGCCGCCGCCGCCGCCTGCGCCACCAGCCGGTCATGCTCGTGGGTGAAGTAGTTGCCCTCCCAGGTGTTCAGCGTCACCGGACGCGGACGCATCGCACCACCCGGCCAGCGCAGCACGCCACGGCGGACGCCCTCATGGAAGCGGCGCGACAGGCCGCTGAGCCCTTCCAACGACGTCGCGGCATAGGCGACCGGCGTTTCCAGCGTCTCGCCCGGCGCCAGCTCGACCTCGCCGGGATGCAGCCATTCGCCGGTGACCACCAGCAGGCGGCCATCCTCGAGTCGCTCCGCCGTGGTGCGGTGGTTGCCGCTCCAGCCGAGATGCACGCCGTGCACCAGGCCGCGATCCTCCTCGAAGCCCGTGGTGCCGGCGATGATCGCGGGGAAGCGGTCGTGCGAACGGCCACGGCGGTTCTCCGACGCCCAGGTGCCGCTCGCGAGCGGGATGCGCCGTTCGGCGAACTCGTGCCCCCAGTGGCCGTCGAACACCAGCAGCTCGTCCGCCTCGGCCGGCAGCAGGAATACGCCCGCCGCCAGCCGCTCCACCTGCAGCGGCGCCACGCCCTCGTTGCGCAGCACCGAACGCATGCTCAGCAGGTCGCCGTCGGCCGGAAGGGCCAGGTGGATCTCCAGCGCCAGCGCCGCCACCGGATCGCGCGCCACCAGCCGCAGCGTGCCTGCCCCGGCGCGCACCGCGACCTCGGTGAAATCCGCCGTCCAGTCGGTGCCGCCGCGGCTCGCCACCAGGGCCGGGGCACGCAACGCGCCGGTGCCCAGCGTCGGCATCAGCACCGCCTCGACATGGTCCTCGTCGAGGCCGTTATGCCGCGTCGCGCGGTCGCGCAGCGCGGCCAGCCCGTCCAGCTCGAGCCTGTCCGGCAGGCGCGCGCCCCAGTGCACGATCTCGGGCAGCTCGTCGCCGCGCTGAAGAAGCAGCAGCGTGGTGGCGCGACCGTCCAGCCGGTGGCTTCTCATTCTTTCACCGCTCCCAGCGTCAGTCCGGAAATGAAGTGCCGCTGCATCAGGAAGAAGATCAGCACGGAAGGCGTCGCGGCCACGATGGCGCCCGCAGACATCAGCTGCCAGGAGGCGAGCCACATGCCCTGCAACGCCTGCAGTCCGGCGGTGACCGGACGCGCGCTGTCGGATTGCACCAGCACCAGGGCCCAGAAATAATCGTTCCAGATGAAGGTGAATTCCAGCACCGCCAGCGCCGCCAGGGCGGGGCGGACCAGCGGCAGCACGATCACCCGGAAGATCGCGAACTCGCCGGCGCCGTCCATGCGCGCCGCCTCGATCAGGCTGTCCGGCAGCTCACGCATGAAGTTGCGCATGAACAGGGTGCAGAAGCCGGTCTGGAAGGCGACGTGGAAGGTGATCAGCGCCCAGATCGTGTCGTAGAGCGGGAACACGTGGATCATCAGGTCCCGCACCGGGATCATCAAGATCTGGAACGGCACGAAGTTGCCGGCGATGAACACCGCCAGGATGATCGTGTTGCCGCGGAAATTATATTTCGCGAGCCCGAAGCCGGCCAGCGTGGACAGCACCAGCGTGCCGGCGACCGCGGGCAGGGTGATCTCGACCGAGTTGAGCAGATAGCGGCCCATCGGCGAGGAGGTGAACACGGCCGCGTAGTTGCCGAGCAGGTGGGTGCCGTGCGGCAGTCCCCAGTAGTTGCCGCTGGCAAGGTCCTGGGCGGTGCGTGCCGAGGTCAGGAAGATCGCGAACAGCGGCAGCAGCCAGATCACCAGGCTCAGCGGCAGCGCGGTTCGGTAGAGCGTCTGCGCGCCGGGCGACGCGGTCTGGATCGGACGGGGAAACATCAGCGTCGCTCCCGGCGCAGCATGTAGACCAGGAAGAAGGCGATGTAGACGTCCATGATCGCGAACAGCACCACCGCGATGGCGGCGCCGTAGCCGTAGCGGAAGGCCAGGAAGGTCTGCTCGTACATGTAGTAGGCGAGCACCGCGGAGCTGTCGTAGGGGCCGCCCTTGGTCATGATCGAGACCAGGTCGAACGAGCGCAGCGCGCCCACCACCGACACCACGACGGCGATGAAGGTCGCCGGGCGGAGCTGCGGGATGATGATGTTCCACAGCATCCCCCAGCCGCGTGCGCCGTCCATGCGCGCGGCCTCGACCACTTCTCCGTTCACCGCGGTCAGGCCGGTCAGGTACAGGATCATGCAGTAGGCGGTCTGCGGCCACAGCCCGGCCACGATGATGGCGGGCGTGGCCCAGGTGGCGTTGCCGAGCAGCGACACGCCGGGCAGGCCGAGCGCATGCAGGCCGAGGTTGAGCAGGCCGAAGTCGCCGTTGAAGAACCAGGAGAACACCAGCCCGACCACGACCTGGGAGATCACGAACGGGAAGAAGAACAGCGACTTGTAGAGACGCATGCCGGCGACGCTCTGGTTCAGGAACAGCGCGATCGCGAGCCCGAGCACCGGCGCCAGCATGTAGGCGAGCAGCCACCAGATGTTGTTGACCAGCGCCGTGAAGAACACGTCGTCGGTGAACAGCTCTGCGTAGTTGCCGAGCCCGACCCAGCGCATCGGGTGCACGCCGTCCCAGTCATGCAGCGAGATCCAGATGCTGTCGGCGATCGGCCACAGCACGAACACCGCGAAGAACAGCGCCGCCGGTGCGATGAACGCGAGCGGCGTCAGCGCGCCGCGCCGTCGCGCACGCACCCGCGCGCCGGCTGGCGACAGCGTCCAGGCCGGCTGGGTGGTGGTCGACACCGCTTCGGCTCAATTGGTCGGGGTGTAGATGCGCAGCCGCGCGCGGTCGATGTCGGTGAGGATATGGTCGAGGCGTGCCGGCCGCACCATGAACTCCTGGAACTTCTTCATCGCCAGCGTCGCCAGCGCCTCGTTGGTGTCGCGGTCGAAGAACTGCGCATGCTCGGGTGCCGCATCCAGCAGCTTGCGCCCCTCGACGAGGAAGCGGTCGTCGATCACCTGCGCCTGGCCGTTCGCCGGGATCTGCTTCTCGTACTTGTTGATCATGGTCTGGGTGTCGGGCAGCATCATGAAGGCGAGGAACTTCATCGCCCCCTCCTTGTTCTTCGCACCCTGCGGGATCGACACCGCATCCATCGGAGCGTCCTCCGCGGGTGCCACGCCCGGCGTGATCGTCGGGAAAGCCTGGAACTGCATCAGCGGCTCCACTTCCGGCGTGAAGTTCGCGGTGATGAAGTTGCCGACCAGCATCATGGCGGCGCGACCCTGGAACAGCACCGACTGGCTCTCCTGCATGCTCAGCTCGGTGTGGTTGGCCACGAAGCACTTGTGGTCGAGCAGCTGCTTCCAGTCCGCGAACACGTGGCGGACCTTCGGGTCGAGGTAGGACATCTTCCCCGAGGCGAGCTGCATGTGCGACGCGTAGCCGTTGATGCGCAGGTCGAGATAATCGAACCAGCCGGCAGTCGGCCACAGGTCCTTCGAGCCGAGCGAGATCGGCGCCACGCCGATGGCACGGAGCTTGTCGCAGGCGCCGAGCATGTCGTCCCAGTTCGCGATCGGGCCGACGCCGGCCTTCTTGAACAGGTCGCTGCGGTAATAGATGCCCCACTGGTACTGGGTGTAGGGCACGGCGTACTGCTTGCTGCCGTCGCTGACGAGGTCGAACGCGGTCTTGCCGAAGGCCTGCTTCATCGGGTCGGTCCAGAGCGGGGTCACGTCGGCCAGCAGGCCAGGCTCGACGAACTGACGCATCCGGGTGCCGGTGTACCAGAGCACCACGTCCGGCGGCGCCGAGGTCAGCCAGTTGCGGATGGACTGCTTGTAGCTTTCATGGTCGAACACGGTCAGCGTGACGTGGGTACCTAGGTTGGCCGCCTCGAAGCGCTTCACGGTCTCCTGGAACGCAGCCTTGGGCTGCGCGTCGGAGGTGTCGGCGTTGACGGTGATGCTGTCGGCCCTCGCGGCCACCGGGGCCGTGGCGAGCGCCAATGCCATGTAGCCGGCCAGCCTGAACGGCTTGGTCATTCCTGTTCTCCCGAGACGAGCCTTCATGGTGCAGAGGCCGTTGCCGTCACTATGCTCACGCGCAGGCTGGCCTGTCGTCCGGTTTGCCGTTACGGATCTCCTGTATCCTAAGATTGCCGGAGCCTGCATGTCGTTCGCCGAG
>JAABUQ010006003.1_pt1 | contig 18795 bp, 19 predicted proteins | sample 5560001 | NCBI WGS metagenome assembly JAABUQ01 (sample SAMN10711888, study PRJNA513371) | rock metagenome | isolation source: Antarctica rocks | place: Antarctica: Victoria Land, Finger Mt nord | collected 2015-12-18
CGTGGTAGAAAAGGCTTTACACGCCAGCTATTTCTTAGAATTTGGGATTGAAGGAAAAGCGCCAATTTCGCCGGCTTGTCATCATTATACTAATTTCCTGCTCAAAGAAGCCGCGCTTTCTCAGGTGGAAGTTGCAATGGCTGCCGTTTTGCCTTGCTTTTGGATCTACAAAAAGGTGGGCGATTATATTTATCAGCAGCAATCCAAAGAAAAAAACCCTTACCAAACCTGGATTGATACGTATGCCGGAGAAGAATTTGGTTTGCGTGTGCAAGAAGCTATTGCTATTTGTGATGCGGTTGCCGCAACTTGTACAACTGCCCAGCAACAAAAAATGACGGAAGCTTTTGTTATAGCCTGTAAATTAGAATGGCTGTTTTGGGACAGTGCCTGGCGGTTGGAGAAGTGGTAGGTTGAAAATCAGCAACACAATTTCAGGATGACAATTTTTACCCTATAAAAGAAGCATGCTTGTTAAAGCACAAATTTCCAAAAAAGCACTTCAGCCCGTCTTTTGCCAAACCAATATTGTGCGTTCGCCTTATTGTCACACAAGCTGTAGATATTGTTTTTCAAGTGTCACGTTAAAATGAATGTCTGCCTTTAATGCCTTGAACACTTTCAAAATTGTATCAATTGTGGCACTGTTGGCACTGCTCTCAAGTTTAGAAATTTGTGCTTTTTGTACACCAACAAGTTCACCTAACTGTTCCTGCGTCAAATTGCGTTCCTGTCTTGCTGTTTTTATCATTCTTCCCAAAACGTCCATGCGAAGCTCATATTCGTATTCGTCCCTGTCTATTGTACCTGGCTTGCCGATATATTTAGCTTTCATTTCGGCAAGGGAGTATGATTTGATTTCTGCTTTCTTTGCCATGGTGTTATTTTTTTCTTTTGCTTTCAAAATATTTTTTTCTGATGTTTATTGCTCTTTCAATTTCGTTTGCAGGCATTTTATCAACTTTCTTAATCAAGCCATGTGTGGCAAAAACTAACGTTTCAGTTTCATTGTCTTTGTCCCAAAATGCAAGCAGCCTAATTTGTTGCCCGCCAAAATTTGTCCTGAACCCCCAAATATCTTTTTGCAGTTTCTTAAAAAGCTTGGGGTCGTTACTTAGTTCCGCAAGGTCAATGTTGTAAAACACTTTCCTTGCAGCCTTTGGATCAAGGCTGGCCATGAATTTGTCCGCTTCTTCTAAAAACCGTGTCTGAAAGTATTGCAATTAAAACCGTTTTTGCAAAGATAGCAATTGTTTCCAAAATTAGAAACTGTTTATATCGGTTAAAATGTAGGGTTGTTCGGAAAGTTTATGGCCAACGATTACGGCTTGGCGTTGTGGCGGTATTTGAAATACGCCAGCCGACAACTAAAGCCGAATAAAGAACTAAAGTACAAAACATATTCTATTGCTCGGCGATGCTGGTCAAGCTGGAACTATTGCTGAATAATGAACAAATGCTGATGGCTTATTCGTCGCCCCACCATAACGCCAAACCGCATGTTGTGCGTTCGTTTTGTTCCTCTTCTGATCAAAGCTAAGCGGAAAAAATTGAAAAGCTCATGACAAAACGAATTATAGAAGTCAATTCAGAGGGCTTGGAGCACCTTACTACTCTTAGCTATACGTCCAATACAAATCATCTGATTGTGAATCCGCCGTCAACATGAATTACTTGTCCGGTTATCCATGCGGCACTCTCGGAAGCAAGAAAATAGACAGCTTCGGCAATTTCTTTTGGATTACCTAACCTGCCTAACGGATACTGATGAGTAACCTCGCTTTCAAAAGCAGCAGCTGCCTCGTCAGATAAACTCGCACGCCACTTTATGAAGGATTCAGATTCTGTAGAACCTGGCGCTATAGCATTAACCCTTATGCCATATTCGCCCAACTCATTAGCCAGTGCAAGTATCATAGATGCCATAGCACCCCGACTCGCCGAATATAATGAGGAATGCCTGCCTTTTATCATCTTACTTGCCCAGTAAGTAGAAATATTTACTATGGCGCCTCGGCTGACTTTTAATAAAGGCAGGAAACCTTGAATCATTAAAAATGGCGATTTTACATTAAAATCAAACAAGGTATCATAGTCGTTCGAAGTATAAGATTCGATTGAGGCAAATTTTGCTCCGCCTGCGTTATTTACAAATATGTTTATTTGCCCCGTTAGGCTTAACGCTTGGCTAACAATGTCAGGAATATGCCCGGGTTTCGATATGTCTTTCGCTATCAAAAAAATAGAAACAGGAAAAGCCGATAATTTCTCTTTTGCAATTTCCAAACTGTTTTTGTCTCTGGAAATTAGAATTAAATGAATGCCATTAGCGGCAAATTTTTGGGCAATCGCAAATCCAATACCTGAAGAACCACCGGTTATAATAGCTGTCTTTTCTGTTGTTATCATAGATTTTTTAGCAAATGGTATAGAGCCTGTTAAGAATCAAGTTAAGGTAAATTTGTAATGGTATGAAATGATAGATGCAAAAGATAAGTAGCAATACCAGGATTTATCATACAAGAATGCAAAATTAAGACTTGAGCTGTCACACAAAATTGGTGCATACTTTCAATGTCTTTTTATGCAGTCATACCATAATTTTCAATCATTGTTTATAAGCGCCCGTTTCCACCACATTCTTCATCTAATGCGTACTTTAAAATGACGCACAACGGAAAGGGCTTGGCGAAGAACCGATATTTGAAACTCGTCAGCCCGAACCAAAGTTAAATTAATATTCAAATGTTGATGCTTCTTTTACCGGCTAAATTTTGTTCCTTCTGCCGGAACTGAAGCAAAATAGCAAAACAAAAGTTCAATAAATCCGTCGGCCGGTTTTTTGCCAAACCAATGTTGTAGGCAGCCCTATTGTATAAAAAACTTAAAATCTCAATTGTCTTCGAGATATTCAAGTGGCATCCATTTCAATTCATCAAGTTTAATGTTTTTTAAACGTTTTTTTTCTGTCTTGGTACTATTGTCAATAATTGTTTCAATTCCAATAATTGTGTTGTTGTCGGATTTTTGCAACTTTTCAAAATTGTCTTTTAATAACGCATATTTCAAATTATCCAAGTTAATAATTATATAAGGATAGCTGTATTTGTTATTGCCTTTATTTATTAATTGTATGAAACAAACCAGCTTTTCTGACGTCCAGTCATAAATATAGTTTGAAATATCAAACAAAAACCAAACTGATTTACTGTCATAAATCTTTTTGGGTACAGATTTGTCTTTATAGATTTGAAGTTTTGTGCAATATTTCATTAAACTCCATTCTTCAATTTGTGAAAAGTAAAAAGCAAAAGTAGAGTTGTCACTTTCATAAATACTATGTGTCAAAAAAGGTTTAGCAGGTTCTTCTCGAATTATTTTCCAGTCGTCAAGATTTGTCTTTCGCATAATGTCAGAAGCCTGCTTTAAATTTTCTCTGATATAGTTTCAATGTTGTGATCGCTGTGTCGAGGGTTGCCTACAACTCTTAAATATACGAAAGTTTCTTGTTTTATATAGTTCAATTACAATTTTGAATATTCTTGCTAAAAAACCTATTGTTATGCTTTGATATAATTAATTATCAGAGTTTTACTATACGCTTGATAACCATGTATACAAAATTAGCAATACAAATTGCAAAGCACCAAATTTAAAAGACAAGAGTTAAAACAATACAAAATACGAAATTCCATCCAGTTTGCATAAATCATGCTTCTTTTACCGCCTAAATTTAGATCAACATTGTAAACCACCGATCATTCACATAAACTTCTCCAGCTTCCCTTTAAATTTTTAATTTTACGCATCCATCAAAACAAAACATATTGGAGCCGCAAAACTTAACCACCGTACAAACCGCCAAAGATCTTGGCCTGCTTCCCGAAGAATTTGAACGCATCAAAGAAATATTAGGCCGTGTGCCCAATTTTACCGAACTTTCTATTTTTTCGGTGATGTGGAGCGAGCACTGTTCCTACAAAAACTCTATCACCTGGCTAAAAACGCTGCCCAAAGACGGGCCGCGGATGCTGGCCAAAGCCGGGGAAGAAAACGCCGGACTGGTTGACCTGGGCGACGGCATCGGTTGTGCTTTTAAGATCGAATCGCACAACCATCCTTCGGCTTTAGAACCTTACCAGGGTGCGGCAACCGGTGTTGGCGGCATCAACCGCGATATTTTTACGATGGGCGCAAGGCCGATTGCACAGTTAAATTCGCTTCGTTTTGGCGATCTGAAAAACGACCGTACCAAATGGCTGATCAAGGGCGTAGTGAAAGGAATTGGCGATTACGGCAACGCTTTTGGCATTCCAACCGTTGGCGGCGAACTGTTTTTTGATGAATGTTTCCAGGTAAATCCTTTAGTCAATGCTTTTTCTGCCGGAATTGTAAAAGCTGGCGAAACCGTTTCCGCTACTTCTTATGGCGTGGGCAACCCGGTTTATATTGTTGGTTCTTCAACCGGGAAAGACGGGATCCACGGTGCTGCTTTTGCCTCAAAAAATATTACGGAAGATTCGGTGAACGATCTGCCTGCCGTTCAGGTGGGCGATCCTTTTCAGGAAAAATTACTGCTGGAAGCTTCTTTGGAAGTGATCAAAACCGGGGCCGTAATCGGGATGCAGGATATGGGCGCCGCCGGAATTATCTGCTCCAATTCTGAAATGTCGGCCAAAGGAGAGCATGGCATGATCATCGACCTGGACAAAGTCCCAACGCGTCAGGAAAACATGCAGCCTTTTGAAATACTATTGTCAGAATCACAGGAAAGAATGCTGATTGTGGTGGAGAAAGGCCGCGAAAAAGAAGTACAAGTTGTGTTTGATAAATGGGATTTAAACTGCGTGCAAATTGGAGAAGTAACCGATACCAAGCGGTTGGTTTATTACCGTCATGGAGAAATGGTAGCCGATGTTCCGGCAGATGATTTGGTTTTGGGCGGAGGCGCACCGGTTTATCAGCGCGAATACCGCGAACCGGCTTACTTTGCAGAGCACAAAAAGTTTAACATCCACCAGGTTAGGGAGCCGGAAGATTTAAAAGTAGTTGCCGATCATCTGCTTGCTCATCCGAATATTGCTTCCAAACGTTGGGTAACCGACCAGTACGATTCGATGGTGGGCACTTCAACCGTAACTACCAATCAGCCTTGCGATGCCGCTGTTGTGGCAGTGAAAGGAACAGACAAAGCCATCGTTTTAACTTTAGATTGCAATTCGAGATATGTTTATGCCGACCCGGAAGTGGGCTGCGAAATTGCCGTGGCAGAAGCCGCAAGAAACATTACTTGCGCTGGCGGCGAACCGGTTGCCATTACCAATTGCTTAAATTTTGGCAACCCTTACGTGCCCGAAGTTTACTGGCAATTTGTAGGCGCGATCAAAGGCATGAGTACGGCTTGTACCAAATTTCAAACGCCGGTTACGGGCGGAAATGTGAGCTTCTACAACCAGTCGAGCGATGAAGGCCCTGTTTTTCCAACACCAACCATCGGTATGCTGGGTGTGATGGACGATCTTTCAACCTTAACCCGTTCTGATTTTCGAAACGAAGGCGATTTGGTCTATCTCATCGGAGCATCCAAAAATGATATTGCTTCTTCCCAGTATTTAGCTTCTTTCCACAACATTGCTGCTTCTCCCGCACCGTTTTTCGACCTGGAAAAAGAGTATGCCATGCACCAGGTCATTAAGCAATTGATCAAAGAAAAACTGTTGGTTTCTGCGCATGATGTTTCGGATGGCGGTTTATACATTGCTTTACTCGAATCGGCTTTGCCAAATCAATTAGGGTTTGCGATAGAAACAGACCCGGAGATCCGTAAAGATGCCTTCCTGTTTGGGGAAGCGCAAGGCCGGGTAGTGGTTTCGGTAAAACAGGAAAAACAGGAAGCACTGGTAGAACTGCTGGCTACATCAGAAGTTGAATTCAGTTATTTGGGAGCGGTAACTCATGGCGATTTACTGATTGACGATACTTCTTTTGGCACGATAAAAGAAGCAAAGGCAGTTTATGATAACGTGTTGCACAACATTTTAGGCGAATAACAAATCGGTGTAATTATCTAAAAATCTGTGTAATCTCAAAAAGCATGCTGAAGATAAACCAAATCCATCATATTGCGATCATTTGTTCCGATTACGAAATTTCCAAAAGGTTTTATACTGATGTTTTAGGTTTTGAAGTAAAGCAGGAAGTGTTCCGCGAAGCCAGGAATTCCTGGAAATTGGATTTGAAAGTTGCCGGAAAATACCAGATCGAACTTTTTTCTTTCCCCGGTCCTGCGCCTCGGCCTTCCCGGCCGGAAGCTGCCGGTCTGCGTCATTTGGCTTTTGAAGTAGATGACCTGGAAGCAGCGATACTGTTTTTATCGGCAAAAAATGTGCAAACAGAACCAATACGGGTTGATGAATTTACGGGCAAACGTTTTACTTTTTTTGCTGATCCGGACGGTTTGCCATTGGAATTGTATGAGCGTTAAATGAATTCCATTTTTCAGTTTAAACAATTTTCGGTTGACCAAAAAGGTTGTGCGATGAAGATCAATACCGATGGAATTTTGCTTGGGGCAACGGCATCCGCAGAAAACCCAAAAACGGTTTTGGATATTGGAACAGGCACAGGTGTAATCGCCTTGATGCTGGCGCAGCGTTTTCCTGAAGCAAAAATTGATGCCGTGGAAATTGATCTATCATCTGCACAAACAGCAGAACGAAATTTTAGGGGTTCGCCTTTTTCAGACCGGCTTACCTTATTTCCAGTTTCAATACAAGAATTTTGCCTGCAAAAGAAGCATCAGCAATATGACTTGATTGTTTCCAATCCGCCTTTTTATCTGGATGCTTTAACTTCCCCGAAGGAAAACAAAACGCTGGCAAAACACGCAATTCCGCAATTTTTTGAAAACCTGCTTAAACCTGTTACTGATTTTCTAACTATAAATGGAAGTTTGTGGATAATTTTACCTGTAAAAACAGCATCGGTTGTAAAAGAATTGGCGCAAAACCAATTGTTTCTGCAACAGGAAATTGCAGTTTCTTCCTTCAAAAATGATTTTCCGCATCGTTATATACTTTCTTTCGGTTTAGATCGAACCAAAATCAAACATGAATCATTTATTATTTATGCAGATCAAAAAGTTTACAGTCCGGCTTATCAATCGCTGCTAAAAGACTTTTTAACTATTTTTTAGCTTGATAGATAGCGATCAATTTTCAGCAATCAGCATGAGCTATGAACCATTATCCATGAACTATCACCTGTAATGCTTCTTTTACCATGAAAAAAATCGGATTGCTTTCTGATACCCACGGTTATTTAGACCCGGCCGTTTTTAAACATTTTGAAGCAGTTGATGAAATCTGGCACGCCGGTGATTTTGGCAACATTGCTTTAGCCGATGAATTGGCTGCTTTTAAACCGCTTCGTGGTGTATATGGCAATATTGACGGCAAGGACGTGCGGATTGTTTATCCGGAAAACCTGCGTTTTTTTTGTGAAGAAGTAGATGTTTGGATAACGCATATCGGCGGTTACCCCGGTAAATACAACCCGGCCGTAAAAGCAGAAATTTATAAAAATCCCCCGGCGCTGTTCATCTGCGGGCACTCCCATATTTTAAAAGTGATGTTTGATAAAAAGATCAACTGCCTACATTTAAACCCCGGGGCAGCAGGCAAACAAGGCTGGCACAAAACCCGTACTTTGCTTCGTTTTTCTATCTCCGGTAAAAAAATAAGCGATTTAGAAGTGATTGAAATGGTTAATCCCTGATTGTATTTTTGCAAAAGGGATTTGGAGGGTTACCAATTTTTATCCGGTAAAAGAAGCATCGTTTTGATCACTTCATAATAATTTTCCTCCGGCAATTTCTGCTTCAAAAACAACATCTGCCGGCAAATTTGGTTGTTTGGCAACCGCTACGGCCAGTTCATCGCAGCGTTCGTTTTCAATATGGCCGGCATGTCCTTTTACCCAAACTAAACTGATCTGGTGCTGCTTAAAAAGTTCCATCAGTTGCAGCCACAGGTCTTTGTTTTTCTTGTCTTTAAAACCTTTTTTGATCCAGCCGTAAACCCATTTTTTTTCGATGGCATCCAGGATATATTTTGAATCGGAGTACAGCGTGATGGTTTGACCGGGCTTTTTTACAGCTTCCAGCGCTTTGATCACCGCTAAAAGTTCCATGCGGTTGTTGGTGGTTTTACGGAACCCGCCCGAAAGTTCTTTGTAGTGGCTCCCTGCTTTTAATATCGCTGCGTAGCCGCCGGGGCCGGGGTTTCCGCTGCAGGCACCATCTGTAAAAATTTCAATCATACCGCTGCAAAAGTAAATTTTTAGACGAGGTTTTTTAGGTGATAAAAACAGTATGCAATTTCAGTATAATATCACTTGACATTTGCCGGAAGATTTTTACTTTTGTAACCACAAAACGGTGGGCGTAGCTCAGTTGGTTAGAGTATTGGTTTGTGGTGCCGAGGGTCGTGGGTTCGAGCCCCATCGTCCACCCGTTACGGGGCAAGAGATTTTCAAATGTCTTTTGCTCCGTTTTTTTATTTTTAAGTTCTTGTTTATCAGGAATATGTACTCAAAGCTATCTTTTAAAACAGCGGTTTTATCTTGCAAATCCTAAAAAGTGAATTTTTTACGGAATATCGAACCAATTATTCTCCTTTTGTCTTCGATTCCCTCATTATTATAGATGATATTCAAATTTGATAACGTCGAAACTCCCTCATTAACAATTATTTCCAATTTCGAAACACTGTATTTATTCATTATCAGCGCACCTATCCGAGCCTCGCTGAGTTTAATTTGATTTTCGCATTCTATTTTGATCAGTCTATCATCCGGACCGTCGAGGTCTCCCGATAAAAGCAACTCTCTTGCTCTTGATAATTTGGTATTAAGTTCGGTTAGGTATTTACCTAATTTTAGCTTTTCATCACGCAAAGAAAAAATAAGGCATAAGAGCTCCCAACAAGATGGCGGGTATCATTTGAATTATACCCCAGATTGTTTGATTTAAACCATTTATTGTGAGAATCTTCCGGCTAATTTTACCAATTAAAATTTTTTATATGCAAGTATTAAATGGTAAGGTTGCGCTAATTACCGGCGCATCCAAAGGTATAGGTGCAGTTACAGCCCTGGAAATGACCAGGAGCGGTGCAACTGTAATTGTAAACTATAACGGCAGTGAAAAGGCGGCCGAACAGGTAGTAGCTGATATTAAAGCTGCAGGCGGCCATGCCATTGCGATTCAGGCGGATGTCAGCCTGGAGCAAGATGTGGAACGTCTCTTTGACGAGGCAATCGCCGCCTTTGGCAAGGTTGACGTGCTGGTCAATAATGCCGGGATCATGCTCACCAAACCCATCGGGAAAGTGTCAACAGAAGAATTCGACAAAATATTGAGCATTAATGTTAAGGGCGTATTCAATACCCTTCGTCAGGCATCAACTCGCCTGGAGGATAACGGCAGCGTTATTAATTTGTCCTCCACTGTTACCCGGACGATGTTTCCCGGTTATGGCCCGTATTGTGCTACAAAGGGCGCGGTCGAGCAGCTCACGCGCGTTTTTGCCAAAGAGGTAGGCAGCCGCGGGATCAATGTTAATGCGGTATCACCAGGACCAACAGAAACCGATTTGTTTTTGGAAGGTAAATCACAGCAGGATATTGACCGGCTGGCTGCGACCAATGCGTTTAACCGCCTTGGGCAGCCCGAAGATATCGCCCGGGTAATTGTTTTCCTTGCCAGTGATGCCTCCAAATGGATCTCTGGCCAAAATATTGGTGCCAATGGTGCAATGGCCTGATAATGTGGCAGAAAATTATTAATTTGCAATATGGAAAGAACCGAATCACTAGAAGCGTTTTATCGTCAGAAAATGGGTGTTCTTCCCAGTGATATATTTCGTAAAACAGGACATTTTAATGTATTTACCATGGAAGATTACGCAGGCGAGCAGCCTGCGTATCCTATGCCTTACAGTAGAAAGGATTATTATAAAATTGCGCTGATCAGAGGCGCACACCAGGTAGAGTATGCAGATAATGCTTATGAAGTGAAGCAGAATATGCTGATGTTTGCCAACCCTCAAATTCCTTATAACTGGACGCCCGCTTCGGCCAAGCCTACTGGTGCTTTTTGTGTATTTACAGAAGATTATATGAAGGGGTTTGGTAATATTAAGGAATACCCGCTCTACCAGCCGGGCGGTACACCTATACTTGACATTACGAATGAAGAAGCAATTGATGTAATGGACTTATTTAACAAAATGTTCAAGGAGATCGCCTCTGAATACACTTATAAATATGATGTGCTCCGGAACATGGTCTTCGAAGTGATCCATACGGCCCTTAAGCTTCGCCCGGCACTTACTGTGATTGAGACGCCGGGCTCTAATGCAGGTTACCGGATTGCATCGCTGTTTCACGAACTGCTGGAACGTCAGTTTCCTATTGAATCGACGGTTCAGCAGATACGCCTGAAAACGCCGGCAGAATTTGCAGACCGGCTAAATGTACACATCAATCACCTCAACAGGGTGCTAAAGGAAGCTACCGGTAAGACTACTACGCAGTTGATTGCCGAGCGGGTAGCCTCAGAAGCCAGAGCTTTACTTAAGCACACCAATTGGAACATTTCTGAAATTGCCTGGTGCCTAGGCTTTGAGGACACTTCCAACTTTGTGAAATTCTTTAAGAAAAGCAGTACGACCACCCCTCATCAATTCCGGGTGTAGGTACGTGGCTCAAAAGTAAATTCATCTTGTTTGATTAGCACTATTTTCGGTTTGATTCAGCCTTCCAGCGAGGTTTTAGTACCACTAATTTTGTCCTAACAAATAACAAAATAAAAATGGAAGCTTATATTTTAGAAAAGAACGGTGGCATTGAAAATTTAAAGAAAACCACTGTACCTACGCCCATCATTAAGGCAAACGAAGTGCTGATCAAAACCAAAGCGATTGGCATTAATCAAATTGATGTTCAGGTGCGAAACTCCAAAGATATTCTGGGTATGATTACTCAGGGTAATATTCCACAGGAGGTAATTTTAGGCTGGGATGTTGCCGGTGTCGTGGAACAAGCAGGCGAAGGTGTGGATGACTTTAAGCCCGGAGATGAAGTTTACGGCCTTTTAAATATGCCGGGACTGGGTAACACTTATGCTACTTATGTGGCAGCTGCCGCCAGCCAGCTTGTGCATAAACCTACAGGGCTTAATTTTATCGCCGCAGGTGCAACGCCGATGGCTGCGATGACAGCATGGCAAGCTGTAGTGACCCTGGGACAGGTGAAAAAAGGTGAAAAGGTGCTGATACATGCTGCGTCGGGCGGTGTTGGACACTTTGCCGTACAGATCGCCAAGTACCTAGGCGCTTATGTTATCGGTACCGCATCTGCCAAAAACGAACTTTTTGTGCGTGACCTGGGAGTAGATGAATTTATCGATTATACGGCAAAACCGTTCGAGCAGCACATTCAAGACATAGATGTGGTGATTGACACGATTAATTCTGTTGAACATATCCTGCGGTCGATCAGTGTGATTAAAAAGGGCGGCCGTTTGGTTTACCTGCAACCATATTTTCAAAGTGCAATCGAGGCGCAGCTACAGGCAACGGAAGTTAGCGGATATGGGGTGTTCGTCAATTCATCAAGTCAGGTGCTCAGTGAAATCAGTAAGCTTATCACTGAAGGCTATATCATTCCTAAAGTTACACAGGTATTCGGCTTCGATGAGTTACCACAGGCTCAGGCCGCTGTAGAAACCGGCAGGGCAACCGGCAAGGTGGCCGTATCGGTAAACTAAACAATATATTAACATTCAATTTTTAAACTAATAACAATATGACAAACGATCATACAGCAGAGGGTTTGGTTAAAGCCCTGACGCAAGAGGAAATCGATACCCTAAACGCCTTTTATGGTGTATTCAGCAACAGGGACTACAGCGTAGTAGACCGTATACTTGCGCCCGACTGGCAGGACATTCCGCTTGCTCCGGGTCAGCAGGACGGACCTGAGGGCTACGTAGCATTGGTGCGCGGTTTTACCCAGGCATTTCCGGATGTAACCGTTAAGGTTCACGAAATATTCGGCACCCATGAGCGTGCTGGTGTAAGGGCAGAGATGTCCTTCACGCACGGCAACGAGTTTATGGGCATTGCTCCCACTAATCAAAAGCTGACAATTGCCATACATGAGTTTCATCATTTTCAGGGTGGCAAGCTGACTAAAACCTGGCACCTGGAGGACTGGCTGACTATGCTGTTGCAAACCGGCGCATGGCCGCAGAAAGCAGACTAACTTTTAAACTTAAATATATGTATCCGGAATTAAAAGGTAAAGTAGCACTAATTACAGGTGCATCTAAAGGTATAGGCAGAGGCATTGCGGAGAAGCTGGCTTCGGAAGGGTTGCAATTAGCCCTTAATTACAGCTCGGACGAAACGGCGGCCCTGGAAACTGCTCATTTGATGGAAGGTTACGGCATTAGCTATCAGATGATCAAAGCTGATGTATCCAAGCCCGAGGCAATTGCTAACCTGTTCCACCAGGCACTGGCGCATTTTGGCCAAATTGATATTGTCGTAGCCAATGCAGGTATTGAATTGGTAGATAAGCCCTTTATTGAATATACGGCAAAGGATTTTGATAAGGTGTTCGATTTGAATGTCAAAGGAACCTTCTTTGTGATGCAGGAAGCCGCAAAACACGTGATGGACGGTGGCAGGATTATCCTGATCTCTTCTACGCAAAGCCTGAATGCTGAAACCGGTGCGGCCGTTTATGCCGCCAGCAAAACAGCAGGTAAGAAGTTTGTTGATATTCTAAGCAAAGAATTGGGGTCACGCCGTATTACAGTCAACTCGGTTATGCCTGGGGTGATTGACCAGGCAGGGGTAATTACGGGGCTTCCCGAAGAATTTAAGCAGCTGGTGAGGGACAACTCACCGTTTGGCCGCCTGGGAACGGTGCAGGACATAGGCAAAGTCGTGTCCTTCATTGCCTCGGATGAGGCTGCCTACATCAACGGCGACCATATCAAGGCGAATGGAGGGTCTAGTTTTTAAAATTCAATTAAAAATTTGCAGCGGAAGAGCTAGCAATAAAAGATCTTTGTGCGAGAACATCATGCCAAGATCATGGCGTTTGATTGAATTGAAATGAAGTTTTGTGGATAAGACAAACCCGTGGATGCGCTTCAGAAGTTCAATCCAAAAGTATGTTCAAAAGACCGGGTAGCTAATGCTTATGTACGGAGTGTACTAGGCGCCAGCAACTGGCAGGTTTATAGGACGAATCTATTATAAACTGCATTGAGATTACCAAAAGCTGGACATCAATACGGCTTTTGGTAATCAATTTACTTAACTGTTAGGCACGTTAATATGCACTCTCTTTATAAAATTTTATTCACGCTACTGCTGTTCTTAAGCCTGGAACCTTGCGGACAAATGCGTCAGCATCTAAAAAACAAAAACATGAATTATCAGCTCATAACCAACGGCGTTACTCAGGCTGCAATCAAAGCCTGGCAAGACGCAAACGTCTCGAAATGGATGTCGCTGTTTACGGCCGGTGCTCAGTTATATGATGACGGAAGCCTAAGGGACTTTCAGGATTTCAGTGCTCATGCGATAGGTCACGAGTATTTTCTTTCCTTTGACAAAATTGAAGATCAGGGTACTACGGTATATGGCCACTTTCATACCAAGAAATACGGCGACTTTAAAGCGTGTTTCCACTTTCACATCAACACAGCTGGTAAGATAACCCGACTCGATATTGCCCAGGCAGACTACTGACATGATGAAAAAGACCAATCATTACCGTTTGGTTATCTCTTTGATAGAAGAGATGCCTAAAGAACTCTTGCTTGTCATTGAAAACCACAATAACCTTTTTAAGATTATGCGACGCATAGAAGAAAAAAAATTCGAGACGCAGGAGCAAGCCCATGCCTTTGCCATTGGGCTGAAACTACTGAGTGAAGAGGTGATCAAGAAGCGTAACCATAGAGATATTACATTTCCAGCATGAAAACTGGCGCACCTTAATTTTAATCGGGCCGTTAGAAGCCATTGGGGAATTGAAAATATACTACATTGGCAGTTAAGATGTAGGGTTCAATGAAGATTATAATACAAACCGAAATGGACAGGTTGCATTGAACCTGGCAATAGTAAGAAAAATGACCCTCAATATCTTAAAAGCGGATAAATCCAGCAAAGCCAGTCTCAAAGCCAAAAGAATGAATGCCGGATGGAATGAAAACTATCTCATCAAAATATTATCTAATAATTTTTTCTAATGTGTCAGCCCTGGTTTTACCTTTTAAATTTCGTATTTTAAAATTGTTTGTATTGTTGAACACTTCATCTTACTTTCCTGGACTTAGGTCAAGTCAAATAGCAGCTGTTAGGGGCATTATTTTTCAAAGTGGCTTAATGAAGCTCTAACGTATTAACAATCAGTACTGCGGCGTTCTGTAGTACTTAAAAGTTTTGAAATGAATAGTAAAATTTTAATTTTCATTAGAAATTACAGTAAATAAAAGAAAGTGTGACGTTCGTGGTGGCAGTTTCTCGTAAGTTGTGTAATGGATTGAATATAAAGAAAAAATAGGGGAGTGTTCGAATCTCTCGCTTTCTACAGGTAGGGATTTGAACTCTCGTCCAATTATAAAGCGACATTATAATTCAAGGATGTTCATAATTTGGAAAAATGAATCATAGGTGGATTTATCGTTTATAACAACTACTAAACGTTTCTACAGTTTTCAGCAAATTTTGAAAAAGTGCCGATTTCAATCAAATTTTCAATAAAATGGTTCGAACTTTGCACCGTTATCCACCCTGGCGCTTTTCAAGAAATTGAAAAGCGCTTTTTGTTTTTATCTGCTTCCTAAAATTACTTAAAGGGCAAAGTTTGATCATCTTAATTGGTTGATGCTTCTTTTATCCATACAAAACATACATTTTATAGGTATAAAAGAAGTATTGTGATTTCCCCCAATAAAATTTAAACAAACTTTTGGATTGTGAAAGGTGTTTTGTACAAATGCGTATAATTTGATACCGGGAAGATGTTGCGGAAAAAGTACTTGCGTTAACAATATGAATCAAATGACAAACAGATGAAACAGAATAAGAATATAACCCTGTACATTTGTTTAACGGTGTTAGATTATTTAATACGTTAATTTAAATGGCAAGCAAGGATCGGATATTACGCTTAAAGGAAGAAACCAGGATTAACATCCTGGATGCTGCCCTTCGGATTGTAAAAGAAGAAGGATGGCAGGCTTTAAGCATGCGTAAGATTGCCGATGTGATCGAATATACAGCACCTATTATATATGAGTATTTTTCAAACAAAGATGCGATCATATTAGAACTCACCCGCAAAGGGTATCTTATTTTATTGAATGATCTTGAAAAAGCCAAAAGCCAATACCATTTGCCAGACAAACAATTAGAAGCGATGTGGCTGGCTTATTGGGACTTTGCTTTCGCAAACAAGGAACTATACCAGGTAATGTTTGGTGTGCAAATGAATTGCTGCTGTGATATGATGAAAACATTGCCGGAAGCGAAATTACCATCAAAAATGTTTAGTGCTGTAATAGGTGGATTGATGGGCATAGATAACCTAAGCTCTGATGTAATTTGCACAAAGTATTACACCTTTTGGTCGGTTGTACACGGTTTAATATCCATAAATATATTAGGCAGGGACACTTCGGACGACATTAACCATCAGGTGCTAAAAGATGCAATTGATGGCATCATCTACTCCATGAAAAAGTAAACGTTTATCTAAGAGTATCTGTTAACATACTTCAAAATCTTAAAACAAAGAACATAATATAATCACAATAATTCCTACGTCATGCAAATGATAAATCAACTCTTACACATAGAACTTAACACCGTTAAAAAAATTAATGTTATTAAATTGTTAAATAATTTGTTTAACAAAATCCTTTTTTCCAATCAATTCAATCAGTTCCTTAATATCTTTTTAAAATGAACACCAAGAAAATTATCTATCTGGCACTTGTAGCAGCAGCTTTGTACGGCTGTTCGGCAAAACCACAAACAGCAGCAACACCGCCACCGCCGTCTTTGCCTGTGGCAACAGTTACTTCCGGCACACAAACTACTTATCAGGAATATCCGGCATCTATTGAAGGTATTGTGAACGTAGAGGTTCGCCCGCAGGTGAGCGGTGCGCTGGATAAAGTATTTGTTGACGAAGGTGCTTTTGTAAGGGCCGGCCAACCCATATTTAAAATAAACGATCAACCTTACCGCGCTGCTTTAAACAATTCTTTAGCGAGTTTACATGCAGCAGAAGCAGCACAGGGCAATGCACAATTGGAAGTAGATAAGTTAACACCGCTTGTAGCAAACAAAGTCGTATCAGACTATCAGTTAAAAACAGCCAAAGCATCTTTTCAAATTTCAAAAGCAAATATTGAATCGGCCAAAGCAAATGTCTCTACAGCACGGATCAACCTGGGTTATACGCTGATCAAAGCTCCGGTAAGCGGTTACATCGGGCGGTTGCTGAAAAAACAGGGAAGTTTAGTGTCTCCGCAGGATGTTGAAGCACTCACCCAATTATCCGATGTACATAATGTGCATGTTTACTTTTCTTTAGGTGAAAAGGATTTTGTAAGTTTCAAAGAACAATATCCCGGTGAAACCTTAAAAGATAAGCTTAAAAAGCTGCCTCCCGTATCTTTACTGCTTGCCGATGGTACTGAATATGCAAAGCAGGGTAAGATCGATGTAATTGATGGCCAGTTCGATAAAAATACAGGCGCTATTACCGTCAGGGCAAATTTTTCCAATCCCCAGGGTTTGTTACGTTCCGGTAATACAGGTAAAGTCCGCCTGAGCCTTCAACATACCAATGCTTTGATCATTCCGGAATCTGCCACGATCGAAATGCAGGATAAGATATTTGTTTTTACCCTTGCAGATAGCAATAAGGTAAAAAAAGTACCTATCAATATTGTGGGCAAAAGCGGAACAAATTACTTAGTTAAAGATGGCGTTAAAGCTGGCGACCAGATTGTACTAAGCGGTATCGACCACTTGCAGGAAGGTACAGTGATCCATCCTGAAAAAGCTGCCAACAAAGTTGCCGTTGCAGTAAAAAACTAAAAAGTACACTTAAACTTTAAAGTCATGTTTCAAAAATTTATAGAAAGGCCGGTACTTTCGACAGTGATTTCCATATTACTGGTAATCGTGGGTGTACTTGGTTTAACAAAATTACCCTTAGAGCGGTTTCCGAATATTGCCCCTCCGGCAGTATTGGTATCTGCTGTTTATCCTGGCGCTAATGCCGAGACTATCTTACGTTCCGTGACACCATCATTGGAGGAAGCAATTAATGGTGTGGAAAACATGACATACATGACCTCCACAGCCAGTAATGACGGTACATTAGGTATCACAGTTTACTTTAAACAAGGTACCAATCCCGATCAGGCGGCTGTGAACGTTCAAAACCGTGTTTCACAAGCTTCAAGCCAGTTACCAGCCGAAGTTTTACAATATGGTATAACCACCACCAAGCAGCAAAACAGCTTTATTGGTGCTATGGCTATCTACACTGATGATCCAAAAAAATACGATCAAACCTTTGTAGCTAACTATGCGCAAATCAATATTATCCCCGAAATTAAACGTATCCCGGGTGTGGGTTCTGCCAGCGTATTTGGTGGTGTTAAGGATTATTCTATGCGCGTTTGGCTTAATCCAAGCCAAATGGCAGCCTACAAAATTACCCCTGCCGAAGTAACCGCCGCTATACAGGACAAAAACCTAGAAGCTGCGCCCGGTAAATTTGGTGAGCGCAGTAACGAAGCATTTGAATATGTGATTAAATACAAAGGTAAACTTACCACACCAGAAGAATACCAGGATATTGCCATCCGTGCCAATGCAGATGGCTCTGTTCTGCATTTAAAAGATGTGGCCCGTGTTGAACTGGGTGCTTATTCTTATAACAGCGCCAGCAACCTTAATGGGCACGATGGTATTGTTATCGGTATCATACAGCTATCGGGTTCAAATGCCAATGAAATTCAAATAGCTATTGATAAGCTGATGGAAAAAGCATCAAAAGATTTTCCTGTCGGCATCAAATACAATCAGTTCTATCGTACCAAAACGGACTTAGATGAGTCTATTAACCAAGTTGAACATACGCTGATAGAGGCTTTCGTGTTGGTATTTATCGTGGTATTTATATTCTTGCAGGATTTTAGGTCTACCCTGATCCCGGCCATAGCGGTTCCGGTTGCTATTATTGGTACCTTCTTCTTCATGAGCCTGTTTGGTTTTTCTGTTAACCTGTTAACGCTTTTCGCTCTGGTGCTGGCCATTGGTATTGTGGTGGATGACGCCATTGTGGTGGTAGAGGCGGTACACGCCAAAATGGAGCATGACCCAAGCCTCAGCCCCAAAGCGGCAACTACCGAGGCTATGCATGAGATAACGGGAGCGATTATATCTATTACACTTGTTATGGCGGCCGTGTTTTTACCGGTTAGTTTTATGACCGGCTCAACAGGTATATTTTACAGACAGTTTGCGTTAACTATGGCCATATCTATCATCATATCGGCTGTTAACGCATTAACTTTAAGCCCTGCTTTGGCTGCTTTATTCTTAAAAAATAAACATAGCCATGATGGCCACGAGGCACCTAAAAAAGGTTTTGTAGAGAAATTTTATGCAGGTTTTAACGGTG
>JAABUQ010006004.1_pt1 | contig 18788 bp, 15 predicted proteins | sample 5560001 | NCBI WGS metagenome assembly JAABUQ01 (sample SAMN10711888, study PRJNA513371) | rock metagenome | isolation source: Antarctica rocks | place: Antarctica: Victoria Land, Finger Mt nord | collected 2015-12-18
GACGGCGTGCTTCGAGGCAAACATCCGGGGCCAAGCGATTCCCTTGCTCTGCGCCGGTCCACGCCTCAACGACCCATAAGCAACCGGTCGGAAATATGGGGAGGGAAAACCCCGTGAACGGTTACTCGACGAAGATTGGATACCCCGGATCAAGGACGAAGGCTGGACCGTGATCTCGGCCGACGGGGGCAGGACGCCCAACAAGAAGCGAGGCGCGAAACTGCCGCGCTTGTGCGCCGAGAACGGGGTGACGCTCATCCTACTCTCGCCCAATGTCCACGGTCGGAAGACCATCGATAAGGCCCGGACGATCCTCTCGGTCTGGGACCGGATCATCGAGATCGCCACCGATCCGGCATGCCGAGGCAAGCGGTTCATGCTGGAGCCGTCAGACCGAACGAACGTCGCGGTCGGGCGCATCACCGAAAGGCCGGTACGCTTTCGATCGGATGAGGGGCAAGGGCATGTCCCGGATTGATCGTGGCTCCGCTGGTGGGCCGTCGAAGAAGATCGGCGCGCCGCGGCCTAGGCATCCGGCCACGCGGCGGCCAGGTCCGCCGCCAGCTCGGGGGGGACGGCCGGGGCCCGGAGCAGGGCAAGGCTCCTGGCCAGGTCGGGGGATTCGACGGCGACCAGGCCGGCCGCCTCGATCGACCGGCGGAGCCGCCGGCCGGTGGCGCCGTTGGCCGATGCGCGGACCGTCACCCGGCGGGGCGGGGGGCCCCCGGCGAGGATGACCACCAGGCCGTTGGGGCCCAGGACGGCGAGCGTCGCGCCGGCGAGGAGTTCGGGGGCGTCGCCGCGGAGGGCCTGGGCGGCCCGTCGGCGTCGCGAGCGGAGGGCGGGGTCGCCGTCGGCGGCGCGGAGGTCCTCGCGGTGCTCGTCGGGGGTCAGGCGCATCAAGGCCTCGAACCGGCGGTGCTGGGCCGCGAAGTCGACCAGGCCCAGCGCCAGGGTCGCCAGGGCCAGCTTCAAGGCGGTCGACCGGATCATCCCGCCGGCGGCCCTGGCCAGCGCGTGGGGCTCCAGCCCGGCGAGGCGGAACAGGTCTTCCAGGCCCGAGCGGATCGCCCACGCCGCCACGGCCACGACCACCGCCGCCTTGACCACCGACCACGCCCCCCGACCCGCCTTCGCCCCCAACCCCAGCCCGTCGCCGTCCTCCCCCAGCCGCAACCCCCAGAGCCGCGAGGGGTCCGGGGCGATCAAGCCCGGCGCGATCAGGCCGCCGACCTGCGCCTGATGCGCCGCGATCGACGCGACCGCCGAGCCGGCGACGATCCCCAGGGTCGGGCCCGCCACGCCCCAGGCCGCCCGCCGGGCCGAAGCCACCACCTCAGCCGCCCCGCCCCCGATGCCCAGGTCGCCCAGCCACGGCTCGCGGATCAGCCCGAGCAGGGCCAAGGCCAGATCATCCCCCCAGACTCCCAGCAACGCCGAGGCCGCCAGCAAGCCCGCCGCCCCCGTCAGCTCCGGGCTCCGGGCCACCTGCCCCCGCTCCCTCGCCTCGATCCGCCGCCGCTTCGACGGCTCCTGCGTGCGGTCCTCGGACATGGAGGCCTCGTGGGTCGTGGGTCGTGGGTCGTGGGTCGTGGGTCGTGGGGCGTGGGGCGTGGGTCGTGGGTCGTGGGTGGTGGGTCGTGGGTGGTGGGTCGTGGGTCGTGGGGCGTGGGGCGTGGGGCGTGGGTCGTGGGTCGTGGGTCGTGGGGCGTGGAGCGTGGGAATTGTCAGCGGTCGGTGGGACCGGTAGCCGGATGGAAATTTAACGACCCACGACCCACGACCCACGACCCACGACCCACGACCCACCACCCCCGACCCACGATCTTCACGCTCCACGCTCCACGCCAAGGGCCAGGCGGCGGCCAGGGTGGCGGCGAGGGCGGCGAGGCCGAGGGCGGCCAGGAGCAGGCCGAGCAGGGTCCGGGCGGGGAGCGACAGCGAGAGGAGTTGCAGCGATGGCGCGGCCCGGCCGAGCAGCCCGAGGGCCAGCCCCGCCAGGGCCAGGGCCAGCGCCGGGGGGGCCGAGGCCCTCAAGGTCAGGGCGAGCGATCGGCCCACCTGCTCGAACGCCCACGTCGCCGCGTCGGGCGAAAGGGTCATGCCGGGTGCCCCGGCCGGGATCACTCGGTAGCTCTCGGCCAGGGCCCGGACCAGCTCCGTCGGGCCGCCCAGGGCGAGGAACACGCCGAGGGCGACCAGTCCGTACAGGTGGCCCATCGCGGTCATCCCGTCGCCGGCCTCGGGGTCGAACAGCGCCGCGGGCGAGAGCCCGGCCTGGCCGCCGACGACCTCGCCGGCCTGCCTGGCCCCGGCGATCACCAACCCCCCCGCCCACCCCAGGGCCGAGCCGACGGCCACCTCCACCGCCAGGGCCCAGCCCAGCGGCCCGAAGCCGGGCGCGATCGCCACGCCGGGCGTCACCAGCGGCCCGAGCAACGCCGTCAAGCTCGCCGCCAGGAGCAGCCGCGACCGACCGTCGAGGCCCGGGGTCGCCAACCCCGGGGCCGTCCAGGCCAACCCCGAGGCCCGGGCCAAGACCAGGGCCCAGGGCGTCGCCGGCCCCGCCAGCAGGGCGATCGCGTCCAGGGGCAGCGGCATGGGCGGGCCTCATCCGGTTTGATTTCAGAGGGTCGGATTTCAGATTTCAGGAAAACAAACGCAACAAGAAGCTATCCGAGACGGGAAATGGTTCATGGTAGATGGGTTATGGCCGAAGACCGGGAAGACAAACGAGATCGCGTCCGGGGAATTCCTGGCTTTTCCTCACCCATCAGCCATCAGCCATCCTCGATGGCGGCTTGCCCCTGAAATCTGAGATCCCGCGATCGGAAATCCCCATTTCAGAGCCGGTCGGGGATCGACCCGATCAGGTCGACGGCGTAGGCGACCCAGCGGCCGATGAGCCACGGGAGCGCGACCAGGACGGCGGCGAGGACGGCGACCAGCCGCGTGACCTGCCCGACGACCGGCTCGTTCATCTGCGTCAAGGTTTGCCCGATCCCCACGACCAGGCCCACCACCAGGGCCACCGCCAGCAGCGGCCCGCCCAGCAGCAGGGCCATCCGCAGGGCCTCGCGCGACCCGTCGATCACCTGGCCCATGTCCATCGGGTCGCCCCCGTCCGTGGTTTCCCGAGGGGGCATGACCTGGCCCCCTCGGCCGTCGCGCGGCATCATCCGCCAACCGGCGGCGGGCATCAAGCCGAACCGCCGGGGTTTTCCTTCAAGGGGCCACGCCGACGCCCGGGACGGCGAACGTCCGCAACAGCGCGGTGGCGACCAGGAGCCAGCCGTTGGCCAGGACGAACAGGACGAGCTTCAAAGGTAGCGCCACCAGCGACGGCGGGAGCATGAACAGGCCCATCGCCGACAGGACGGCCGACACGACCAGGTCGATCACCAGGAACGGCAGGTAGATCAGGAAGCCGATCATCAAGGCCGTGGTCAGCTCGCTGAGCAGGAACGCGGGGGCGACGACCCGGAGCGGGAAGTCGTCGGGATACACCGGCTCGACCCGGCCCGGGCGCGGGGGATCGGCGTAGTCGAACAGGTCCCAGAGGTAGTCGACGTGGTTGGTCCGCCGGATCTGCTCGACCATGAATACCTTGATCGGCGTCGAGCCCGCCTCCCACGCGGCCATCGCCGACAGGTCGCCGGCCTTGTAAGGCAGGATCGCCCGGCGATACACCGTCTCGCCCACCGGCTGCATCACCAGGGCCGACAGCAGGAGCGCCAGGGCGGCGAGGACCTGATTCCCCGGGACCTGCGGGCTCCCCAGCGCCTGGCGGAGCAGGATCAGGACGATGTTGATCCGGACGAACGAGGTGAACATCAGCAAGGCCGCCGGGGCGAGCGAGACCAGCCCGATCAGCGCCACGCTCTTGAGCCCCTTGAAGTCGTCCGGCGTCAGATTCCAGGGGGAACCGCCGGTCGGGGTCGGGACCGGGGCCGGGACCGGGGCGCCCGCCTTGGCGGCGGGCGGCGGCTCGACGGCCGGCGCGTCGACGTCGACCGAGGCGTTGGTCTGGACCCGCGCCGGGGCCGGGGCCGGGGCCGGGGCCGGCTTCGGCGGGGAGGCCCGACGGGCCGGGGCTTCGGGCGGCGCGGCCCCGAGCAGGGGCGCGGCGACGGCCAGGATCATCGAGAAGGCCAGGAGCGGCGGGCGGCGGTCCCTCATTCGGCGTCTCCGATCCGTCGGTCGAAGCCGGGCGTCACGCGGGCGGGCGACGTCGGGGTCGGGGTTGATGTCGAGGTGGGCGCGGTCTCCCCACCCCGGCGGGGGGCGAGGCGGGCGAGCTCGGCGGGGTCGGTCACCTCGCCCAGGGACGCCGGGGGCCCTTGCGGGCCGGCGGCGACGATCAGGACGCGGTCGCCGACGCGGAGCAGGTACACCGAATGTTTGGGCGACAGGCTGGCGCGGCCGACGACGCGGAGCGGCCCGGAGTCGCGGCCCGGCGGGAACCGCTTCGAGGCGACGCTCGCCCCGCCCACGACCGCCAGCGCCGCCGCGATCGCCGCCGTCCCCATCCACCAGCCGCCCGGGCCGCCGGCCGGGTCGCCGGCGGGGTGGGCCGACCCCGACCGACCGGGCACCGGCCGCCGCTCCACCGGTGGCGCGATAGCCAGGCCGGGCGGGGGGCCGTCGGCCAGGGCCACCGGGGGGTCGATCAGGGCCAGGGCGGCCGCGATCGCGAGGCGACGGGACCGGGTCCGAGGCGTCATGGGGGTCGATCCTTCTCGGAAGGGCGAGCCCCGGCCGTCGAGGGCCGGGGGACGGGGCGACGGCGATCCTCGCCATCGCCCCGGGTCGTCAGGCGACCATGTCGGCCGGGTCGTCGAAGGCGACCTGGCTGCCCCGGCTGAGGCGGCAAAGGGCCTCGACCAGGGTCCTCTGGGCGGCGTGGACGGTCAGGAAGCCGACCGGCCCGTGGGCGGCGATCTCGGCCTCGAGCCGGGCCGCCGAGGCCGGCGGGAGCTTGATGAGGAACTGGCGGCGGACGTGCAGCGTGGCGCCGGCGAGGGCGTCCAAGATGTCGTCGCCGGACACCTGGCCGAGCACGGCGCGGAGGTCGGGCGCGTCGAGCTGGGCGAGGTCTTCGAAGTCCACGAGGTCAGACAAGGATGGCCTCCTGACCGTTGGGGTCGGGAAGGGTGAGTTGGCCGTGGTCATGGAGGCGACGGAACCGGTCGGCGATGTCGGCCTGCGCGGCCTCGGCGTCGTCAAGCCGATAGTGGCCGAGCAGGGCCAGGCGTCGCCGGAGGTCGTCGGCCGCCGCGGGGTCCAGGGCCCCCAGGACCTTGGCCCCCACCGGCCGCTCGGCCCCCACCAGGGCCAAGGCCCAGGTGGGAGCGTCCTCGGCGTGGTACGCCCCCCTGATCTCTAGATCGTCCATCCTCGCGAGATCTTCGAACACAAATCGGAGCCTCCGGAGCCCCAGGCCGTAAAATTCCTCAAGGACGGCGTGTTGCTCCTCCGGGGCGATCCGTTCGAGCCGGGCGATCTCGAGCGTGACCGCCTCGACGGCCGAGCGGTCGAGCTGCGCCAGGAGCCGCGAGGCGAGCGGCTGCTCCAGGCTCACGACCAGGATGGCCGCCTTGCGGAGCGGGCCGAGCCCGGCCGAGGGCCCCGGGTGGTGGTGGTCGCCCGGGGCGGCCGGCGGCGCCTGGCCCGGGCCCGGGCCCGGGGATGATGTCGAGGCTTCGGTCCGGGTCATCCGGCCGCCTCCCCCTGGCCGATCCAGCGCTGGAGGACGCCGGCGGCGGCGGCGGGGCTGGTCCGGATCAGCTCGCGGACGCGCTCCGAGGGGCCGGGGACGGGGCCGTTGGGCCCGTCGGCGACGAAGCCGGGCCGCCAGGCCGAGGGGGCCGGCCGGGCGGCCGGCCGCCGGGTCGCCAGCCGGACCAGGGCCCCGACCGTCGCCAGGACGGCCGCCGCGGCGATCGCCCCGTAAGCCGCCGGCCAGGGCCAGGGCCGGCGGCCGTCGGAGGCCGCGGGGAGCAGGAGCGTCCTCGACGCCGACAGGTCGTCCTGGATCGTGTCGATCGTCACCCCGCCGAGGAGTTCGCGGCGGATATGGCTCCCGACGGCGTGGCGGATCACCCCCTCGGTCGTCTCCTTCATCGCCCCGAACTCCTCGGGCGTGGCCTGGCGGCCGGGCCACCGGTTCTGGGCGTCCAGGAGGTAGAAGCTCCGCGGGACCCGGACCCAGACGCGGGCCATGATCGGCGACGGCGGGGGCGCCACCACGACGGGCGGCGGCGCCGGCTCGGGGCCGACCTCGACCGGCCGGTTGACGCCGACCAGTTCCTCGGCGGGGGCGGGCACCGGCTCCGGCGGGGGCGCCGGGAGGGCGACGGCTTCCAGGAGGACCGTGACGCCGAGGCCGTGGATGTGGGAAAGGTCCTGGGCGATCTGCTCGCGCCAGTCTTCCTCGCGGGCGTGGGCGTAGGCCTGCTCCTTGAGCGCGGGGTTGCCGCTGGCGAGGTAGGCGTGGCCGGTCTGGTCGACCACGGTGATCGCCTCGGGCTTGAGGTCGGGGACCTCGCCGGTGAGGAACCGCTGGATGCCCTCGACGGCCCGATGCCCGAGCCGCCGGCCCCCCTCGGTCCGGAGGCGGACATAGGCGGCGACCTCGCGGCGGGGGTTGAGGGCCCCCCGGGCCCGGTCGCGGTTGATCTGGACGAAGGCCGAGGCGATCGACGAGTCGAGTTCTTCGATCTGGGTCTTGAGGCCCATCTCCAGCCGGGCATGGGCGCGGCGGTCGCGATCGCCGGGGGTGTCCCACGGGCTGTCGGCCTCGCCCCCCTGGCCCATCAGGTCGTCGAGGGTGGGCGGGACGACCTTGCGCTTGGCCAGCGCGGCGTAGGCCTGGGTCTTGGCCTCGGGCTTGACGCCGACCCGGCCGGCGGCGGGGTCGGCGGCGAAGACGATGCCCTCGGCGTCGAGCGCCTCGGCGATCACGGCGACCCGGTCGGCCGAGAGCCGGCGGCCCTCGTACAGGTAGGCCCAGGCGTGGCCGGGGGGGTCGTCCAGGGAGGCGAGATAGCCCACCGCTCCCAGGCCCGCCAGCGCGGCCACGAGCAGGCCGACGCGGGCGGTCGGCCCCAGCGCGGCCAGCCGGCGCCGGGCCTGGCCGGCGGCGCCTCGGAGCCTGGCGACGGCCGAGGCCAGGGGCGAAGGGGACTCCGTCCGCATCGTTGTCCGTCCTCCGTGGCCGCGGGGCCCGGGGGCCGTCGGCGAGGGGCCGCCATCCCTTCCCTGGGATCGCCGGGCCCGCCGCCTCCGCGACGAGCCACGGTTATCCACAATCGCCGCCCCTTGTCAATCGCGAGACGCCGGTCGAAACGTCGAGCGATTTAGGACGACCGCGCCTCCCAGCCCCGCCATCGGGATTTAAAGGCAGGCTTCGGCCTCCGGTCGCCATGAGCCCGCGGGATGGCCCATGCCGGGCGGGACGGCGGGGGTAGAATGGCCATGATGAATGGCCGAGGTCTGGTCCCCACGACCCATGAGTCATCCACCATCCCAGCCTCGTCGGTCTACCAGCCCGGAGCGATCCCATGAAGTCCGTGCGATACCACTCGCGGATGGCCCGCGAAATGCAATCGGCCGGGGATGTCGATGGCGCCATCAGGAGCTACGAGGAAATCCTGGGCCGGGAGCCCGGGCATGCGGTCGCCCTCCACGGCCTGGGCGTCATGATGAACCGGCGCGACGATTTCGGGCACGCCGTGGATTTGCTCGAACGGGCCGTGGTCCTCCGGCCGAGCGACCCGGCCTGGCACGTCGATCTCGCGGAAAGTTACCGGAACCTTGGCGCGTATCGGGAAGCCGCCGGTTGTTGCTTGATCGCGGTGAGACTGAAGCCGGAGTACCCCGAGGGGTGGAACACGCTCGGCCTGACGCTCCGGGGGGCCGGCGACCTCGCGGGGGCCTTGGAGCATTTCCGCCAAGCGATCGCGCGCCAGCCGTCCTTCCACCCCGCGCACACCAACGCGGGATTGGTCCTCCAGGAACTCGGCGAGCCCGAAGCCGCGATCCCGCATTTCCGGCGGGTCGTGGAGCTGATCCCCGGCGACTGCCCGGCCCGGACCACCCTCGGGCTCGCCTTGCTGGCGCTCGGGCGGGCCGCGGAATCCCTCGGTCACTTCGAGGAGGCCTCCCGTCTCTGCCCCGACCTGGCGGTCGTCCACCACAACCTCGGCAATGCCCTGCGAATCCTCGGCCGGACCGGCGAGGCTCGGGCGTCCTATCTCAAGGCGATCCGCCTCGATCCCGACCTCACCCTATCTTACCTCCATGTCGGCTTGACGTTGCGGTTCGAGGGCTCCTTGGCCGATGCCCTGCGGTGGCACGAACTCGCCGTCGCGATGGAGCCCGACAACGGCTACCTCTGGGCTGAGTTGGCCGACCTCCACCAGAAGCGAGACGAGCCCGACAAGGCCGCCGCTTGCCGGCGTCGCGTCCTCGACCTGTCGCCGGCCGACCGGGCGGCGGCTCACGTGGACCTGGGCTGGGCGTTGCAGGAAGACGGGCGGCCCGACGAGGCCCTGGAGCAATATCAGATCGCCCGAAGCCTGCGGCCGGATTGGGCCCAGGCCCACTTCGCCCTGAGCGGGGTCCACGAGGAACGGGGGGACATGGCCGAGGCCGAGGCGGCGGTCCGCGAGGCGATCCGGCTGCAACCGCGCTTCCCCGCCGGCTACTCTCGCCTGGCTACCCTGCTCAGGAGCAAATTACCGGACGACGACCTGGGGATCATCGAAGAATTGCTGTCCGACCCGGAGTTGGGCCGACAGCCGCGGGCGCGACTCTTGTTCGCGCTCGCCCACGTCCTGGATGCCCGAGGCGAGTATCGCCGGGCCGCCCTCTGCCTCGGGGAGGCCAATGCCTCGACCCTGGAGTCCCGGCGCGCCGAGGGGGTGATCTACCAACCGGCGGATCACGACCGATTCGCGAGGCGGCTGATCCGGGCCTTCGATCAAGATTTCTTCCGCCGGACCGCCGGCCTCGGCTTGGACTCGCGGCGCCCGGTCTTCGTGGTCGGCCTGCCCCGCTCCGGCACGACGCTCGTCGAGCAGATCCTGGCCAGTCACCCCAAGGTCCACGGCGCGGGGGAGCGGCTGTTCGGCCGGAGATCGTTCGAGAATCTGCCGATCGCCACGGGCCGGGACGCGACCCCGATGGATTGCGTGGCCACGCTGGAGGAATCCTCGCTCCAGCGGCTCGCCACCGCGCACCTCGACAAGCTCGACGCCCTGGACGCGGGCCGCTCCGACCGGATCGTCGACAAACTTCCCGATAAATACATGTACATAGGGTTGCTCGCGGCGATGTTCCCCAACGCGGTCTTCATCCGCTGTCGCCGGGACTTGCGCGACGTGGCCGTATCCTGCTGGATGAGCGATTTTCGAGCCGTCCGCTGGGCGAACGATCCGGGTCATATCGGGGCGCGGTTCCGCCAATTCCGCCGCCTCACGGACCATTGGAGCCAAACCTTCCCGGTCCCGATCCTGGAAGTCAACTATGAAGACACCGTGTCCGACCTCGAAGGGGTCGCTCGTCGCTTGCTCGACGGTTGCGGCCTGGAATGGGACCCGGCCTGCCTGGAGTTCCATCGGACGAAGCGCGTCGTCCGGACGGCGAGCCTCACCCAGGTCCGCCAGCCCATCTACACCAGTTCCGTGGCCCGATGGAAGAATTATGAGAAGGAATTGGCGGGTCTTTTCGCCCTGATCTCCGGCGAGGAACCCGGTCCCGCGTGACGCGAAATCGATACCACGATTCGACTTCGCGAGCGTCGGGAGATGTTGAACTCGCCTAACCGCCGTCGTCGCGGAAGGTCTCTTATCCAGAATTTTTTGAAAATGAGCAAGAATTTCCTTGCCACCCCAATCGGGAGTCTATTTAATCGCCATTCGACGGCCAATGGTCCTCAATGGCCCGCCCCATCCTTCCGATGATGGCTCCATCCCGTTCCCGTCGCGTCGTCCATCGTGGATGAACGAGCTTGAATGCGCACCGACGTTTCCTGGGAGGCTCCCAAGCCCAAGCGACTTCGTCCCACCTGCTCGTTCCAGCCCAAGACGGGCGAACTGGAAAAGCTCGTGGGAGCATCGTCGCTCGCGGTCGGGGAATTCGCGGCCGCCGCGCTTCCCATCGGCACGCGGCCCATCGCGGGTGATTCCCTGCCCACATCGTCCGGCGCGGTGGAAGGCGCCGGGCAACCCATCAAGGGAGTGGCCTTGCCTGGCCCTGCTCCCACTTCCAAGAGCTTCGCCCCTTCGAAGTTCGTCACCGCGATCTCGCATGCGGTGGGCACGCCCCAACTGCCCCGGACGGAGCTGATTTCGTCGCGGTCCGCGACCCCAGCCCCCGCCGTTGGCGGCCTGATCCGACCGTTGAGCCTGGCGCCCAGCGCCCCCCCGGTGCTGTTGGCGGCCCCGCCAGCGGCGCAACCGTTGAACGCGGCGGCCAGCGCGGGCGGTGGCGGCGCGGGTTATTCGACCCCTCCCATCGTGTCCGGGCCGGCGGTTGGCGGAGCGCTCGCGGCGCCGGATGCCGACGCCGCCGCGGCGCAGGTTCCGCCCGTGTTTCTTGCGCCGGCCGGGGGAAATCCGGGCGCGGCCGGCGGAGCAGCGGTAGGCTCGACCCCGGCCCCAGCGGCCTCCGGCCACGGGGGCGCCCCGGCCGCGCCCGCGCGGAACGCGACCGCCCACCCGGTCGCTGCGGCCACGCGGCACGTCACCAATCCGGGTCATGCCCGCGCCACGGGTGGAACACCCATGTCGCCCCACGGCGTCCCGACTCCCATGCACCCGACCGGCGGCATTCCGCTAGCCAATGGGTATGTCGGCACCGGCGGCACGTTCGGCGCGGCAAGCGCGCCGCGCCCCCTCGCCAGCACGTCCGGTCATCGGGCGACCGGATTGGTCGTTGGTCCGACGAGTTTTCCCACAGTATCCGCGTATGGGGCACCGGGAGGTAGTGGCGGCGGCTCGGGGACGGGTACCGGGACTGGCACTGGGACGAGCCTCTTCACCGGAAGCGGAAGCGGCACCGGCACTGGTCCCGGTACCGGCACCGTCTCGGGAACTGGCGCCGCCACCGTTAGTAGTTCCGGCTCCCCCAGCGGGACCGCTTCGGCTGTGGGCTCGTACTCCTTCACCTATACCAGCCCCGTGATTCAGACCAGTGGCGGCGCCACCAGCGGCGGCACCACCACCACATACAAGGGACCGTTCTTCATCAAAGGAAATGGCAACAATATGATCGGAGGCAAAGCTGATTTCGCGCTTCCAGGCGGGGCGCAACAATTTAGTGATATCACGTGGTCATCGAGTGGCGATCCCAAAATGTACGACAGCCAGACGATTCCGGACCCCTCCCAGGACGAGCTTAAATTCGTGAACCCGGACTACAAAATCTCGGATCAACGTACACCCGCTGTTTCGTTCAACTGGGGCGAGACGCCTGGCATCGAGACTTTGACGGCGACGGCACACCCGTGGGTCGACGGCCATAAGGACCCAAAGGCGGAGAAAGCAACGCTTCAGGTCCACGTTGGTGAACCAGGCTTAAGTGGCAAGGTGAATTACGCAAAGGGCGCGAGTGTTGGGAAAAGGGCGGACGGTTTCAGGCTCATCTACCGCGATCCCATCAGAAATCCTCCGGCTCCTACCGTCTTTATACCAGGGACCGATTGGGGGTTGCTGAAACCTCAACTCTCTGGCTCGGGAACCTTCCTCATGGTACAAACCATCACTAGTGGTACTATTAGCGTGAGCAACGGGCAGAGAACCGGCAGCGGTTTTCGAGGTGCGCCTCCAATTTTCACTCCGGCAAAATTTCCTCTAGTCGATGTCCGATTGATTGATCAAGTCCCATTCTACCCGCCTGGGACCAGCGACTCGCCTTCGTGCCCGCTTATTTTGTTTGGCAAATCGACGATGGACGAATCATTCACGGATTTCATCATGTTCAAGCCCACAGGCCAAGGTTCAATCTGGGTTCCTGAGGGTCAGTTCACTTGGAGGATTAACACCTCCGCCACTTGGATAGGAACTCGGGCTGCACCCAATTGGAGTATAAATCCTGGGTCCGCTGGAGTCGTCAGCGATCCGAACGTGAATCATACTGTCTGGCCCACTTGGATGGGCGTTTCCGCAAAGTACAGATTCAATCAGTAGATATGAAATCACGATGGATTTTTTCTCGAAAAGTAATCGTTCAGTCTTATTTTGGCACAGAATTTAAGCTTGCTAGGCCCGGAAATGTAGGCATTTTAGGTGTTTTTGAGATAGCTTCAAGAGTATTCAAGTGAAACACTTGATTGAATACCCAGACTGCCAAAATCTCCGCCGCAGGTTCGCCCATTTTTCGTACCAAAACAGGACTGAACAGTCACCTTGAAAGATTTAAGCCCGCTCAATTGCAAGGAAATATGTTTGGCTGCTAGGCGACACGAGCGAGACCGACCATTGTGTCATATCATGACTTCCCAGTAGTCGATTGCTACTTGGCAAGCGATCGGTTGTTATTCCGCGTAGTATTCATTACTATTAAATATACCTTGATCGTTAGGGCAAGGCGTCGGGATTGGGAACGACTGTTAGCCACGGGAAAACAGTTGCTCGGCGGTACTTTTCAAGCATGCGATTGTGCTTCTCTATCAATTTATCGAAATGCGCACGTTCCGGGCTCTCAGGCACTATAAGGTTGTCAAAATTATCATATAGAGTTATGTACAAATTACTTTTGTGAATAAATATGAGAAATTCGTGTTCGCGGGCTTTGGCGGCGAACTCCGCCGACCGCCGCCACATGACGCAACACCAGATAGCTAGCGCGGCGAACGCGACGACGATCATCAACGACCGACAGGTGATCCGGAATGATTTCATCGGAAACCTCTCAGAATAGGCGCGTCTCATGGCCGTCCGCGGCTATCATGGTGATCTTGGATAAAGCATATGCCGCGCGGCGACTCTTTCCTATTGTGGAAATTGAGGACATTCGCGACGTCCAACATGCTGTCCGCAATCATCCGTATCATGGAATCGGAAGATTTGGTTTGTCACCGATCGAAGTCCAAGGAAGAAACATCGCGTGGCGATATCTGTCGCGCAACGAAGTTTCGCGTTCGATACTTTGTTTAAGAACGACGCATTCTTTCGTTTCGAGATTCGTCAAATTTTTAATAGAACGTCCGTGGATATCGTGCAAAATTGAGTAGAGTGTCCCTTCATAAATTTCTTTATTTGTAGCATGCTTCGAAGCCTTGGCGGCGAATTGCCCCGACCGGTGGCACATCATGCAACACCAACTCGCGAGCAACGCGAACCCGACGAAGATCATCAACGATCGGCAGGTGATTTGGAGCGTTTTCATCGGGGGATTCCCAGGGCAGGTGCGCATCAAGCTCGCCTGCGGCTATGATGGTCTTCTTGACTAAAGCATACGCCGCGCGGCGACTCTTTCCAAGACTGGAAAATCGAGGAGATGCGGGATTTCCCACATGGGATTTGCCTTACCCATGTTGATTCAGCCAATTGGCGGCCGCAAGGTCTTGTTCGCCGCCCACCCCTGCTACCTCGACGACTCCAACGGGGCGGCCGTCGCCAGCCGCGCGATGATGGAGGCGCTGGCCCGGTCCGGGTTCGCGGTCGAGGTGTTCACCGGCACGACGCTGGAATTGCACCCGGGCGTCGCCCTCGCCGAGCGGCTGGCCGACCTGGAGGCCCAGCGGCCGGGCTCGGGCGACGGTGCGTTGGCGGTGGACGCGCGGGGATGGCGGCCGGGCCCCGCTCCCCATCTTCGCCTGGTCCTCGGCGGGGTTTCGATCACCTTGCATCGGAGCACGGCCGCTCGGTCGCAAGACATGGGCGAGGCCGAGATGGCGGGATTCCTCGGGCTCCACGCGGCCATCCTCGACGGGTTTCGCCCCGATATCCTCGTGAACTACGGCGGCGACACGCTGGCGCACCACCTGCGATCGATGGCCCGCTCCCGGGGGGTCGCCGTCGTTTTCGCCCTCCACAATTTCCAGTACACCCTCACCGACCCGTTCACCACGGTCGACGCCGTACTCGTCCCGTCGCGGTACGCGGCCGAGCATTACCGGAAGACGCTCGGGTTGGACTGCGCGGTGTTGCCCTATCTCATCGACCTGGACCGGGTCCGGGTCGATCAGGCGGACCCGAAGTACGTCACCTTCGTCAACCCGTCTTATGAGAAGGGCGTCTACGTCTTCGCCCGCCTGGCCGACGAGTTGGGGCGACGGAGGCCGGACATCCCGCTCTTGGTCGTGGAAGGGCGGGGATCGGAGCGGACCCTGGTCGACTGCGGGATCGACCTCCGCGCCCACGGCAACGTCCACCTGATGAGCCACACCAGCGACCCCCGCAAGTTCTGGGGGGTGACCCGCCTCTGCCTGGTCCCGTCGCTCTGGCGGGAAACCCAGGGGTTGGTCGCCGTGGAGGCGATGCTCAACGGGATACCCGTCATCGCCAGCGACCGGGGCGCCTTGCCCGAGACCCTCGGCGGAGCCGGCGTCGTGCTGCCGCTCCCAGGGCGTCTTTCGCCGTACACCCGAAACCTACCGACTCCGGCGGAAGTCGCCCCTTGGGTCGAGGCGGTCATCCGCCTCTGGGACGACCCCGCCGCCTCCGCCGAGCTTTCCCGCCGGGGGCTCGCGGAGGCCGGCCGATGGAACCCTGCCGTGCTCGAACCCGCTTATGTGAACTTCTTCAACGAGGTCCGCGTCGGAGGGCATCGACTCGGTTTCGCTTCTGCCGGGCCGGATGGCTCGCGACGCATGCCCGCGCCAGGAGGCGGTTGCCGATCGGGGGGAAAATAGCCGGCGAGAGACCGATGGGGCGTTTCGAAACGAAAACGGCCCACGCATCGAAGATGCGAGGGCCGTGGGGGGTCCGGTGGTTGGGCCGGCGAGCCGGGTTCAGTTGCCGGTCGGGGACAGGATGAGCAGGCCGGCCTGGCCACCAGCGGGGGGCGGGGTGGACGAAGGCGGGGTCGGGGGGGCGGGGGGCACGGCGTCGCCGGCCGGGGCCTCGGGGGCCTTCATCTCGGAGGTCGGGGCCAGCGCGGTCTGGGGGGCGCCCATGCCGCCCTGGGGGGCACCGTACTGCGGGGCCGGGTAGGCGTGGCCCTGCGGGGCCGGGTAGATCCCGCCCTGGGGGCTGGGGAACTGGCTGGACGGCATCACGGACGAGCCGTAGGAGCCGCAGCTATCGCAAGTCTCGGCGCCCTTGTGGCCGTGGACCTTCTTCTTCTTCAAGACGTACTCATAGGTGTACATCTTGGGCTTGGGCTTGAAGCAGTCGAGGAAGCACTTCTTTTTGGCGGGGGCGCAGGTCCCGCAAGAGGTCTCGGCGTAGCCCTGGGGCGACCCCTGGGGGCTGGCGACGACGCCCTGGGGCGAGGCCAGGCCGCAGGTCTCGCAACCGGCGCTCTTGTGGCCGGCGAAGCTCACGCCGGAGAAACCCAGGGCCAGGACCAGGCTCATGCTCAACGTCAAGGACTTCGACATGGGAGAAGCTTCTCCTTGGCTAACGTTCGTTCAAAAGGGCGACGAGACTCGCGACTCGTACTCAACCCTGTGTCTTCCGACCAGGCACGCCCGCGGCCGGGCCTTCCCGGGCCCGGGGGCATTCCAGCCCCGGGCCGCCGACGCGCCTCTCAATCGGTGCTCCCTAGTCCTCGCCTTGGCGTCACCTCGGCGAGCCAAGACTAGTTATCGTCCGGAACCGATCCGTCCTTGAAAGCCGTTCGCGTTTTGTACCAACGAGTTACGACAATCCACCTTGACGGTCGTTCGGGTCGGGGGGCCGGGTCAAGCTGCGTAAGATGCAACGCGCGACCAATCCCCCCGACCGTCCAACTCGCCACGATCCCGCTTGCCCGACCCGCAATCTCGTCGCGATCGGAGGGGCGGCGCCGCCCCGAGGGCCCGCCGCCCGTCGCCCGGACGGCGGCGCGGTGGGTCCTGGCGGGGGGCCCCCGGGGCGAGTAGGATCGCGACCATCGACCGTTCGCGGCGAGACGGACGACGGCGCCGGGCCGACGGACTCGCGGCGATGCCCGGGGGATTCCCATGAAGTCGCCGATCTGGATCGCGGTCCTCGCCTGGGCGGTCTCCCCGCCGGCCTTCGCCCGGGCCGGGTCCGACGACGCCCGGCCTGTTCCCCCGCCGGCCGACCCGGCGAGCTTGCTGCCCCCCGAGTACCGCCCGGCCGTGCTCGCCCGGCTGGCCCGGGCCGGCGACAACGCCGGGAGCCTGGCCGCCGCGATCGGCGAGGCCCCCCCGGCGCAGCGGGCGGCCGTCGGCTTCCTCGTCGCCAACATGCCCGACCGCGACCTCAAGGGGCTCGGCAAGGATTACTTGCTGGCCAACGTCCGCCTCGCCTACCTCGCCCGCGAGGCCACGCCCTGGGCCGCCAAGGTCCCCGAGGAGCTGTTCTTCGAGGCCGTCCTGCCCTATGCCAGCGTCAACGAGCGCCGGGACGACTGGCGGCGAGACTTCTTCGACCGCTTCCTCGCCCTCGCCAAGGATTCGGCCACGCCCGGCGAGGCGGCCCGGAAGCTCAACGTCGAGGTGTTCCGGGCCTTCAAGGTCGCCTACCACGCGACCCGGCGGCCCAAGCCCGACCAGAGCCCTTACGAGTCGATCGACGCCGGTTATGCCTCGTGCACCGGGCTGTCGATCCTTTTGATCGACGCCTGCCGGGCCGTGGGCATCCCGGCGCGGCTGGTGGGGACCCCTCGATGGGCCGACAACTCGGGCAACCATACCTGGGTCGAGGTCTGGGACCGCGAGTGGTCGTTCGTCGGGGCGTGCGAGCCCGGCCCGCTCAATCAAGGCTGGTTCGTCGGCCAGGCGGCCAAGGCCGACGAGTCGAGGCCGCTCCACCGGATCTACGCGACCTCGTTCCGCGAGGCCGAGGATTACTTCCCGATGGTCTGGCGGCCCGACCTCCGCGACGTCCCGGCCGAGGACGTCACCCGCCGCTACACCCTCCGCCGCAAGGTCACCTTCCGGTTCGCCGGACCCGCCGAGGTCACCGTCCGCCGCCTCGGCCGGATCGTCGCCCACGACCACGCGGCCACCGACTCCGCCACCTTCGAGCTGGCCGGGAACCTCCCCTACGAAGTGACCCTCGGCAAGGCGACGCCGAAGACCATCAAGGTCACCGCCGACCCGGACCAGGTGATCGACCTCCGCTGATCGAGCGGCAATCCGGGAAGCCGCGACGCGGGAAAGAGTGGGTCGTGAAGATCGTGGGTCGTGGGTCGTGGGTCGTGGGTAGCAAAAACCGGGGAAGGCCAGCAGAGCTATACGCTCCACGATCCACCCCCCACGACTCACGACCCACGCTCCACGCCCCCCCCCTCCCGTCATCTCCGAGGCCCGCCATGAAGCCCCGCCCTCGACTGCTCGCCATCTGCCTGGGCCTGGTCGCCCTCATGAGCGCCGGGCCGCGTCCGCTCCGGGCCGACGAGCCGTCCGCCCCGTTGACCCGCGACGAGGCCGCGAAGGCGGTCGCGGACCTCCGGGCCCGCCGGGTCGCCGAGGTCCGCGAGACCCGGGCGGCCGAGGTCGAGGCCCGGCGGATCAAGCTCGGCGACCTGGAGATGCCGTTTTTCTATAAGGTCTTCGGCGAGAAGCCGGAGGGGGGCCGGAGCCTCTACCTGTCGATGCACGGCGGTGGCGGGGCCCCGGCCCGGGTCAACGACCAGCAGCACGACAACCAGAAAGGGCTCTACAAGCCCGAGGAAGGGGTCTACCTCGCCCCCCGGGCGCCGACGAACACGTGGGACCTCTGGCACCAGGCCCACGTCGACCCGTTCTTCGAACGCCTGATCGAGGACATGGTCGTCTTCGAGGGCGTCGACCCCGACCGCGTCTATCTGCTCGGCTACTCGGCCGGCGGCGACGGCGTGTACCAACTCGCCCCCCGGATGGCCGACCGCCTGGCCGCCGCCTCGATGATGGCCGGCCACCCCAACGAGGCGCAACCCCTGGGCCTCCGCAACATCGGCTTCGCCCTCCACGTCGGCGCCGACGACGCCGGCTACAACCGGAACAAGGTCGCCCGCGAGTACGGCGCCAAGCTCGATCAGCTCCAGAAGGCCGACCCCGGCGGCTACGTCCACCACGTCGAGATCCACCCCGGCCGGGCCCACTGGATGAACCGCGAGGACGCCGCGGCCCTCCCCTGGATGGCCCGGTTCCGCCGCGACCCGGCGCCCAAGAAAGTCGCCTGGCTCCAGGACGACGTGACCCACGACCATTTCTACTGGCTGGCCGTCGAGCCCGGCCACGCCCGCCCAGGGACGATCGTCGTCGCCTCGATCGTCGGCCAGGAGGTCCAGGTCGAGAAGGCCGAGGGCCTCGACCGCCTGACCATCCGCCTCGACGACCGCCTCCTCGACCTCGACCGCCCCGTCAAGGTCGTCGCCAAGGGCAAGACCCTGTTCGAAGGCCCCCTCCCCCGGACCCTCGCCACCCTCAAGAAGACCTTCGACGAGACCGGAGACCCCAAGCTCACCTTCGCCGCCGAGATCGCCATCACTCCTTGAAGATCGTGGGGGGTGGGTCGTGGGTCGTGGGGGGACTAATCATCGTATTGCCCTTGGCCGCTCGACCGCCGACAATCTCCACGCTCCACGCTCCACGCTCCACGCTCCACGCTCCACGCTCCACGCTCCACGACCCACGATCCACGACCCACGACCCACGACCCACGAACCACGAACCACGATCCACG
>JAABUQ010006005.1_pt1 | contig 18780 bp, 23 predicted proteins | sample 5560001 | NCBI WGS metagenome assembly JAABUQ01 (sample SAMN10711888, study PRJNA513371) | rock metagenome | isolation source: Antarctica rocks | place: Antarctica: Victoria Land, Finger Mt nord | collected 2015-12-18
TAACAATCGGCTCAAGTTGATAAAACGACAAGCTTATGGCTTTGTGAACTTTGACAACTTTCGCGCCAGACTATTAGCTTGCTTTTCTGATTAGCTTCACTTATCACCACAACTCCAGAAGAGCCGCTAATTCTAGGCAGTTGACTGTTCCTACCAGATTTGTTTGCAGCACATAACCTGGAGTTGCATACCCAGCCAAAACTGATGGTTCGGCAGAACACTCTAAGATTAAATCTGGCTGAAACGCCGCTGGTTCGAGATCTTCTGTATTCCGTACATCACCATGAACAAATCTAATACCTGCTTGCTTGAGTCGAGGTAAATTTAACTCTGAACCCCGTCGCTTCAGGTTATCTAGAGCAGTAATTTGCCAGTCTGGATAGCGTTGTGCTAATCCCAAACCCAGAGCGCTACCTACAAAACCTGCTCCTCCCGTAATCAAAATTCGTTGACACATTAAGTTTGCCTCCTAATTACTGACTGAAAATTCTTGCGAGCATAATCTCCTCCTGAAAGCAATTTTTCTAAAAAAACATAGAATACAATAAATAAGTATCGACTTCCCATCTCTTTCAGCTTCAGCTTAGAAACTCCTGTTGTGCGATTGCGCCAGGTAATTGGAAGTGTTGCGTAAGAATATCCTCGGACAATTGCCTTAAGTGGAATTTCAACTGTTAAGTTAAAGTGATGCGATAACAATGGGGCAACTCCATCAATGACTTCTCGGTGATAAGCCTTAAAAGCATTAGTTGTATCATTAAATTTTATGCCAAATAATATTTGAATAAATAAGTTTGCTAAGCGATTCACAATCAGCTTGTGAATTGGATAATCAATGACTTTCCCTCCCTTGATAAAGCGGGAGCCAAATACGCAATCATAGCCTGATTGTAGTTTATAGTAGTAGACAAGTATATCTTCCGGAGCATCAGAACAATCTGCCATTACAATTACAACTGCATCCCCTTGAAAGCTTTCTAAACCGCAACGGACTGCAAAGCCAAAACCATTTGGATAATAGTTATTAATGTAACGCACCTTGCTATTTTGAGCTTGAAGTTGCTGCAATACACTCTCTGTGCAATCGCGGCTATTGTCATTTATCACTAATATTTCATAATTAATTTTTGATTCTAGCACTTGGCTAATTGATTGAATCGTTTGCTCAATACAATCCTCTTCGTTGTAAGCAGGAATCACAACTGACAGAACTAGGGGTGATTGAACAGTTTCGTTTAGTGTACCTGGTCTTTGTATCGAGCTATCTACTAAGCCAGGTGCTAATCCCTCTGGATAATAAAGCTCCAACAATGACTCTGATTCAAGCTGACGACCAGGTTGTGGAACTTGAGTCCGAAATACTAATCGATCACTAATAACATAATTAAGCGCAGCACTTGATAGCACACCTACCAAGGTATTAACTGCATAGTTAACACCTAACCAATCTAAGATAGGAAACAAAATTAAGATCCGAATAATTACAGACGCTCCAGCCGATAGATGGTAGAGCGGAAGCTGTCGACACAACACTTCTCTAACCTTCCAATTCCCCCCTGGCCATACCCAAATTCGATATACGAAAAAACTAAACAGCAATGATAACTCAATTGCTACCGCATTGGCTATGTTTCGTAAAATAGGTGTATTAAACTTTAATAGCTCAATCATGGCAAAAATGAGCAACAAGTTAAGACAGGCTGCTACACCACCGCCCACCAGAAATTTGAGTATTCGTTGTTGGAAGATTGTTCTCATCACTTCTGTCCCAACTGCCACTTAACAATTTATCCCAATCTTTGTAGCATCAATAATGCTCATTTAGTTTTTTTCTACAAGTAGTAAATTCATTTCACCAACATTACCCACATTATCAATCTTTTTAAGTCTTCCTAAATATTTAATTCTATACTTAGGATCATTTTTAATTCTTATCTCAAACCATGTTCTTCCGTCTTCATCTAAAACTAAAAAACGATGATTTTTCTCAAGGAAGTGTTGGCTTTGGACAATATTCTGTTCAGGATAGTTGCGTTTTAGTGCATTCATTATTTTATAATCAACAGTTGAATTTAATGAGCTTTTCTGATCTAAGGCAGCCTGCCAATCTAAGATAAAAAAATATCTGTTGTGTTTTGGAGAATAGTAAAAGCGTGGTAGGTATACATGAGGAGATTGCACAGCAATAGGTAATTCAGAGTATCCATACTTGTCGTCATTTAATCCAGGTAGCTCTTGGTGTACGTATGATTTTGCTGAGTAAATTGGATATATAGTAAGGACTGCTGTTAGTATTAATAAGCTTAATCTTTGCTTACTTATTGAGTTTTTATGTAAACCTAATTCCTTAGCTTTTTTAGTTAATTTAATTGGTAGAATGCGCGAAGATAAATAAGTTAGTAGAATTGACCAGCTTATTGTATTAGGTATAATGTACCTGTTCACAAAGATGGATTCTACAGTACGTGATATAATCCAACTTAAAATAGGAACTGCTAGAAAAGTGTAAGCTAATATTAGCAGGGAGTTTTCCGCGCTTGATTTCTGTTCTTTTTCATTCAGTTCTTCATCAGCTTGGGTAACAGTAGATTCTTTAATAAATAACAAGTATGATGTCGTTAGCAAAACCAAAAGAAAAAAAACGAGTGTTGAAGAAAAGTTGAATGAATTAATTAAATCCATTAAACCAGGAATTGCTACCCAGGAATGAGGTTTTCCAGCATCGGCTTGATTGAGAAAAGAACTAATCCAGGGGACAAATAAAAGCCAACTTAAAATAATAGATAAATAAACTTTTGGTCGAAAAATTTTAAAGTACAGCGGATTTCAGCTTGATGAAGTACAGTGGCAACCTGTGAACTCCGATACCCTGGCACAACCCGTGTACTCTGCTTACTTGAAATCTGCTGTATTTATCCCGGATTATTAAAGCAGAGAAAATTGCTCCACTATATAGAAATCCAAAAACATGTGTGTAAATAATGGCAGTATGAATACAGATGTTTAAAAATATACTAATATTTGAGCAGCTTTTTTCTTTGCTAATAGCATCAAATTGAACTAAACCGAAGGAACAAACAGCAATAAATAGACCATAAAATCTTGCCTCGGTGTTTTGTTCGAGGATAGCACTCGATAAACAAAATGCAGTTAAAGTTCCAATAGAAGCTGACCAAAAATTATAAGTACGGCGTAACGTTATCCAAACAATTACAAAAGCTGTACACATTCCTAAAGAAGAAAACAACCGAAGGGTCAACTCTGTAGCACTAAATAATTTAATCCAGAGCCACCCAAGAATAAAGTACAAAGGAGGTGCGTTATTAATTTTGTCGCTTAAAGCGACCATCATATGTGCGAATGATTTGTCGTTAACTAAGTAAAAGGAAAACAATTCATCCAGCCAAAAATATTTCTTTTCAGAAACAATAATGCATGATATGATTAGTGATAGAGTTGCAAAAATAGGAATTGTATACTCCCACTTGTTTATTGAGCTTGAGAGTCTCTTTGTAAAAATCATCTTTTTAGATCACTTCATGGTTTATCTTCTCGTTTTCTAGCACTCGGAACTTGCCTTACTGAGTAAGTGCGTAAGTTGTTTCTAGCTTCTGCATTTAATAATGGGGAACTCCGTTTTGAGTGAAACGCGAATTCATGATGTGAGTCTAATGTTAGCAATCGCGCCATATTTTTAGTGTCTTTTTACTTATTGGAGTACTATTAATGACAATAAGTGCAATTTTAATGACAATAAACGTGCTTTTGTGATAAAAAATGGTATAGTCAAACGGTAATTTTCTGATTGGCTCAGCCTATACGAAACAACTGGGTGTCAAGCCAGGTGATGTGTTTGAGATCAATCTAGGCCGCAAGCACATCCGCCTCAAGCGGATTGAGGACGAAGGAGATGTTGACGAAGCTACACCCTCTGACTTGAAAGAGTAAGGTATTGTAGAGCTGTTAATCAACTGTTCGTCACTAAGGTAAATTTCGAGAGGGTGACCATCCTTGAACCCAATAGCTATTCCTCAGTCACAGCAGACCATCCGACTCCAAAATATCCGTAATCAGCAACAGTTAATCTTACAAGCGATTGCTCAATTAGCTCAAACCTCAGCGACAGAACCTTGTAAAAGTCAAAAACTTCTCCATGTTCTGAGTCAAACTATTACTCAGGTCGAACAGCTTTGCGCCCAGCAACAGCTCAGTCCTGCTAACCTGACAGGTCCATCACATCAGATTTACCCATGGATGAAGTTTTTACTGGACGAGCACCATCTGCAGTCGCACCTGCAGACAACTCAGCAAGTACAGCAGCTGGTAGCAGAGACGCTAGTTGTTAACTTAACAACCTACCCAGGAAAACCTGTTGCTGCTGATTCCAAAAAGATAAATATAGCGATACTGAACATAGCAGGGCTTTATAGATGCAAGAGCAACACCAGTGGTACGATTAGCCGCACTTTAGACAACCGCAAGATGCCTCAATACGTAGTTGAATTTGTCATGTACCACAAACTGTTGCACAAACAACATAGAGAAAATTGGGGAAAAAGTCGGTTGCTGGTGCATACACCTGAGTTCCGCCAAAATGAGCGCAAGTTCAAGCAATATAAGCAAGCCCAGCAATGGTTGGAAAAACTGGTAAGAACTGATTAACTTCACAAACGAGTATTAGTGTACAGATTGAATTGGAACTTAGCGCTGTTTTTTAAGAAAAGCTAAACAAAACTTCTAACACCAAGGCATCAAAAGTTGCGATAGTTTTGTGCTAAGCTAGACAAAAAAGTTGAGTAGTCGTTCTATTTATTTTCTATATGACAGCACTGATAACTGAACAGAAAAGAATTGAAACATTAGTTGGGAAAGAACTTATAAGTAAGGTAAAAGAGTTAGGGCAGCTAAGTAGAACAGAAAAAGCCAAAGCTTGTGGCTATTATGGCATTACTAGAAATGGTTTGGAGCGTGTTAACATGAAGCAGTTTCTTAACGCCTTGGTAGAGGCTGAAGGCATTGAGCTAAACAAGAATGCCTTGGCAGGAAAGAATGGTGCTGCTAGTGCTAGTTCTCCAATCGGTGTGCAGTCAACTAACAACACAAGTTCAAATCAAATCATCAAAGTTAACCGGATCAGCAAGACTGTAGAAAAGACTAAGCCAGTATCCCAGATTGCGGGTCAACAAGAGCTACAAATAGAATCCGTTTCACCAGTAGAAATAGAGTTGCCAGAACAACCAGAGCCAGTAGTCCAACTGGAGTCTTTAGCAAAACTCCCAAGAGGAGAATCGGTTTGCGGTAGCGGCTGGAGTTTAGCAGAGTTGATGAATGAATTTGGTGGCAGATGAGCAGGCGTGGAAGTGACGCTATTTCCACCAAAGAAAATTCTGCAACGCTTACACACTAAGCGCTTTCTATTTTGATGGTGAAGGGAGCGTAATAAGGTTAGACAGGGGGACAAATCAAATGGGCTGTGAGGTTTCTTGGCAAGTCGAGCTAGCGATCAAGCCCGGTGAGCTTGACAACTTTCGGAAATTGACAAGCGAGATGGTTGAGTTCACGAAGGACGAGCCAGGTGTCTTGATCTATGAACGGTTTGTCAGTAACGATGGCAAGGTTGTCTACATCTATGAACGGTATGCAGACTCGGACGCCGCAGTAGCGCACTTACAAACATTTGGGAAACAGTACGGTGAAAGGTTCGTGAGCATGGTTGAGCGAAAGCAGTTTACGGTCTTCGGGCTCCCAAGTAATGAGTTGAAGGGAATTCTCGACAAACTTGGTGCAATATACCTCGACCCTTTCGAAGTCTTGCCGAACTCCGTCGATGGGTCTGGAGGTTGCTCTTTCCCCACTCTAGGTATTAGATTCACCTACTGAATTGTCAGGAAAAGATGTGTTGCCAGGATTTGTTTTGGCTCTGGCAGGAATTCTTTGACGCCATTAACGGTAGTGGTATAAGCTCACGTAACATCGCCCGGTCGATAAACTGCACCGGCAGAATGGTCTAGGTTGATTTCAATCACTAAATCGACCAAACTGGGAAGTTTTACCAAGGGCCTAATGAACAGATCCGGGTGGAGCGATCGCCAAAAATACTCGACAAATTGCTGCACCTCAGCATCGCTCATGCCCGTATCCTGATAGGCAATCATCCGATGTTCTGCCTGCCGTCGCCACTCAAGGCTAAGGTGATAATCAGCTGGGTAGAGCAAGATTAACCGGTCTAATCGCTCCCACAAAGGGACATAATCCTTCAAGCGGGTATTGATATCACGAGCAAACATCCGGTCAGCAGCTGTCACAATTGGCGGTGGCGCGGTATCAAAAGCATCTGGGTTGAGCGGTCGGACGCCGACAAACCAACCTTCGAATAGCACAATGTCTACGCTCTCCACGACTTCTGGTGCTTGTCTATCCCCAGCACCTTCCCAAGCAGATTTATCAAAGCGGGGAACTTGAATCGAAGTCGTCTGCACAGGCTGACGCAGCTGCTCCAGCAGCGTCAACCCCAACTGGATATCGTGAGTTCCTGGTGGACCACGCCACACTAAGCGGGGGTCTTGCTCTCTCAAGACAAGGCGATCGCTATAGGTTTTGTACAGGTCATCTAAAGACAGGCTAAGGGTGCGGTATCCCAGTTGGCTAAGAATCAAGGTCAGAATCGCTGCCAAAGTGGTTTTACCTGTGCCTTGTCCTCCTAAAATTCCCTGGATCAGGGGTCGTCCCAGTTGTTGCCGGTACGACGCTAGCTGCATTGCCAGAGGTAGCCACAGGTTCCAGGCGTTTTCCAACAGCTGGCTAGGTTGAAGGTTAAGGGTATTTTGGCATTGGCTCAAAGCTGGGTACACAGATCGCAGGAGATGCGATCGCGCCTTTATCACTTCACCCACATTTTCCGGTGTAATGCCAAATGCTTTTGCTCGTAACTCATCTTCCAATAACGTTTGGACAGCCAGCGGTTGCCAAGTTTCGTCTGCTGCCCTGTCTACCAAGATTTGATTTAGCCATGTCTGAGGAAGATCCATAACCTTAGGAACCGAGCTTGAAGGCTTCAATAAACAGGCTGTAGGTTAGGCCAATTTTAAGCGTGTTCAATACTTCTAACCAAAGCGGTCGCTTTGCTTGCCGGTCACGACTGTAAAAAATCCGGCCAATTATCTCTGTCAACAGCACTAAAATCCCAGATGAAACAATGTCCCATTCAGCTGTCTGCCCAGCTGTGGTGGAAACTGCCGTTCCTAGAAAAAAACCAAAAAATAGACTAATCACCAGCAGCGATAGACGCCGCCAGGGGTTGAGAAACAATGCCCCTAGCTGCCCAGTGACGATATCAACGAGACTATTAATACGGGTATTTTGCATAGCTGACGCTGGTTGCTCTGAAAAGAAAGACGCATCACTATTTAAGTTAAATATCCATGTATAAGAATAGATCGTTGCGGCTGAGCTTGTTTCAATAGTAGTAGGGGCGCTCTTTGCCGATTTCCCTACAATCAACAGGCTTGTATTTATTTAAGCATAAAGATGGTTATATCAAAACACTATGAACACGAAATTGCAAGTCTACCCTGCCGTTATTGTTGCTTGCTTATTAGGACTCGTGGGGCTACTGCTCGTATGGCTGCGATTCAGTATATCGATTGAGCCAACGCCGCCAGAAACCTCGTTGCTGCCTTCTAGTGTGCCATCGCAACCACATAAGCCTTTGGCATCTCGACAATTGCCGCCTAATGCCCCAAAGCCACCTCCCTCTTCAGTACCAACTTCAGCGACAAAACCAATTGAGCCGGTAAAACAGATACCAGTGTCTAGTCCTGAGCCAATAGCATCACTTCAAGGGGCATTGCGGGTAAGTAATCAAACCGATCAGCCTGTGCGGATAGCACTAACGCAACATGGGACAACTTCAGCATCTAAACCGACTTATGGGAACCCAGCCCACTGGGATTTTGCCCCAGCGGAAGGAAGTGGCAATGGATTACTTTTATCTCTGCCTGACAGCAATTTGAAGCTGAAAAAAGGAGACATTCTAGTAGCCTTTGCCCAGGATGGCTCTGGACGCTACTGGGGACCATATGTCGTGGGCGAGACGGCTTTACCGGTCTGGAATCGCCAAGCAGCTGAATGGCAGCTAATTTTGAAATAGCTGTCAGAGGAACTGATAATCGAACTTCAGAGTCATTAATTCTGATTCTTTGTCAGAAGTAGTCTAATTTGCCGTTAAATTAAGGTTTGAACCACGGCTCCTCAGGCTACCGCTGAATGAATGTAACCGGCTGAATGAGACTGAATTCTGATCGCGCTTTTAAACATCGGTTGAAAAACAAAGGAGAGCGTCCAGCCCTTGCTTGGACGCTATCGATTCTGTGGTTGCTTTTGATTGGCGGGCTGGCTTTCTTCTGGAATTTGGGCAGTACTGGCTTGGTTGATGAGACGGAGCCCCTGTTTGCCGAAGCTGCCCGCCAAATGACGGTGACAGGCAATTGGCTCACGCCATTTTTTGATGGAGAGACTCGCTTCGACAAGCCGATTTTAATCTACTGGCTGATGGCGATCGCTTACAAAATACTAGGTGTAAATGAGTGGGCGGTGCGTCTCCCTTCGGCACTAAGCGCCATGGGGCTAATTAGCTTAGGTTTCTATACGCTATGGTCGTTTGGAGCTAGCAGTCCAGAGTTAGGTGTCCGATCGCAACCAGATCAGAGCCCTGATCCAAGGCAACCGTACTGGTTTTGTGCTGTGCTGGGCTCTGCTTTGATGGCGCTGAATATAGAAACGATTGCCTGGGCAAGAACCGGTGTCTCCGATATGCTGCTAACCGGATGCATGGGAGGGGCGTTGTTGTCCTTTTTTCTAGGATATGCCCAACCATCAAAACCAGCGGTACAAGCACGTTGGTATCTTACTTTTTATGTACTGCTCGCCCTAGCTGTTTTGACAAAAGGGCCAGTAGGAATTGTTTTACCAGTGCTGATTATTGCTGCGTTTTTGCTTTACGTTGGTAACGCGCTAGAAGTTTTGCGGGAGATGCGGGTTCTTTGGGGCGGTCTTTTGTTTCTGGCGATCGCCCTGCCCTGGTATATCTTAGTAATTCAGGCAAATGGCTGGGCTTACATTAACTCGTTTTTTGGTTATCACAACCTAGAGCGCTTTACGCGCGTCGTTAATCATCATTCGAAACCCTGGTACTTTTATTTTTTTGTGGTGCTGCTGGGCTTTGCCCCCTGGTCGATTTATTTGCCGGCGGCGATCGCTAAGCTGAAATTTTGGCAGCGGTCTAGGTGGCGCTCTTCACACCGCTCGACCCAGTTAGGTCTATTTGCCCTGTTCTGGCTTATAGGTATTTTTTGCTTTTTCACCATTGCTGTAACTAAACTGCCCAGCTACGTGCTGCCTTTAATGCCTGCTGCAGCTATCCTGGTAGCGCTACTGTGGAGCGACCATTTGAGTTGGATGAAAAACACCTCACTCCTCTGGAGTGGCTGGTTGAATGTGGTGCTTCTATTAGTAGTGGCTGGGGCGTTCTTCTGTGTTCCTTATTTGCTAGGCTCTGATCCAGCTGTACCCAACATCCGTTCTTACGTTCAACAGTCGGGTTTACCAGTCGTGGGGGCTGCTATTTGGGTGATTATTGCAGTGGCGACCGCAGTTTTACTATGGCACCACCGGTGGCGCGGGCTACTAAGTGTGAACTTGCTGGGTTTTATGGCGTTTCTCATCTTCGTACTCATGCCTACTTACGTCTTAATAGATCAAATGCGTCAGTTGCCTTTACGGGAATTGTCGGCGATCGCAGCTCAAGCACAGCAACCAGGTGAAGACTTGATCATGGTTGGTTTCAAGAAGCCCAGCGTCGTGTTTTACGCACAGCGGCCAGTGAATTACATTTCATCAACTGAACATGCCGTGGAGCAGATTGAAAAAATGAGCGTTACTCAGCCCCAACCGCCGTCTGTGCTGATCCTTAGCCAGCCTGAAAAACTCAAGAAAATGGGACTCCAGTCGGCTCAGTATCAAAATTTGGGCAAAGCCGGTGCTTATCAACTGATTCGGGTTTCTAAATCAGAGTTTTAGATGATGAGCCTTTGATTAAGGAGTAAAATAAAAATTTATACTTAAAGTAGGTAACAATACGCCAATAACAATTTAGTTCCTCACCCCTCCACAGTTTTGCCTTCCCAACTTTCTATCTGCACCTTACTGCGTTCTGAGTCACTGGAGCAGTCGCTCCAGCAGTTTTTAAGCAGCGATCGCTATGTTTTGACCCATATGGAATCTGAAGTGGAGTTGCTCCACCTTGATGGGTGGCATAAGAGAAACACTAAGCAATTTTTCGAGCAAATGACAGATGCGAGAAAACAGGCATTTTTACAGCAAATCAAAGCAGATTATAGTCAAATTCTTATAAATTATTTTACTGCTGATAAAACAATCAAGCAAAGAATAGATAATTTTATTAATACAGCTTTTTCTAGCAATATCCCCGTACCTCAGATTATTGAAATTCATATGGAATTAATCGATGATTTTTCCAAAAAGCTAAAATTAGAAGGACGTAGTGATGAAGTATTACTAGATTATCGCCTAACATTAATTGATATTTTAGCTCACTTATGTGAAGCATATCGTTGTTCTGTTCCTAAACAGTTTTAAACTTAAAATTAAAAATTGTTTTTGCCCCCGTTTTATTCCATACCAACCTCAGCCTTTGCTATGAACGCCCTGAAAAAAACCTATATTCTCAAGCTTTATATTGCTGGGAACACCCCTAACTCAGTTCGGGCATTAAAAACACTGAAAAATATCCTAGAACAGGAGTTCCAAGGTATTTATGATCTCAATGTTATCGACGTGATAAAAAATCCTCAGCTAGCGGAGGAAGACAAAATCTTAGCAACGCCGACCCTAGCCAAAGTATTGCCACCACCAGTTCGCAAAATCATTGGTGATCTTTCAGACCGGGAAAAAGTATTGATAGGATTAGATCTGCTGTACACAGAGTTGGTCGAAGAAGAACGCTCGGAATAGAGTTGTTTTTTTATTTGTGTATCAACAGTCCAACTCGTAGTTTGAGTTTTTCTTTTTTTAAGAACAAGCGATGAATGATATTAACCAAGTAGCGTCACAAGACATATCCCTAAATAGGGGTGTGGGGAAAATCCGCACGATGATTGAGGGCCTTGACGATATTAGTCATGGCGGCCTTCCATTTGGGAGAACTACCTTAGTAAGTGGTACGTCTGGAACTGGAAAGACTTTGTTGTCAGTTCAGTTTATCTATAACGGTATTACCCAGTTTAATGAGCCTGGAGTATTGGTTACATTTGAAGAATCCCCCACTGATATTATTAAGAATGCCCAGAGCTTTGATTGGGATTTGCAAGGCTTAATTGATGAAGGTAAATTATTTATTCTAGATGCTTCTCCCGATCCAGAAGGTCATGATGTTATCGGCAATTTTGACCTTTCTGCTTTAATTGAGCGTTTGCAATATTCTATCCGAAAATATAAAGCTAAACGGGTTTCTATCGACTCGATTTCGGCGTTGTTTCAGCAGTATGAAGCTGCGTCGGTTGTGCGACGAGAGATTTTTCGTTTAGTAGCACGTCTCAAACAGATTGGTGTCACCGCTATTATTACCACCGAGCGGACTGAAGAATATGGGTCTGTGGCCCGTTTTGGGGTGGAAGAATTTGTCTCAGACAGTGTAGTCATTGTTCGCAATGTGTTGGAAGGAGAACGCCGCCGCCGCACCATTGAAGTCCTCAAGTTGCGAGGCTCAACCCACATGAAAGGAGAGTATCCTTTTACGATTACGAATGATGGAGTTAATATCTTCCCGCTCGGAGCGATGCGACTGACTCAACGGTCTTCCAATGTGCGGGTGTCTTCTGGCGTCAAAACGCTGGATGAAATGTGCGGCGGCGGTTTTTTCAAAGATTCGATTATTCTGGCGACGGGAGCGACTGGTACTGGCAAGACGATGTTGGGAAGTAAGTTTATACAAAATGCCTGCATCAAGGGCGATCGCGCTATTCTATTTGCTTACGAAGAATCTCGCGCCCAACTGTCCCGTAATGCGTATTCTTGGGGCATTGATTTTGAAGACCTAGAAGGCCAAGGTCTACTGAAAATAATCTGTGCCTATCCCGAATCAGCTGGGTTAGAAGACCACTTACAGATTATCAAATCAGAAATTGCAGAATTTAAGCCGTCACGGATTGCTATTGACTCGCTCTCAGCCCTAGCGCGTGGGGTGAGCAATAATGCTTTTCGGCAATTTGTGATTGGTGTAACTGGTTATGTCAAGCAAGAGGAGATCACTGGATTTTTCACCAACACAACGGAACAATTTATGGGAGCTCATTCGATCACAGATTCCCATATTTCCACGATTACAGACACGATTCTAATGCTACAGTATGTGGAAATTCGCGGTGAAATGGCTCGGGCGATTAACGTCTTTAAGATGCGGGGGTCCTGGCATGATAAGGCTATCCGCGAGTACACTATCAATGCAGATGGACCCGAAATCACGGGTTCCTTCGGCAACTACGAAGGGATCATCAGTGGCTCTCCCAGCCGTGTTACCGTCGATGAAAAGACGGAACTTGCCCGCATCGTTAGAGGCTTTCAGGACAAGTCAAGTCCAGATTCACACAGATGAAGCCCAATGCTTGCGGCAATCCGCACCTATAGCCACCTGGGTGTGAGGTTTAGGATCAGAGTGTGGGTTGGTTTGACCAAGAGTCCCCCCATCTTTCAAGTGAACCCTACTGACTGATAAAAAGGAAGTGTCAAGGCATGACTAACAAAGTACAAAAAGCTGACTCAGAGTGGAAACAGCAGCTGACGCCGGAACAGTTCGAAGTAACTAGAAAAAAGGGAACAGAAAGAGCGTTTACAGGAGAATACCACGACCACAAAGAGGAAGGAACCTACAAATGCGTTTGCTGCGGCTCAGACCTATTTAGCTCAGAGACTAAGTATAATTCGGGAACAGGTTGGCCGAGCTTCTGGGCACCGCTTAAGGAAGAAAACGTCAAACTTGAGTCTGATAATGCCTTGTTTATGCGTCGGACAGAAGTGCTCTGCGCTGCGTGTGACGCTCACCTCGGTCACGTATTTAACGACGGTCCAAAGCCGACAGGTGAGCGCTACTGCATGAATTCTGCCGCGCTGAAATTCGATAAAAAGGGCTGATTGCTTAAAGAAGGGGTTAGGGGGAGCCAGTTGCGTGCGGGGGTTCCCGAGGTCGGTGCCGTGGGCGGGTTTCCCGACTTGAGGCAACCGACCGTCCCGTTGAGCAAACTGGCGTTCAGGGGGGTAGATAAAAACCTGACCTCCAAGCTACATGCCTCGTCCGCAAGTGGAGCGATGTTTCATAACTGCCCGGTTGCTAGCATTTGGATAATGCGAGGAGTACCCGGATCAAATCAAGCTAAGTCCCAAGAGAGTGGATCTTTTGGATCGACCAAGCTGATCGCAGAGGATGCCAGCGTCACATACACGGCTTTGGCAAGGCGCAACGCATCGCGGTGAGAGAAGCCCTGACGCTGCTGATATTTCAACAACTTGTAGGCGAGTCCCTTCACATCTTCACGAGGCAGCCATTGCTGACCCGCCTCACGGATAATCTTGCCAAATCCGCGCACCGATTTGGTATAGCTTAACCACCCATAGAAGTGGCTTCCCGTGCACACAACTTGCAGAAATATTTCCTGAAATGCCTTTTTCGCTGCGGGCGTTTCTCCCATTGACAACAGCACGAGGGCAAATATAGGAGCGCTATTGTTGATGGCGCGTCCATTAGAAGCATAGAGGATTTCGGCAGCCACTCGGTCGGGATTTTTCACGCTCGCTTTTTCCAGCGTGTCTACAAAATCGTTTGTTAGTTCCTGCTTGCCTGCATAGTAATTACTCTTTACCGTGCCGATTAACAAACAGCGTCGCAAGGATTGCCAAATTCCAGCATCGAACATATAACCGCCGGAACGTCCTTGGAGCATCTCTTGCTCACGTCCAGGAATCGGCTGATTTTGCGGCGTCTTTTGCTTGTTTAAGAAAAACTTGTAATTCATCTTTAACTCCTTCAGCCCGAGTGGGCAATTGTGAAAATTGGCAGGGCGGGAGTCGAACCCGCATTTCCCGCTTAACAGGCGATAACCCTCAACTCTGGAGCAACCTCTAACAACTGATCACATCAAGGAGGCACTCAGACAGCTCGCCGATTTTTTGGAAATTTTGACCGATAATCGTCCAGTCGTGGAGGATCAGAAATCTGGCATTTCACGCTAACCCTCTGGCACAAGCGGTTTGAGCGAGTGGCTAATCTCCAACGCTTTGAGCAAGAATGGGAACATCGTCGCCTACAGAAATCCAAACAAGTTGCCCGCCGGGAGGAAGAACCAAGCAAACAGAGTGCTACGGATCAAGACGACTTTTGGTGGCAACTTTGTCGCAATAGCTTGGAAACCCAACATTACCAGCGGCTAACGACAAATCCGCTCACAGTTGGGGAAGGGGTGGCGTTTGAACTAGAGCAGATTTACGTTCCTTTGGGGCTAGTGGAACGGAAACAGCAGGACAAGCGATCGCAGGAGATTACGCCAGACAAAGGCTCACGGCTCTATGAAGTGGAGGAGAATGAAGTCACACCAGTCTTGGCGCTTGACGAGTTTTTAGAGTCTCTGCTCAAACCAGAACCGCAAAAACGCATCGCGCTCGCGGGCGAACCAGGAGCCGGAAAAACAACATTACTGCAAAAAATCGCAGCTTGGTTGCTTCAGCATCAAGTCCTGCCGATTTGGATTTCGCTTGCCGATTTGCAGGGTGAAACGCTGGAACAATACTTGCTGCAAACCTGACTCAAAAGCTCAACAGCAACGGTGGCAATCCTATCCAGCACCTGTTTCTGAGGGTGCCAGAATTGCTTTGCTACAAACCGAGCGGACAAGCGCGATCGCGGCGCTAGAACAATTTGTTCAAACCACTGAGAATTTCTTTGCCCGTTGGAATGCATCCTATAGCTTGGGTAAAACGTTCAGTCCAGGAAATAAGATCGCAATCGCAACATTAATCGAGCTAGTCAACACGATTAAGAGTGAACTATTCCAAATTCAAATCAGTGAAACGCTTAGAAAAGTTGCTCCGGGAAACATGATTGCAATCGCCACACTAACTCAAGTAATTCATTCTACGCAACAGATAACTCTCCGTAGAAAGGCAGCTTACATACTTGGTAAACTCGTTCCTGGAAATTTCCTATCAATTTCAACGCTTGTTGAGATAATTGAATTTGAGGCAGATCCAGCAACACAGTTACAAGCCGCAGAGAATCTAGCGCAAATTGATTCAGATAATGCTGTAGCTAAAGCATGCATCCAAGTTAGAAAAGAACCATTTAATCAATTTAGAAAAAGACGTAAAGCTAAATCATCAACACAGCAGGATTCAGAAAAAGTAATCGCAGCGCTAGAGCAACGATTAGTCTTGGCTCAAGATGCCTTGACACAACGACGACTTGCTTATCAATTAAGCAAAATAAATCCGGGACATCCTATAGCTATTGAAAGGTTACTTCAATTGCTCCAGTCTGAGCAAGCTTCTGTATTTCACAAACGAACTGTGGAGTACTTGAAAGAAGTGCTGTTATATGAGCAGTTAGACCTGATCGTTCAGACCTTGAAAGAGTATGACTGAGCGAACAAGCCTAGTTGCAACATTCAGCAAGCACATGAGTGCTATAAGTTACTCTGGTACTGTGCCCAACGAATGACCTACGACCACTTTTATCAAGCTTGGCATTGACTTCTAGAGTCAGGTTGCACGCACCACATCGACGTAGAACACGGCAATGTGGATGAAATGCTGGTATCGCACGCTCCTCCAACGACGAGCGCTCTCATAGCTTAACCGACAACCAAAGCTTGCGTGGTCATTGCAGGTTTCACATCACCGATGCCTACGCCCTCCCGGATGGCCGGCTCTCTGGGACGTGAACAGAATACAGCCGATGATGAAAATTGCAATGACCAAAGAGGAGGTGATGCGGCTGAGATTGAGTCCGCCGTTCGCAGTGGGCTTGGTGAGAAGATCACAAGTAGGCGGCGGCGACAAGCACCAATGTCCCGGCAAAGACGATTGCCGCACCTTCGTATCCTAGTCCCGTATCTGCCAAAAAAACAGGCGAATCTCACGACTGGAAACTATGCCGTAATTTGCAATGTCGGAAATCACTTCCGGTGCGCGATGAAAACAACACTCACCGTCAAATAACTGGTTAACCAGTTAATGGCCTCCGACTAACCGAGCTAACAGATAAGCAGCACAGGCGCTACACTTCCCACTAAAAAAGTTTCTAAAGCACTTTTGAGCGGTGGCACCGAGGTAAACTTTCCCTTCACCCCACCAAAGATGAGCAAGGCTACACATGTCGCAATAATACTCAGATGCAGTGCTGTATTGATCGACAGGCCAAACGCGTAGGGTGCCAAGGGTACTATACCCCCGACCACGTAGGCCCCGCCAATAAACAAGGCCGTCTTCAGGGCTTGCTTGGGTTCTGGCTGCTCCAGACCAGTTCTTCTTTCATCAACAGCGCCCATCCTGTCCGATTCGAGATGATGCCTTTGACCGCTCCCACAAGTGCCTCTCCTTGCAGTCCATAGCCCTCTAGGAGCTGTCTGACTTCTTCAATCTCTTCTTCTGGGCACTCCCGAATCTCTCGATGTTCCCGCTGGAGTTCGGCATTATAGGTATCCGCTTGGCTTTTCGCCGCCAGGTAGCCCCCTAAACCCATTGAGATGCCACCTGCTGCTAATTCGGCTAAGCCCCCTACCAGCACGACATGGCTTTGAGCGATCGCCCCAGCCAGTCCCGCGGCTAGAGCAAAAGGAACCGTTAGCCCATCAGACATGCCGATGATGATGTCAGAAATCGTTTTGCCGTCAATTTTCAGGTTCATTGGTGACCAGACGCAGCGCTAGAGTCAAGAAGAACGAGTTAGAGCCAGTTTCATCCTAATTTTTGGACTCGGTACAATATCATAAAGCATAGGGCAAAAAAAGGTTAACTTTTATTGCGGCTTCGCCCAATTACGTGTTTTCGGGAATCACAGAACAAAGTTATTGACCAGCGCTGCCACTGGTGCTGCTGCCCTTGAGAGCATTGGCAAGTTGCAGATGTTCCTGATCTACCGGTGAGAACTTAGCGATAAAGGCTTGCACGTCCTGATCCTTGGTTGTGCTGACGGCACGCTTATCCTCGGACACGCTAGCGGCGTTCGCCTTGGCTACTTCTTGTGTGTACTCCAGATCAAACTCCGCGCCAGATAGCCGCATCAGGCGGGCGAGCTTGGCCCTGTCCTGTGTATTTAAGTCCACTGGCAGTGTCAGTCCCTTCTGGCGGGCGAGCTGCATCAATGCTTTATTAAACTGTGCATGGTCATCTATAATGCGTAAGGCATACTGCTCTACTTGGGGGCTCTTGGCCTTCTGCACAGCCAGTTGTGCAGAGACAAACTCATAGATGCTATCAGTAGCATTTTTGGTTAAAAACTGCTTTTCTGAAGCGCTGAGCGCAGAGATTCCACTTTGAGTCTGCTGCATCTGGTCCTGCTGCGTTGGGGTTTGTTGCGCTACGGCTGCCCCTCCCAGCACCATAAAGGTTCCTGCCGCTACCAGGGTGGTGAACTTGAGTTTGATCACTGGTGTTCCTTACTGATTCAGGTAGATTTATGTCGATTTACTTTCCTACTTTGCTGCAAGCAGGTTGATAAATACTCTCCACTAAGGCATATTGTTTCCAAAAATGGAGCTTAGGGTAACTTGACTAAAGATAATCATACATAGATAGATAGATAGGAGATTTTCACCTGTAGTGGCAGCGTGTTCGCTATGGGGGACTATCTTGGATTTAGTTACTGTAAAACAGGTTTACCCCCAGATTTTCCCTCGCTCCTTTCTGAGGTTATGCTGGATTATTTTTCTTTTTACGTAATCCCTTAAACCATAGTGTAATTCCAGCAAGTGCCATAATCAGCAATTCTAAAGCATTCAAGAAAGGGTAAACTGCACTAAGGTTGATTATGCCAAAGTTACCTTTATGAATATCCAGTAACCAATCAAAGTTTTTGTCTTTTCCTGCCAAATCTGCTATTTGATAGAGTGAACCTGTAGTTAGTGAAATTAGTACTGGCAAAACTATAAACGGGGCCAGCACATATTTAAGCAGCATCCACTGAAATCAAGCCATCTGAACGGCTAGTTTGCCGCACCTCAAATGAAGTAGGTGAAGAGCCGTTCATCAACACTATTATGCGCGTGTCCTCAAACTCCTTAGACCGGACACTACAGCAACAGATGGCAGAACTCGGCGCACAGCAATATGCTCATGAACACTTTCAGACCTTGAAAGCCTACAAGTACAAACCAACGTGGTGGCAGTTGGCTTACACCCAAGATGGTACTATTGCTGGTCTAATCATGTCCGCGCAAAACGATGGCGGACCAATTATTGAGTACATCGGTGTGATACCAGAGTATCGAGGACAAGGCTATGTCAATGACTTGTTAGCACAAGGAACTCTTAACCTTCTGGCTGACGACGCTACCCGTATCCGCGCTGATGCTGATTAGCGTTGCTTACGGATCCATTACTAAGCTAATAGACATCTAATTTGCAACAACTCTATTACCCTTATTACGGACTTTCCTATTCCAGTTAATCACTAGCTCGCCATCATTGAGCAAACTTTTTAGGAGTTCTTTAAGCTGC
>JAABUQ010006006.1_pt1 | contig 18778 bp, 20 predicted proteins | sample 5560001 | NCBI WGS metagenome assembly JAABUQ01 (sample SAMN10711888, study PRJNA513371) | rock metagenome | isolation source: Antarctica rocks | place: Antarctica: Victoria Land, Finger Mt nord | collected 2015-12-18
CAAGATTACAGCGCCCACCGAGCCTTGAGCCGGCTCTCAGCCGGAGCACGCTTCAGGCGGCTTCAGCCGCACCCCACGACTTTCAGTCGCAAAGGATTCTACCGGCTTTGAGCCGGTAGTCTTTAACCCACAATGACGAGTTGACCTCCAGTTACTCTCGCATTCAGCCGTGGCTTTGGCCTAATGTGGTGAGCTTAGATGCGCCGGCGATTGCCGTGTTGTGGCAGTTGCTGCTGGCGCGTGGCCTTCGAGTGCAGCTGAATCCAGTGGAACCGCTGGTACTGGCGTTGGCGATATGGTCCGTGTACGTTAGCGATCGGATTCTTGATGCTTTGCGGCCTGCCGCGGGCGGCTGGGAACCGGCGCGAAAGAAGTTTTACAGGAGACACTTTCGAGCGGCCGCGTGCGTAGGACTATGTCTTACCGCGCTGGTTATTCCTGTCGCTCATTACCTGCTTAAGCGTTCGACATTTGACGGCGGCCTGGCACTCACGATTCCCGTCATCTGTTACTTGGCGTTAGTTCACCTTGCGCCGATGCAGTGGCGCGAGTGTTGGCCACGCGAGGCGGTTGTCGCGTTTCTATTCACCTTGGGAACATTTATGGGTGTGTGGATTGTGAATGGGAGAAATATTCAGCCCCTAGCCGCGCCTGCCATACTTCTTTCTCTGCTGTGCTGGGCAAACTGTTCCGCGATTGAAGCTTGGGAGTGGCAGAGTAGCAGCAGTCACAGCGCGGTGGGGGCGCCGAGTGGTTCCTCACGGTGGGCGGCCAAGCATCTAAGTGTGATGGCGACTGGAATTGCAATGCTCGCGGCGGCGATGAGTTTTCTTTCCGTTGCCCCCGCGAGTTTTTCCGTGGCCGCGTTTGGGAGCGGCATGGCGCTTGCTCTGCTGGGTGCGTGCCGGTCTCACTTGCGAGTGAGTGTTCTGCGGGTTGCCGCCGACGCTGCTCTTTGTACTCCTCTGCTGGCGCTTGTATCTATTGGAGTGAGATGAACTGTGACGCCATCGCGCCCTGGTACCGCTGGCTGGAATATCTGGCATTCGGCCCGGCTCTGCACCGCCGGCGGCTGGAGTATGTGGACGACACGGCGAACGCAAAAAGAGTTCTGATTTTTGGGGACGGCGATGGACGGTTTACCGCAGAGTTCCTGAAGCGCAATGGAGCCGCTACCGTGGATTCGATTGATGTCAGCGCCGGCATGATGCGTTTGGCCGAGCGCCGCATTCGTAGAGTGAACTTAGAGCCGGGGCGTGTCCGGTTGTTTGTCGCCGATGCAATGACGACGGAGCTGCGGGGAAGCTACGATCTGGTTATAAGCCACTACTTTCTGGATTGCTTCACCACAAATGAGATAGAAAAGTTGATCTCGCGAGTCCGCGATGTAGTTAGCCCCGGGGCACGGTGGCTTGTCTCAGAGTTTCGGGCGCCGGAAGCGGGCGTGCGGCGTCTGGCGGCAGTGCTTCTTATCAAAGCGCTGTACCTGTCGTTCCGGATACTCACGGGATTGAAGGCGCACTGGTTGCCCGATTACGCGGCGGCGCTCAAGTCTGGCGGATTTCGACGGCTGCGGCAGCGGACGGCACTAGGTGGGCTGCTGGTTTCCGAACTGTGGCAGCGCTAACTCTGTTGGCCACCCGATCTGGAATACTAATCTCTAGCCCCGTATGCAATATGCCGATGTTGCTTTCACTGAAAGTGTGATACCTCTTGCGAGGAACCCGTTGTTCCAGCATCTGCTTGATACTTACGTGAGCGAATCAAATAAAGTGATTGCGACGTGGCGCGAGTTCGAAGACACGGATCTTGATTTTAAGCCACATCCACGGTCGGTTACAGTGCGGGATATCTTCAAGCATCAACTGCTTTCAGAGCGCCGCTTCTTTGCGGAGTTTCTGGGAGCGCCTGAGGTGGCCGCAGATGACGTGCTGCCCGACCCGCTTGACGTCAAGAACGCGCAATTTACCTTCATTAAGCTGGTTCTGAACCGGCTGACGTTTCTTGCGAACCAAACTGAAGAATGGTGGCTGGAGGTAGTGCCATTCTTCGACGTGCGGCGTGAGCGCATCTGGATCTTTTGGCGTCGCGTTTTGCATACGGCCCATCATCGGACGCAGCTGACGGTGTATTTGCGGCTACTGGGAAAGCGAGTGCCGCCGGTTTACGGTCCCACGGCGGATGTAAGTTGGGACGGCGCGGACCCTACGCAGACGGTGGAAGCAGCGGGACGGCGTTGAGCAGAGCAACAACGAATTAATCTGAAGTGAGTTCATTCCGTCCGCGCCTAAGCGGCACGGCCACTTTCACCGTAGTCCCCTGGCCGGGAAGCGATGTCAATTCGAGTGTTCCCCCTACCAGACGGGCGCGCTCTTCCATGCTGATGAGCCCAAGTGTCTTCCGTTGTCTTATCGCATCCCTGGAGAAGCCGGGCCCGTCATCCTGCACGTGAAGGTGTACTTCATCCGGACTTCGGTAGAGCGTAAGTATCACGGGCACATCGCCGGCATGCCGCTGAATGTTACGGAGCGCCTCTTCTGAAATCCGATAAAGGACGCTGCGAAGCCCGGGCTCGAGACCTTCATCAAAGAAGTCGGCAATATCCAAGTGGATGTGATTCTTGCGGAGAGACTGGTACTCCTGTACCAAGCCGTTCAGCGCCGGCAACAGTCCGATGTGCTCAAGCGTGGAAGGATGCAGGCGGTGCGAAAGATCGCGAACGTCGTCGGCGAGATTGGATATGTGGCCCTGAATTCCTTCCAGCTCCGACTGGAGTGTGCCGGCGCTTGGAGGCAAGCTGCCGCGGACCTGACGTAGCTTGATATCCACAAGCGCGAGCCTCTGCGCCAAGTGGTCGTGGAGGTTTCGCGCAATGCTACGGCGTTCCTCGTCCTGGGCGTTTAGCAACTGGCCGGCCAACTCTTGTAGCTCTTCCTTTGTGCGATGGAGAGCCATGTTAGTAAGTTGCACGCGGCCTTCGAGCAACTCGCGATCATGCCTTGACTGGCGGTCGCGTTCTTCTTCCTTCTGCCGGCGGTCGGTTTCGTCGCGCAAGACCTTGGTGAAGCCGACGGGATGACCGGCTTCATCGCGGATGGCGTTTGTCACCCATCGCGCATAGAACCGGGACCGGTCCTTGCGCACCATCCAACACTCCGCTGCGGCGCCATCCTGCAGGGCCGCGGCCTCAAACTCGCAGAGCATAAGATTTTTGGAATTGTCATCGGCAGTGAAGAGTTCAGGAGCGGAACGCCCTAGAACCTGCTGGGCAGAATAGCCGAAAATTCGCTCGGCGCCGGGATTCCAATCCGAGACGTTGCCATTCAGGTCGACCGAAAACAAGGCGCAATCCCTGACGTTTTCGACGAGAAGACGAAAGCGCTCTTCACTGGCGCGTAAGGCATCGATTCCCTTGCGTTGCGGCGTCTGGTCGCGCATCACTTTGGCGAAGCCACGCACGCTGCCATCTTTCTCACGCAACAGGGTCATGACGCCGCTAGCCCAGAAGCGGCTGCCATCCTTGCGGGGGTGCCAGCGCTCATCTTCGGCGCGACCTCTGGCCTTAGCCGTGGCGAGTTCCAGATCGGCTTGGCCGGCGATGACGTCTTCCGGTGTGAAGAATAGCTTACCGGAGCGTCCGAGTATCTCCGCTTCGGTGTAGCCCAGTAACTGCTCGGCCCCCTTGCTCCAGCCGATGACGCGATTGTCCAGATCGAGACTGATAAACGCGAAATCGCGGGCGCTGTTGGCGAAATCTTCGAACCGCTGTTCGATTTCCTGAAGACGTTCGAACTCGCGGCGAAGACCGGCAAGGTCAGCGTGCTGCCCTGCATTCAGGTTCTGGAAGGCAAAGGACAAATTGATTCAAGCATAACGCGAAACAAGCCCTCGTTCTGAAGGCCGGCGCGGCGGGTTGCTATTCTTCCTTTGCCCCGACGCAAATGCAGCGATCAGCGGACTAACTATGCTGTGGTGTAGGGCTGCCCTTTAAGATTTGCACGTGAGGTGAGCGATGGGTGCAAAGGAATTTGGCCGCGCGAAGATGGAGGGCCGCAAGCTCTCGATGGTCACGTGTTACGACTACACATTCGCGCGCCTGCTTTCGAAAAGCTTGATCGACGGAATCCTTGTCGGCGATAGCGCTGGGATGGTGATGCATGGCCACCCGTCAACACTCTCCGTGAGCGTAGAGTTGATGCGGCTGCACACCGCGGCGGTGGTGCGGGGAGCGCCCGATGCATTCGTCGTTGCCGACATGCCGTTTCTCTCTTTCCGGAAAGGCGTCTCTGCGGCTCTGGATACGGCGCATGTCCTGATGAGCGCGGGCGCGCATGCAGTGAAGCTGGAGGGAGTGGATGGGCATGAGGATGCCATTCAACGAATGGCGCAAAGCGGAATACCTGTGATGGGCCATCTGGGACTGCAGCCACAATCCATTCGCGGCTATGGAGGGTTCAAGGTGCAGGGCCGAAGTGACGAGGCGGCGCGAGACATGCTGCGTCAGGCCCGCGCTCTTGAAGATGTGGGCGTGTTCGCGGTGGTGCTGGAGTGCATTCCAGCGAGCCTTGCGGGAGAGATCAGCAAGGCTCTTCACATCCCGACCATCGGCATTGGCGCCGGTGCGGAGTGCGACGGGCAGATACTTGTGCTGCAGGATCTTCTCGGCCTGAACATTGATTTCCGGCCGAAGTTTGCTCGCCCTTTCCTTGACGGAGCGCGCGGCGTTCTGGAGGCGTTGGCGAGCTTCGATGAAGCCGTGAAAGCCGGCACTTTTCCAGCAATAGAAGAAGGTTACTCGTGATGCATGTCTCGCGCTCGCTAACCGCTTGGCTCGAGCGGCGGCACGCCATCAGCGGGCGCAGTATCGGATTCGTCCCGACGATGGGAGCGCTTCACCGGGGACATGCGTCGCTTGTGGAACGATGCCGGAGAGAAAGCGACGTGGTGGTTGTCAGCATCTACGTAAACCCATCGCAGTTCAATGACCCGAAAGATCTCGAGCGATACCCGCGTACACTCGATAACGATTTGGCACTCCTCGAAAGCCTGGGAACAGATGAGGTGTTCGTGCCCGGCGCATGGGAACTGTATCCACATGGGTACCGGTTTCGAGTGGAGGAGGAAGGCGTCACGAACGTGATGGAGGGGGTGCGCCGGCCCGGATTCCTCGAAGGCGTGATGACGATCGTGCTGAAACTTCTGAATGTGGTTCGGCCGCAGCGCGCGTATTTTGGCGAGAAGGATTATCAGCAGCTGAAGATCATCACCGAAATGGTGGCGGATCTTTTCATTCCGGCGGAGATCGTTCTCTGTCCGACGGTGCGGGAGGAATCAGGGCTGGCGGAAAGCTCCAGAAACGCCTTGTTGTCAGCGGCAGCACGGCAGCAGGCAGCGTGTATCTTCCGGGCTTTGAGCACGGCGGCCGATTCGAGCGAGGCGAAAGCGATTATTGAATCCGAAGGGCTTGTGGTGGAGTATGTGGAAGACCACTGGGGAAGGCGATTCGCCGCCGTGTTTCTTGAAGGCGTGAGGCTGATTGACAATGTGCCACTGATAATGAATCATCCGGCGATATGATTGGGCACCTGCGTGGGACGGTTATCGAGAAACATCCGAATGAGGTGGTGGTAGAGGCGGCGGGGGTCGGGTATGAAGTGCAGATTCCGATTTCCACCTACACTGCGCTTCCAGAGGCCGGCGCCACTGTAGCGCTGCGCATCTATACGCACGTTCGTGAAGACGCGTTGGCGCTGTTTGGGTTCGCCACGTCGGAAGAGAAGATGTTATTCCAGCGCCTCATTTCCGTAAGTGGAATCGGCCCGAAGCTGGCGATTACCGTGCTATCCGGGTTGCCCACAGCAGACCTGGTAGCGGCGATTCGGACGGAAGATCTACAGCGGCTGGTACGCATTCCGGGAGTGGGGAAGAAGACGGCGGAACGTATTGTGCTGGAGCTGAGGGATAAGCTGGCGGCGGTGGAAGCGGCGGCCGCGAACGCCGGCGCCGCGGAAGCGCGACCGTCATTGAGCGCGCTAGAGCAGGATGTGCTTTCAGCGCTGGCGAATCTTGGTTGTTCGCGTCCGGCAGCGGAAGAAGCGGTACGGAAGGCAAAGGACCGGGGAGCGCCCGAGGAATTCGAGGGGTTCTTTCGGGCCGCGCTGGCGATGGTGCGTTAAGGTGGGAACGGAATGCGCGCGCAAGGGACGGTCTCTCCGGCTCCACAGGATGACGAGCGCCAGTTTGAGGCGGCGCTACGACCGACGCAACTGGCGGATTTCGCCGGACAGCCGCACGTTCGTGAGCAGCTATCGATCGCTATAGAAGCTGCCAAGCAGCGTGGCGAGGCGATGGACCATGTGCTGTTGTGCGGGCCGCCCGGTTTAGGCAAAACGACACTGGCGGGGATCATCGCGCATGAGTTGTCGGTTCCCATCGATCAGACGGCGGGTCCGATTTTGCAGAAGAAGCTTGACCTGACCGGCATCATCAGCAACGTGCGGGCGCGGCAGGTGTTCTTCGTCGACGAGATTCACCGGCTACAGCCCGACATCGAAGAAATTCTTTATGCTGTTCTGGAAGACTTCCGGCTTGACATATTAATAGGTACTGGGCCTGGGGCGAGAACGCACTCGCTGCCGTTGCCGCACTTCACGGCGGTGGGGGCGACCACGCGGCAGGGCTTGTTGAGCGCACCACTGCGAGGGCGATTCGGCATCGTGTTGCGGCTGGACCCTTACGACGAGCAGACGCTGGCGCATATTGTGGAGCGATCAGCCGGTTTGTTGGAAGTGGCGATCAGTCACGATGCGGCACGCGAGATTGCGCGCCGGGGGCGGGGCACACCTCGTATCGCCAACCGCTTGTTGCGCAGGGTGCGTGATTATGCGCAAGTGCGGGCCGCGGGGCACATCGACGGCGGCGTGGCGCAAACTGCTTTGGATTTGCTGAGGGTGGATCGTTACGGCCTGGACGAGGTGGATCAAAAGATCATGACGACGATTGCGGCGAAGTACGGCGGCGGCCCGGTGGGCCTGAGCACGATTGCCGCCTCCATCGATGAGCAAGCGGACACCATCGAAGAAGTGTACGAGCCGTATTTGATGCAGCTTGGTTTTCTGGATAGGACACCGCGCGGGCGGATTGCCACGGAACGCGCGTTTGAGTATTTCCAGATTCCACAACGGACGCGTTTTGCGGGCGGGCAGAACCCGCTGTTTTGAGAATGTCTTGAATGTTTTGAGGACGCCGAAGCGAGTTTATCTGTCGCTGGGATCGAACATCGGTGAACGGGCGCAGAACCTGGAACGGGCGCTGCGCGAGTTGGAGCAGGAACAGATTCAGGTTGTGAAGCGGTCGTCCATTTATGAGACGGAACCGCAGGACGTGGCGCAGCAGCCGTGGTTCTTGAACATGGTTGTGGAGTGCGAGATGCGTTTGTTTCCGTTGCAACTGCTGAGCGCAATACAGAGGATCGAGGGTGGTCTGGGCAGGGTGCGAGGGGCTGTTCGCAGAGGCCCCCGCACTATCGACATCGACATTCTTCTGTTTGCCAATGTGTGTATGGAGACACCGAAGTTAACAATTCCGCATCCGCGCATGTTCGAGCGGCGATTTGTTTTGGAACCGCTGGTCGAAATCGCGCCCGAACTACGCCATCCACGGACGAAAGAGTTGTTGAGCCGGCATCTGACTCGATTATCCGGACAGAAGGCCCGGCGTGTGGCAAGTACCGACGGAAGTGATACCTTCTGCTAGTGTGCATGCCAAGACGGTGGCTGAATTGCGTTTGCTTGCAGCAAGAGTGTGGGGCCTGACGCGATGACTCCCGCCGAAAGAGAAGCGCGTATCCTCCAATATTGGAGGGCGGTCGAGCTCTTCTCCCCGCAGAAGATTCCCCGGCTCAATCCCAACAATCGGAAAGAGCCGGTCTTGCGCACTGCCGGCGAAACGCCCTTACCATGGGATTCGTCCCGTTGGCTGCATGCTCCTGACGCCGGTCACGCCGCAGCGGTAGCTCCTGGCTACTTTGCTTACAACTTCATCAAGATCCATCGCACCTTGCGTGTCACGCCAGCAATGGCTGCTGGTGTCACAGATCGGCTGTGGGAAGTATCCGACCTGGTTGCTCTGATCGAAGCCGAAGAGCGGGGGTTAGAAAGAGCGGCCTGACTGCCAATCCGGTACAAGATAATCACTGCCGGGAGTCACTATTCATCGCGGTCGCTGTAGGCCGCGATGAAGTCGGCCATCTCTTCCAATTCTTGCTCTCCAGCCAAGCGAAAGTACGCGAACCGTTCATCATAATGCGGTTGGATGGCAAGCGTTCGCGACGCGGGAGCGCCTGGGACACGAATCCAAACATACACGCCATCTTGAAGTGCTGCCCCGATCAGATCGCCTTTGCCTTGTTCATAGATCACGATCTTGGCCGCTGTTGCAAGACTGGGAACTCGCAGAACGCTGTAACTGCCCTCCCAGGTCCTCATACGGCCCTGCCCTAAGCGGGCCGATACCAAACCGAATAAAGCTGTCGTCCGATCTCTCAGCGCGTCACTATACGCACTCAACGGTACAGATTTGTAGTAGCTCCTTGGTTCGTTCATACGTATGGTCCATCTTATCCGAGGACTACAGATAAGGGCCGCACGGTGACGTAGCCCGATCCGTTCGCGACTGGACTTCCAAAGTAGCCCACTACCCGAAAACTGCCTCCGTCCCATTTGGCCTTGACGTTTACGTAGATGCTGTGAAACGAATCAGCGCATCGTTTGGGTATGTTCCCGCACGGCGCTTCTTCCCGTCGGCCTTCGTGTCGGCAACGGCGAGGTCGCCGGCCGTTTCGAGAAGCTTCAAAGCATCGCCCATGTGCTTTCTCAGGTATGCAGTATCGGTTTGAACGTACTCTTCAACTGTCGCAATCTGCATTTGGGGTTTGGTGCGGAAGTGAGACTTGAGATCGCCTGCGAGACCCGCGGTTGGGGATTCGCTAAGCAAAATCTGCTGATCAGGATTTGTGGCATCCGAAAATCTGAAATCCCCCATCGGATCGACCTTCCACATGGATTCTTTCATCTTTGTATGGCCAAGCGGATTGTTGGTCGCAAAGAACAGGTAATACACGACGCGGTCACTTTGATCTCTCATTTCGAAGTAACGGATAAAACGCGCAACCTTCTTGAGCTGGCGCTGGTAAAGATGCTTCAGAAAGGTCGCGCGGTCGCCCATTCCGAAAGCAATATTGATTGCCTCGTCCGTTCCGAACGTCTCAATGATGTGGGCACGGACTCCGACCTCTGGATGGGTGAGCCAACGGTTGATCGAATCAACCATGAAGCATGGGCGTCGTTGCCAATGGCCGCCCAACCAGGATGCCTCATCGAGTGGCCGCCGTAGTTCGCCGCCGAGTCTGCATATCGCCGGTAATCTGCTTTTCAGCATCCGGTAAGCGCCAGCTGCTGATCTAGAACCCGGTGGCCTTTTTGCCATGGTCCCCCAGCGGACTTCCCCCGTAACCGGGATCCAACTCCGGTAGCTCAATCACAAACCGTATCAGTTTCTTCGAACGCCCGAACCTCCAGCAACCAAGCAACTTACAGCGAGCCGTCTTCAAACCGGCGCGGCAACCAATACGACGACGTAGTAAAGCATTGTAGGGGCCATGGCATGCCTGGCCCGCAACGACCCAAAGGAACTCACACCTATGTCCACCTCAGCGCAAATCAATGCCAACCAGCAGAACGCCCAGCTTTCTTCCGGACCCAAGACCGAGCTGGGCAAAGCCATCTCGGCGCTCAACAACTTCCGCCACGGTTTCACGGGCGCGTTCTGTATTCTCGATTGGGAGAACGAGCAGGAATACGATCTGCTTTACGGCGGTCTTCTTGACGATCATCGTCCGTCCAACACGACCGAGCGTCTCCTGGTCAAGACCATGGCGCAATCCTATTGGCTCCGCCAGCGTTCTCTCACCCTGCAGGAGATGTGTTTCGATCCCGCAAGGCCTATGTGCCGAGCCGATTTCGAAAAAGACCTCGCCCTCTATCTCCGTTATCAAACTACCCACGACCGTGCCTTCACCAAAGCTCTCGACCAGCTGCAAAAGCTAAGGGCCGACAAGAGAAAACAAGAAAAGGATGAGGCCGCGCTGTCTCAGCAAGCCGAAAAGGCAAGAATTGGGTTCGAATCGCAGCAGCGGAAAGAGGCGGAGCAAAAAGCCGTTCGAGACCGTTGCGAGGCGCAGGAAAAACGCCGCGAAGCAGCCGAACACCGCGCTCAGGAGCTTCACCAATCCCGCGTACGCCTCACCGAGGCCAGGGCACAGCGGCAGGACACCGAAGCTGCCATCGCGAAAGTCGTTAGAATGCCCCGTTCTGTCCAGGAAAATGCCGAATTAGCCACCAAGACAGCCGCCTAAAAGCGCTTCCTCCTCTAGGCTCAGCCTGCGTTGACGGGATCGGGCTGCTTTTTAGGATCAGCTGAATCACGAATGCTAGAATGCCTTCATGCCAGCAAGCGAGCATTTAAAGGTACTGTCAGTTCGCTTGCCTGAATCGCAGGTCCGCCGTGTTAAGAGCCTTGCTGCCACTCGCGGCGTTACTGTGCAGGAGGCAGTTCATCAAGCGCTGGAATCGTGGGTCTCGGAGATCCGGCATCCCGCTGCCGAGCCGCTCCGTGCTTTGGAAGGCTCCTTGGCTGACGTGGATATCGTCAGTCTCATGCGGCGCGAAAAGAAATCTGAACTGAGTAAGGACCGGCGCCGGTATTAAGATGCCCGACCTTGTTCTGGACGCCTGGGCCATCATGGCTTGGCTCAAGGGTCAGCAGCCAGCAGCCGAGCAGGTCAGGTTGCTGCTGGAGGCGGCTGACGGCCGTGACCGCAGACTCGTCATGAACATCGTTAACTTAGGTGAAGTCTTCTATCTTTCGGTAAAGGCCAGGAACGTTGCTTTCGGAAAGCGCGTCCTGCTAAACCTGCGCCCTCGCATGGCGATCGTCTCGGCCAGTGACGAACTGGTCATGCAGGCATCGAACCTTAAAGCCAGACACGCTATTTCCTACGCGGATGCTTTCGCGGCAGCAACTGCCATAGCTCACAAATTGCCCTTAGTCACCGGCGATCAGGAGTTACGAGTCATGGCCAAGCAGGAAAAAACACTAAAGCTGGAGTGGATCGGCGCGTGAAGAACATCGGTCGGCGCTGAACTCATCCTTCGTTGACCGGGTCGGGCTGCTCTTTGGGATCGAGCTTCTCCACGATGACGGTGGCGATGCGGTTGCGGTCCATGTGCGTGATGGTGAAGCGGCGGCCGCCGTAATCGACGGATCCCTTCAACTTTGGGATGTGCCCGATTTGGAAGAGCAGGAATCCGGCCAAGGTCTCAAAACCGGCTTCATTCGGCAGGACGATGTTGTAGCGATTTTCCAGATCGCGAATAGTAGTGGCGCCTTCCAGCTGCAGGACTTTGTCTTGATAAGAGTGCGTGGGGCGCACGGCGTCGTGCTCGTCGCCAATGTCTCCGAAGACTTGCTCCAGTACGTCTTCTAAAGTAACTAAGCCGGCCACCGTTCCGAATTCATCCACCACCAAGGCCATGTGGGTATGGTTGGTGCGGAACTCGTCAATCAATTGATTGAGCGGCTTGGTTTCAGGCACCACCAGCGGTTTACGAATAAAGCGGCGCAAGCGGAAGGGGCGTACTGCGCGGCGGTGGGCGCCCGGGGCAAGATCGTGGGCGAAGCGGCGCTCGTCCCACACGCGGATGAGGTCCTTGTAATGGACAATGCCGATGATCTGTTCGGGGCGGTCTTCGTAAACGGGGAGGCGGGTGAATTTATGCTCGGCCATCACGCTGAGTACGTGTTCGAGCTCGGCGTCTACGGGAAGGGAGACGATGCTGTGGCGCGGAGTCATGATCTCGCGCGCCGAGTAACCGGAGAGCTCGATCAAGCGTTGGATGGCATCCTGTTCGAACTGCTGCAGGTGGCCTTCATGGCGGCTGGATTGCACGATGAATTTGAGTTCTTCCGGTGTGTGGCCGCCGCGAGCGTGACCGGTTCCAAGACCAAGGGTGCGAAGAATCAGGGCGGAAGTGCGCTCGATGACGACCACGAAGGGTTGAGAGACGCGGTAGAAGAACAGCAGCACCGGTGCGGCAAGAACGGCCACGCGGTCGGCCTTCTCAAGCGCGAGATTCTTCGGCACCACTTCGCCGATGATGACGTGGGCGTAACTGATGAGGAGAAACGCGAGAGCAAAAGCGATGCCGTGCAGTAAGACGGCCGATGCGTGGAAGTGGAAGGAATCGAGCAGGCCTGCGAGAAGACGATAGAGCGTGTCTTCTCCGGCCCAGCCGAGACCGAGACTGGCGAGCGTTACGCCGACTTGGGTGACGGACAGGAGACGGCCAGGATTCGACAGCAGGCTGAGAGCGCTTTGAGCACCGGCCTGCCCTTGTTCGGCGAGCTCGCGCAGGCGTGACTGGCGTACGGAAACGAGCGAGACCTCGGCTGCGGCGAAGAAACCGTTCGCGGCCAGGATGAGGAGTAAGACAGCTAAGCGAAGACCCATCGATTGAGCTGAGATGTGTTAGCGCAAGCGGATTGGGACAGCAGAGTAAAATCGGTGGATGTTATCCCGCTTGGTGCGCGTCATCAATGTGAGCATAGCGGTTCTGATTGTGCTCATCGCGCTGGCCGTGTACTGGTACGCGATACGGCCGCTGCCGAAAACGTCGGGCGAAATGGCGGCGCCGATTGCTTCACCGGCTGTGATTAAGCGCGACGCGCGTGGAGTTCCGCACATTGAAGCATCCTCATGGCAGGACGCCATTTTTCTGCAAGGTTACGCCACAGCCCAAGACCGATTGTGGCAGATGGATAGCTTGCGCCGCTTCGGTGCGGGAGAGCTGGCCGAGGTGTTTGGACAGAGCGCCCTTGCGCTTGATGAGCATTCGCGCGTGATGCGCATGCGCGCCATTGCGGAAAGCGAACTGCAGCGTTTGCGGCCTTCAGACCGGGCGGTGTTTGTGGAGTACGCGCGTGGTGTGAACTACTTCATCGATACACATCGTGGCGACTACTCGCTTGAGTTCTCGCTGCCTGGGCACCAATATGATCCGCGGCCTTGGACTCTGACGGACTCACTGCTGATTGGGCTGGTGATGTTTCGCGACATGACGGACTCGTCGCGATTTGAGCTCGATAAAGGCGCGTTGATGAGCATGGCGGATCCAGTGAAGGTTAGAGCGCTGTTTCCAGCCTTGCAAGGACAGTCCGTGAACCCTGGATCAAACGCCTGGGCCGTCTCGGGCGCGCATGCGGCAGATGGACGTCCCATGGCGGCGAATGACCCACACCTAGCCTACGGGATTCCGGGCACATGGCACTTAGTGCATTTGAAAGCGCCGGGACTGAATGTCTCCGGGGCGGCATTGCCCGGAGTGCCGGGCGTGATCAGCGGGCACAACGAACAGATTGCGTGGGGCGTGACGAATCTTCAAGCGGATGTGATGGATCTTTACGCCGAGCAGATGGATGAGCGAACTGGACGGTACCTATTTCAGGGCGCAGTGGAGCAGGCGCAACTGGACCGGCAGTTCATTCGAGTGAAGGATGCGAAGACCACCCAGCTGGACACATGGGTGACTCGGCATGGTCCAGTCATTTTTCACGGCAATGGGAAGAGCTACAGCATGCGATGGAGTCCAACGGACGGTTTCGGCTTTCCATTTTTCGACCTCAATCGGGCGCAGAACTGGGAACAGTTTCGCGCGGCGCTGAGTGTGTTTTGGGGACCGGGCCAGAACTTTGTCTATGCGGACCGCGCGGGCAACATCGGGTATCAAGCGACAGGACGAACGCCGGTGCGGCGCGATTTCAGCGGCGATGTGCCGCTCGATGGTTCTTCAGGAAAGTTTGAATGGGACGGGTACATCCCTTTCGAACAGCTGCCCAGCATTTACAATCCTGAGTCGGGAGTTGTAGCAACGGCGAATCAGAGTCCGTTTCCGCCTGAGTTCGCTTACAAGATGGAGGGCAGCTTTGCCGATCCCTATCGAGTGAAGCAGATTCGGGCGCTGCTGAGCGCGAAGGGAAAGTTGACGGTGGCGGATATGCTGGCCGTTCAGAAGGACGTGTATTCGGCATACGACCATTTCTTGGCGCGGCAAGCGGTGGCGGCATTCGTAAAGCACGGCAGCAAGGATGCGTTAGTGCATGAGGCGGTTCCGGTTCTGCGAGGGTGGGACGGGCAGATGGACAAAGACGAAGCGGCGCCGATGATGGCGAGGTTGCTGGACGAACAGATGGGGCGTTCGCTGATTCTGTCGCTGTTGACAGCGCCGGTGAGCAAAGGAGTTGGGGCGGGGGCTCCACCGGGGACGAAGGCTGGTGTGAAGACGGCGACCCGTCTAGTGGGGAGAGCGCGGGAAGTTCCCGGCATCCTTCCACGGCCTTGGATTTTGGAATGCTTGTTAAGGCAGCGGCCCAAGGGCTGGGTGGCGAAAGACGATTGGGATGAATGGATACTTCAGAACTTGGGGTCCGCTTTGCAGGAGGGCCGGCGAGCGCAAGGAACGCCGGTCGCCAATTGGCGTTGGGGGCGCGTGATGCAGTGGAATCTTCAGCACCCGGTCGGCAAGCAGATTCCGTTGCTGGACCGGTTCTTCGACATCGGGCCGGTGGAGATGAGCGGATCGGGCACGACGGTGAAGCAGACTACCAGAACGCTGGGGCCGTCGGAAAGAATGGTTGTCGACCTTGGCGACTGGGACAAATCGGTGCAGAACGTGCCGGCGGGCGAGTCTGGAGCTGTGGCGTCGGGGCACTACAAAGACGAGTGGGCGGCTTACTACGTGGGCAAAAGCTTTCCCATGCAGTTCGAGAAGGTAGACGCTAAGGATACCTTGCAGGTCAGGCCCGGGCAGTGACAGCGGACGTGAACCCCTGGGTGCATTGGTGGACGGACGCGATTCCGCTTCTGGAGCAACCGACTTTCCCACGGCTCTTGTTGGGGCTATTGCTGGGCGCCATTATCGGGGCGGAACGGCAATGGGGGCAGCGCGCAGCGGGCATGGTCGCTGCTGGGAACAAGCCGCCAGGCGATTTATCGCATCGTGGCAACGTGTCCTATTAACAACGAGCAGGAAGTGCGGGACGCGCTATTACGGACGCTCGCAGAGAGCCCGCTGCTGTTGCGGGAACTTCAAACGGAAGAAGTGGGGGAGTCGGGGAATGTGTTTCTTCAGGCAGTGGTGGAATCGGGTAAACGCGACAAGCCTCTGATTGACGGGGTAGCAAAGACGTTGCGGGACATTCCGGCGGTTTCAGCCGTCGACTGGTCGGAGAACGTCGCTCGAAGGAGACTAACGGCGATTCCAGCAACGACTATTAGGAGGTGGCGTCGACCAACTCTGGCGGCTGTTCGGCGGAAGCAGCAGCATACATGTCGACGACCTCCCCGGGACTACCTTCAATGAGGATGCTTCCGTGTTCAAGCAGGATGGCGCGATCGCAGTAGGCCGTGATCTGGGGCATGTTGTGGGTGACAAAGAGGATGGTCTTGCCAACGGCGCGGAAGCGCTCCAGGCGCTCAAAACACTTCTTTTGAAAGGCGGTGTCTCCGACGGCAAGGATTTCGTCTACCACCAGAATGTCGGGGTTCACCTCAGTGGCGACCGCGAAGGCAAGCCGCATGTACATTCCGGAAGAGTATTGTTTGACGGGAGAATCGATGAACTCGCCGATGTCGGCGAAGTCGAGAATGCTTTGTTCACGAGCCAGCATCTCGCGCCTGGAGAAGCCGAGTAGCAGTCCGTTCAGGATGACGTTTTCGCGGCCGGTGAGTTCCGCGTGAAAACCGGCTCCGAGCTCGATGAGAGGCGCGATGGTACCTGTGACATGGATACGGCCAGCGGAGGGGGTGTAAACTCCGGCGACCATTTTTAATAGCGTGCTTTTACCGGAGCCGTTGCGCCCGATGACGCCGACCATCTCGCCCTTGAGCACCTCGAGCGAGACATCTTTCACGGCGTTGAACTCGCGGTAATGCACTTGGTGACGAAAGAACTTTGAGAAAAGCTCCCGCAGCGTGTCGGGACGTTCCTGAATAAGACGGAACCGCTGGGTTACATTTTCTACTTTGATCGCGACTTGGTTCCGGTTCATTCGACTTACACGTAGAACACAAAAGTGTCCTGATAGCGGCGGAATATAGCAAAGCCAACGGCCAGCGATATGAAGGCGCAAACGAAGGAGGCGACGATGGACTGCGCCTGAGGCAGCATGCCCGCCCAGACACTCAGGCGGAATCCGTTCAAGACGAAGATAAGCGGATTGAGCTTAAAGATCCAGTGATAGCGTTCGGGGAAAATATTGATGTCGTACAGAATGGGCGTGGCATAGAGCCACAGCTGAAGCACGATTTGCAGGATGTGAGAGACATCGCGGTAAAAGACATTCGCCGCGGCGAAGAAAAAGCTGGCGCCTAGCGTGAAGAGCGCCAGCGTCAGCAGTGGAACGGGCAGGTAAATCCAGGTCCAATGGAACGGGGTACCGGTGACCAGGACGATCAACGCGAGCGGAATCAAGGAGAGCACCAGATTGATGAGGTTCGAGACCAGAGCCGCGACCGGGAAAACCAGCTTCGCGATACGAACCTTCTTAATAAGGTCGGCGTTGCCCACAATGGACTCCGCGGCGTAGGAGAGCGACTGGGAGAAAAAGGTAAACGGGAAAAGCATGCTCAGCAGAAACACGGAGTAGTGCTGAATCTGGGACCGCATGATGGTGCTAAACACGGCGGTGAGGACCAGCATCAACAGCAGCGGATTCAAAAGAGCCCAAAGAAAGCCCAAAAAGGAGCGCTTATAGCGGATCTTCAGTTCTTTGAGGGCGAGTGCCCAGATGAGTTCGCGGTAGCGGTACGTGTCCCGTATGAGTTCAGTCATTCTTTGAGGGCTTTAGCAAAATCGGCGCAAGTCTGAGGGCGGGCTCGCTTCATGCAGCTTTTCTCTTCATTGTAACTTGCAAAGTCGGTGTGAACGGGAGGCGTCGGCGGTTGCTTCCGGATGAGGCGCCGCTCAAGTTCCTAAGAACCGGGCCTAAGTTCATATCGCTTGGCTCGACGGACTTGAGGGCGGTTTCCAGAGCAGTGAATGTACGATTCCTACCTCTCACCACGAAGGTCTGGGGCAGGGCAGGACCGGCGAGTAAGGTTGTTCGATTTACGGCGGTCGGACGGGTTTATTGAAGCGCGGCCGTGGTGCGGGAGGCGCCAAGGTAGCGGTCAAACCAGGCGAGCGTGCGGCGGAGACGATCCACATCGTTCTTTGGATTGTGGAAGGCATGGCCCTCGCCGGGATACACAACCAGTTGAGTGGGCACGTCAAGGGTCTTGAGAGCGTGCCAGAACTCGAAGGATTGTGGCGCGGGACATTCGCCGTCGCGCTCGCCGACGATGACCAAAGTGGGTGTCTTGACCTGTTTAATGAAGGTGATAGGCGAGCTTTTCGCGTAGACCGCCGGATCGTTGTAAACCGACGCGCCGAAGAATGGAATCATCCACTCGTCGATGGAGTTTTGGCCGTAATAGCTGAGCCAGTTCGCGATGCCGGCGCCGGCCACGGCCGCGTGGAAACGATTAGTTTGGGTAACGGTCCACATAGTCATGAATCCGCCATAGCTCCAGCCCGTGACACCGATGCGGTCGGGGTCGACGGGCACCTTCTGCAAGACGGTATCGAGGCCGCTGAGGACATCGCGCAGGTCGCCGCTTCCGAAATCCTTCACGTTGGCGCGGGTAAAAGCTTCGCCTTCGCCGTAGCTGCCGCGCGGGTTGGGACAGAAAACGAAGTAACCGAGGGCGGCCATGGCAGACATGTCGAAGTGAGCGCTGGGCCAATAGTTAGAGCGCATGTTCGAGGGACCGCCATGGATCTCGACGATCATGGGGTAGCTTTTTTGGGGGTATGTCTTGGCGGGATTGAAATCGACGGGGTAGAGTAGCCAGCCCTGCACTCGCAGGCCATCGTTGTTCCAGATGACGCTTTCCGCTTTTCCCCACTGTGGGTGTTGGGTGGCGTTCTCGTGCGTCAACTGCTGCCAGCCGCCGATAGGACCAGCCCAGATCTCAGGCGGTCGTTGCCAGGATGTTCGGATGAGAGCGCTGGTTGTGCCGTCGGCGGCAAGCGAGAAGTCAGGGTAGTTACCCGCATCGTGGAGCTGCTCAGTGCCTTTCCAGAGCGTTTCGGTTTCGCCGTTGGCAATGCGCAGCAGAGAAAGGGTGCCGCCGCCGTCGACGTCTTCAGTGACGATTAGCTCGCCGTCGTTGCGCCAGGCGAGCCAGGTAGGAGTGGTCTTTCGATCGCGAGTCAGGTCGCGCGCTTCGCCGCCTGCGCTGCTGACGAGAAAGATATCGCCGCCATTGAAACCTTGATCGCTCATGAGACCGCCCAGGAAGGCGATTTGCTTGCCGTCGGGAGACCAGCGCGGCACCGCCAGTTGGCGCTCGGCGGGAGGATGATAGAGAACTTGCATCTGGCCCGAAGCGGCATCGCAGGAGTAAAGCTGAGCGATCCACCAGTTGTTATCGGCGGGCCCGGGAGCGGCGATGGCGGCAAAGCGGGCACTGTCAGGGGACCAGTTGAATTCGTAGATGTTTAGCTCCGTCCGCCCGGTCTAATCCCACCGCCTTTTAGGCGGTCGGCTTTCAGCCGCCCGTTTCCTCCGAGAATAGGGAGGATGACGGAATACAGGCATAGCGGGCACGCGGTGTTCGACC
>JAABUQ010006007.1_pt1 | contig 18775 bp, 19 predicted proteins | sample 5560001 | NCBI WGS metagenome assembly JAABUQ01 (sample SAMN10711888, study PRJNA513371) | rock metagenome | isolation source: Antarctica rocks | place: Antarctica: Victoria Land, Finger Mt nord | collected 2015-12-18
GCGCTGAACATCTTTTGACCGCAACGGCCGCTCCCAAAAAAGATTCGAGGAGACTTGCCATTATGATACGTCAACAAGCCCATCAATCCAAGCCCAAGGCGCCGACTTTTTCACAGACCTGCTAGAGGACGCATCATCCGACTTAGATCCGTCCATTCGGTTTCACAACGTCATTCGTACCGGGCGCCAGCGGGCCTCACGGATCTACGGCTAGCGCCATACGCGCTCGCGGCCGTTATACCCGCGCTGGCGCGGCAGCGCTATCCGAGTTGCGGTGCGGCCATCTTTGGCACAACCGGTACCCGCGCGTAACATTGCGCCGAACGCACGGAGGCGGCCGGCCGCAAACCGTTAATTGGTTCGGCGTCCCAGGCCGCGCCCGACTTGGCGCGACGCGGAATCGGTTCGAGTGGTTCGCCCCATTCATTAAGGATAGCAATCGTGGTATCAACGCGGTTCGGGGGTCGGCTTTTGGGCGGCGCGCTTCTCATGCTTTGCCAAGGCACCGTCGCGGTAGCGGCCCCGACGACGAATGCACGCGACGTAGCCGGTTCGCCCGGGCCCGTGCGACGTTACGTTCTGCCGACATGGCGCCCGAACATTGTGGTTCGGGCGAACTCCCGCGCCTCGTCCGTCGCGAAGTACACGCTCGAAGACCACGGCATGCCAGCGGCGAACCGCTATTCTTCTTCCTCACCGCTCGGCTTTAACGATAGCGGTCAGATTTATGGAATCGCGGCGCGCAAAGCGAAGGCGGTGCCGGCCGTCGGGCACGTCGATCAGAGCTGTCTGGTTTGGACGGGCGCGGGTTTCATCGATCTCGAACCCTCTCTCACCATCACGAACTGCTCGCCCTACGGCATGGATTCCGTCGACCAGGCGACGGGCTCGTTCTCGGTCGTCGGCGCTTTTAGCGACATCTACGATTTGCGGGCGCCCGATGCGTTTTCCGCAAGCATCGGTTCCTCCGGAGTTTCGAAGCTCGTCTCGTACTACAATTATTATCCCTCGAGGTTGTTCGGAATCAGCTCGAAGGGCGTCGCGGACGGCTATTCGTATAACGCCGCGGCACCGCAGTCCTATCAGTACGACATCGGGGGCCCGATGTTCGTGACCGTTGCGCCCGAAGCGATGGTGCCGCTGCAGCCGGCGAATTGCGCGAGCCCCGCGGTCTGCCTGCTTCCGGTGCAATCGATCTCGGAGCATCAATTGGACGGCGAGCCGCTTCCGCAGTGCGCGTTCGGCGGCTGCACGATCAATGCGAGCGGCGTCGTCCTCGGCTTCGACTCCCAACGGCTGCAGTATGCCGCGGCGCAGAGCGGAAGCGCGGCGCCCGCACAATTGCTGCTCACGTTCTTTGACGGCAGCACTTATAATTTCGCGGTTGCGCTCAACGATGCCGGTCAATTGCTGTATTTCAGCGAAGCGTTAGACGCGAAACACACCGTGAACGCCGCGATCTACGACCTGGCGTCGAAGACGTCGCTCGCGCTGCCGCCCGTTGCCGGTACGAATTGCGCGCATTATTTTCCGATCGCGATGAACAATGCCGGTGAGGTTCTCGGTTACACTTCATATTGTGCGCAGCGCAACTTCTATTGGACGTGGGATGCGGTGCACGGGACGCAAGATATCAGCCCGGCTATTCCGCCGAACGCCTACACGATTACGCCACTGGGCATCAACGATGTGGGTCAGATTCTCGCGTCGCTCGGGACGGCTACCGGAACTCATTGGGGGACGCTCGACCCGCCTACCGGGGGCCCAGCATCGCATCGAACGGCCGTAAAGGATCTTCGTCATGATCGTTGAGCGCTTGCAGTCTTGGGCCGTGGCCACCGCTACATTGTTGCTGCTCGCGGCCGGGCCGGCGAGCGCTACGGGCGAACGCGTGCCGGGCAACGCGCATCAGACGGGCATACGCGGCGGAGCGTCGCACGCGCGCGCCGCGACGAGTCCGGCGTATACAATCCACGATATCGGAGCCCCAGGCCCGGATTCCGCGCCGTACAGCTTCAACAATACCGGTCAAATCTTTGGCTTCTCCGGTTCGGATTGCGTTGTCTGGACGGGAACCGCATATCGACCGCTGCCGCTGCTCTCGCCGACGTTGCTCGGATGTCTTCCGTACGGCATCAACGATGCGAATCCGATAACGGGCCAGTACGAAATGGTCGGCAAGGTAAGCACCCAGTACCTTCAAAACGCCTCCACGTTCGCGGTGCTCGCGAACGCCGCCGGCTTTACGAAAAGCACGATCTATTCCGCCTACCCGGACGGCGATATGGCGGGCGTTAATTCGAACGGAATCTCGCTCGCTATAGCATATTTCTACCCCGCCGATACGCTGGAGCTGTCCGGTCCGCAGTTCCTTACGGCCGCAGGAGCGACGGATTATTTAGCGCCGCTGGAATCGCCGGTTGCGAGCCAGCCGCCCGTCCACTACGTCGTGCCCCAACTTAATTATAATCCCAACCCATGCGCTTTCGGCGGGTGTTATATCAACGATCTCAACGAAGTGCTCGGCGCCGACTATTTCTCCGCCGCGTCGAGCCATCCGACCGAGGCGCTATACACCGTGGGCGTACCTTCATCGCTTAGAGTCTTGCCGATCAGCAGCGCATATTGCTGCGTGCCCGTCGCGCTCAACAATCAGAATCAAATATTGTTCAACGCCGCGGGAAGAGGCAGTGAGCCGGTCCCGACGATCTACAATGTGACGACCGGTAAGATGAAGCGGGCTCTGACTGCCACGCAGACGTGCCCGAAGGGGCTCGCGGGCTATCCGATCGGGCTCAACAATAAGGGTGAAGTGCTTGGGTCGTACGCGGGACATTGCACATCGACGTACTTCACGTGGGACGCGGTCCACGGCACGCAACAATTGGACCCGCAGCTTCCGGCGAACGACTATACGAGAATCTATGCGCTCGGCGTCAACGACAACGGCCAGATCCTCGTGAACCTTGTCAAAGGCAACGTTTACGATTGGGGCACACTCGACCCGGTCGTGCCGCCGGCGACGACGAAAAGCCATTCGCGAGCCCGCAGCGCCCAGAACTAGCGGTACTTGACCGACGGACAAGTAATTTAATACTATTCCGGAGAAGCGTATGTTGATCGCTGCGCGGTTGCCGACGTTGTCAAAGCGAAGGTCGAAGGTCGTACCGTCATACGTAACGTCGGCAACGATTATAGGTGCTTATGATTGCGCGAGACGGAAAATTTAAATTCAAATTGCCGCTTTTCAGCACGGCGAGATTGACCGATCTGGACGAAAGCCGCCACGGCGAGCACTCCGGTCCCGCCCGACACCTTCTCGATCCGTCTTCGAGCGGCGGATGCGGAGAATGAGCCCTTCTTCTTCGAATCGCAGATCCGAAACTCGAGCGCAACAAGCTGAGAGTTTCGGAGCGCGCCTGCCCAGCCGACGAGCAGCAGCGCGCGATCGGGCAGCCTTCATATCGTCGGCAATAACGGCGAGCACGCGCGTAAGTCCATCGAGAGTGAGCGCGGTGCTTGGCGCCGCGCGACGCCGAGCTCGCGCCGGGTCCCCCGGACAACTGATCGCACGACGTCGTGTTCCGCCGGACTATGGTGCCCGGCGGACCGGTGATAAACGGCGATCGCCGCGAGCTTGCGGGCGATGGTCGCCGGGCGCCGGCCGCGCCGCCGCAGGTCCGCGACGTAGAGCGCGACCGTCTCGGGTTCGCCGGTAGCCACTCGCGTCCGATGCGCAACGCGAAGGCCGAGAAGTCCAGCCAGTCGGTCGCGTAGGCGCGTTCGGTCGATGCTGCGCGGCTGGCGTCAGCGGCGGCGCGGGCAATCGTGCGCAGCTCCGCAACGTCGGCTTCGATCTCGGCGGTGAGGGTCGCGAGGGAGGCCGGAAGCGCGTCCGCCAGGTCAATCTACCATGTCCCATTCACATTCTGCGGTCTGGAAGTTACCTGCGAGAAAGCGGCATTATCCGCAAGTCATGAGTTGTAATAGGCGGCGTCCGTATTGAATGGGGGCCACACTGGTCGACAGGGTCGGTGAAACACGCTTTCGGTGGGAAGAACACATTCGCGCGTCTTTTTTGCGAGGTGCCGCGTGAGGTTGGCGGCTCTTCGAAGCCCGGTCCGGCCTCGGTGACTCGGGGTCCTCGCGTACGAAAGCACGATCTGCTAGGCTCGAAAGACCAAAGACGCTCGCAGGCTTCGATGAGGCGCCCGCGCGGCAAGGACAATATGAACGCTACTCAATCCCATTCCGATCACATCATACAAGCGCAAACAGAAGAGGTGGAACTCCGCGACGCCGTGCGCGTCTTGAGCGCCGTCGTCGGCGAGCTAGCCGAGCGAGTTGAGCTACTTGAGACGCGGGAACGCATTCGAGACGCCGTTACCCCTTAATCGCGCCCGGCTGTAGAGCGCTCGCGATCTCGTCGTACGAGCACCTTTTTGCCGCGAATCGTCGTGCCGCGGATGGCTTTTATGATGCCTTCTACTGCGGCTTGTGGAACTTCGACGAGCGAAAACTTATCTGCGATATCGATCGCGCCGATCTCGCGGGAATCGATACGCGCTTCAGCGGCGATCGCGCCGACCAAGTCTGCCGGCCGAACGCCGGCGTTTCGTCCCGCTCCGATAAAAATGCGCGTGACGTCGGTATTTTTCCCGCGCGGCCTGGCGACCGGTCGCGGCATGCCGAGGCTAAGCGGAACCGCAACCTTCGGAATTTCCTCTTCATCCCCGCCGGCGCCGTCACGCGCGCGATCCGCCGCTTTCACGGCCGCGGCCGCGATGTCCAGCACGTCGTATTCCGTCGCCAGCGACTCTACGACGCTGCGATACGGCTCTAGATCCCCCGAGACGAGCGCTTCCTCGAGGGCGTCCTTCGTAAGTTCCAAACGCCGAGCCCGAAGGTCGTGCACGGTCGGCACCGATTCGACGCGGATCTTCCGTTTGGTCTCCTGTTCGATGTTGCGTAAGAGACGATGTTCGCGAGCCTCCGCAAGCGTGATGGCCACGCCCTCGCGGCCCGCGCGGCCGGTTCGGCCCACGCGATGCACGTAGGCATCGGGCGACGACGGGACGTCGAAATTCACGACGTGCGACACTCGGTCGATATCGAGACCCCGTGCGGCGACGTCCGTCGCAACCAGAATATCGGAGAGCCCTTCGCGAAAGCGCCTTAAGACACGGTCGCGCTGCTCCTGAGAGAGGCCGCCGTGCAGGGCTTCCGCGCTGTACCCGCGCGCGCCGAGGGTCTGCGTCAACTCGTCGACTTCGACGCGCGTGCGGCAGAAAACGATCGCCGCAGCGGAATCTTCCATGTCCAGAACCCGGGCTAGCGCAGCCGCCTTATGGCGACGCTGCACGATATATGCAACCTCACGAAGGCGCGGCACTTCGCCCGGGATCGCGGTTTCGCGGGCGATCGTGACGCGTACCGCCTCGCGCAGATGCCGCTTCGCAATCGCGAGAATGCGGGTGGCCATCGTCGCTGAGAAGAGCGCCGTTTGGCGCTGGGCGGGGGTCGCGGCCAAAATCGCTTCGAGCTCGTCGGCGAAACCCATATCGAGCATCTCGTCGGCTTCGTCGAGCACGACCGTTTCGACGGCATCGAAGGACAGCGTTCCGCGCTGAAGATGATCGAGTGCGCGCCCGGGCGTCGCGACGACGACGTCGACTCCACGCGCTAGCGCGCGCAATTGTTGAGCGATCGATTGGCCGCCGTAAACCGGGAGGACCCGTACCCCGAGATCGCGCCCGTAGCGGTGAACCGCCTCCGCGACCTGCATCGCTAGTTCGCGCGTCGGCACGAGAATCAACGCTCGCACCGCGTGCCGCTCGCTGGTCGAACGCCCGATACGCTGCAGCAACGGCAAGGCAAAGGCCGCCGTCTTGCCGGTCCCGGTCGCGGCTTGACCGAGCACGTCCCGTCCGGCGAGCAAGGGCGGAATCGCTTCGCGCTGGATCGCAGTGGGCTCCTCGTAGCCGAGCGCCCCAAGCGTCGTCAAGAGCGCCGGCTCGAGGCCGAGCATCGTGAAACCCTCCGTGCCGGGCGTCTCCTGCGCTTGATCGTTCATTCCGGTTGCCTTCTCCGTAGCGAAGAACAGGAACTCCAGCAGCGTCGGAGCGGGTCGGGGCAGAACACAACACCGCACATGAAAGTCGCTCTTACGCCGCTCGAGTTCATGCGACGAGCCCGCCGCCTCTACCCAGACGAGCCCGCCGTCGTCGATGAAGGTGTGCGGTTAAGCTACGAGCAGTTCTTCGCGCGCTGCGACCGCTTCGCAGCGGTATTACAAACCTTCGGAATCGGCAAAGGCGATCGCGTCGCGTACATCGCGCCGAACACGCACGCGCAATTGGAATCCTTTTACGCGGTGCCGCAGCTCGGCGCGGTCCTCGTCCCGGTCAACTATCGCTTAACACCGGCCGACTTCGCGTATATCATCAACCACAGCGGTGCCCGCGTCGTGTGCGTGCATCCCGACCTGCTCGCCGCGGTCGACGCTATTCGCGACCAGTTGCCGAGCGTCGAACGGTATGTCGCGCTCGACCGTGCGGCGCCAGGCTGGCTCGATTACGAGACGCTGCTTACCGCAGCACCCGCAGACTTCGCGCGCCCCGACATTTCCGAAGACGACTTGCTGACGATCAACTATACGAGCGGCACCACGGCGCGACCCAAAGGAGTGATGATCACCCATCGTAACGCGTATATGAATTGTATCGGTACGCTGGTTCACATTCACATGAGCCCGGACGACCGCTACCTTTGGACGCTACCCATGTTCCATGCCAACGGCTGGACGTTCGTATGGACCGTAACGGCCGTCGGGGCGACGCACGTTTGCTTGCCGAAAATCGACTTCGCCCGCATCTTCGAACTCATCACGAGCGAAGAAATCTCGCTTCTCTGTGCCGCACCGACCGTATTAATCGGCATCGCGAACGCACCCGAACCCCTGCGCAAAGGCGTCCGGCCCGGCGTGCGCGTCGTGACGGCAGGCGCGCCGCCGGCCGCGGCCACGATCGAGCGCATCGAAGAAGAATTCGGCTGGGACGTCAATCAGGTCTACGGATTAACGGAAACGACGCCGTTCATAACCGTTTGTGAACCACGCGCGCACGCCGCCGGCCTCACCCCGCGGGAGCGAGCCATCTTCAAAGCCCGGCAAGGCGTCGAACTCGTTACCTCGGGAGAGCTGATCGTACTCGACGACGACGGTCGTGAAGTCGAACATGATGGGGTCTCGGCCGGAGAGATCGTCGTGCGCGGCAACGTCGTCATGGAAGGCTATTATCGCGATCCCGAGGCAACCGCGCACGCGTTCCGGGGCGGGTACTTTCACACGGGTGACGCGGCCGTCGTCCATCCCGACGGCTATCTGCAAATTACCGACCGGCTTAAAGACGTTATCATCAGCGGTGGTGAGAACATCTCGTCGGTCGAAGTCGAAGGCGCCCTGCTGCGCCATCCCGCGGTCCAAGAAGCGGCAGTCGTCGGCTTTCCCGACGAGCGCTGGGGCGAGGCTCCGCACGCCTTCGTCGTATGCAAGGCCTCCGCAACTACGAGCGAAGGAGAGTTGCGCAGCTTCTTACGCTCCGAGATGGCTCATTTCAAAGTGCCTAAGGAATTCCACTTCGTCGACGAGCTACCAAAAACGGCGACCGGTAAAATACAGAAATTCGTGCTGCGCTCCGGGCGCGCTTCGATCTCGGCTCAATAGCGGAAGTTCGCCTTAGCCTCGGCGCTCTTCCGCGTCTTGCTCGTCGAGATGGCTCGCCATATCTTCAAGCACGAACGCATTTCCCGCACGCTTCTGCGCGGCGGAAACGTGGCGGTCAAAATACGTGATCATTTGATCGTCCGTAGCGCCGTCGTGGACCAGCTTCTGAAAATCTTCCTGCGTGACACCGACCCGTTCCAGGTAACCCATCGAGAGCGGGCAATAGGCGACGTACTCGCCGCCCGTTCCGGCGGCTTCGGCACGGGCCTTGTCCGCCAAGCGGCCGAGCCACGCGTAGCCGCCGAGCATTTCCCGCCCGCTGCGCGGATACGAACTAGAAAGATCGAGCGCGGTTACTGTCGACATAGCTCGATTGTACGCCGCTCGGCTGGGAACGAAACGGGATCGGCTATACTCATACGATGACGCAGGCACAAACGCTCGCTCGCGCGCTCGCTCCGCTTACAAAATCGCCGCAGTTTTCGTACACCAAAGCGCGGGCGGCGGCTCGTCAAGACGGGTACGTGGACTGGACCAAGACGAAGGCCCGTAACGCGGAGTTCAATGCCGAAGTCGATGGATGCGAAACGTTCGTGATGCTCGACGGCAGCGTCTGCGAATGGGTAGCTGGGCGCTTTACATACGCGGCGCGCGGGCCGGCGTAAGCAACGGCCGGACTTCCGGCATACGGGAACCCGATAGCGGTAAGAAAGCCGCTCGGCACGCTCCCGGCGTGGACGGGCCGCGGCTTCCGGACCAGCAGGCGATTTCAGTTGACTCGGGCTCCTTCGTTTACCACGAGTTCACGTTCTCTTTATCGAAGAACGCACCGGTCGGACCATGATCGTCGAGGAGCGCGAGGCGCAACGGCGCGATGACAGCTTCCTGAACGGTCCGCTTCCCCCGGATGAGCGTTGAGGTCGTCGCGGTGAATCCGGGTCCGCCCGAATAAACGTACCTAAAAGGGAGCGATTGCCCGGCCACCAAGGCCTTGCTAAGTCAGCATACGATGATAGGTAAGAAAGACTTCGTCCCGCTGGTAGCCGTTAGCGAGATACAACCGTTGCGCAGCCGCATTGGTATGCGCGGTGGTCAGGCTGATGCGCGCCGCCTCCGTGCTGACTGCGAAACGCTCGGCGCAGCGCAGTAGGGAAGCGCCCACGCCGCTTCGACGTTGCAGCAGTTCAACAAAAAGATCTTCCAGGAGCCACGTTCTCTTCATTGCCAATGTGTCGAAAGAGGGCAACAGATGGACGAAACCGACGGCTTTATTATCACGCGCAGCCAGAAAGAAGTTCGTCGTGCGTTTAGCAAGCCTTTCTTCAACAAAGCGCTTCGACGACTCTATATCCGATGCTCGCTCATAGAAAACACGATACGCGTCGAATAGAGCTGCTAATGCATCGACGTCACGCAAAGTTGCTTCGAGCACGCTAACGGGCCCAGTTCCATCTGTTGCGTTCATTGTTCACCTTCCGCGGCTTTCCATCCGAAGTAACGCGCTGTACCGCGCCCGGTCCGTCTCACGTCGTGCTCGTTCCGGTGTGGAATACGTATTTCAATAGTAAGCGGTTGAGCGTGCTGGTGGCGGTCGGCGTGCCGATGTCGATATATAGGTCGTTCCCATTACGGTAACGTCTGTGGAAAGAAGCGGCGAAATTAGATCCGGGTAACGCATAGCCACCCGAGCCGTTAATCGTCCGGAGCGAAAGCGCGAGATTCTGATCCGCGCCGAGCGCTACACCGAAGGATATGCGACGCAACCACTGTGAACCGAGGCTGCCATCAAGCTGCGAGCGCTGATACGTGCCGTCGTATTCGAGTCCTAGAGAGTAGCGAGTACCGATCGACCGCGAAGCGCTCGACATAAATTGATGCAGATAGATACTGCCGAACGGTCCGGCTGCAAACGAGAGCGTCACGGGCGATGACGTGCCTTCGAGATACCCGAACTGTGCGCGGAAGAGATTGAAACGCTGCGTCGCACCGTTGCGATAACATGGCGCGCCCGAATACGACGTGGTTGCAATGCCGGCGCCCGTGCAGTTTGGGCCCGAGGGAACCGCATAACTGCGCAAGACGCCGGTCGACGGTCCAAATTGATCGATGCTGAACCCGTTCTTTAGCGTTGCGGCGAGATACATGAAGGTGTCCGCTTCGTGGACCGCTCCGGACCTGTCCGTGTAGCGGTCGGCGTAAAGATTTAGCGCCGCGTTCTTCGGGCCGCGCGGCGAGCCGAAGAAGTTCAGGCTCGCGCTCGGTCCGCGCAGATCGGCAAGCGCCGTATAGCCGTCGAGCGGAGCATAATACGGGCCGACGTCACGATACGCGAGATTCAGCTCGTAGTTGGGCTTATGGATGTCGACGAACGCGTTCAGGCTATGATCGGAGTGGTCGGCAAGCTCCGTTCCCGTCTCGAGCGAATCATCGGCTTGCCAAACAAAACCCGTGCGGTTGTTGCGCCCACCGACTCCAAATTCGGTCGTCGTATCATGCCCGGCGCCCGAGTGATGAGCCAGCACACCGTCTGCCCAATACTGAAACGTGCGGTCCTGCAAGGCATTCTTGAATCCGTAGGCGATGTCGTCGAACGTCGATTTTGCGGTCGCATCGTAGCCCCGGAACGACATAGCACCGAACGACGAGTTACCGGACGTGCCTTCAACTTTCGCGCCGCGATCGAACGGTCCGATGTTGGGAGTGTAAAAGACGAGGTCGCTCGCAGCAACGCCGCCGGGCGGATACGGATTCGCTTCGATGAAGGCCGCGCCTTGCGCGAAAAAAGGCCGATACTCGACAAGTTGACGCAGGAACTCCTGCGGCGCGATCGTTTGCTGATCGACTTCAATATTAGAGAAGTCGGGGTTCAACGCGCCGACGAAACTGGTCGTACTCGTGATCGGATAGGTGAGATCGAGTCCGACGTTTCTCGCGCGCTGTGGAACGACGGATCCGTCCGGCAGGACGTACGTGTTGCGACCGGGGCCCGTCGAGGCAAGTCCGTAAATATCCGCGGCCGGTACGTGAGCCGTACGTTTTGCGCTCACGTTCACGCTCGTCAGCCGGGGCCAGAAACGCGCGTCGCTAAACGGCGGCCACTGTGCACCCGTCGCGGCATCCTGCATGAGCCCGTTGTAAGCCCACGTATAACGCTCGCTCGGTAAGGCGGTCGAGCGAATGAAATTAACGCGCCAGACGCTCGGCTTCGTGCTGAAGCGCAGAGCCGCGAGCGGAATAATCAACACTGCGCTCCAGGCGCCCTCGGCGACCCTGCCGTTCGCCGACCAACGGGGGCGGTAGCGCTCGCTTTCGCTTGCCTGCTGGTAACGCACGCCGCGCGGCGTCGTTTCAAAGGCATAGACCTGACTGCCGTTGCCGCTCGTGTCGAGGGCGATACCGACAAAGTCGTCGAGCCCGAGTCCAATGTCGTTGGTCGTCTGCGTTGCAACGATCGGTCCGGCTTGGGCACAGCGAAAGCCGACGTATAGGTTTTCGTCGTCGTAGAGGAGATGCGCCTGCGTTACATCTCGTGCGCGCTCGTTGCGGGTGAGATTGAAATAGTACGCGGGCGCTGGTACCGCGCCTGTGGCCCAAGCGGGATCGGTCAGCGACGGGTCGAGCGACAGCGGATGCGGTGCCCGAGCGGCGGTGAACTCCGCGGGCGGGTTCTCGGCCGCCGAGACCCGTGCCGCAGCTATGAAAAGCAGGACGAGGAACGGCACGCAGCAGCGAAGGTAGCTCATGGACCGAGCGTGACACCGGCAACGCTCAAAAATCTTCAAAGCACACGACGTTAGTGGAGAGATCTGTGTGAAGCACGTGACTCACGGGCCGTTTGCCGTCGATACGGACCGGCTGGTCCTTTTCGCGCAAGGCGAGCCGCTGGCACTTTCGCCCAAGACCGTCGAACTTTTCACGGTTCTCTTGGAACGCCGCGGAGAGGTCGTACTCAAAGGCGAGCTTCTGAGCGCCCTTTGGCCCGATACGAGCGTCGAGGAAGCCAACCTGTCCCAGCACGTCTACGTTCTGCGCAAGGCACTGCGGGCGCGGGACCCCGGCTTAGATCGATCGATCGTAACGGTTCCCAAGCGCGGTTACCGGTTCGTAGAGCCGCTCGCGACTTCACGTTCAGGCCAGCCGCCGGCCGTGCGCAGTGATTTGCCCGCCCTGGTGCAAGTCGCCCGCGCGCCCGTCCGTCGCGCGCACCGCACATGGTCGTTCGCGACACGCTTCGCTATCGTGGCCTTACTCGTGCTCGCGGTCTCAGCGACGTTTGCGTCGCGCGCCGTACCTAACGGTTCGCGGCTCGTCCCGAGCGCCGGTGCGGCGGAAGACGTACGGATGGGCTGGTACTTCATGGACCGGCGAACGCTTAGCGGTTTGCGGCGCAGCAAGGCCTTCTTTATACGTGCGATCGCGAGCGACCCGGCGCAGCCTGCGTCGTACGCAGGATTAGCGGATGCCTACATGTTGACCGCAGATTACAGCACCGGTGCGGCTTTCAAGCGCAGTCAGACGTTGCGTGCCGCCGCGCTCGCGCGCCGAGCCCTCGAGCTAGACCCCAATTCAGCGGACGCGCACGCGGCGCTCGGGAACGTTGCATATCTCGGTCATCATGATTTCAAGACGGCACAGCTCGAACTCGAACGCGCCATCGTGCTCGATCCTAATAACGCCGCGGCGCATCTATGGCTCGGCGCCGCGCACTTCGATCGAGGCGACTACGCCGTCGCCGATCGCGAACTCGCCGTTGCTACGCAGCTCGATCCGGGTTCGACGGCGGCTAGCGCGTGGCGGCAAACGAGTTCCTATTTCATTCGGAACTACGACGCTGCAATCGATTACGGACAGCGAACCGCCGAGTTGAATCCGGCGCGCGAAGATACGCTGCGCGACCTGGGTGTTGCCTACGCCGCGAAAGGTGAGTATGCGGCAGCGATAGCGACGTTCCGGCGAATCTCTAAGAGCGATAAGGCGTTCGCCAGTGTCCCGTTGCTGCTCGCGAACGTATACGCGCGAACGGGACGCCGGGAAGCCGCCCGCAGCATCGTGACGTCGGCGCGGAAACGCAACGTACGCGACCCGGAACTCGCTTTCGCGCTCCTGGCGCTCGGCGATCGCGGGGGCGCCGTATCGAGCGCGCGGCGCTTGCGCTTCGACAACTGCGGCCAGCGGCTGCTCTTCGCCCACGATCCGCGATTCGACGCCGTTCGTACGGATACGCGCTTCCGCGGCGTCCTTGACGTCTCGTGCCAAGAGGCAGGGTAGTGTCGGCTCACCGTTCGAGGATCGCCGTCGCCTCGTCGGTCGCCGATTCCCAGCCCGTACGGGCGAGCTCGCGATCGAGATGCTCTTCTTCCGGATATCCGATGCACAGATACGCGACGAGCTTCCAGCCCTGCGGTACATCGAGAATGCGTGCGATCGTATCTGGATCGACGATGGAAACCCACCCGACGCCGATGCCACGCGCGCGTGCCGCTAGCCAGAGGGTGTGTACCGCAAGGACCGTTGAATATTCGAGCATTTCCGGCATCGAATGCCGCCCGAGCCCGCGACCGCGCGATGTCGTCGTATCGACGAAGGCTGCGAGATGCATCGGTGCCTCGCGCAAACCGGCAAGTTTGAGCGCATCGTACGTTGCTCGGCGTTCGCCTGCATAGCGTGCAGCAGCAGCGGCGTTGCAGCGCTCGTACTCTACGATGACGGCGCTTCGCCGCGCTCGGTCGTTGACGCGAACGAAGCGAGTCGGTTGACTGTAGCCGACAGATGGCGAGAACGCGGTCAGCGTGATGAGTCGTTCGAGAACCCCCTCTTCGAGCGGTTGCGCCTTGAAGCGCCGCACATCGCGACGCCACGCGAAAAGGCGTTCGAGGTCTTCGAAAAATGCACGGTCAAACGAAGGGCACGTCGCTTGCGAAGGCATGCCGAGAAGATTCTATAGACTGGCGATCGCCGCCCGGTTTCCTCGCTGCGCATGCCGCGCAGCGAGCCCTTGGGCGATTGACTTCGTAGCCGTGACGCTTTACCATCCAACTGGATGGCAAACAGAATCCAGCAAGAGGTCGTGGGCGTGGGCGAGATTCGCTTTAAACCGGGTGATACGGAAAAGATCACGATCAATGTCGGCTACGTCGATCTCGGCCACATCGACCTGATGGTGCGGGAAGGTTTCTATTCGAACCGGACCGACTTCGTCCGGACCGCGATCCGCAATCAACTCGAACGGCACACGGGCGTCGTCAAGGACGCAGTGGCCCGCAAACGACTTGCGCTCGGCCTACGGCAATACAGCCGGGCCGATCTCGAAGGCGCGCGCGCCGCCGGCGAGACCGTCGAGATCCACGTGCTCGGGCTAGCGACGATCGCTCCCGACGTCTCTCCCGAACTCGCTCGCGCCACGATTACCCACGTCGACATCCTGGGCGCTTTGCATGCGAGCGCTGCAGTCAAAGCCGCACTTTCGGATCGGCTCGCGTGAGGAAGCTCGACCTGCCCGGTACGCTCAAGCACGAGCTGCTGAAGGCGACGCGCCTTCAGATTCCTGCTCGCCTTGCGGACGTGAAAGCGCTCGCTCGGCGTGGGCTCGATATCGGCGTTCGCAGAGATCCCGCACTCGACGAGCGAGCGCGTTTCATTAGCGGTTCCTTCAGCAACGCGGCCGGAAAACGAGACTATAAGCTCTATATTCCCGCGGGATATTGCGGCCGGCCGCTTCCGCTCGTCATCATGTTGCACGGCTGCACGCAGTCGCCCGACGACTTTGCGGCCGGTACGCGCATGAACGACGTTGCTGAGCAAGTGCCGTCCTTCGTGCTGTATCCTGCCCAAACCGCGGCTGCGAATGCGAACAAATGTTGGAACTGGTTTAACCCGCAGGATCAACGGCGCGACACCGGAGAGCCCTCGATTATCGCCGGTATGACGCAGGCGATCATGCGCGAGTACGCGGTCGATCCGAAACGCGTTTTCGTCGCCGGCCTATCGGCGGGTGCCGCAGCCGCCGCAGTCCTCGGCGCCACCTACCCCGACCTCTATGCAGCGATCGGAGTCCATTCCGGGCTTCCGAGCGGAGCCGCCCGCGATATGATATCCGCCTTTTCTGCAATGAGGAACGGTGGAGTGACGGGCGATCGACACCCACGCACGATCGTACCGACGATCGTCTTCCACGGCGATCGCGACAGCACGGTTCATCCGCGCAACGGCGCGGAAATTATCGCGCATGCGGCCCAAGGTTTAGTACGCACGAACTCGCTCGCAGAGACCGTCCCCGGTGGCCGCTCCTACACCCGCACCTCGTATTCCGATGCGGATGGAATACCGCTCCTCGAGCATTGGGTCGTGCACGGCGCCGGTCATGCGTGGTCGGGCGGAAACAGTGCCGGCACCTTTACAGATCCGCTCGGACCGGACGCTTCTCGCGAGATGATGCGCTTCTTCCTCGCTCGCGGGTAGGGAAATCGGCACCCCAGTCTCCTCGGGGTGCCGCCGGAGTCCATACCGCTAGAGGTTAGTTGCGAGCGGCCACGGCTGGCGTCACCTTCACCGCATTGCCTTCTGCATGTCCGTTGCCATTCGCGCTGCCGTTCGGCTTCACTTGAGCATTGGTCGGCGCCGAATTCTTTCCGGGAGCGCGCTTACGGGGCAGCGGCGGAAGTTTACGAACTGCGTCCATATCCACGGCGTTCTCGCGCGCAGATCGATAAGTGCGGAGCGTCAACGGCGCGGAGCCTGCGCTTAGCTAGTCGAATCCACCGATGGTCGTCCCGCCGTCGACGACGAGCGTTTGACCGCTGATGAATGAGCCCGCGCGCGATGCGAGCAGCACGGCGACTCCGGAGACGTCGTCGACCTCGCCGAGCCGGCCGAGCGGGTATTGCGCGGTAACGTAGCGTTCCGTCTCCTGCTTCCCGTACAGCGCTTTTGCGAAATCCGTCTTGATGATGCCGGGTGCAATTGCATTCACGCGGATATTCTTGTGACCCCATTCGACTGCCAAGTTGCGCGCGAGTTGCGAATCGGCGGCTTTGGAAAGTCCATAGGCGCCGAGCTGTTTCGAGCCTTTGAGACCCGCGATGCTCGAGATCATGACGATCGCGCCCCCACCTTGCTCGGCCATGACCGGATAGACCATATTACAGAGCCACAGATTCGAGCGCACGTTCGAGTCCATGATCTTGTCATACGCATCGTCGGGAATCGTAGCGAGCGGGCCGAAATACGGATTGACGGCCGCGTTGCACACCAGGACGTCGATCGTCCCGTAGGCGGCGAGAGTCGCATCGATCAGAGCCCGCAGCTCTTCCTTACGCCCGATGTTGCAACTGACGGCGAGAGCCGTGCCGCCTCGCGCCACGATGCCGGCTCGCGCGCTCTCGCAGGCCTCGGGCTTGCGGCTCGAGACGACGACGCGCGCGCCGCGCTTCGCGAACTGCTGCGCGATTGCGAGGCCGATGCCGCGCGTCGAGCCCGTAACGACCGCCACTTTGCCGTCCAAATCGAATAAGTCGTCCGGGCCGACAGCGTCCGCGGTGACGCTCATCCGCCGGCGAAGGCCGGCTTGCGCTTTTGCATAAATGCCAGCACGCCTTCGCGCAGGTCGGGACCGTGCGCGGCTTCTTCCTGGAGATCCGCTTCTTCATCGAGCCAGCGTTCGAAGTGCGGAATGACCGCCCGATTGAAGGCGCGTTTCGTCAACCCGACCGCGACGGGCGAAATTTCGGCGAAACGAGCCGCATAGGCCGCGGTCTCTTCAAGAAAGGAAGCGCTGGGAACGACCCGGTTGACGAGGCCGAGCCGTAGCGCTTCCGCCGCGTCGATCCGGTCGCTCGTCCATGCGAGTTCCAGCGCTCGGCCGAATCCGGCCAGCAGCGGCAACATGAAGCTTCCGCCGCCGTCGGGAATGAGCCCGATCTTAGAGAAACCGAGCGTCAACTGCGCGTCTTCCGCGGCAACGCGAAGATCGCAACACAGGGCGATCGAGAGGCCGACCCCGGCGGCGACGCCGTTCAACGCGGCTATAACCGGCTTTTCCATCGTTCGAATCTGCCGTACGAGCACGTTATAACCGCGCCGAAGATGCTCGGCTACCGAGAACTCAACCGGCTGTAACGCGCGTTCTACGAACGTTTCCAGATCCTGCCCGGACGAATACGCGCGTCCCGTTCCACCGAGCACAACGGCGCGCACCTCGATGTCCGCAGCGGCGTCACGGAGTGCCGCCAGCAGCGCCTCCGTCATCTCGTCGTTGAAAGCGTTCAGTTTACCCGGGCGATTCAAACGCAGCGTGAGGACCGATCCCTGGCGGGAGCGGGTGACGGTATCGCTCATAGACGCGACTTCGCCACCTCGCTGCGCCACCATTTCGGCCGTTACCCGACGGCAAGTCGCTCTATACATCCTCGGACGCCGGCACGAGTGGGGGAGGAGGCTCCGAGCGCCTGGCTTCCGCATGCCTTCGGAACCCCCAGAGCGAATATGGCACAGGTTAGTCCATTGGAGAGCCTGGAGATGCCGAATTCAGAAGCCAAACGTCACGAAATCACGTTAGAGGAATTCGAGCGCGACCTCGAGCGATCTGAAACGAAACTCGAGCTGCTCGATGGCGTTGTTTACGCGTTTGCAGGCGGGACGCACGGACACGAATTGCTCTCGCGCCGCATCGTGCGTCGCCTCGAAGACGCCGTCTCCTCTCCTTGCCATGCCCATGGTTCAGATATGGCGGTGCAACTCGTCGATATGCCGACGCACTGCTTTCCCGACGCCTCGGTATCGTGCGAATCCATCGACCTCGATACCGAGAAACTCGTTGCGCCTAAACTCGTCGTCGAAGTTGTTTCGCGCGGCAGCGTGAAACGCGACTATCACCGCAAGAAACTTGCGTACCAGCTAATCCCGTCAGTCGAAGAATACCTCATTGTCGATTCCTGCAAAGTGTTGGTCACGCTCTATCGTCGATTCCCGACCGATAAGAGCTCTTGGTTCGAATACACTGCGAGATCGGGCGACGGTGTCATCCTAGCAAGTGTCAACCTTGAAATCTCAATCGACGACTTGTACGCGGGTCTCGGCAAACTCGATGAGGGCGGCCGAGTCAACCGACGACGTCTAAAGCGGCGCTAACGCCAATCCACACTCGCCCGGAGGTCACGAGTCTCGTATACTCGGCGCCTTGACCATGCGCTCGACGCCGAGCGGCAATTGAATGGCTTCGGGGCCCTCGAGCTTCTCGATGAGCGCCGCCTCATCGTTGCGGACATTTCCGACGCACGCGGAAACCGCTTGCGCCGTCGACTCTTCCGAACGTTGCGGCTGCAGCAACGCGATAATGTCGCGGGCCTCGGCAGACCGCGGAGAAAGCCAAGCCGCGGCCTCATCGTGGCGGAGGACGACCGGCATCCGCGAACGGATGGCGCCCACGAACTCGTTCGGGGGCTGCGTAACGTGATGTTGCAGCCACGCAGCACCGGGCCTGGAACGCGGCGTTCGGACGCGGATCGCCGCCGAGTCGGCGAATCAGCCCGCTCGGATCCGCCTTGAACCCGTAGCGCCCGCACATCGAAGGTTCGTTCGAACAACTCCGTTGAGGGTAACTCAAGACGCTCTAAGCGCCGCTCGACGCGATCACTCCCGCACGCATTTCGATCTTCGTCGTGGTCTCCTCAAACTTTTTCGCGGCGAAAACACGAAAATCTAAGAGAACATCGAGAATCTCGCGATCGCTACCCGGCATCACTACTGTCCGGTATATTTGGATGCGGTTGGCAAAAAGCCTGATTTCATCAGGGTTCGCGTTTATAAAGTTTGGTGTCGATTTGAAACGACATCCTGACCCCCTGTTCAATGTTCGGGAGACCGGACAGGGGAGGGGATGCTATGAACGTTGGCAAGACATTGTTCGCCCAGGCAATGGAGTTCGTGCCGTGGACGAGCTTCGGCCGGATCGTTGACCGCTACGGCGGCAACTCTGGGGTGCGCCGGATGAACTGCGCCGAGCAGTTCCGCGTTATGGCCTTCGCGCAGCTGACTTGGCGCGAGAGTCTTCGGGAC
>JAABUQ010006008.1_pt1 | contig 18773 bp, 19 predicted proteins | sample 5560001 | NCBI WGS metagenome assembly JAABUQ01 (sample SAMN10711888, study PRJNA513371) | rock metagenome | isolation source: Antarctica rocks | place: Antarctica: Victoria Land, Finger Mt nord | collected 2015-12-18
CCTAACCCTCCCCCGCAAGGGGGGAGGGGACCAAACAAGAGGAAGGGTCGCGAGTTACGACGATGGCGAGCGTCCGGCTCGGACGACGAGCCGACGCCATCGACCCCAAGATTGGCTTCGTTTTTCCGACCCTGATCCTGGATTGAGCCCTTCGGCGGAGGCCCTCGCGTGCGCGTACTGATGACGGGCGGCTACGGTTGCATCGGGTCGTGGGTGGCGAAGCAGGTCGTCGAGGCGGGGGGCGAGGTCTGGATCTTCGACCTCAAGGAGGACCGGCACCGCCTGGAGATGCTCCTGGACGGTGCGATGCTGGGGCGGGTCCACTTCGTCCAGGGGGACGTGGCCGACCCGGTCGGGGTCCGGTCGGCGACCGAAGCGGTCGAGGCGTCGCACCTGCTCCACCTCGCCGGCTTGCAGGTGCCGACCTGCCGGGCCGACCCGTTGCTCGGCGCCCGGGTCAACGTCCTGGGGACCCTGGCGGTCTTCGAAGCCGCGGTAACCTTGAAGGATCAGGTCAAGCGGGTCGTCTACGCAAGCTCGGCGGCCGTGCACGGGCCGGTGGCCGAGGGCTCGACGGGCCCGATTGGCGACGAGGTCCGGCTCGCCCCCTTGACGCATTACGGGGCGTTCAAGGTCTGCAACGAGCTGAACGCCCGGGTCTACTGGCTCGACCGGGGGATCAGCAGCGTTGGGCTCCGCCCCTGGACGGTCTACGGGGTGGGGCGGGACTTCGGGATCACCAGCGAGCCGACCAAGGCGATCAAGGCGGCGGCCGTCGGCCGGCCGTACGCGATCAGCTACGGCGGCTTGCAGGACCTCCAGTACGTCGGCGACGTGGCCTCGACCTTCCTCCGGGCCCTGGCCGAGCCGTTCGAGGGGGCCGAGGCGTTCAACGTCCGGGGCGCGGTCGTGCCGATGGGGGAGTTCGTCGCCACGCTCCGCGAGGCGTCCGGCCTCGACCTGGTGACTCATGGCGACCGGCAACTACCGATCGCCCCCGACCTCGACGACTCCCGGCTCCAAGAACGGCTCGGGCCGATCCCCGCCACGCCGCTGGCCGAGGGTGTCGCCGACACGTTCGGCCCGGTTCGTCGCCCTCCGCGACGCCGGCCGGCTCGACCTGTGGGACCTGGAGGGATGAAGGAGGCCCGAGGCCCCCTTCGAGCGAAGGGGGCCCCGGGCCGATTGTGGGTCCCGGGCTGGTCCGGTCGGATCACTTCGGGATCGCGCCGCCGGGGGAGGTCGGGGTGGCCGGCCGGCCCGGCTCGGGCGAGCCGGCGGGGCCCGCCCCCTGGGTCGGGGTGGGGGCCTTGGGGAAGAGGTCGGCGGGCATCGGCTTGACGTCGATCTTGGCGGTCTTCCGCATCTCGGCGACGATCCGCTCCTGGAGGTCGACGGCGTACTCGTCGCGGATCAGGAGCTGGTTCTGCTTGAAGTCGACCGGCGTGCCCGGCTTGCGGTCGACGACCTGGATCAGGTGGTAGCCGAAGGGGGTCTCGACCGGGGCGGAGATGGTGCTCGGCTTGAGGGCGAAGGCGGCCTTGGTGAACTGCTCGTTGAACTGCCCCCGGCGGGTGAAGTAGCCGAGGTCACCGCCGTTGGGGCTGACCTTGTTGCCCTCGTCCTCGGAGTACTTGTTGGCGGCGTCGGCGAAGGTGATCTTGCCCGACTCGACCTCGGCCTTGATCGCCGCGAGCTTCTTGCGGACCTCGGCCTTGGTGGCCTCGGGGGCGGTGGGGTCGACCCGGAGGACGATGTGGCTGGCCTTGACCTGGCTCCGGCTGAAGATGTCCTTGTGGTCGTCCATGTACTTCATGAGGACGGGCTCGGTGGCGACGGCCTCGATGTACTTCCGCCAGGTCAGGCGGAGCTTCATCTCCTCGCGGACCTTGGCGACGGTCAGGCCGTAGGAGGCGAGCACGACGTTGACGTCGCGGCCGTCCTTCTTGAGCTGCTCGGCGAGGTTGGCGAACTCGGCGTCGATGTCCTTCTCGGGCACGGGCACCTTCTTGCTGGCCAGGTACTGGTTGGCCAGCTCGGAGTTGGCCAGGGTCTCGATCCCGACCCGGTACATGTCGGCGTCGCTGACCTGGCCGGGGGTGATGCCGAAGTTGTTGAGGTATTCGTACAGGTCGGCCCGGGTGATCGGGGCCCCGTTGACCGTCGCGAGGACCTGGTCGAGGATCGCCGGCCGCGCGGGCGGCGCCTGGGCCTGCCCCGGGGTCGCGGCCTTGGCGGTCCCGCCCTTGGCCTGGGGGGCGCCGGGCCCCTGGGCCCGCGCGACGGTCGAGAGCGCGACGACGATCAGGGCGGCGAGGCCGGATCGGACGAACTGACGCATCGGAATGCATCTCCCTGGCGAGGCGAAGGCCCGGAAGTCGGGAATCGGTCGCGGCGCGACCCGCAAGGCTCCGATTCTAGCCGCCCACCGCGATTCTCGCCGCGCCAATTTCCCGGCCCGGCCGCCCGACTCAGGGGCGCAGCGCCGCGCGGATCTTCCCCGCCAGCTCCCGGGCATAGGCCGGCAAGGGGAGGTCGAGTGCCGGCAGGTCGAACGAGGTCGGGTCGGTCGGCCACCGGCGGATCGCCAGCCACGACAGGTAGCCGAGCAGGCCGTACATCGCCAGGGTCGACCACGCCGAGGGCGCCCAGAGCTTGATCGCCGTGCCGAACGCCTTGTTGACCCTCGCCCCTTTCAGGTCGACGCTGCAGATCTCGTCGAGCAGCAGGTGCGAGAAGAACCCGACCATCACGGCCAGGCCCATCAGGAGCCGCAGGCCGTGATAGTTGCTCGGGTAGCAAAGGTAAGTCGCCAGTCCCCAGGCGGCGCAGGTCGGCAGGCTGTGGCTGATCCCCCGGTGCGTCGAGAGCCGGGAGAAGACCCGCCGGACGCCGTGGCGGACCAGGACGAACGCCCCGACCATCGCCCAAAGCTGGACTTCGAAGATCGGCGGGGGTTCGAGCGACCCCACCACGCTCCATGCCGCCATCGCGGCCAGGACGCCGAGGATGCCGGTGAAGCTCCGGAGCTCGAACCCGGAGGGGGAGTCGAGGTCGGGCAGTAGGCCCCCCAGGGTCGTCAGGAGGGTCGCCACCGTCCCGTAGAACCAGTGGACGCCCGCGAAGACGAACGCCGCCGCCGAGTAGGCGCCCCCCAGGAACGAGGCGAACGTGATGTGCTGGCGGTAGTTACCCATCAGGGATCGCGCCGACCCCCTCGACCATCGGCGTCCGACCGTCACCCCGGCCGGTCGGACGCCCCGAGATCAGGCCGCGGCGCCGAGCCAGCGGCGAATCCGGCCGAGCTCGCCGGTCCAGTCCTCGCCGGTCCGGCGGCGGCCGTAGGCATCGTACAGGAGGTCGAGGGACTCGACCAGATGGCGGAGGGCGTCGATCCGGGCGACCTGGAGTTCGAGCCCGGAGGCCCCCTCGATCTTGGGCAGGGCGGCGCCGGAGACGGCCAGGGTCTCGGCCTGGAGGGTGAACTCGTACTGCGAGCCGTGGCGGACCAGGATCAGGCCGGCCTTGCGGGGGAGCTTGCCGGCCTGGAGCGCCCGGAACGCCTCGGGGAGTCGGGTCGGCCCCTCGGTGGTGAGCTGGTCGCGGCCGGTCTCGCCCCGGGGACAGTCGAGGGTGAGGGTCTTGGACATCATGACCGTCACCTCCGACCCGTCGGGCAGGGCCAGGGTGTCGCCGTCGGCCTGGAGGACGTGCCAGAGCCAGATCAGGAACTCGTTGCCGAAGTAGTCGGGCCGCTCGTAGTCCGACCCCGACCAGGCGACCGAGGAGTGGCCGTCCTCGCCGATGTAGCCGAGCGGGACGATGTTCTCGATCTGGCTGGCCTCGCCCCGGGCCTCGGCCATCGACCGGGCCAGGCTCCCGGCGCTGATCGGCTCCAGGATGCGGTCGAAGGTCTCGCGGAAGAGGGTCTGCAAGCGGTCGAGGACCGACAGGCTGGCGGTCCCGGCATAGAGGATGTTCGACTGGCCGTCCCAGAGGACCGGGTAGTGGGCCATCCGGCGGAACCGGCCGTCGGCGGCCTCGGCCTCGGCCCGGGCCTTGGCGGCCTCCTTGGCCTCGGCCTTCTGGGCCTTGTTGGCGAACCCGCTGGGGTTCATCCGGGCCCTGGCGTCGGTCTCCATCTTGGTGTAGGCCCGGAGCAGCGTGCCGGGGATCTTGTCGGTGTCGACCCGGATGGCCATGTGCAAGGCGTCGTTGATGACGTTCTTGGAGCCGTCGATCGTGGTGTCGAGGACGTGGTCGCCCCCGGCCCAGCCGACGGAGATCCCGTCGGTCGGCTCGCCCGAGCCGTGCCGGCCGATGACGTGCTGGTTGGCCAGCTCGATCAGTTCGTCGCCGAAGGGGAGGGGTGAGTCGCCGCCGACCCGGAACCGGACGTAAGTCACCCGACCATTCAAGAAGCCCATGTCGGCCCTCCTCATGCCGAAGGCCGCGCGAGGCCGAGGGCGAATCGCCGCCCCCCTCCGCCGGCCATCATCGAGACGAGGGCTTAGATCGGATCGGCGATGCGGCCGGGGCGAGGCTTTCGCACCCGGGCCGGGCGGGGATGGTCCGAAGGCTCCCGTCCCCGAGACCTTGCCGGTCAGGTGAAGTTGTTGAACTGCAAGGGGTACTCCGGGCCGTTCTCCTTGAGGAAGGCGATCACGGTTTGCAGGTCGTCGACCTTCTTGCCGGTGACGCGGACTTTCTCGTCCATGATCTGCGACTGGACCTTCAGGCCCATCCCCTTGATCTGCTTGACGATCTTGCGGGCATCCTCCGACTCGATCCCCATGTGGAGCGTGACGACCTCGCGGACCGAGTCGTGCGACGCCTCCTCGATCTTGCCCCGCTTCAGGGCGTTGACCGCCACCCCGCGCTTGGCCATCTTCTCCTTGAGCATCTGGACGACGGTGTCGAGCTGCCCCTTGTTGTTGGCCGTCAGGGTGAGCTGGAGTTCCTTCTTGTCGAACTCGATGCCGGCCTTGGTCCCCTTGAAGTCGTACCGGACCGCGATCTCGTGCTGGGCCTGCACGACCGCGTTGTGCATCTCGGCGGTGTTGACCTCGCTGACGATGTCCATCGAATGATTGTCGGCCACGGCGGGGACTCTTCCTTCGGGTGGGTGATAGGACCTCAAGCCGGTCGGTCGGTCCGGGCGGGGAACAACTTGGACATCGGCAGGCGGAAGCCCGGCAGGACCGCCCCGCCGTCGAGCTCGCCGTCGCGGGTGATGACGCGGACGGCCGTCAGGCCCTCATGCGCATAGATCCGACCCGTAGTCGGGTAGATGATCCAGACGAGCCGGACGCCGGCCGCGAGGTAGGCGACGGTCTTATCCTCGATCTCTTGGGCCGTGTTGGTCGGGCTGACGACCTCCACGGCAAGATCGGGGACGACCGGCCAGGCGTTCTCGGCCGTCTCGGGGCTGTCGACCGGCCAACGATCCGCGGAGACGAAGGCGAGATCGGGACGGAGCTGCGACCTCCCGGCTTGCCCGAGGTCGATGAGCGCCTCGACGGCGGCGATGCCTAGGCCCTGCTCCAGGATCATCTTGTTGATGAAGAAGCAAAGCCGATTCGCGAGCAAAATCTCCCGATAACCCACGCTTTTCTCCGACCGACGCCCATCGACGAACTCGTAGAGTCGGTCCTCATTCACGACCTCGGGTGCCATCACCTCATCTTCGGTCACTGTCGCCACGGCGAAACCTCCTATTCTATCTCGATCAAGGGACCGTTGAACTTCCTCGTCGAGACGTCAAAGCCACTTCGCCGCCAAGGCGTCGAACATGGGCGATAGGTCGACATTCCCGCCGGTGATGATGACGCCGACCCTCAAGCCTTTCACGTCGAGCTGGCCGTTGAGGATCGGGGCGACGGGGACGGAGCAGGAGGGCTCGATGATCATCTTGAAGCGTTCCCAGACGAACCGCATGGCTTCGAGGATCTCGGGCTCGGTGGCGGTGACGATGGCGGCGACGTGGCGGCGGATCACGGCGAAGGGGCGTTCGCCGAGCGAGGTCCGGAGGCCGTCGCAGACGGTCCGGGGGTCGGTCGAGGGCTGGATCGTGCCGCTGAGGAGCGAGCGGAGGGCGTCGTCGGCCGCCTTGGGCTCGGCGCCGATGACCCGGGTCTCGGGCGACTTGCCCGCCACCGCCAGCGCGGTGCCGGCCAGGAGGCCGCCGCCGCCGACCGGGCAGAGGACGAGGTCGAGCGGGCCGGACTGGTCGAGCAGCTCCCAGGCGGCCGTGCCCTGGCCGGCGATCACGTCCCAGTCGTCGAAGGGGTGGACCAGGGTGTAGCCGTGGCGGGCGATGAGGTCGGCCACGGTCCCCTCGCGGGCGGCGAGGGTCGGCTCGCAGGGGACGACGGTGGCGCCGTAGCCCTCGGTGGCGGCCCGCTTGATGCTCGGGGCGTTGCTCGGCATCACGACCGTCACCGGCACGCCCAGCCAGCGCCCGGCCTGGGCGAGGGCCTGGGCATGGTTGCCCGAGGAGTGGGTGACCACCCCCCGGGCCCGGCCGGCCTCGTCGAGCCGGAGCAGGGCGTTGGTCGCCCCGCGGATCTTGAAGGCCCCGACCTTCTGGAAGTTCTCGCACTTGAGGAAGATCGACCCGCCGGAGCGTTCGTCGAGGGTCCTCGACGTCATCACCGGGGTCCGGTGGATCCAGGGGGCCAGGCGATCGGAGGCGGCCCCGACTTCGTCAAGCTCGGGGATCGCCCCGGTCGAGGTCGATGCGGCGGTCGCCATCGGGGCGGGTCTCCGGGGTCGGGTCGATCGAGGGGGGACGATTACTTGATCGGGCTGTAGTCGGTCGGGTTCAGGAAGACGGATTCGATCTTCTTGACGATCTTGCCGTCGGCCTCGCTGGCGTCGCGGGACTTGATCCACTCGGGGTCGGACAGGAACGCCTTCCAGGATGCGGTGGCGGCCTCCTTGCTCGGGTGGGCGAGGATGTAGACGAGCTTGTCGGCCTTGCCGTCCTTCTCCTCCATCGGGGTCCAGAAGCCGACCAGCTCCATTCCGTGCTTCTTGAAGAGGGCGCAGGTGTGCTCGCGGAACCGCTTGTGCAGGGCCGGGCCGCGGCCCTCGTGGGTGTAATACGTGCGCATCTCGAAGACGCGGTCCTTGCCCGCGGACTCCTGCTGCTTGTCGGCGGCCAGGGCCAGGCCCGAGCACGAGGCGATCAGGGCGGCGGCCAGGAAGAAGCGGTTCATCGGGGTCGCTCCAGGTCGAGGAAAAGGTGCCGGGGACGCGGCGATCCGGGGTGCCCCCACAGGATACGCCCGGGGGCTCGCGCCGGGCAAGATTGGGCCGGTGCCCCGGCCGATCGGCGAACTTGACGACCCCCGCGCGGGCGTCGTAGAGTGGATGGATTGCACCCCCCATTCGCGCGTATCCGGGCATCCCGAAACGCCCGAGCCCCGGCCATCCGCCGGGGCCTCGGCCGGGCCATTCCCATCGCTGGAGCCGTCCATGCTCCGACCGACCCTCGCCTTGACCCTCGCGGCGGCCATCCTGGCGCCGGGCCCGGCCGCGAAGGCGGTCGACGACCCCCGCTTCGCCGCCGAATTCGTCCAGGGGCTGCGGGAGAAGGGGTATTACGACCTCGCCCTCGAATACCTCGACCGGCTCCGCAAGGACCCCGAGACCCCGGCCGACTTCCGCAAGGGGATCGACTACGAGGAAGGCCGGACCCTGATCGAGGCCGCCACCCACGCCAGCGACCCCGACGCCAGCAAGGAGAAGCTCGACCAGGCCAAGCTCAAGATCGAGGCCTTTGTCCGGGCCAACCCCGAGGCCACCGAGACCACCGAGGCCCTCGTCGACCTCGCCCACCTGCTTTATGAGCGGGGGCGGACCGAGGTCGACCTCTCCGGCGACGCACGGGCCCCCGCCGAGAAGGACAACCGCCTCGCCTCCGCCCGAGGCTACTACGGCAGCGCCCGGGAGGCCTACGAGAAGTCCTTCGCCCGGCTCAACGAGAAGCTCAACGGCTACCCCAAGTTCATCCCGCCCGACAACCCCAAGCGGCTCGAGCGCGAGAAGGTCCGGGGCTCCCTGATGCAGGCCGAGCTCCAGCGCAACGTCGTCGATTACTACGAGGCCCAGACCTACCCGGCCGACGCCAAGGAGCGGGCCGACCTGCTCGAGAAGGCCAGGCGAGCCTTCGACGACATCTACAAGCGTTACCGCAACCAGATGGCCGGCTTCAACGCCCGGATGTGGCAGGGGAAGTGCTTCGAGGAGCAGGGCAAGCTCGGCGAGGCGATGGGGATCTACAACGAGCTGATCGACCACCCCGACTCCGCCCTCCGCGTCCTCCAGAAGCAGGTGGACTACTTCCGGATCATCGTCATGGCCAAGCGGAAGGACTTCGCCCTGGCCGCCGACGAGTGCGGCCGCTGGCTGGCGATGTTCCCCAGGGACCGCCGATCGTATGAAGCCCTCGGGGTCCAGTTCGAGCTGGCCAAGAACATCCTGGCGCAGCTCCCCAAGATCGACTCCGAGCGTGACAAGGAGCGGGCGACCCGGACCGCGACCGAGAACCTGGCCGAGGTCGTCCGGGTGGTCTCGCCGTTCAAGCCCGAGGCGCTCGCCCTGCTCCAGAAGTACCGGCCCAACGTCGCCCTGAAGGCCGAGGACGCCGCCAAGATGACCTACGAGGAGGCGATGGCCTCGGCCGAGCAGGCGATCCAGCTCGTCGAGTACGACAAGGCGATCGCCCTGCTCAAGGTCGCCCTCCGCAAGGCCGAGCCGGCCCGCGACCCCGCCAGGGCGAACCGGGCCCGGTACACCCTGGCCTTCTGCTGCTACATGACCAAGCGGTACTACGAGGCCGCCGTCCTCGGCGAGTTCATCGCCCGCCGCTACCCCGCCGGCGAGTGGTCGGCCAAGGCCACCGAGATCGCCATCGGCTCGCTCGTCGATGCGTACAACGCCTACACCACGGGCAACCGGGCCGGCGACCTCGACCGCCTCGTCGACCTGGCCGCCTACACCGCCCGGACCTGGCCCGACTCGGAGCAGGGGGATTCGGCCCGGATGGCGATGGGCCAGGTCGCCCTCGGCCGGGGGCAATATCCCCGGGCGATCGAGGCGTTCGACACGGTCCGGGCCGCCTCGTCGAAGTGGGTCGACGCCCAGGCCTTCGCCGGCGACGCCCAGTGGAAGCAGGGCCTGGTCCTCCGCGAGAAGGGGGGCGAGAAGGAGGCCGACGCCGCCGCGGCCCGGGCCGTCGAGAAGCTCAAGGCCGCCCTCAAGGCCCGCAAGGACGCCAACACGCCGGAGACCGACCCCGGCTACGTCGCCAACGCCTGCGACCTCGCCGGGATCGACCTGGAGACCGGCAAGGCGCCCGAGGCGCTGGCCCTGCTCGAACCGATCGCCCGGAAGCTCGCGGCGAACAAGGCGGCCGCCCGGCCCGACCTCGGCTCGCGGGTCGTCGCCGGGATCCTCCGGGCCCACATCGCCGCCGGCAAGGTCGACCTGGCCATCGGCGACATGAAGACCCTGGAGTCGATGGGCGGCGCCGGGGCCTCCTCGGCGCAGCTCTATTACGGCCTTGGCAAGCTCCTCGAAGGCGAGATCGAGGCGCTCAAGAAGCGGAACGACCAGGCGGCCTTGAAGCGGACCGAGCAGGCCTACCAGAAGTTCCTCGACGCGCTGGTCGCCACCAAGGCCGGCCAGACGTTCCAGTCGCTCCGCTGGGCCGGCGACAACCTGCTCAAGCTCGGCGCGGCCAAGGAAGCGAACGATGTCTACGCCTACATCATCAAGTTCTACTCCGCCGATCCCGAGTCGACCAAGGTCCCCAACCCGGCCGAGAGCCTGCTCCGGGTCCGGATCAAGCAGGTAGCGGCGCTCCGGGGGGTCGGCGACCTCTCGCAGGCCGAGTCGAACCTCAACGACCTGATCGAGCAGAACAAGCGGGTCCTCGAGCTCCAGATGGAGAAGGGTTATATCCTCGACGCCAAGGCCGAGGCCAAGCAGGGGACCTGGGCCCAGTCCTACGCCTACTGGAAGGCCCTCGCCGGCCGCCTGGCCGGGATGACTCCCAAGCCGGTCGACTACTACGAGGCCTGGTACCGCGCCGCGGTCGCCCTCGACAAGCAGGGCAAGCCCGACCTGGCCAAGACCACCTTGGCCAACATCATGAAGCTGTCCCGGGACGTGGGCAGCCCCGAGATGAAGGCGAAGTATCAGGACTTCGCCAAGCAAGTCGGCAAGTGAAGTGATGCCGGGATCGGCCCGAAGCCCCTTGGAGGATCGAATCGCGATGCGGCACCGACGCTCCCGCCCCCTGGCGGTCCTGGCCTCGACCCTGGCCCTGCCCTTGATCTCGATCACGGCCACCCTCGCCGACGTGGTCACCCTCACCTCCGACGCCACGACCAAGGGGGCGGCCGGCGGGATCGTCCGGGGGACCGTGATCTCGGAGTCCGCCTCGAAGGTCGAGGTCAAGCTCGGCAACACCGTCACGCCGATCCCGACCAACGAGGTCGTCTCGATCACCTACGACGGCCACCCGGCCAGCCTGGAGCAGGCGCAGGCCAAGGAGTCGGCCAACGCCCTGGCCGAAGCCGCCGACCTCTACAAGAAGGCCGCCGCCGAGGCCTCGGGCAAGGCGTTCATCGCCGAGGACGCCCTCTTCGGCCAGGCCCACGCCCTCGGCGAGCTCGCCCTGACCGACCCCAACCGCTCGTCCGAGGCGATCGCCCACCTCGAAACATTCAGCAAGACCTACAAGAACGGCCGCCACGTCGCCCCGGCCCTCGAAGCCCTGGCCCGGCTCCAGATGGCCCGCGAGAACTACAACGGGGTCGAGGCCACCCTGGCCGCCCTCTCGGCCCTGCCCAGGGGGGACGACCGGGCCGCGATCCTCCGGATCAAGGTCCTCGCCCGCAAGGGGCAGGGGGACCAGGCCCTCGGCGAGCTCGACAAGCTGATCGCCGCGGCCCCCGCCGGCTCGATCAAGCGGCGCGACGCCCAGCTCACCAAGGCCGAGAACCTCGTCGCCCTCAAGAAGTACGCCGAGGCCGAGGCGACCGCCCGCGAGGTGATCAAGGGGGCCGGCCCCGAGGACACCGCCACCCAGGCCGCCGCCCACAACGCCCTGGGCGACTGCCTCAAGGCCGCCGGCAAGGGCCGGGACGCCCTCTACGCCTACCTCCACACCGACCTCCTCTTCAGCAAGGAGAAGGACGAGCACGCCCGCGCCCTCGCCCAGATCGCCCAGATCTGGCGCGAGCTGAACCGACCCGACCGCGCCGACGAGACCCTCGAACGCCTCAAGCAGGAGTATCCCAAGAGCCCCTACGCCACGGCCGCGACGCCCAAGTAGATCCCGGCGACCTGACGGACTTCATTATGTCCTCTTTCGAAAAACCGCCCAAACCCGCCCCGTCCGTATCGGGGCTCGCCGAGCTTTGTCGTCAGGCGGCGAGTCATTGCCTGCTGAACCGAGTGGGGTAGAATGGCCGCGGAGGTTGCCATGATTCAAACAGTTGAAGCAATTGTCGATGCAAACGGACAGGTTCGGCTCCTCGGCGCGGTGACCCTCGATGCCCCCCGGCGGGCGTTGGTCACGATCCTGGAGGAACCCGCCGCCGACCCAGGAGAGCCGGCGTTGCTGGCCGAGCCCGCCTTGGCCGAGGATTGGTCCAGGTCGGAGGAGGATGCGGCGTGGTCGTACCTTCAGCCGGCGCCGTAGTCCTGGTCCCATTCCCTTTCTCCGATCTTTCGCGGTCCAAGCTGCGGCCGGCGGTCTGCTTGGCCCCCGCCGGCCGGGGCGACTGGGTGTTGTGCCAGGTGACCAGCAGTCCCTATGGCGACCCGCTGGCAGTGGTGTTGGTCGCGGCGGACTTCGCGTCCGGCGGCCTGCGGGTGTCGAGTTTCGCCCGGCCGGGCAAGCTGTTCACCGCCAACACGGCACTCATCGTCGACACCGTTGGTCAGCTCGCCCCGGCATCGTTCGGCCGCGTGCTTGGGGCGGTCGCGGCTTTGTTCCAGCCAGGAAACACCGTCCCCTGACCTCGCCCCAGCTTCGAGTAGGTGTCAGAGTAGCAGGCCATCCAGCCCCGACAGGCCAATCGGCTCGCGGCTGGCGAAGGGCTCGGCGTGGCGGACGCCGACGGTGTGGCCCCAGAACCGGTTGCGGTCGAGGACCGAGTCGATCACCCCGGGCCGGCCCGGGGGTTGGTTGTCGACCAACTGCGAGCGGTAGGCCCTCATCGCCCGCTCCTTCGCGACGACCTGATCCGAGATGTCGACGAGGAAGCTGGGCCGCTCGACGATCCGGAGGTGGACGCTGAAGTAGTAGAGGACCCGGCTGGGGTGGAACGGCTCGCCGGGGATGTCGCTCTTGGACAGCTTGCTCCAGAACCGGGCGTCCTCGACGAGCTTGGTGGCCGCGGTGTGGTCGGGGTGGGCGTCTTCCCAGAACGGGGCGAAGAGGAGCCGGGGGCGGGCCTCGCGGAAGACCGCGGCCAGGGCCCGGCGATGTTCGAGGGTCGGCTCCAGGCTCCGGTTGGGCAAGGCCAGGTTGCGCCTCCAGGGGATGCCGAGGATGGCGGTCGCCTCGGCGGTCTCGCGGGCCCGGATCTCCAGAGAGCCGAGCGGGGTGGGCTCGCCGCTGGTCAGGTCGAGGACCCCGACGGCCCACCCCCGGGCGAGCAGGCGGACGATCGTCCCGCCCATGCCGAGCTCGGCGTCGTCGGGGTGGGGGGCGATCACGAGGGCGTCGAGCATCCGGGGGCGTCCCGATCCTGGATTTGGGCCAATGGCCGGCCAAGACCCCTGGTCACGGCCCCGGCCTTTGGGTTACAGTCAGAGCCTTCGCCCCGGCTCGTCGCCTGGGCCTTCGAGCAAAGAGCAGATCCGAGACGAGGTGCGTCGTGCCGTTCCGCCCCCGCAAGAAGAAGGACCGCCAGGCCAAGTACCATCGCTGCAAGAAGTGCGGCGGCTCGATCCGCAAGCGGCAGGTCCGGTGCAAGAAGTGCAGCGAAGCCCAATAAGGCGAGCTGTCCCAAGCCATAGTTGAGCGGCCCAGCCTCGCGATCCGAGGCCGGGCCGCTTTTGTTTCTCTCAAACGCTCAGTCAGTCAGTCGGCCGGGTCCCGGGGGTCATCCCGGTGTCCTTGCTCCGGGCGAGGACGTTGACCTTGAGGTCCGACGCGACCCGGACCTGGCACGAGAGCCGGATGTCGGGCCCGAACGAGGCTTCCTGGGCCAGCCTCGTCCGCTCCAGCTCGGCGATCGGGCCGGCCTCGCCGGAGAGCACCTGGACGCGGCAGGTCGTGCATTTCGCAACCCCGCCGCAGCGGTGGAGGATGTCGATCCCGGCATCCTCGATGGCGAGCACGAGCTTCGTCCCGTCCGCCACTTCAAACGACTGCTCGCCTTCGACCGTCACGTTGGGCATGCGCGCTCGACCTCGGATCTGACTCGGGGCGTGGCCAACTTCAAGGATCGCCAGCTTAGCGGCAGTCGAGGCCCCGGGCAAGCGGGGCCGGGTCGCCGCAAGGGGCCGCTCAGGCCTGCTCGACCTTGACGCTCCGGTGGTCATGCTCGGACCGGGTGTGGTGCCAGATCAGGTCCATGACCTGCTTGGGGTTGTCCACGCCGTTGAAGAAGAACGTCGGCAGTTCCTTGTCGTTCGGGACGACCACCACGGTCCCCAGGCCGAGCATCCGCTCCAGGAGGGAGCTTTGCCGGGTGAAGACGTCCTTCACGCGGAGCAGCTCCATCTGGTCGCGGCGGCGGTGGAGCAGGCCCGACGAATGGAACAGCCTGCGGGTCGTCATCCGGTAATACAGGCTGTAGCGCGACTGGAGAATCCTGAGCCCGAGGAAGACCCAGAAGAGGAGCACCACCACGCCGTAGCTCATGGTGAACAACGACATCCGGTCGCCGACCTGGCGATTGTACAGGGCCACGTAGAGCCAGAGGCCGGTCAGGATCAGGAGGAAGATCCCCCGGCCGACGAAGTTCTTGAGGGAATAGCGGGCCAGCCAGATGTCCTGCTCCCCTTCGACGCCGGAGCCTTCGGCCTCGTTGATCGCCCCCTGATTCTCGGGCCCCGGGGAACCCTGGGCATTCGCGGCCGGCGCATTGCCGACGCCCGGGCCGGGGTAGTTCTGCATGCTGGGATTGTCCGAGGGCATGATCGTCGTTCCCCTGTCCGGCTTGAACGGTCGGAGGGAGGCGTCGGCCGCTCCGGCATCGCCTGGATTTACTCTACGGGAACAGCAAATCTGGGACCAGCCCATCGGCTCAGGGGCGAGGGACGGCGATCGCCCCGACCCGGGCGAGCAGCGCCAGCGGGTCGGGCTCGGCCTCCGGCCGGGGGAGAGCTTCGAGGGCCTCGGCGAACCCGGGCTCCTCGATGTCGAAGTGGTGACGAGGGCGGTCGGCCGCGGAAGGGTCGCGGCGGACCTCGGCCATCCATTGTTGCTGGCGATACAGCCGCCAGGGGCCTTCGGGGGCTTCGACGAGCACGGCTCGGATCATGACTCGGGCCTTTCAAAGCGGGGGCTTGGGGCGAGGGGAGGGCTGACTTTCGGCCGAAGACTCGCCATACTATCGGCCTTGAGCCCCGAAAGGAGGCGGCCTCGGCCCCGGCCGGGGGCAAATCGCATCCCATCGAATCCGAGGTGACGCGCATGGTCGGTCAGGCAACCGTCGTGGACAAGTTGAGGGAACTGGCCCGGAATCTCTGGTGGACCTGGCAGCCGAACATCGTCAGCCTCTTCCGCGAGCTCGACCCCGGCCTCTGGCGCGAGACCGGCCACAACCCGATCGAATTCCTCAACCGGATCAGCCCGGACAACACATCCAAGCTCTCCGACGTCGTGCTCCATTCCCGGATCGACTACGCCTTCCGCAGGCTCTCGGAATATCTCAAGGGGGAGGGGACCTGGGGGTCGGTCCAGGCCGCGAGCTTGAGGACCCGGCCGGTCGCCTACTTCTCGGCCGAGTTCGGGCTCCACGAGAGCCTGCCGATCTACTCGGGCGGCCTCGGCGTCCTGGCCGGCGACCACCTCAAGAGCGCCAGCGACCTGGGCATCCCGCTGGTCGGCGTCGGCTTGCTCTACGCCGAGGGGTATTTCCGCCAGTCGCTCGGCCCCGACGGCTGGCAGCAGGAGTCGTACCTCGACAACAACCCCGACCTCCTGCCGATCGAGCCGGCCAAGGGGCTCGACGGCCAGCCGATCCGGATCGCCATCGAAACCCACTCTGGCACCTTGCATGCCAAGGTCTGGAAGGCGCAGGTGGGTCGGATCAGCCTGCTCCTGCTCGACTCCAAGGTCCCCGAGAACTCCGAGCCCGACCAGGCCCTGACCTCCCGGCTCTACGGCGGCGACGCCCGGGTCCGGATTCGCCAGGAGCTGCTCCTGGGCATCGGCGGCGTCCGGGCGGTCCAGGCGCTGGGCATCCACCCCTCGGTCCTCCACCTCAACGAGGGCCACAGCGCGTTCGCCGGCCTGGAGATGATCCGGGTCCTGATGGAGTCCGAGGGGATGCCCTTCGGCGACGCGGCCCGGACCGTGGCCAAGATGACCGTCTTCACCACCCACACCCCGGTCGCCGCCGGCCACGACCGCTTCCCCGCCGCGCTCGTCGAGGAGCACCTCGGCAAGGTCCGCGAGTCGCTCCACCTGTCCTACGACGACTTCATGGGCCTCGGCCGGGTCTACCCCGGCGACACCAACGAGCCGTATTGCATGACCGTCCTGGCCCTGAAGCTCGACCGCCACGCCAACGGCGTCAGCGCCCTGCACGGCCAGGTTTCCCGGCAGATGTGGCACCCGCTCTACCCGAACCGGCCCGAGGAGGAGGTGCCGATCGGCCACATCACCAACGGCGTCCACGTCCGGAGCTGGCTCGCCCCGCAGATGGCCCAGCTCTTCGACCGCCACCTCGGCCCCAACTGGCTCGAGAGGCAGAGCGACCCGGCCACCTGGGCCGGGATCGCCCAGGTCGACGACCTCGAGCTCTGGGAGACCCAGCAGATCCTCAAGGCCGGCCTGATCAGCTTCGTCAGGGCCCGGCTGGTCGCCCAGTCGAGGCGCCGGGACGAGGGAGACGAGGCCGCCGAGCGGGCCGCGCACGCGCTGGACCCCGCCGCCCTGACGATCGGCTTCGCCCGCCGGTTCGCCACCTACAAGCGGGCCGGGCTGGTGCTCAAGGACGTCGAGCGGCTGGTCGACCTCGTCAACGCGGCCGACCGGCCGATCCAGTTCATCTACGCCGGCAAGGCCCACCCCGAGGACAAGTTCGGCAAGGAGCTGATCCAGGGGATCGTCAAGCTGACCCGCGACGCCAGGCTGGAGCGGAAGATCGTCTTCGTCGAGGACTACGACATGAACGTCGCCCGCCACCTGGTCCAGGGCGTCGACGTCTGGCTGAACAACCCCAGGCGGCCCCAGGAGGCCAGCGGGACCTCGGGCGAGAAGGTCCTGCTCAACGGCGGCCTGAACTTCTCGATCCTCGACGGCTGGTGGGCCGAGGCTTATGATGGGACCAACGGTTTCGCCATCGGCCACGGCCAGGGGCACTCCGTCCTCTCCATCCAGGACGAACGCGACCACCAGGCCCTGATCGCGACCCTCACCTCCGAGGTCGTGCCGCTGTTCTACGACCGCGACAAGTCCGGCCTGCCTCGGGCCTGGATCGCCCGGCAGAAGTCGGCCCTGCGGTCGCTCGGCTGGCGGTTCAACTCCGACCGGATGGTGATGGATTACGTCATGAACAGCTACCTGCCCGCTTCCGGCGGCCTGTCTTGCAGCATGCCCCGGTCCTGATCCGGCCCGATCGCCGGCCGGTCCTCGAAGGGCCGGCCCCACGCCCCCTGATGGATGACCATCCATGATCGGCCAGAAGCTCGGGTCATTCCGGATCGAGGCGGAGCTGGGCTCGGGCGCGATGGGCGTCGTGTATAAGGGCATCCACGAGGTCAGGAACCGGCCGGCGGCGATCAAGATCATCGCCGCCGAGCAGATGGCCAAGGGCAGGGGGCTGGACCGGTTCCTCCGCGAGGCGACGATCCTCGAACAGTTCAAGCACCCCAACATCGTCCGCTACCTCGCCCGGGGGAAGTCGGGCGGGACGTACTACTACGCGATGGAGTACATCACCGGGCCGACGCTCGACAAGGTGATCGCCGAGCGCGACTCGCTCCCCTGGCGCGAGGTCGTCGCCCTCGGCGTGCAGCTCTGCGACGCCCTCCAGTACGCCCACGAGCACGGCGTCGTCCACCGCGACCTGAAGCCCTCGAACCTGATGATCACCGAGACCGGCCAGCTCAAGCTGACCGACTTCGGGATCGCCAAGGACCTCGACGCCACCGCCCTGACCGGCACCGGCCGGACCCTCGGGACCGCCGCCTACATGGCGCCCGAGCAGATCCGCGGGACGCCCGAGATCAGCCACAAGACCGACCTCTACGCCCTCGGCGCGGTCCTCTACCAGATGCTCACCGGCGAGCCGCCGTTCACCGGCGCGACGGCGGTCATCCTGATGCACGCCCACATCAACCACCCGCCGCCCCGGCCCAGCGCCAAGGTCGAGGAGATCCCCAAGGCGCTCGACGACCTGATCGTCGGCCTGATGGCGAAGTCGCCCAACGACCGCCCCTGGGACGCCGCCGCCGTCGGCGAGTCGCTCCGCGTCCTCCTGGAGAAGGACCGGAAGAAGGAGCCGATCGCGATGGTCTGGCCCGAGGCCGGCTCCATTGCCTCGATGCCCACCCGCGCCGAGATCCTCCAAGACCCCCCGGCGAGGAAGGGGTCGAAGAAGAAGGGGAAGCGGCGGCGGAGCCTCGAAGCCTGGCGCGAGATCGCCGCCTTGGTCGCCGGCCTGGTGGTCGTCGGCGGCCTGATCGCCTACGTCGTCCTCCCCCCGGGGCAGGCGTACCTCCACCGCCACGCCGAGGCCTTGATGGCCTCGACCAGCCCCCTCGACTGGATCCGGGCCCGCGACGAGTACCTCGAACCGCTCGACCGCCGGTTCCCAAGCCACCCGTTCCGCGAGCAGACCGAAGCCTGGCGCGACCGGATCGACGTCCGGGACGCCGAGCGCCGGGCCTCGAACCTGGAGAAGGCCAACCTGGCCGCCTTCAGCAAGCCCAACACCGAGGCCGAGGCCCTCTACCAGCACACGTTCGAGGAGGTCACCGCCGCCCGGAAGATCGCCCACGACGGCGACGCCGCGGCCCTCTGGCGCGAGATGGAGCGGCAGCTCACCCGGGAAGGGCGCGAGGACCGGGGCTGGTACCTCGTCGCCAAGGCCCGGGCCGAGGAGGTCGAGAAGGCCATCAGGCGCCGCCGAGAGACCGTGACCGACCTCCTGGCCAAGGCCACCCTGCCCGATCAGATCGCCCAGGGCGAGGTCGCCACCCGCTTCCGGGACGAGAAGCTTCGCGACATCGTCGCCCGCTTCGAGAAGTATCCCGACGTCGCCGACCTCGTCGCCCAGGCCAGGGCCGCGGTGACGCCCGCCGACCACGACGCGGGCACGCCCAGGGGCGAGCCCGCCAGGCCCGACGCCACCGGCCCGGCCTCCACGCCCAGAGGCTGAGCTTGCAAAGAGCGGGGGAATTTGGATAATCATCCTCTTTTCCGCACCCTTGCGATGGCAGTGATCCCCGGAGAGCTCGTCGTGGCCGTACCGAAGAGACGGAAGTCCAAATCAGCCAAAGGGAATCGGCGGGCCCACGACTTCCTCGTCGCCCCGGCCTTGAACACTTGCCCCCAGTGCAAGCTGGCCGTG
>JAABUQ010006009.1_pt1 | contig 18771 bp, 18 predicted proteins | sample 5560001 | NCBI WGS metagenome assembly JAABUQ01 (sample SAMN10711888, study PRJNA513371) | rock metagenome | isolation source: Antarctica rocks | place: Antarctica: Victoria Land, Finger Mt nord | collected 2015-12-18
CGCTCCGACGCGGTCACCGCGTTGCGGTAGACCGCCCGGCCGTCCAGGGCCAGCCACGTCCCGTCGGCCGCCTGGACCTTGTTGCTGACCGCGACGTGGGTGTGCAGGTCCGGGTCCCCGGCGCGGCTGTCCCGGTGGGTGAACGCCGCCCCGATCAGCCCGGCAACCTGCACCTGCGCGACCCCGTCCTTGCCGCGCCTGGTGTACGCGGCGTGGTCCTCCAGCCAGCCGATCGCGTCCGCGACCGCCTCCTCGTGCGCAGTGGCGATCAGCTCGCTGATCTCCCGAGGGGCGACCGCCCACAAGGTGCTCACGCTCTTCACCGGGCTGAACGTCAGGTCATACCCGGCGACCGCGGTGGTCTTCTGCCGGGACAACCGGGCCATGAACCCCGACAGCTCCCGCGCGTCGGCCGGCTCCCGGGCGTGCTCCTCGGCGAACATCTCCTTCGCCAGCGCGGTCCGGATCCACGCCCGGTCCACCTCCGGCACCGGGGTGTCCCCCAGCAGCCCGCGGGCCTTGTTGTACGCGCGGAACGCCCGCGCCGAGCGCACCGCGAACGGGGTCTCCTGGTCCGACACGTGGAACGGCCGGCCCAGCCGCCCCGAGCGATCCACCACCTTCTCGCTCGCGCCCTGCGCGCGCAGCACCCGGCTGATCTCGTCCTGATCCGGGTGCCGGCCCTCCCCGAACAACGCCATCATCTGCCGCTCCGACACCCACTCCCCCGCCCTCGCGCTCGCGCTCGAAGCCACCAACCGCGCGAGCCGGCCCTCACCCACCCCCGGCGGGACCCCCGCGGGCAGGCCGGCTATCCGGTGAGCACGGCTGCCCGGCACGTCCGCCAGCACCCCCACCGCCGGCTCGAGGACCGCCTCCAGCGTCAGCTGCGCGCCCTCCCCCACCGGGCTCACAGCCGCCTCGAGCGCGGCCTCGACGACGGGCCCGAAGCCCGGGACCGGGGGCAAGCCGGCCAGGCCCCGGCCCAGCCAGACCCCCGGGGTCTCGCCCTCCTGCGCGTAGTAGTCACCCAACGCGGAGCGCCCCCGGGCGGTCACGTCCTGCGCGGCCACCTGCCGGGTCAGGTAGGCGTACCCGTCCCCCGCCGTGAGCTTGTGCACCGACATCACCCGCGCACCGTGCGACCCACCCCTGACACACCAAGATCGACAACACGGCGGGTGTGTCAACTCTGGCGCTACAAGCCGCGGTCGAGCCCGGAATGCAAGAGGTGTGTCGGTTGGAGGGGTCGATGGTGGGAGGAGGTCGGCGGGCGGTGCGGGCGGGCCGTCCGGGGGGGGTCACGGAGGTGATGCTCTTGGTAACGGGCGGCTGGTCATCGTCGGGGTCACGTACCGGGATGCGGGTGGTCGAGGTCGGCGGTGTGGTCGAGACGGCGGCGTGGTGGCCGGGGGCGCTGGTGGGGTCGGGTTGGGCGGCGCGGTGCTGCGGGTGGCGGTTGCGGGACTGGCGGTGGAGCGGCATGGGCGTGCGGCTCCGCAGCGACCTCCAGGAGCGCAAACGGCGTGCGGACCGGTGGTTGTGATGGCCACTGGGACTGTCGGGTGGTTGATCGTGGGGCCTCGTCCGGTGCTGTCAGACGCGCTCGCGGCTCGGTCGGCGTGTCGGGTCGCGGGTGGTGTCGGAGGTGGGTGTGACCCTCGGGTGTGAGGCGCGGCGAGGGGTCGCGGGTTGTGTGAGGAGGGCGGGATGCCGAGCAGGCAGGAGGCGGCGGTCCGCGCTGAGGCGCGACGCCGACGTCAGGAGCTCGACCGCGAGCGCGACGCCGCCGACGCGCGGGTCGAGGAGCGCACCGCCGGAGTGCTGATGGCGATCGCCGCGCGGGACTTGGCCCAGGAGCAGCTGGAGGCCAGGAACGGTGAGCTCGGTGCCGCGCTGCGCGGCCTGCTCGCCGAGGACGTGCCGGTCGAGCGGGCCGCGGCGTTCACTCGGCTGTCTGAGGCCGAGGTCCGCCGGCTCACCAGGCCCGTGGGTGTTGGGCCGCCGCAGCCGTCCGCTGGGCGGCCGACGTGCTCGGGGTCACCCTCGCCGCGGTTGGGATCGAGCTCACCGTCGATCACGCCGCCGGCGCAGCCCCGTCCCAGCCACCGCGGCGCGCGTCACCCTGTGCGCGGGCCTCGGCCTCTACCTGGCCGGCCTCGGCCTGATGGCACTGCTGCTGCGCATCCCCCGCCGGGAGTCGCTGGTGATGCCCCGGATCTGGCTGATCCTCGCCCTCGTCCTGCTCGCGCTCGCCGGTCCGGACGACCCGCTGGTGGCGCTGGCGCTGGTCACGGCGATTGCCGCTGTACACGTCGCCCTGAACCTCGTGCGGACGATCCGGGACGCGCGCACCAAGATCGACGGCCAGCCACGCGGAGGACCGTTCTCTGGGTTGGTCCCGAGTGTCGGCACGGCGAACTCGGACACCAGGCCGAACGGAGCGGCGCCGTCCATATGGTCGTCGTCGCTGTAGCGGTCGGACCCGGCGCCGACGGTCAACTGGGCTGCGGCGAGTCTCCCCGAGCAGCAAGACGGTCAGCTCCCGCTCGACCGCCCCCAGGGGCTCGAGCGGCTCCGCGAGGCACTGCGCCGCCCCGGCGTCTACGCCCCCGGCAGCAGCCGCTGGGGCGACCCGCGCGCAGCTCCTCACCGGGGCGGCGGCGGGAGGCCGCCCGCAGCCAGGTCACTGACAGCCTCGCCATCGATCGCGACCCCCGTACTGGGCTCACCGAATGGGCACCGAGGTGACCCCACGCGCGGACCTGGGCTGCTGGGCCGAGGCCAGCGGCACGCTGCCCAGCACCCTGGGACAGGTCCTGCCCGGGTGAACGCCCTCGTGCCAGCGACCGCAACGGTGGTCCTCACCGGCTACTGGAACGTCTTCCTCGATGGCGCGGTCGGGGGCGCCCTCGCCCAGACGTACACCGCCACCAGCGACGCCCTCACCCGCACCGTGAACGCGACCATCGCCGGTGTCGCGGCCGCCCACCGTGCCCGGGACGCCGACGTGTACGCGCCCTTCAAGGGCGACGGCACCCTCGACGACACCTTGCTGGTCGCTCCCGACGGGAACCCCGACGCCGCCGGCCACCTGGTGCTCGCCAGCGCCGTCGCCCGCGCGCTTATGACCAGCTGAGGACGCCCTTCCCGCGGAGGCCGAGCCCTGGTGTTCACGTGCTGTTGGTGTCCGCCAGGCGGAGGGTCGGGCACGGTGGAGGTGGTGGCGACCAGGGTGGGGCACGTGGTGGTGTTCGTGCAGGAGAACCACACCACGGACAACTACTTCCGGTGGATGCGGGCCTGGGGGGCGAACGTGGCCGCAGACTGGCCGTTGCAGCCCAACCCGCCGACCCGTGACCAGCCGCACAACCGGGCGGCGTACGCGCGCTGGCTGCACGCCCAGCACGCCGGAACTACGTCGCCGGCGACGCGCACCCAGTTCGACACGGCGAGGGTGCTGCCGTTCTACGCCTACCTGGCGGCCACGGGGGCGTTCCTGGAGAACCACTGCTCCGGGTTCGGGACCAACAGCACCCCGAACCACCTGCTGATCATCGGGGGGCAGAGCCCAACGCTGCGCAACCCGTCTCGGACCGCGCCGCAACCGGTCTGGGACCTGCCCTCGCTGCCCGGGCACGCGCAGGAGCACGGTCTGACGTGGAAGGCCTACACCGGGCATTCCTCCTACCCCGTCGGCTTCTACCGACAGCTGCATGGTTCCCCCCAGGTGGTGCGCAGCGCCCGCATCGTGGCCGACGCGGCCAGCGGTGCGCTGCCGCAGCTGAGCATGGTGTGGCACGACAGCCCCGACGACGAGCACCCCGTCGCCGACGTCACCCGCGGTCAGGACACCATCTGGCAGGCCGTCGACGCGATCGTCGCCGCCGGCCACTGGGACGACACGGTGTTCCTGCTCACCTGGGACGACTGGGGGGGTTGGGACGACCACGTCACGACGCCCCGCCTGGAGCACACCCCCGACGGGGTGCAGCTCGCCTACGGTCCCCGCGTGCCGCTGCTGATGTTCGGCGGCCCGGTCACCCCCGGGATCGACAGCCGGTGGACCAGCCACGTCAGCATCGGCAAGACCGTGCTCGACCTGCTCGGGCTGCCCCCACTCGGCGTCCCCCGGCTGGACCAGGCACCTACCCTCGCCGACCTCGTGCACCCCGGGCGGACCAGCCCGCCGCCCCCCCGCCACGGCACCACCATCAAACTGCCCGCACCCCCCACCCCCACGCCCGCGCCCCGGCCGTCGCCGCCCTCCCCGACCGCCGCCTCCGTGCCCGTGGGACCGGTCGTCCTGCGCGACGGCACCACCTTGCCTCCACCGGACGACCAGCCCGTCAGCTGACACACCACCTTGGCGGGTTGGGTCGGGGTGCCGATTCTACGTTGCCGGACGGCCCAAGCCCTCCAGCAGCCCCACAGACGGGCCAGGAGGCCGCCCGGGTAGCCGGGGGGGAGCCTCGGCCCCCGCGTCGTGGTGAGCGACGACCAGCGCATCAGTCCGGCTGACGCAGTGCCGATGGGGTCGAGGTGTCGATCGCGTCCGTGCTGGCACCGCAGCGGCGCCCCGGACGTCCTGGCGCCAGTGCCCTACGACAGCACCAGACGATGCTCAAGCGCTGGCGACGCCGGGTGCGCGGGCGCCTCACCCTCTTCACCGGGCTGCTGGTCCTCGGCATCGTCCTACCGATGCACATCGCCGCGGCCTTCGACCGGTCCGCCGTCTACTGGGCGGGGCTCAGCACCGGCGCCGTCATGACCATGGTCCTCAGCATCCGGGAGTCACCCCCCGGCTACATCCAGCGCTGGCAGCTCGGCGCTTGGGGCGAGCAGGCCACGGCCAAGGCCCTGCGCCCGCTTGAGCGCGGGGGCTGGACGGTGCTGCACGACCGGCGCATCGGCTCGCGCCGCGGGAACGTCGACCACCTGCTCGTCGGGGCGGCCGGGGTCTTCCTGCTCGACAGCAAGCGCTGGTCGGGCATCACCACGGTCAGCGCAGGAGTCGCCAGCGTGGCGCGGCACGAGGACCCAGACCTCCCAAGCGAGCTGTGGGACCGGCTGCTGTCGCCTCCGTACGCGGGGCGGCCGCGGGCGTGCACGCGCGAGTCAAGGAGGTGAGCCGCATCCACGTCTTTGTGAAACCGGTGGTAGTGGTCTGGGGCGAGTTCCCGCAGCGGGAAGCAGCGGGCGACGGCTTCGCCTACCTGCACGGCGACGAGCTGGTGCGATGGCTGCGCGCACAACCGCTACGGCTGCAGCCTGACGGCGTCACCCGCATCGCCGGTGTCCTGCAGCAATCGACCCTCGCCGCCTGATCCTCCCCGGGGCAGGCTGGCGGACCAACACCGGAGAGGCAGTCGCGCGAACTCGGCTCGGCGATGGCGTGAACCGGGCGGGGTTTCAGCCCATGGTCGCCATCCGGTCGACCCGCCACTGCCTGGGCAGCCCGCCCAGGCGGGCGCTCACGGCGTGCAGGCCCCCAGACGAGATCAATCACCACCAACCGCGAAGAGCCCTTTTGTGATCCGCGTCACTGGGACCGGAGGATATTCCACGCTGTGGAAGAACCTGTCAAGGCCTGCCCGGCGACGTCCCGGACCGTCCAGCCGCGGCAGAGGCTATCCACCTCGAGCTGCGCGGGCGCCAGCTCGTCGAGCACGTCGGCGATGCCCCGGCTTCCGCCGCAATCGTGGCCCAGTAGTCCATCGACTCCCCGCTCGCGACGACCCCGACACGGTACGACGGGCGCGAAAGGGTACGACGGGCGCCAGACGATGCTCATCGACACCGGCGGCCGCCGTCGAAACTAAACGAAAGGCACGCGCAGTACGTCGGGGTAGCGGTCTTGGAGCATCAGGAACGAGCTCAGGCCTTTGGCACCCCCCCAGGCGAGCGGTTCCGGTGGAAATTTGCGCTCTTTCGGGTTGTTGACGAAGAGCAGCCGGCTGTAGTCCGTGTCCCTTCGCAAGACCAGGTCGCGAAGCACCTTGCCGACCGTGTGCGTCACGGCGATCCCGTTCCCGCAGTAGCCGTAGGCGTGGAGGACGCCGCTCGGCTGCCTGCCTACGTGCGGGACCAGGTCGCGTGTGACCGCGATACAACCGCCGTAGGAGTTGGCGATCTGTACGTCATCCCAGAACGGGAAGTAGCGCAGGAAGCTCGCTCGCAGCTGACGCTCCACGTCCTGCCTGCGGATGTGGCCGAGATCCATGCTACGGCGCAGGAAGTACGGCGCCTTCCCGCCGCCGAACAGCACGCGATTGTCCGCAGTCAGGCGGCCGAACAGGATGAAGTTGCGGCCCTCGACGAATCCCTCCCGGTTGGGCCAGTGCACCCGTGCCAGCTGCGAGTCGGTCAACGGCTGCGTCACCAGCGCGTAACTCCACACTGGCAGCAGGGCCCGCCGGAACGGCTGGAACTGCTGTTGGTAGGCGTTGGTGGCGAGAAGCACCTGGTCGGTCCGCACGGAGCCGCGGTCGCAGGTGACGAGGAAGCCGTCCCCCTCCGGGCGCACGCCGCGCACGGTCGTCTGCTCGTAGATGCTCACGCCAGATTCCGCGACGACGCGGGCCAGGCCCCTGGCCAGCTTGTGCGGGTTGATGAGCGCCCCGCCGCTCGGCATAGCGGCGTGCACCGCCGGGGAGCCGATGATCTCCCGGGCATCGGCGGCGTAGTGGATGGTGGGCACGCTGCGGCTGCCGAGGCGTTGTGCGAGCTTGCGGTCGTGTTCGAGTCGGCGCTGCTGCGCCGCGTTGCTCGCGACGAGGTAAAAGCCCGCTCTCTCGATCTCTGCATCGATGCCGTTCCGGCTGCAGAAACGCGCGATCTCGGTGATCGACCTGCCGACGGCCGCGTAGGCACGAGCAGCCGCATCAGGGCCGAAACGACGGATGAGGCTGTGAAGGCTGTGACCGATGGTGGGAGTGACGTAACCGTCGTTGTGGCCCGAGGCCCCAGCCCCCGCGTAGTCGGCCTCGCAGATCACGATGTCGAGGTCCGGCTGCGCCTGCTTCAGCTGGACCGCCGCCCACATGGCGGTGTAGCCGCCGCCGACGATGCAGAGGTCCGCTCGCCGGCTGCCCTGCAACGGCGGCCCGACCTCGACGTCCTCGGTCTCCCGCCAGTAGATGCTGGCCTTGACGTTGTCGTGCCGGAGCCCGGTCGAGGTCATCGGCTACACCTTCTCGAACACGACGCGGGCCAGGCCCAGATGCCGACGCTCGAAGTGACCCACCGTCGACGAGAGGTAGTACTCGTAGTCGGCGACCGTGCTTTCTCCCACGAGCCGAACAGCTTCGTCGCGATTCGCGACCAGATTGCGGTGCCACGCCGCGCACGTGCGCGCGTAGTGGTCCGGGTCGTTGCGCACAGAGACCACGTCGAAGAGGCGCTCGCTCGAGGTCACCACGTCGGCGAGCGCCGGTATCTCGCTCTCCGGGAAGATCTTCTCGACGATGAAGAGCAGCTCCCGCACGGTCTCTCGGCTGACTCGCACGTTGTTACCCTTGATGTTCGTCTGCACCGCCAGGCGACCCCGGGCCGGGAGCCACCGGTGACAGCGCCGGAAGAATTCCCGGTAGGAGGCCAAGCGGTCGCTCCGGTCGAGCCCGAATTGCGCGAAGTGCTCGAAGGCACCGATGGAGATGATGGCGTCGTACCCCTCGGCCTCGTGCTCCGCCCAGTTCTCTACGCGAACCTCTATGCGCGGGTCGCTCTGGCCGCGGAGCGCGTCGGCCTGCGCGGTGCTGAGCGTCAGACCCACGGCGTACTGCACGTCGTACTCGTTGACGAGGTGCCGGAGGAGGCCGCCCCAGCCGCAGCCGACCTCGAGCACCCGACCGGCGCCCCGAGCCAGGGCCCCGTCCGCGAGGTAGGACAGCTTTCGGCGCTGAGCTCGGCCGAGGTCGTCGGCGTCGCCATCCCACAGGGCACAGCTGTAGGTGAGCGTCTCGTCTAGCCAGAGGCGGTAGAAGTCGTTGCCGACGTCGTAGTGGTGCTGGATCGCCTCCTGCGAAGCCCCGCCGTAGTTCGACGATGTCTGACTCGTGATCATGCTGCCTCCAGCTTCCGGGCCACGTCGACGGGGAGTGCAGTGTGGAGCCGGGGCTGCCAACCGCCGCGGCTCGCGACGGCCAGGGCCGTCCGGCGCGGCCCGGCGAGCGGTCTCACGCAGACCTCCGTGTCGCCACCGACGCGCCAGCATGCGACGTGCTCGTGAGGGCGACACGGCTCCACGGTCAGCCTGTCCAGCCTGCGACGCAGACCCGTCCCGATTGCCTTGACGTAGGCCTCGCGCGCCGTCCACCCGGCCACGTCCTCCAGCAGCCAGCGTTTGGTCAGCGACGTGGTGCGGCTCGCCGGCCCCGCCTCGATGTCCACGCCGACGGGCGCGCCACGTCGGACCGCGATTGCCGCCCAGGCACGGGTGTGGCTCACGTTGAAACACAGGTGCGACGCGGCACCGACGGCGGCCAGCTTGCCGCGGGGGTCCGGAAGCAGCTCGACCTCGGCGGCGGCGATGCCCGCCCGGTCCGCGAGGAGCAGCCGCAGGCAGGCGCGCGTGGTTCCGAAGGCGGCAGCGTCCGCGGGGGAGACGAAGCTGCGCAAGCGTCGCCGCTCGTCGTCGGAGAGCAGGTCGGCGACGACACCTGGGTGCACCCTGGCCGGCAGTCGCAGAGTCCAGACCTCGACCGTCCCGGGCGCGGACTCAGCGCAACGCACGCTGCGCCAGGCGCGTGAGTCGTTCCATGCGCGTCGCGAGCGACATGCGGCCTTCGAGCCGGAACGCGGGCGGCTGACGTCCGTCGACATCCGTGAAGTCGTAGCGAACGGCGAGGTCGCCGACCGCCCACGCGTGCCCGCTCAGCTGCTCGCGGTCGGGATCCGCCAGCAGCATCGCCACCGCCCGACCGACGTACTCCGGCGTGTGCAGCACCTGGCTGGGACCCGCCCCCAGCACGCTCGCCGCCGCCGCCAGCCTCTCCGTGGTCACGAATCCGGGATGCAGCGAGACGACCTGGACGTCGTGCCTTGCCAGCTCCTGGGCCATCCCGAAGGCCATGCGGTCCGATGCCGCCTTGACCATGTCGTAGGCGACCTGACCGAGATAGACGTCACCGTCGCGGAAGCCGATGTTGATGATGAGCCCGGCGCGGCGTGCGATCATGAGGGGCGCGACTGCGGCGGCGGTGAGGTAATAGCCACGCAAGGACGCCTCGAACAAGTCGTAACGCCACGCAGGCTGCTCCCAGAACGGCGCGTCGAATCGCGCCTCCCCGAATCGCTGGTAGCCCGACCAGGCGTTGTTGACGAGCAGGTCGACTCGGCCAGCGTCGCGCTCGATCTCGCGGACCAGACGTCCGATGTCTTCCGCGTCGGCATGGTCGCAGTGCACCGCCACGCCGAGACCGCCACGCTCGCCGACCGCCTGGGCCGTTTCGTCGACACTCCCGAGCAGGCCCTCCGTGGCAGCTCCGGCTCGGCTGCGCCCGGTCACGTAGACGGTCGCACTGCATTCTCCCAGCGCCGCCGCCACACCTCGCCCGACACCGCGGCTTGCCCCGGTCACGAGGGCGACCCTCCCGCCCAGGTCGGGCGGGGCCCAGAGGTGTCCGCTGGCTGGACCGACCGGCTTTCCTGCCTCGACCATCACCCAGCCTCCGCCCGTGCCTGGCCAGCCCAGTAGTCCAAGCTGCGCTGGTAGGCCAACCTGTCGTCGGGGACCTGGATGCCGTGGACTTCGTGCAGCCGGCTCAGGCTGCTGGGCAAGACCCCACCACAGGCCGCGACGGTCTCGCTGACGTCGAGCAGGACTTTGACGTAGGCGCGCACGAGCGGTGGCACGGCGTGCAGGGGCATCGGGAGATCCGTCGGGTCGGCCACCGCGACGGGCTTGACGGTGCGGCCGCTGACTCGCGCGTGTTCAAGGCAGATGGCAACGGTCTCTTCGGGCCGCATGGCCTCCTGCCCATAGGTCACCCAGACCTCGGGCCCGAGGTCCGCCCCGAGTACGCCGGCTCGGACGCACTGCGCGAGGACGTCCTGCGGCGCGACGTCGATCAGGTTCCCGCTGTGCACCGGGAAGTACGGCGCCCTTCCGCGGGCGATCAGCTCGGACATCGTCTGCACGATCTGTGGGGCAGAACTCGCCCCCGTGATGCTGTCGCCGACCAAGTTCGTGGGACGGTAGGTAGTAAGGGGATGGCCCGAGGCCTGCAGCAACCGCTCTGCGGCCAGCTTCGACGTGATGTAGGGCAGCACGACGTTGTCCGGCCGTAGCTGGAAGGGCGCCTCCGGGCGCAGCGCGTGCACGAAGCAGGTGCTGATGAAGTGGATGGGTGCTGACGCGGCCTGCGCCAGCTCGAGGACCCGCCGGGTGCCCAGCACGTTGACGGCCTCGTAGCGGTCCGGCGACTTGCCCCATTCGGTCAGCGCCGCACTGTGGACCACCACGTCGACCTCGTCGGCGAGGGCCGCGTAGTCCTCGGCGGACAGGCCGAGATGCGGCTCCGCGAGGTTGAGCCGCAGGGTCCGCGCCCATCCGTCGCCCGGGAGCCGATGCACACCGGCGATCACCGCGCAATCGGCAAGCACGGGTTGCAGGCTCTGACCGACAACCCCGGCAGCGCCGGTCAGCAACACGGTGGGTCGGGTCATCGGTCGCTGCCCAGGCGCACGCGCGCGGCGACCTCGAGGCCGTCCGACAGCAGCAGCTGGCGGCACCGATAGCGTTGGATCTTCCCGCTGGGCGTCTTCGGCAGCGTGCCCGGAGACAGGAAAAGACAGCTGTGCAGTACGACACCGCCCTTGGCGGTTGCGATGTCGGCGGCAGCGTCCGCGACGGCGTCGTACGGCGGGTCGGCCCCCCGCAGCTCCGTGACAAGGACCAGCCGCGTGGCCGTGCCGTCGTGCATATCGAGCACCGTGCTGCACCCGCGCCTCACGGGGGCCAGGGCGTCGACCGCCAGCTCGATCTCACGGGCATAGATCTTCCGGCCGCCGACGGACAGGACGTCGTCCCCGCGGCCGACCAGGTAGAGCTGCCCATCGTGGGTGAACCCTAGGTCGCCGCTGCGGAACCCCGACGAGGTGAAGCGCTCCGCGGTGCGGACCGGGTCGCGGTAGTAGCCCGTCGCCAGGCTGGGCGAGGACACCACGACTTCGCTGAGCCGGTCACCTTCGCCGAGGTCGATGGTGACCCCTGAGCAGGGGATGCCACAACTGGTGAGGACGGTGGCTCCCGGTGCGGCGGGAGCGACCTGGACGACGACTCCGTCGGCGAGGGCGAGTGTGTCCACGGCGAGAAAGCGCGGCCGCTCCTGGGGCGGCTTCGCGGTGACCGCCAGGGTGGCCTCTGCAAGCCCGTACGCCGGCATGAGAGCGCTCGGTTGCAAGCCGTCGTCCTCGAAGGCTGCCGTCGTCGCCGCGAGCGTCGACCACTCAACGCGCTCGGCCCCGATGAATGCTGTCCTCAGCTCCAGGGGTCGGCCGAGGCCGCTGCGACGAGCGCGGACGGCAGCCGCCAGGCCCGTGTTCGTGCCTGCCGTCATGGTCGCGCCGTGCTCGGCCATGTCCGCGAACCAAGTCCTCGGCGCCATCGTGAAGCGCTCGGGCGTGGAGAGCACGAGATCGAGGTCGTATGCCCAGGAGAACAGCAGGCAGCCGAACAGCCCCATGTCGTGGGACAGCGGCAACCACGAGGCCACGGTCTCCCGCCCCGGCACGGCGTCCGACACGCGCAGGATGATGGAGAGCTGGGCACCGATGGCCCGCGCGGTCAGCGCACAACCCTTGGGAGTGCTGGTGCTGCCTGAGGAATACTGGACAAAAGCGAGGCTGTCGAGCGGCGGCGGCTGCACGTCGACCAGCGCGCTCGATTCGAGATAGCGCTCCCAGGGGCTCGCGCCCAGCTCCTGCTGCAACTTCGCCGGGAGCAGCGCCAGCAGATTGGCGTCTGTCAGCAGTGTCCTCACCTGCGCCGCCCCACACATGGCCCGCACCTGCGCTACGTACTCGTCGAGCTGGAGACCGCGAGCTGGGACAGGAAGCGACGCCACGGCGCCCCCCGCCATCCACAAGGCCAGCAAGCCGCGTACGGCGAGGGGCGTGTTCGTGAGGACGGCGCCGACCAGCTCGCCCGGCTGTACCGCGCGCGCCGCGCGCAGGCCGCCCGCCATGCGGCGTGCGTCATCGAGGACCTCAGCCCACGGGGCCACCCGCATGTTGCCCTCGGACCACTGGATCAGCCGGTGGTGGTGGGGTTGCTCGAGGAGGGCGCTCCAGAGATCTACTCCGAGACCCGCCAGCCTTGGTTCGGCGACGTGCACGCGACCGCTGCGACTATTCGACATCGGTGAGACTGGCGAGGGCGAACCCCCGGTCCTTGCGCTGTGCCATCGGTTCGGGCGGCGAGGATGGCGCGAAGCGACCGGTGCCCGCACGGTTCAGGCTTTCTATCTTGGCCGCCTGGCGCGGGCCATCGATGTGCACCACGTCCGACGCTAGCCCGACGGCCGCCAGGCCGCGGATGAACAACGCGCTGAGGTCGACCTCGTACCACCGCATCCCGTGGCTGGCGGCGCGCGGGAAGGCGTGGTGGTTGTTGTGCCACGCCTCGCCGAAGGAGGGGATGGCGAGCCAGCCGACGTTGCGGGACTCATCGGACGTGCTGAAGCGCCGCCGACCGTAGACGTGACCGATGGAGTTGACCGCGTAGGTGATGTGGTTGAGCAGGAAGAGCCGGACGAGGCCGCCCCACAGGACTCCCGTGAGCGCCCCCTGCCAGGTGCCGGCAAGGGCGAATCCGAGAACACCGGGGGCGAGCACTCCCAGAACGACGATCGCGATGAAGTGGCGACTGATCCAGCGCAGGCCACGGTCCCGGGCCAGATCGGGGCAGTAGCGCATCGGATCGGACGTCAGATTGGTGTCGAACAGCCAGCCGAGATGCGCGTGCCACAGCCCCTTGATCAGCGCGATACGGCCGGGCTCGTCGTTGAGGTAGGGGCTGTGCGGGTCGCCCTCCTTGTCGGCCACACGGTGGTGCCGACGGTGGTGAGCTGTCCAGATGATCGGCGGTCCCTGACCGGCGAGGGTCCCGGCTGCGGCCAGCGCCAGGTAGACGGGCCGTGAGCACTTGAAGGCGCGATGCGCCAGCAGCCGGTGGAAGCCGACGCTGATGCCCAGCGCACCGATGGTGTACATCATGACCAGGCAGACCATGTCGCTCGCGGTCACACCCCGGTCCCACAGCAGCGCAATGGCCGCCAGCACGCCGAAGAGAGGGGCAAGTGATGCGACGAGGATGAAGGTGCGGTGCTCGTGACCGTCCATGATGCGGCTCCGGGAATCAGGCAGTGGTCGGCGTCGGTAGAGCGTATCGGGGTGTTGATGCGGGGCGAGCTGGCAGGTCCAGCCCGACCCCGTCCGCGCTTCTGGTCCGTCTTCAGCGCGCGGCGACCGTCTCGTTCGCCAGGGCCACGATTTCGCCGATCGTCGACGCGTCGGCGGCCCGGTCGGCATCGAACTCGAAGTCGTGACGCTCCTCGAGCGTGAAGACGATGTCGGAGATCTGGAGGCTCGACAGCCCCAGGTTCTCGAGCTTGGTGTCATCGAGCAACTCGACGCCGGCAGGCACCTTGTTTCGCAGCTGCTGCCGGACAAGCCCGGCGACTTCATCCGTCGTGATCACGCATGTCTCCTTTCGTGGGGCACGGGGCTAGCCCTTGTACGTCGATGAACCCAGATCACCAAACGGCTCGTCGCGTTGCCGCACCGCCTCGCGCCAGCCGGCCTCGGCCGACATGCGCTGGAACTGGTAACCCTCGCTCGTATGCCGCGCGAGCCCGTCGAACACGGTTCCCAGCACCTGTGTGGCATAGAGCCCCTGCGAATAGAGGGCCTGGTTGATCAGGAGCTTCTGCATCACGAGCTGGCTGATCGGCAGGCGGGCCACGCGTTGCACCAGCGCCTCGAAGGATTCGTCCAGCTGGTCCGGCGGAGCGGTCTGCGTCGCGAGACCCCACTGCACGGCCTCGACACCCGACAGGCAATCCCCCGTGAGCAGCAGCCGCTTAGCCTGGGCCACCCCGAGCCGCGCCGCCCACAGCGCTGAGGTCGGGGAGCCCCATACGCGAGCCGGCGGGTAACCGATCTTGGCGTCATCCGCAACGACCAAGAGGTCGGCGCAGAGCGCCAGGTCCGTCCCGCCTGCAACGCAGAACCCCTGCACCTTGCACAGCACGGGCTTCTCCGAGTGGAACAGGCTCATGAACCCGCGCACGTTGCGGGTCATCATCTGGTAGTCGACCACGGGGTCCCACACACGTCGCGGGTCATGGTTCTGGGCGATGACGGCCGGGTCCAGCGGTCCCCCTACTTGGAAGTTGCCTCCTGCGCCCTCCTCGTAACCGCTCAGGGACTCCGCGCTGGCGGCAAGGTCGTAGCCCCCGCAGAAGCCCGGGCCGTTGCCGCTCAGTGCGATGACGTGCACCGCGGGATCGAGATTGGCGCGCTCTACGCATTCCGCGATCTCGCGGGCCATGTCGAGGGTGATCCCGTTACCCTGCTTCGGACGGTTCAGGGTCAGTCTGGCGACCGGCCCTTCCACGGCGTACAGCAGCGTGCTGGGGGCGGGCACATCATGGACGTGCTGCACGTCCGGGCTGCTCACAGCAACTTCCCCCCAAGGCTGGCTCAAGGCTGACGGCCAGTCCTCGGCGAGGCGGCCCTTGCGCTTACAACGAGACGAGCGTTCCCAACGCGGTGGCGATGAGCTTCTCGTGCCCTTCATTGGTTACAAAGACCTCGACCTGGGCAACCGTGATCTTGCTTCCCGGCTTCACGACCGATCCCCGGGCGCTCAACCGGTCCCCTATCGCCGGCGCGAGCATGTTGATCTTGTACTCCGCGGTGACGCCGGTCCCCCCGGCTGGCGCCAGGGTAAGCGCTGCGAAGCCCATCGCACTATCCGCTAGCATCCCGATCGTGCCGCCGTGCACCACCGGGGGCACGTGGGACATGATCTGGGCGTGGCAAGCGAGGCCGATGTCAACCGTGCCGGGTCCGACGTGATCCAGAGACGCCTGTATCAACGCCATTGCCGTCTGCGCGGCAAATGCCTCGTGCACCACGCGCTCGTAGTCGGGGTTCTTGGGGCTCCAAGGACCGACCGACGTCAGTGTGCTCAACGACGACTCTCCAGGCTCATTCGCTGTGATGACAGGCACTGGGGCGGTGCTCGTGTGTCCGGCACCTGTGAGACAGCAACTTCGCATCGGCACCGGCGGACAGTCTGGGACATGCCGGACGGAACGTCAAGGGCTCCGACTTCGGCCGGGCGGCGCCGGACATGGGCACGGCTACAGGTGGCGGCAGGTGGCGGCACCAGCGGCCCCCGGGGGTCGAGCGGTGCCACACGCCGCCGCACGATGGGCCGTCACCGACCGGCACCTGTCCTCACGCGACACGAGGCGGCCGTGGCAGCGCAATCGCGGCGCACAGCGCGGTCGCGGCCAGCGCGACGACCAATGTCCACCCCGCGCGGGCGGCCGCGAGCGGGTCCGTTGCCCGCGACGCGAGCACGGACACCAGGAGGGCGGTCCCGAGGACCCCACCGAGCTGCCGGGCGGCGGCGTTGGTGGCGCTCGCCGTGGCCAACACTCTGGGCTCGACCGCGCTGAGCGCGATCCCCGTGAAGTTCGGGAAGGCGAGGCCAATGCCCACCCCGACGCACGCGGCACCCGGCAGCCAGTGCGTCAGGAAGTCTGGGCTATGCCCGGCCCCCCAGGCCAACAGCAGCGTCCCGCCGGCGTAGACGAGGCAACCCGGCACGATGACGGTGCGCGCGCCCACCCGGTCGGCGATCCGCCCAGCTGGCCGGGCGGTGACGGCCGTCAGCAGGGGCGACGGCGTCAAGGCGAACGCGGCGTGCAGGACGGACCAACCCCAGCCCCTCGTCAGGAAGAGCACGTTGTTCAGGATGGCGGCAAAAAAGGCGGTGGCGAACAGGAAGGTGCCTACGTTTCCCATCGCCGCCGCTCGGGACCGCAGAGCGGCCGGGTCGATGACGGGAGCAACGTGGCGCCGGCAGCGCAGCGCGACGATGATGAGGCCCGCAGCGCCGCCGCAGCCAGCCACGAGCACCCGCGCGCTGCTCCACCCCCAGCTTGGCCCCTGGACCACCGCCAGTGCCAACACCCCCAGCGCCGCGGCCAGCAGCACGGTGCCAACGACGTCCGGCGTTCTCGTCGAGGGGTCCCGTTGCTCGCCGAGGAAACGCCTGGCCAGCACCCCAGCAATGAGGCCCAGCGGCACGTTGACGAGGAAGACGGCCCGCCAGGACACCGCCTGAACGAGGACGCCCCCCAGTGCGGGGCCCAGGCCCGCGGCCAAAGCCGCGGCCGCGCCCCACAGCGCCATCGCCGTCAAGCGCTGGTGCAGGGGGAATAGCGGCAGGAGCAGAGCGAGCGACGTCGGGATCAGGGTGGCAGCGCCGACCGCCTGAAGGCACCGGGCAAGAACGAGCGGGACAACCGAGGAGCTGGCGGCGCACGCCAGCGAGGCAAGCGAGAAAACCAGCAGGCCGAGCACGAAGGCGCGGCGGACCCCGGAGCGGTCGGCGAGGCGCCCGATGGGCATCAGGAGGGCGGCGATCAGCACGTTGTAAGCGTTCAATACCCACGAGAGGCCGGACAGACTCGTGGAGTGGAAATCGCGTGCGATGTCCGGGAAGGCAATGTTGACGATCGTGCTGTCCAAGAATGCGACGAAGGCCCCCAGGCAGCATAGGACGACCGCCAGGAGTCTGCTGCGATTGCCGCGTTGGGTCTCGCCCAGCAGCTCGCCCGGCGATGAAAGCGCCATGTGCTCCTACTCGACCTCGGGTCGAGTACGACGGACGTACCGACGTCGAGACATTACGCCCGAAACGCGGTGAGCACGGCCGCAAGCTGGGGCGACACGAAGGACTGACGTGACCTGTCACCCCGGTGGGTGCCCGCAACGCCCGGTTCGTCCGGCATCCTCGGCGCAAGCCCAGGGGAGGTGTGGCGCGCATGATGGCAACAGCCGCACTGCCCCCCTGCCCAGGTCTAGCGGCGAGGTCGACACAGCCCGGTCGACTGCCAGGTCGCGTGCGCCGCTGGAGTCGCCGGACGTCGTCCCGCCGTCCCGCCTTGGCCGCCCCCCTGCGATACCCCTGTCCTTAGGCGCAAGGACGGACCACGGATCCTGGGTGAGCAGCTCGCGCCAGATGAAGTCTGGCCGTCTGCTGGGCTGCCGGGTGTGCTAAGGCATGTGCGGCCTCCGGGCGGCGCATGTCGCAGCTAAGGGCGGGGGCCGTAGTGGCGTCGAGCAGCACGTCGGCCCAGCCGCCCGGTCCCCGCGCGCGGCGCGCTCGGCCTGTGGACGCTGCCCAGCGACGTCGCCGGCGCCGTCCTCACCCAGCCCGTCGACCTGCACCTGAGCCGGGCACGACCTTGTCGAGCACCAGGTGGTGCACAGTGACCGTTGGCCCGGCGCCCAGCGCATGTGCCAGGGCGCTGTCGCCCCAGGGCCGGCAGCAGCCGGTGTCGGGGTGGCAGTCGAGGAGGTCGGCGAGGGCGACCACGGCACCGTGCTGCCAGGTGTCGGGCCGGTGCGCCAGCGTGGGGACCCGGGGGTCGGTCGGCCCAAGCGCGTGCACCGCCTGGGCGGCGTGGATGGCGAGCTGCCCGCGGTAGTCGGTCCAGCTCGCCGGGGACGTGGTCGCGCGGTCGGATGTGCGCTGGGTGCCGCCGCGGTTCTCCACCCGCTTGGTGCCGTGGCTGATGGCCCAGGCGTAGGGCTGGCGCACGGGTCAGGGCCCGCAGGGGGCTGGGCAGCGGCGGCCCGCTGGCTGGCGGCCGCGGTCACCGGTCGACCTCCGGGCTGGGACCGGGCGGTCGGGGCTGATGGGCGTGTCGGGTCGGTTGGCCGCGCCGGCGGGGTTGACGGCCCGTCCCCCGGCTGGTAGCCGGGGAGGGAAGGCTCGCCGCTGCCGGGCACGGCGATGGTGAGCCGCTCGGCGAGGGTGCGGCCGGGGTTGTCCTCGGGGAGCGGGTTGTCCCAGGCGTGGGTCTTGAGCAGACTGGGAACGTCCCGGCCGCTGGCGTAGATGCGTTCGAGCTGCGCGGCCAGGGCGGGCCAGTGCGGGTCGGTGGGCAGGCGGAGGTTGACGGCTTCGGCAGCGTGCCGCCAGCGGGTGAGCGGGTCATGCAGGTCGGCGTCGGTGAGCTCGCGGAGCGCGTGCCCGTGGTCGAGGGTCTGCTCGTGTGCGGGCAGGGTCGACGCCCGGCGGGTCGAGGGCGGCCTGGACCGGGGGGCTGTCGGGGTGACCGGGGCCGGGTGTGACGGTGGCTGTGGGTGCGGGGCCGAGTTGGGTGATGATCTCGGCCAGCAGTCGGTGGTCGTCGGCGGGCAGGAACAGCACCTCGTTGGCACGCACGTCGACGCTGCGTCCCCAGACTGCTGCGTCGTCGAGGTCGGTGCTGACGTAGATGGTGCGGGTGATCGTCCCGACGCCGGTGCGCGCGGCGTCGCGGGCAGCGTCGGCGCCGGCGAGGAGCAGCAGGCCGTCGGTGGCGGGGACCAGGGGCGCGCTGGTGCCGGGCAACCGGCCGATGGTGGGCGTGGCGATGCGGGGGTCGAGGGCGCGCACGTGCTCGGCGAGCAGCGGGTCGCTGGTCAGGAACACCGCGCGGGGCGGGCGCGCGGGCAGATCGGAGACGTTGTCGTGAGCCG
>JAABUQ010006010.1_pt1 | contig 18771 bp, 19 predicted proteins | sample 5560001 | NCBI WGS metagenome assembly JAABUQ01 (sample SAMN10711888, study PRJNA513371) | rock metagenome | isolation source: Antarctica rocks | place: Antarctica: Victoria Land, Finger Mt nord | collected 2015-12-18
TCAACTCTCCACCAATCAAGATGGCAAGAATCACGGCAAGCGGACTAAGCGAAACAGTTTTGCTTACGATGTTAGGGGCGATGAGATGACCTTCTAATTCAAAGATCGCGATAAAGAGCACTGCGACAATGACCGCGACGCCCGGTCCATGATCGATGAAAGCGACGCTAACGGCCGGGATGAAAGTCGCCACCGCTCCGACGTACGGGATCACATCCAAAATGGCCGCCAGGACGCCGATGAGGACTGCATACCGTACGTGCATCGCCAGGAGCATGATCGATATGAGGAATCCGACCGATGCCCAACCAAGATCTGGCCGCGGATGAAACCTCCGATGACCTCTTCAAGTTGAGAAAGAATCTTCAAACTCTTTTCGCGGCGCATTTCGGGGATGAGCGCCACGAAGTAGCGCTTTAAATTTTCCGAGTCCAACAGCAGATAGGCTGCCAAGACCGGCACGATAACAAGCGCCGCCAGTGCCGTGAAGGTTCCAAGCAGCAGCCCAGCAGCGCGCGTCGCGGTGTCGAGTCCGTGAGTGCGCATCGATTCCGTTATCTGCGCCGGAAGATGCGCGACGTAGTTGCGCGCCCAAAGCGGAAGCCGACCGACAATCGGCGTGTTCGTGTCGTACAGCGCGACTTGCGAACGGTGCATGAATTCCGGATAGTGCTGCGCTATCTGCGTTATGTCGGCGGTGAGTGCGGGCACGACGATTGCCACCAAAAAGGCGACTAGTATCGCAAGAAGCCCGTATACGACCAAAACCGAAGTCAGCAAAGAAAATTTTTGATTGAGGCGCCGCACCGCCGGATAGAGCAAGTACGCGAAGAAGATTGCGGCAATGAGAACGATGGAAATACTGCCGATCCTCGCCAAGAACTCCAACACTAGACCCATGATGTAGAGCGCTAACACGAAAAGCGCCAGCAACTTTAAGACGTACGTCACGCGCTCTTCCGTGAACCACCCATACATCTTAGGGCGCCGCATTACTTCGCTGCCTCATACAATCCGGGCTGGAAGGGCTTGATGCATCAAGCTTCCACCAAGCACTAAGTTGTTCCGCGTGCCGTCGGGGAACGCGGCTAATGATGCCGAAGGATATTGTATGCGCACGCTGACCGTTTTGACGGTGTCGATGATCTTGTGCCTCTTTCCGGTTGCCGGCAGTACAGCGATCGTGCCTGGACCGCTGGCGGAATTGCAGACGCAGCTCTCGACGATGTCGCTTCGCGCTCCTGGCCACGTTGCTATGGAAGTGCAGGACCTTGATACCGGCATAACATCTTCGGTTAATCCCTCGGCCAGCATGCCCGCAGCATCCACCATAAAAATTCCGGTCATGGTAGAGGTTTTCCGGCAACTTGCACTGGGAAACTTCGATCTGAACACAACGTTAACGTTGACCCAGTCCGATAAAGATTCGGGCTCGGGCAGCATCAGCGCAGAGCCAAGCGGGCGCACATATTCGGTTTCCCGGCTGTTGACCGCAATGATCACGGTGAGCGACAACACCGCGACCAACATGTTGATTCGTCTCGTCGGGCGCTCCAACATCAATCTTGAAATGACGAGCTTAGGGCTGGAGCACACGAAACTGTCGGACTACATCCGCTCAAGCAGTGGCTCCATCCGCCGCGCTTTGCGCACGTCGCCGGCCGATATGGTTGCGCTCTTGACGGCGATGGCGCACGAACGGCTGATAGATGCGTGGTCGTCCCGTCAAATGATTCTTATCTTGAGCGGACAACGCCACAATGGGCTGTTGCCGGCGCCATTGCCTGCGGGGATCGCAATCGCTCATAAAACGGGGACATTGCACGATACGCTCAATGATGTGGGGATCGTGTACGCCGATTCCGAGCCCTACGTGATTGCCGTTATGACGACAAATCTGCCCACGCTTAGTTCGGGTCGCAGGTTCATCCGCAGCGTCTCGAAGGTGGCCTACGATGCCCTGCAACGCTTCGGCACGTGGAAGACGGCCAATGACTCACTCATTCCAGGGCAGCCAACCATAACTCCGCCCGCGGCCGGTACGCCGCTGTGGGATCAAACCTTACCGCAACCTGAGCCGACGCCGCCCGACGATTAGGCGGCGCTCACCGGCTTACGGACCCGGTAGGTCGGCGTCAACCAGAAGCGGTAGGCGTGTTCTTGCCCGCAAACCGCCCTAGCATAGAAGTCAGAGAGTTGTCTGGTGATCGGTCCGATCTGGCCGTTGCCAACGGTACGATAGTCGACGGAAGATACGTGCATCACTCCGGCGGCCGTTCCGGTAAAAAAGATTTCGTCCGCACTGTAGAGCTCCCCGCGATCGATGGCGCGCTCCACCACCTCCAATCGGAATTCACTGCGGGCGATGTCCATGATGGCTTGACGCGTGCAACCTTCCAAGATGTTTTGAGCCGGATCTGGGGTGTACAGCACGCCGCTCTTGACCAGGAAGATGTTTTCTGCAGATCCCTCGGACACGTGGCCGTCGCCCGAAAGCAAGATGGCCTCGTCGAAGCCGTTCTGCTGCGCCTCACTTTTTGCCAGCGCGGAATTGACGTACAACCCCGTTATTTTCGCACGCGGCGGCGCCGAAGCGTCGTCCGCGCGGCGCCACGAGCTAACGCAAGTCCGCAGTCCGCCGGCAACGTCAAGATACCGCGTGAAAGGCACCGGAACGATCGCAAAACCATCCTCCACATTGTGAAGCCGCACGCCGATATCTTCGACCGCTTTATACAGGACGGGCCTAACATACACGTCGACCTCAAACTTGTTGCGAGCGCACAATTCACTGGTTATGGTAATCAGCTCATCGACAGAATGCGGTAAGCGCATCATGAGTATCTTTGCCGATATCTCCATCCGCGAAAAATGCTGACGCAATTGCAGCAGGTTCAGTTCGTGATTTTGGGCATCCCAATAGCCACGGATGCCTTCAAAACATCCTGTGCCGTACTGTAAACCATGGGTGAGCAGTCCCACCTTTGCATCGTCGTAACTGCAGAACCGCCCGCCCGCGTATACCGTAATCTTCGATAAATCCACGACTGCATCTCCAGGAAACGGAGCGTCAGGGTTCCCGAGACCGGGGCCGGCTCCTTTCCAGAGAGGTCCACGATTTTATGCCTAAAAGAAGCGCTCGATGAAACACGCCGTCGGCGGGAAGTGAATAACTGGCTCCTGGCGGGGACGACGTTTCTCGCCTCTGCCGTCGAAGCGGTGGAAGCCGTAACCATCGTGCTTGCCGTCGGTTACACCCAGAGTTGGCGCAGCGCCCTGAGCGGCGCGGGCTGGGCCGCCGCCACATTGTCGGTAGTTGTGCTGCTGTGTGGTCCTGCGCTGGTTCGAGTCATTCCGCTCCATGCGCTCCAACTGGTGGTCGGACTATTCTTGGTTTTATTCGGCTTCACGTGGACCCGCAAAGCTTTGTGGCGCTACAGCGGCCGCAAGGCCCTGCACGATGAAGCCGCGATCTTCGAGCGAGAAGTTGCGCTCTTGCGCCAAACGGATCCTAACACAAAGGGTGAGAGAGTAGGGTTCGCAACTTCCTATAATGCCGTATTGCTCGAGGGCTTAGAAGTGGCGGTTATCGTCATCACCTTCGGCGCCGCGCGCAGCAACGGTATTCTGTGGTCGGCGGCTGGCGCGCTCGCGGCGGTCCTCATCGTCTGCATCGCCGGCTTCTTATTGCGCAAGCCATTTTCTGCACTCCCCGAAAACACGATGAAGTTCGTCGTTGGAATCATGTTGTTGTCGTTCGGCACGTACTGGAGCGGCGAAGGGCTTTCCGTTCTCTGGTGGTACGGCGATCTCACCCTTGCGTACATCATCGCCACGTATCTGGTCTTGAGTTTCATTCTCATTCGCGCCCTGAGCGGTGCGCCAAAAAGCTTGACGCATCCCGATGCTGGCTAATATCTACGAGTTCGTGGCCGGAAATTCACGCCTTACGCCGCTCGGACTTCTCGCTGCAGTGCTTGTCGCACTATTTCTGCCGCACGGCCCCATTGCCGCCTGGACGCCGGCGCTGTACCTGGGGGTTTTAGCAGCAACCTTAGTCGCAAGCGTTTTCGAGAAAACATGAACGACGCGTCCCGAAACAAGCTACGTCAACACAAAGAACGAATCCCGGCTGCTCAATCGGACTGGGATGCGAAAACAATCTGCGCGCGCGAACGGCCGCTCCGTCACGATCATGTACTCATGCTTACCTTCCACAAAGTGTGATGCTTTGAGCGCCCGCTTGCATCAGGGGCACTAGCGCCATGGTTTGGGAGGGCAGGCTCGGGGAATCAGCCCTACATGTCAATACGATGCATCATCCTGGATATCGACGGGACGCTGGTTCTCAGCAACAACGCCCACGCGCGTGCCTGGGAAGAGGTTCTCGCCGAACACGGCTACGCGACTCCTTATGATGACATCCGCCCGCTCATCGGCATGGGCGGCGACAAGCTCCTGCCCAAGCTCAATCCGAGATTGACACAAGACGATATCATGGCCAAAGCTATCAGTGGGCGGCGCAGCCAGCTTTTCTTGAAAAAATATGCCCCGAATCTCAAGCCGACGCGGGGTGCGCGCGACCTGATCCTGGAACTTCACGACCGCGGAATAAAACGGGTGGTCGCTACTTCTGCCAACGAGCAAGAATTGGACGCCCTGCTGGCGGCAGCACGGGTGAGCGATCTCATCGATGGTTCGGCGAGCAAAGCGGACGCCACGGAGTCCAAGCCCTCTCCGGATATCGTGACGGCCGCGTTGGAAAAATCGGGGTGCACACCAAGCGACTGCGTGATGCTCGGCGATACGCCGTATGACGTGCAGGCTGCGCGCAGCGCCGGGATTGCCATCATCGCAGTCCGCTGCGGGGGCGCAAGCGACGCCGATCTAGCGGGGGCCGATGAAGTATACGATGACCCGGCGGACTTTTTGGCGCATCTGAGAACTTCACGTTTCTTTCGGTGAGCGCTCTTTAACCGCGGCCAGCAAATCTTTTACTAGGAAAGGTTTGAGCAAGGCTCCGAAGCGCTCACTCAAGGTATGCCCGTCCGCGCTAATCGTTATCACTTCAAACCCTTTTTTGGTACTAAGCTCCTCTAAGCGTTTTATCTCAGCGTCGGTTAATGCGACGGCGCTTACATCGAGAACGAGATAGTCGTAGTCGTTTTTCACGAGATCTTCGAAAAGCTGGTCACAACACGTTGTGGTGCTGACATGGAAGCCACCGCCCCAACGCAGCGTGTGCGCCAAAAACGAGTGATTCTCGGTGCCGTCTTCGCAAATTAATACCCGGCACGTTGGCACATTTGCGACATTGAGGTCCTTAGGCAAAGATATGCGAAAAGTTGTTCCCGATTTTCTCGAGTCGAGAATCGATACGTGGCCACCATGCCTTTCGAGGATCATCTTTACCAGGTATAGGCCGAAACCACTGCCCGCGATTCCGAGCCCACGCGCGTTCGAGGCTCGCGCGAAGCGCTTAAACAGCGACTTGATCTCTGCCGGCGGAATTCCGATGCCGGAATCGATGACATCGATCTGGAGTTTGTCTTCTTTCTGCTCGATCGACACGTTCACGCCTGGCGCTTTTTGTGAGTACTTGATGGCATTGTCGATGATATTATAAAAAACTTGCCGCAACCGCCTTTCATCCGCCGCAATGACGGCAGTTTCCAGATCGGTGGTCACGCGCACGGTGCCGCGCCCGCGTAGTGAGAGAGCAACGTCGCGTACCAAGGCAACCACGTCCACGGGCGTAAGGACAAGGGCGACTTCGTTGCGTTCAAGGCTCGAAAGAGCCAGCGTATCTTCGGCCAGATGCGTAAGGAGGGTTGCCGCGCGAGCGATCGTGCGCAACGATTCACGGTCGTCCTCGCTTTGAGAGGATTCATGGCTGAGAACGTCCGCGAAGCCGATAATCGCCGCGAGCGGACCGTTGAAGTCGTGCGCCAGCATGGCGATAAGATCGCCCTTAAGCTCGGTTAATTCAATTGCCGAAGAGCGCAGGGCGTTCAATTCCGCATACAGCTCCACGTTTCGCGCCGGAACGGCGACGTACTGGGCGAGAAGCTGTATGGCGGATAGGTCGCTCTCGCGCAGAACCTGGCGTTCGCGCGCGCGCACTTCGATGACGAAAATCGGCGTGCCGCCAGTCGGAGTCACGGCAACGGCAGCGCGTGTGCGGGCAAAGTCAACGACATTCCATTCACCGGCCGCGGCCCGCATGATGAATTCGTCCCCCGCTTTGTCGTTGAGCGCCGGTGGCTCCAAGTCTTCGGTGAGCGCAAAGCGTCCGTCGCTCATAGGTGCATAGAGGACGGCTTCGGCACCGGTCAATTGACGCACGCCGGCCTTGAGGCGGTGCACGAGTTCCCGACCGTCCAAGGTCGCCGATAAGCGGCGCGCGATCGCGATGAGGCGCGTGAGTTTGAAATTTTCAGTTTGCAGCCGTTGTTCCCGCGTGAACGGAACCGACACATCGCGTTCCACCGGTAACCAATGGGAGGTGCGCCCGGAGCTGTCGCGGATGGGACGCAACAAGAACTGATTCCACAAATCGCTGCCGTCTTTGCGATAACTGATGAGCTCCAGGTGCACGGCCGGTTCTTTTTTTAGCGCGGCACGGATTCGGTCTTGTGCGGGCTCGCGGCCGGGCAGACCGGGGAAGTCGCCGGGGTTTTTGCCAACGGTTTTTTGTGCGCTGTATCCCGTTTGCCGCGTGAACGCTTCGTTCAAGTAGGTAATCTGCAACGATTTTGTCGCTTTATCGTAGGAGTAGACAACGATCGCATCGCTGGAATCCTCCAGCGCAGTGAGCAGCACCGGAACTTCCGCCTGACCGAACAATGCTTTGCGCACCGCCTGATTTGTCACGGTGGGAAGGTCGGCATTTCGACGCCACTTCTTTACGTCGAGACGCTGCTCAAAAATCGGCCGATAAGCCGGTTCACCTCCTCTGGCTTGTCCGCGTTGGCGATGTGATTGGCGCCGGCAACGACCGCCAACTGAGCGTTGGGAATCCCTTCTGCCAGTTCTCGCGAAAGCCGGACGGGAGCGATTTGGTCGTTTTCGCCGCACAGTACGAGCGTCGGCACGGACACCGAACCGAGCATAGAGCGATAGTCGCCGGTCCACGTGGCGCGTGTCGCGGCGACGTAGGATTCAAGGTTCTTACATGCCATTTGTTCGATGGTTTCCTGATAGCGCTGCGGTGCCGTTTGCTGCGAGAACAGGCGCGCCGCCCGCGCTTGCGCGAAAGCGCGCATGTCCGCGGTTGAAAGCACCTGGGCAATAATTGCCTCGGCGATATTGCCACCGTCCGGATACGCCGCAAAGGCGCCGACAAAAACGAACGACCGGATTCGCTCTGCCCTGCGATTCCACAACTCAAGCCCCACCGCTCCGCCTAAGCTGCACCCGACAAAATGGAAACGCTGGGCGCCGGCCGCGTTCGCGACGGCAATAACGTCCTGGACGTATCCCTCCCGAGTTATGGCCGAGGGGGGCGGTTCCACGCCTGAGCGCCCGTTTCCACGCAACTCGACGGCGTATGCGCGATACCTCTCCCCGAATGCAGATAACTGATCGTCCCAAATCGCTGCCGTCGAACCGACCCCGTGAACGAAGATGATCGTATCGCCGCTACTCCCAGCGAAACGCGCGCCGCACTGAGTTCCATCGGCGCTCGTGACCGACAGCGTATCGATCACGCCGCGCGATCGCGTTTTGTGCGAACGAAAACAAGCACGTCTTCCAACGGTTTGGCATTGAGCACATCGGACTTTCCCAGCCCGGCGCGGCGCGCCTGGCTCACCGCGAGCTCGACATTCGCTAGTTGCGCAGTGGCGTGGGCGTCGCTGTCGACCGTGAAGGTAACGCCGAACTTTTTCGCACGGCCCGCCAGCGCCGCAGGAAGATCGAGCCGCCCGGGCTGGCCGTCCAGTTCGAGGGCGGTGCCTGTCCTAGCAGCGGTGGCAAAAACTGCATCGTAGTCAAACTCGTAACCAGTAAAGCCACCGATGGATCGTCCAGTCGGATGCCCGATGATGTTGACGTAGGGGTTCTCACAAGCGCGGATCAAGCGCGCCGTCATTGCTTCGCGCGACATATGCATGCCGGAGTGAACGCTCCCAATCACGATGTCGAGTTCGGCCAACTGCTCGTCGCTGTAATCCAGACGGCCATCAGGCAAAATGTCAACTTCGCTGGCGCACAACGTTCGAATCCCGTACAGTCGCCCGATTCCCTCAATAACCCGCCGTTGCCGGCGCAGTTCGTCCGGAGATAATCCAATCTTACCGCGACCCCAAGAGTGGTCTGACATCGCGTGATAGCTATAGCCGCGTGCCGCTGCAGCCGCGATCATGGCATCTAAGCTCGCGGCGCCGTCGCTCCAAGACGAATGCATATGAAAGTCGCCTTGCATATCGCCGACTTCGAGTAAGCCGGGAATGCGACGTTCTATCGCCTGCTCGATCTCACCGATTCCCGAGCGCAGTTCCGGAGGAATGTACTGCATGCCCAGCGCTTCATATACCTCTGCTTCGTCGCGGCAACTGATGGAGCGTCCGGATTGCGTATCGAGAATGCCGTTTTCACTGACGCGCAGCCCCTTACGGGCCGCATACTCGCGAAGTTGAATGTTGTGTTCCCGGCTGCCCGTGAAATGTTGCAACAAATTGCCATACAGGTGCTCGGGTAGTACGCGCAAGTCGATTTGCAGCCCGTCGGAAAGCCAAACGCTGGCTTTCGTGGGACCCTCGCCGAGCACCGCATGGGCCCGTTCCCAGCTGACGAAGTGTGCGATAACCTCCGCAGCGCGGGCCGCCGTGCACACGACGTCAATGTCGCCGACCGTATCCTCGGCGCGCCGCACGCTTCCGGCGCACGTCAAGCGCTCGACGTCCGGACCGTCGCGCAGGTAGTCTATTACCTCGCGCGCCACGCTCAAGGCTGTGCCGAGCGGCGTGCGTGTGTTGCGCCCCTTATGGGCCAGGATTCCCCGCTTTATGTTTTCGATTGACTTCTTTCCCATGCGCGGTGCACCGGCGAGCATTCCGCTATCCACTGCCCTTTCAAGATCGCCGAGCGACGCGATATCGTATTTCTCGTACAGCAGCGCCGCCGTCTTTATTCCGATTCCTGAAACGCCCAACACTTCGAAAATTGAAGCCGGAAATTTTTGATGCAACTCGTTCAAATACGCCGACTCTCCTCGCTCGCAGAGTTCTTGGACCGTTGCAGCGATCGATTTGCCTATGCCCGGCAGTTTTTGTAATTCGCCGCTGGCGATGAGCTCTGCAACCGGCGCGGCGTTTTCGATTGCGGAGGCGGCCCGTTCGTAGGCCATAAACTTAAAGAACGGTTCTCCGGCCAATTCCATGAGCGTGCGAATTTCATTGAGGTGGCGCGCGATTTGGGCGTTAGTCACAGGAATGACTTTGACGGGTTCAAAGACAGTTACCTATGGTACGCACGCGGCGTTTAAGGCCGGAGATTTTCAACTTACCGGTTGAAAAAATGCGCGACGGATATTACTCAGACACGTATTTCAACCGCACGCGGCAGATCCTCGAGGCTGACGTTTTTTATCCCTACGTCCGCATGCAAGTTTTCCAACGAAACGAAGCCGTGTTATGCGGAATCGACGAAGCCATTGCTATCTTAGCTCTCTGTGCTGGACGGCGGGACGAATCGGGTAGCTGGAAAGATGGGTGGGGCGCCCTGGCCGTGAGCGCTTTGCATGATGGAGACTTCGTACATCCGTACGAAACCGTGATGACGGTCGAGGGCGATTACGCCACCTTCGCCCACCTGGAAACGTGCTACCTGGGCGTTCTTTCTCGGCGCACGCGAATCGCGAGTAACGCCCAGAAAATCGTGCGCGCGGCAAATGGGAAACAGGTCCTGTTTTTTCCGGCCCGCTTCGATCACCATTTGATGCAAACCGGCGATGGCTATGCCGCTTTTATTTCGGGGGCGCTCGGCGTTTCCACCGACGCTAACGCGGAATGGTGGGGCGCGCGCGGAATGGGGACGGTGCCGCACGCTCTGATAGCGGCGTATGGCGGCAACACCGTGCTCGCGACCGAAAAATTCGCCCGATTCATCGAACCCGACGTTAACGTTATCGCCCTGGTGGACTTCGATAACGACTGCGTGACCACGAGCCTCGCAGTCGCGAGTGCGTTAGGGAAACGCCTCTGGGGCGTGCGGCTGGACACTTCCGGTACGCTGGTCGACCGCTCGATCTGGCCGCAAATGGGAACTTTTAATCCAACCGGCGTCAATGCGCAGCTCGTGCGCGACGTGCGCATATCGCTGAATAACCAGGGCTACGATCACGTGCGCATTGTAGTCAGCGGCGGCTTTGACGCAAAAAAGATCACTGCATTCGAAAACGAGCAGGTTCCGGCGGACGCCTATGCTGTAGGAAGCGCTTTTTTTGACGGCGCGGGAGCATTTGATTTTACCGCCGACATCGTGGCCGTGCGGCAGCGCGATGGCTGGCAGGAATGTCATAAAGTTGGACGCCCCGCACGGCCCAATTCCCGCTTACAACCGGTTCGTGTTTAAGCGTGCCCGTGCTTGCGATACGTGACGTCACGTTCGGGCGCGGCGGCGTGGTCGTCCTAGAATCGCTAAACGTGACCGTCGAAGCAGGCCAACGCAAAACCGACGTGCGCCGTAATCGATTCGCCGCTTCCGTCGTCGCGCAAATCGCTGCGGGAATCGTAAAGCCTACCCGAGGGAAAGTTTTCATCAGTGAATACGATCCTGCTATCCAACCCGTGCAATCAAAGCGGTTGGTCGGCTTCGTACCCGCGTCATTGCCGGAGCAACAGTTCGGTGGCATAGAGCGCTATATTGCGTATCGAGCTGCGCTTTGGTCAATCGATTGCGAAGTCGCTATGCAACGAGCGCGGCAAGCGTTGTCCATGTTAGCGTCGACTGAAGCCAATTTTGCCAAAGCGTTGGCAGGCGCGCTCATCTCGGCACCGCCGCTCGTCGTGCTCGACCAACCCCCGGAAAATTCCGCAGCGGAAGTCTTTGCCGCCATTGGAAATGCGGGGCTCTTCACAACGCACGCCTCGACGGAAGAGAGCATCGCTTGGCGCGCCTGAATTCAAGCGCCGCCACCCTCGCCATTGTGTCCAGCCGGCTGCAGGCGCAACTGCCTCTGCTCGCCGTTCTCGCCACGGCCTCATTCGTTCTCGGCTTGGAACACGCACATTCACTCTCCGCTCAAGGCGACTTTTGCAAGGCCGACTCAACCGGCAGGCTCATGTGGCTAATGTACCCGATATTCCTTATTACGGCGATAGGTATCGTGGGCGCCTTTTGCAACCAGGACGTTGGCGTCGTACGGGGACTGCAAACGCTCGAACAAAGCGCGCCGCTCTACGGCAGACAACTGGCGCGGGCGAGGGCGGTCGTGCCGTGCATCATCGTTGCGTGCGCCACGCTTACCTATTGGTGCGGTGCCAGCGCAAACGGCGCGGTGCTGCCTGTTTATTTTGCGGCACTTGTCGTAAGCACCGTTCTTTCTACAGTGCTGATTGCGCTTTCGGCCGGCTTACGCACCGGATGGCCGCGATTACTTTACGTGCTCCTTGCATTCGGCAGCGCCTTCATCGCGCTGCAACTTGGGGCCAGTTTTCCGTGCTATAGTGCGCTAGCAGTGATCTGCGAAATTGCCTTCTGCAGCCTTGTAGGGTTCGTCGCGCTTAGGGCCTACGGTGAGGCCCTAGCGCGTTATGATCCCGTCGGCACGTAGGAGCTTGCCCTAAACCGCAGTTGCCGGTACGGCGTTGGCGAGCTTTTCCAGCACGCTGCGGTTGAATTGCGGAATGTCATCGGGTCTGCGGGAGGTGACCCAATTGCCATCTTGCACCACTGGCTGGTCCCGGTACAAACCGCCTGCGTTACGAATGTCGTCAGCAATCGACTCATAGCCGGTCAGTGTGCGCCCGCGAACTAATTGCGCCGAAATAAGAATCTGCGGTCCGTGGCAAATAACGAACATGGGCTTTTTGGCCGCATCGAATTCGCGTACGAAACGCTGCACCTCTTTGTTCGTTCTGATATGATCCGGTGAGGTGCCTCCCGGAATGAGTATGGCGTCGAAATCTTCTGCAGTGCAATCGCCCACGAGCTCCTCGGCCTTTGCGGTTTGGCCTTCGTCCAATCCCCGCTTTCCTCGGATCTTTTGTCGCGACGCTTCATCGACGCCTACGATGGTAACGATAGCTCCGGCTTCCTCAAGGGCGCGCCGGGGCTCAAAAAGCTCGGATTCTTCAAATCCATCGCCGATCAAAGCGGCGATGCGTTTACCTTCTACTGGTTGCATGCGTATTGTTTCGCTACGCGGTCACAGCGTTCCACCCGTGTTCTGCGCGGCTGCGCGCAGCAAGTAGCTGAGTTCGAGCTCCAGCTTCCCAAGATCGTCCAACACGCGATCGTCGGCGAGCGCGCGTAACGTCGGATTCCGCTTGGTCATGTCGCCTTCCGGAACTGCGTGGCGCGGATTGATCTCGCGCATGTAGATCCTTGCGTCGTAACGGATTGGCCCCTCCGGCAGAAAATACAGCGGGTCCAAGCCGAGAGCATAAACCTCGATTGAAAGCAGACCGAGGCGCTGCATAAATTCAATTGGTCGCAAGCGTAGCGCCCGTGCCAATCGTGCCAGCACCGGGACGGCCAGGCGGACGCCGCCCTGCGCGACGTTGCTTAATACCGCCGGATCGACGGCGCTGGCCGCTGCCAGGTCGTCCAAGGTGAACTCCCGCTCCGCTGCAACCGCAGCCAACCTTGCGCCGAAGAGCGAGCCGCCGGCTGTGCCGCTATGGCCGTCCCAAGCTGGTTCCACGTCCGACTCGCTCACGTGCGGGGCTCGGAGCTGACGCTGACCGACGTACCGTCAACGCGCACATCGTAGACCGGAATCACCTTGATATCCGCTAGGCTCATATTTCCAGTGCGTACATCGAAACACCACGCATGCCAAGAACAAGTGAGCAGCGGACCTTCCAGGTACCCGTCGGTCAGCGGCGCCCCTTGATGCGGGCAAACATTTTCCAGGGCATAAAAAGCGCCGTCAACATTGAATAGCGCAACCTGCCTTCCGCCTACCACGCATGCTTTTGCGCTGCCTGGGGGAACCTCCGACGAATCCGCAACCCGAACGTAGCGGGACAAACCAACCTCCAACCTGGAAGGGAAAATATGCTCAGCGAGTACCGCGCTTGGCTAGAATCCGAATTACAGACGCGCAGAGCCGACACGCAAGACGCGTACGCCCTTGGCGAAGTCGAGATGCTCAAACGCGCAATCGCTCGACTCGATTCTCAGCCGACCGGGTCACTTCCGCTAACCGTGCATCGGTCGCAGGCGGCAAGCGTCCTCACCGCGCTTGAGATGCTCGCCCAGCGCGAAACTAACCTTGACCCGGCGCTGCGCAGTTTGCGAGAGATGTTGAAGGAGGCCTTGAGCGATAAATCTTCCGGCGACGTTGGCGGCGCCTAGAAGCTCAATTCGACCGCTTTACATGTACGCGCTGCCTCTGCTATGATGCGTCGGTCGCTCAACTGGGTTTGCTGCCTGGATTGAAAGCGAGGATCCTGCATAAGGAGTTCCTGAACGATGCCTTTGAGCAAAGAACAAAAAGCCGAAGTAGCTACAAAATATGCGCGTACTCCCGGCGACACCGGCTCGGCCGACGTGCAAATCGCCGTTCTGACGGCTTCCATCAATCAACTCACCGAGCATTTGAAAATTCACAAGAAAGATCATCACAGCCGTCGCGGCTTGCTGTTGCAAGTCGGCCAGCGCCGCCGTTTGCTCAGCTACCTGCAGCAAAAAGACGTCGAACGCTATCGCACGTTGATTGCCGATTTAGGATTGCGCCGCTAAGAGCGGGGCCGGCTAGTTCCGGGGTTGCGCCCCTGACCGGAGGACCGCTCGAAAAACTCACCTCATGTGAGTTTTTTGGCTACGCTGCTTTTTTGACAAAACGACGTTTTGAAGTCGCCATCCTAGCGAGGTCAGCTAGCGAAGAAAAGCTTCCTTGCTACGGCGGCGTGTTCGATTTAGTAGCCTAGAGCGGCACCTGTCGCGCGGCGGCGATCGCTCCCTCCGAATAACGTTCCAGCATCGTCGCGCTGGATCGCTTCCGCGCAACCCCAGCGGTCTTGCTGCGTGAACTGGTAGCCCATAAGCTTCAATCGTCGTTGCGCGGGAGACTGCAATGCTCCCCGTTCCAGATACACCGTATCGGGCAACCATTGATGATGTACGCGCGGCGCATCTACGGCTTGTTGCACGTCCATGCCGTAATCGATGATGTTTTGCAAAACCCCTAACGTGATGGTGATGATGCGCGATCCTCCCGGGCTACCGGCTACGATCGAAAGCTTTCCATTTTTCGTGACGATCGTCGGTGCCATCGAGGAAAGCGGCGTCTTACCAGGCGCGATGGCGTTTGCATTTCCTTGCACCAGCCCATAGAGATTTGCTACTCCCGGCTTGGATGTGAAGTCATCCATCTCATTGTTCAAAAAGAATCCCGTGTCACCGGCGATCAAACCGGTTCCAAAGTCATCATTGATCGTGTACGTCACGGCCACGGCGTTACCAGAGCGATCCACGATGGAGTAATGCGTCGTATCGGTTTCCTCGCGCGAAACCGTAGAAGCTGAAAATTCCTTGGACGGCGTCGAGCGATCGGGCAAAATCGCGCCACGGATCGCAGCAGCATGCTCAGCGGAAAGTAAACGATCGACGGGGTTGGTGACAAAGAGCGGGTCGTCAAGGTACGTGTTCCGGTCAACATAAGCGTGACGTTCTGCCTCCACAACGTCGTGCACGCTGTTTGCCGAGTTCCAACCGTATCGCTCAAGCGGAAACGGTTGGACGACGTTGAGAATTTCACACATCGTTGTCCCGCCGGAGCTCGGCGGCGGGGCCGAAGCAATTTCATAGCCGCGATACGTGCAACGCACGGGGGCATACTCGGCGGGCCGGTAGCCGGAAAAATCGCGCATCGTCAAAATTCCGCCGTGCATAGCGCTTGCGGCAACGATCCGCTGGGCAATGGAACCCTCGTAGAAAGCCCGCGCTCCGCCACGCTCGATCGCTCGCAATGTTTTTGCCAGTTGCGGCTGGATGAGACGCTCGCCAGGGAGCCGTCCCAAGCCATGACGGGTAAAAATCGCCGACACGTTAGGTTCGCGCTTGAAGTCTTGCGGGCGGCCGTCGAACATCTCCACGTCGGCTTTCGTAAGAACGTAGCCCTTCTGCGCCAGCGCCACGGCCGGCTCCATCACTTCGCGGCGCGATCGAGTCCCGAATCGGACCCTTGCATACTCGAGACCTGCAACCGTTCCGGGAACTCCGACGCCCAGGTAGGTTTTGGTACTGCGTCCCGCAACAACGTTTCCATGCTCGCCCAGGAACATATTCGCAGTAGCGCGCAGCGGAGCACGCTCGCGAAAGTTCACGAAGGTTTCCTTACCATTCACCATTCTGATCAGCATGAAACCGCCGCCACCGATATTTCCGCAACATGGGTCGACAACAGCCAACGCGTATCCCACTGCGACGGCGGCATCGACCGCATTACCTCCAGAGCGCAGGATGTGTATCCCAACCTGACTCGCGTACCGCTGATCGGTCACAACCATTGCGTGCGTGCCGCGAGCCGGCTTGGCTAACGCGACGCCGTGCGCAGCCAAAAGCGCTATCATCGGCAGAAGAGCACTTTTCACGACGGTATGTTTGCGGTCGACCAAGGAATCAGCCCTTCTGCGGCTCGGCCAGGGGCCATCCGTCCTAAACCCGAACTCGCCGTCGGAAGAAAACTGGAAATTCATAAGAACGTAATTAGGAGAAACTGTGCCAGAAACCGTCTCGATAGAGATCGGCGGGCGCACCCTGGTCATTGAGACCGGCGAACTTGCAAAACAAGCCAATGGGTCCGCAGTCGTTCGTTACGGTGAGCAAAATGTCGTGCTCGCCGCCGTTACCGCATCCGAAAAACCGCGAGAAGGGATCGACTTCTTTCCGCTGACTTGCGATTTTGAGGAGAAGATGTACGCCGCCGGCAAGATTCCCGGAGGATACATTAAACGCGAAGGCCGCCCATCCGAGCATGGCACGCTCTCGGCCCGGCAAATCGATCGGCCGATTCGGCCGCTCTTTCCAGACGGCTTCCGCAACGACGTGCAGGTCATCGCAACGGTCTTGTCGGTTGATCCCGAACTGGATGCCGACGTCCTGGCGGTGTGCGCCGCCGGCGCGGCACTGGCCGTTTCTGACATTCCGTTCGAAAACAACGTCGCCGCCGTCCGAGTAGGACGCGACGATAACGGTGAGTACATTTGCAACCCGACGCTGCCTCAATACGAAAGTGGCCGGATGGATATCGTCGTCGCCGGGACCTCGCAGGCGGTCATGATGGTGGAAGGCGGCGGTCACGAACTTTCCGAGGAAGACTTTCTGGGAGCCGTTGAATTCGCGCACCAAGAAATCAAAAAGATCGTTGGCGCGATCGACGATTTGCAGAAACGAGCCGGAAAAGCGAAGCGCGAGTTTCCATTGCTGCGCAGCGATCCTCGGCTGAAATCGTGGATGGAAAAAACCTTCAAAGATGACGTTGCCAAAGCGATGCGCGTCATTGACAAAGCCGAACGTAACCGGGCGTTTGAGCGGCTGTCGCGCCAAGAAGCATTAGTGCGGTTAGGCGAATCCGACCCCGAGCTGCGAAGCCTGCTCGAAGATCCCAAGAACCCCGAATTTGAAAAGATCATGAAAACGATGGAAGAGGAAGAGCTTCGCGTCATGGTCGTTGACGAACAAGTGCGGCCCGACGGACGTAAACCCGATGAAATTCGGCCCATTTGGTCAAAGGTACGGTACGTACCGCGCGTGCACGGTTCCGGTCTTTTCACGCGGGGCCAAACGCAGGTGTTTACCGCAGCAACGCTCGGTTCCATCAGCGACGAACAGCGTTTGGATGGCATCATGGCCATCCCCAACAAACGCTTCATGCACTATTACAATTTTCCGCCGTACTCCACTGGCGAAACGCGCCCGATGCGCGCGCCGGGCCGGCGGGAGATTGGGCACGGCCACTTAGCCGAGCGTTCTCTGGTACCGGTTCTTCCAGACACCGATGAATTTCCATACACGCTGCGTCTGATCAGCGAAGTGCTCGAATCCAATGGATCGTCCTCGATGGCCTCGGTCTGCGCAAGCACGCTGGCGCTCATGGATGCCGGTGTTCCAATCAAGAAGCACGTGGCCGGGGTCGCCATGGGCCTTGTGCTCCACGGTAAAAAGCGTGCCATTCTCACCGATATTCAGGGTTTGGAAGATGCGCTCGGCGAGATGGATTTCAAAGTCGCCGGCACGCAAGACGGTATCACCGCCATTCAAATGGACATCAAAGTAGCGGGTATCACGGTCGACATCATGCGCGAAGCGATGGCCGAGGCCAAAAAATCGCGCCTATTTATCATCGATAAACTTCGTGAAACTATTCCTGAAGCGCGCAAGGAGCTGTCCAGCTTCGCACCCCGTATGATCGTGCTGACGATCAGCCCTGACAAAATCAAGGACGTGATCGGCCCCGGCGGTAAAATCATCAACAAAATCATCGCCGATACCGGTGTGAAAATCGACATCGAGAACGATGGCCGCGTCTTCATCGCTTCGCCCGACGGTGAAGGTGCCGAGAAAGCCAAGAAGATGGTGGAAGCGCTTACCAAAGAAGTTGTCGTCGGTGAAACGTACATGGGCACGGTAACGCGGTTAATGAATTTCGGCGCGTTCGTCGCGATCTTACCGGGCAAAGAAGGACTAGTGCACATCAGTCAATTGGCGCCGCAGCGCGTCGAGAAAGTTGAAGATGTGGTCAAGATCGGCGACGAAATCATGGTCAAGGTGATGGAAATCGATTCGCAAGGACGAGTCAACCTTTCACGTAAAGCAGTCCTTGGTGGCAGCGCGTCCAACGGCGAAAGCGACAGCGCGTCCACGGCACGAGCTCCCGCCCGAGAGCGAAGCTCGGCCGCGCGCCCGATGCGCCGCCGACCGCCGCGCGGCGAGTAAGTTCGACTCGACAGCGAGCCCTTAGCTGGGGTTTAGGAATCTCGAAAGTTGGATAAGCCGTAGGCTCACACTGTCTACGGTAAGGAGAACCAATGGATTCGAGAATACCAGGTTCGCTTGTAGCGATTTTCCGCGACCGTTCGGAGGCGGATCAGGCGAGCGCCGAGCTTGAAGCCGCTGGAATTTCCCGCACATCGATCAACGTGCACGATGCCGGCGGAAAATCCACCTCCGGTTTTTGGGAAGGCGTGCAGCGCTTTTTTTCCGGTGATTCGACGCTGAACGAGCGCGACGTTGTCGTGTCGGTGGATGGAGCGGACCGCAGTCAGGTGCTCCCCATCCTCAATCGCTACGGGGCTCGCATCTCCGACGAAGGTTACACGGGATCGGCCTATGGCACGACAAGCGGTCAGGACGCTAGCGTGCGCCTTCACGAAGAGCGCTTACAGGTTGACAAACAGCGAGTGCAAGCCGGAGAAGTTCGCCTGGGCAAAGACGTGGTATCGGAAGAGCAAAGCATCGACGTGCCGGTAACTCGCGAAGAAGTCGTGGTGGAGCGTCGCCCCGCCTCACAAAGTGCAACGTCCGACGTTGGCCAGATTGGAGACGGCGAAGAAATCAGCATTCCCGTGATGCGCGAAGAAGTAGGCGTGAGCAAACGAA
>JAABUQ010006011.1_pt1 | contig 18770 bp, 20 predicted proteins | sample 5560001 | NCBI WGS metagenome assembly JAABUQ01 (sample SAMN10711888, study PRJNA513371) | rock metagenome | isolation source: Antarctica rocks | place: Antarctica: Victoria Land, Finger Mt nord | collected 2015-12-18
CGAGGACCCGGAGCACACCCACCCGGCCCCCGCACGCCCACAGCCCGAAATTCGGCGATGCAAGATCACCCGAGGTAGATCAAATACTCAGCGGTGCATCCGGGCTGAGGAACGCCAACGTCCAATGGGGGTGCATCAACGCCGACGACGTCCTCAGCGTAGATCTCAGCGCGAAGGAATGCGATCGCTTCTCGCTCGAACCCGGGGACCTGCTGGTATGCGAAGGTGGCGAGATAGGGCGCGCCGCCATATGGATGGGTGGCCCTTCCTTGATGGTCTATCAAAAGGCGCTGCACCGCGTCCGAAGTCGAGGCGAGCTCGACCTTCGATGGCTGATGTACCTGCTTAAGCACTACGCGGACACCGGGGTCTTGGCGGCGCGCGCGACTGGCTCAACGATTCAACACCTGCCGCAACGGCAGCTGCGTGAGCTTCCCATTCCTCTTCCGCCGTTCATTGAACAGCTGCGGATCGTCGAGGTGCTTGAAGGTCACCTTTCACGTCTTGACGCAGCCGAGGCGGGGCTTGCTCGCTCTGGGCGAGGGCTTGCAATTCTGGAGGGGGCAGCGCTTCAGGCCGCTCTGGAAGGACCGCTTGTGGCCCTATCGGAGTTGGCTCACATCCACGGTGGTATCCAGAAGTAGCCTAAGCGGGCGCCGGCGAGAAATGCCTTCCCGTTTCTTAGGGTTGCTAATGTTACAAAGCATGGACTTGACCTTGACGACGTTCACCAGATCGAGCTCTTCGATGGGGAGTTGGAGCGGCTCCGTCTAGAGCGGGGAGACCTCCTTGTCGTCGAGGGCAACGGGAGTGCCTCCCAGATTGGCCGCGCCGCGCTCTGGAACGGGTCCATCGACGACTGTGTGCACCAGAACCACCTGAGCCGTGTCCGTGCGATGGATTCACTCCTACCGCGCTACCTCGAGGTGGTATGGAACTCTCCAGCCATTCGGACTCAACTGAGCCGCCTCGCGAGTTCTAGCAGTGGACTTCATACACTCAGCGTGTCGAAGCTGAAGTCGCTGCGGATCCCGGTGCCGTCCCTGCCTCGTCAAGCTGCCCTCGATGCTCGGGTTGACGCCATTCGGCAAACGCGGGCCAGGCTTGATGACGAGTTGGGTCTCGCCATGATTCGTGGGTCGCGCTTGCGTCGCTCAATGCTCTCAGCAGCGTTTTCGGGGCGGCTTGCGTGATGGCCGAGTCGCCAGGTCGTAAGTTTCGCACTGCGTTCGGACGGCAAGCCGTGGAGGCGATGGCGGATCGGCGGTCGTTCGAGCGCGGGCTGCTCTATGCCGCCAACGGCCGGGTAGGCAAGCGGATGGTGACCGAGTCGAGCGTGACGGCGAAGGTGCGCGGCGCTTCGCCGTACAAGGTCGAGCTTCGTATCGACGGCGAGGAGCCAGCGTTCGAGTGCTCGTGCCCCTTCGGCCTCGAGGGCAGGTTCTGCAAGCACGCGGTCGCTGTCGCGCTCGTCACGACCGGTGCCGTGGCCGATGGTGACGAGCCGGCCGAGGTCCCCATCGACATCCGCGCGTACCTCGCCGGGCTGGACCACGAGGCGCTTGTGGAGCTGCTCGTCGAGCGCGCTGCCGAGGACGACCTGTTCGACGCGAGATTGCGGATGTCCGCCGCTCGATCGAATGCCGGCGAGCCGCCGATCGCCGTCTTCAAGCACGCCATCGACAACGCCTTCATCATCCGTGACTACGTGGATTACCGCGGCATGTACGACTACGCGAGCAATATCGACTCCGTCCTGGGCTCGCTCCGGGATCTGCTCGGCGACGGCCAGGCCGACGCGGTGATCTCGCTCGCCGAGCACGCCATCGATCGCGCCGAGGACGCACTCGGTCGCGTCGACGACTCCGACGGATACATGTCCGGCATTGCCGAGCGACTTCAGGGCCTTCACCGCGACGCCTGTGCGGCGGCCAGACCGGAGCCCGTGGCGCTGGCCCGAGACCTCTTCGAGCGGGAGCGGCACTCCGGTGATCTCGAGGCGTTCTCCAACGCCGCGGCCACCTACGCGGAGCTCCTCGGAGCGGAGGGCCTTGCCGAGTACCGGCGGCTGGCGCAGCCGGAGTGGGAGGGCTTCGCGCTACTCGGACCGGGGCAGGAGGGGCGCTGGTCGCCGGGGCGGTTCCGGATCACGCAGATCATGGAAACCCTCGCCGAGCTGACCGGAGACGTGGATGCGGTGGCCGAGGTGCTGGCACGAGATCAGTCCTCGGCCTACCAGTTCGTCCGCATCGCCGAGCTCTACAGCAAGGCAGCGCGTTATGACGATGCGCTCGCTTGGGCGGAGAAGGGGCTCTCGATACACGGCGGGTCCGACTCACGGCTGATTGAGGCCGCGGCCGAGGGATACCACCGGGCCGGTCGCGGCGCGGACGCCGTACGCATCGCCTGGGAGGCCTTTGATGCCGCCCCGGCCCTGCGCTCCTATCGCCAGCTCGCTGAGCAGTCGACGCGCGCCGGCCTCTGGCCGGAGTGGCACGTCAAGGCCCTCACGCTGTTGCGGGAACGCATCGCGCAGGGCCCGGCCGGTGGCTGGGCGGTAGCGCGCCCCGACAGCTCCACGCTGGTCGAGGTGCTGCTCCACGACGGGGAAGTCCAGCTCGCCTGGGCCGAGGCTCGCGCGGCCGGGTGCCGGCGAGAGCTCTGGCTCGAGCTTGCCCGCCGGCGTGAGCGGGAGCACCCGCTCGAGGCGATCCTTGTCTGGCAGGGCGAGATCGAGCACGTCATCGGTGTCAAGAACAATCGGGCGTACGCCGAGGCCGTCGATCTCATTGTGCGTGTCCGCCGGCTGCTGCTCGCCGCCGGGCGGGAGGCGGACTTCCCGCCGTACATCACGAAGCTGCGCGCCACGCACAAGCCCAAGCGCAATCTCATGGAGCTGTTCGACGAGCGGAGCTGGTAGATGTCTGACGCGAGGTGACTGGTCGACAAGCTGTGGTCCTACTGCAACGTGCTGCGCGACGACGGGGTCTCGACGATCGAGTACACCGAGCAGCTCACGTATCTGCTGTTCCTGAAGATGGCGCACGAGCGAGAGATCCGGGCGCTGAACCCGGAGCGGATCGTGCCGCCGGCCTGCTCATGGCAGCGCCTGCTGGACAACGACGGCGACGAGCTCGAGGTGACCTACAGGCACATCCTTGAGCAGCTCGCTCGGCAGACGGGGACGCTTGGCGTCATCTTCCGCAAGGCGCAGAACCGGATCCAGGACCCCGCGAAGCTCAAGCGCCTCATCGTGGACCTGATCGACAAGGAGAACTGGTCGGCGGCCGGCGTGGACATCAAGGGCGATGCCTACGAAGAGCTTCTGAGCAAGGGCGCGGAGGACATCAAATCCGGCGCCGGGCAGTACTTCACGCCCCGACCCCTCATCCAGGCCATCGTCGACTGCATCGACCCCTCCGTCGGCGACACGGTGGTCGATCCCGCCGCGGGCACGGGCGGCTTCCTGCTCGTCGCGCACGAGCGCGCCTCACGTGATGCCGAAGACCTGAACCCGGACCAGCGGGCGCATCTGCGTGACGGCTTCGTGCGGGGGATGGAGCTGGTCGACGGCACTGCGCGGCTCGCGGCGATGAACCTGCTGCTGCACGGCATCGGGACGCCGAACGGGCGAAGCCTGATCGATGTCAAGGACTCGCTGATCGCCGATCCGGGCGAACGCTGGTCAGTGGTGCTGTCCAACCCGCCGTTCGGCCGAAAGTCCTCGATCACGATGGTCGGTGCTGACGGTAGGGAGGCGCGTGAGGACCGCGAGATCGAGCGACCCGACTTCGTGGTGACGACGGCGAACAAGCAGCTCAACTTCGTGCAACACATCGCGACGATCCTTGACATCAACGGCCGCGCAGCGGTTGTCGTGCCAGATAACGTGCTCTTCGAGGGCGGGGTCGGGGAGACGCTGCGCCGCCGGCTGCTCGCGGACTTCGACGTGCAGACGCTGCTTCGGCTGCCGACGGGGATCTTCTACGCGCAGGGCGTCAAAGCGAACGTGCTGTTCTTCGACAAGAAGCCCGCGCGGGAGTCGGCGTGGACCGAGCGGCTGTGGGTGTACGACCTGCGGACGAACCAGCGCTTCACGCTGAAGCAGAACCCCTTGCGCCGGGAGCACCTGCAGGAGTTCGTCGACTGCTACCGGGGCGAGCGGGTGGAGAGCGAGCGCCTCCGCGCGTTCGGCCACGACGAGCTGATCGCGCGGGACAAGGTCAACCTCGACCTCAGCTGGCTGCGCGACGATTCACTCGAGGACCTGGACAACCTGCCCGCCCCGGAGGTGATCGCGCGCGAGATCGTCGAGGACCTCACCGCTGCGCTGGTCGAGTTTGAGGCTGTCGCTGCTGCTCTGGAGGCCGCGTCAACCGCAGTCGCGGAGTGATGCGGATCATCGCTCTCATGGGATGGACGCGAGGAGGCATACGACGACCGTGGCTGCACTTACCTGACACGTCGCCAAACACGGAGCGCCGGAGGCGCTCCTGGCCGCGGTCGCTGCCGAACGTAACATCTCTGATACGCTAGTTACCTCAAGACCGATGCGAGAGGGAGCCACATGAGCACGGTCAGTTCGGCGTTCTGGGATGACTTGGCGAAGGACCTAGAGGATCCCGAGTTTCTGCGCGACTACGTGGTGGAGTCGATGCGCGTCGCGACGATCGACCGGCTTGTCAACGCCCTCGACCAGGCGCGCGAGGCTGCCGGCTTGTCCAAGGCCGAGCTGGCGCGGGCGATCGGGGCCGAGCCGGCGGCAATCCGCCGCCTCTTCGGCAGCGGACACAGCAACCCGACGCTCGGCACGCTGGCGGAGGTCGCCTCCGCGCTCGGGATGCAGGTGACCTTAACGCCGCTTCCTGCTGGGGAGCGGCGGAACGTCACCCAGCCGCTCCTGGAGGGGCGCGTGGCGGACCCTCGCGCCTTGGCCGAGCACCTCGACGCCGTCCGCGGCGGCAAGCCCCTCGCCTCGGCGGCCTCCTGAGTCAGGAGAGGCTTCGAGGGTTGCGCGCGAGGTACTCATCGCCGAGAGCACGCACGGCGCGGTAGTCGCGCGCGGCCAGCTCCGTCCGGAACGGCTTGTCGCGACCGTCGATGACCACCAGCAAAGGCCGTCCCACGCCGGCGGCCTCGTAGTCGAGCCGGCAGAAGAGCCGGTAGTGGTGCCGGCCGGGTCCGTCGACGCGCACCTCGAACCAGCCGACCATCTCGCCCTTCATCGCCTCCCAGTAGCCGCCGCCGGAGAAGCGCTTCGGGGGCGACGCCGCCACCTCGGCGAGGACCGCGCGCATCGTGGCGCGGACCTTGGTCGGGCAGCGGTTGAGGAAGTCACGGCCAGGCTCGGCCTGCTGCGGATCGTCCGCCTGGTGGCGGCGGAAGAACACGACGTCGTGGGCGTCGTCGGAGGACGGACCGGTTCGGACGCTCGGCACCGTGGGCGTAGCAGCCCGGCGGCGCGCGCGGGGGTGCTTGTCCGGGGCCATCGCGCCCCGACCCTAGTGCGCCGAGGGCACCGCGATGATCCGCGACGACGATGCGTCGCACCCCTGTCAGACCCCCCGGCGAGACGAAATCGGCGTACCACGGCGTGCCATCCACGTGCCATAAGCAGGGGTCAACAGGGGCCAAAGCGGACCTCTTGAGTGTGGGCGATACTGGGATCGAACCAGTATGTCGCAATCATGGGACCTCAATGATTGCAAGCTATCCCGGCGGTTCGCGACCCCAAAATCGGGCCGCGTGCCATATTCGTGCCATGGCCACATCGCGTCGACAGTCCTGGGGTGCCGTCCGCAGGCTGCCCTCGGGGCGCTGGCAGGCCCGCTACCCGGACGCCGACCGGCCCGGCCGGTTGGTCGCGGCGCCGTCGACGTTCCCTACCCGGGCTGACGCCGACCGCTGGCTGGCACGCACCCGGACGGACCTTGACCGCGGCGTCTTCGCCGCCGAGCGGCCCTCGCTCGACGTGACGGTCGATGCCTACGTCGCGACCTACCTGTCGCGCCGTCCCGACCTGTCCCCGAAGACGGCCGACAGCTATGTGAGCGGGCACAGGCTCTACATCTCCCCGACGCTCGGCTCGCTGCGGCTGGGCAAGGTCACGGCCGACACGATCAGCGACTGGTGGGCCGACCTGCTGCGCGGGCTGCCCGAGAGCGGCAGGGGACGGACGAATTGCGTCAGGGCCTACGAGCTGCTGCGGGCGGTCTTCGCCGAGGCGGTCGCGCACGACCTGCTCGCGGCTTCCCCGTGCAAGCTCCGGGTGGCGGTCAAGCCGGGCGCGCGGCCGCATGTCACGGTCGACCAGGTCGGCCTGCTGGTCGAGGGGATGCCGGAGCGCTGGCGGGCCGGCGTGCTGCTCGCCGCGACAACCGGTCTGCGCTTCGGTGAGCTGGCGGGGCTCCGAGTCCGCGCGCTCGACCTCCCGGGCCGCCGACTCACGGTGACGTCGCAGCTACTCACGCTTGCGGACGGCTCCCAGCTAGACCGCGCACCCAAGACGGCGGCCGGTGGCCGCACCATCGCGCTGCCGCCGCACCTGATCCCCATCCTCTCGGCGCACCTCGAGGCGTACGGCGACCCGGGCGCCGACTCCTACGTCTTCACGGACACCGACGGCCGCCCACTCGCCCACCGCCGCTGGAACTACCGCTGGGACCGCTCCCGCGCTTCCGCAGGCCTCCCGGGCGTCCACTTCCACGACCTGCGCCACGCGGCGCTCACCTTGCTGGCTCAGAGCGGCGCGACCCTGGCGGAGCTGATGAGCCATGCCGGCCACGCCACCCCCACCGCCGCCATCCGCTACCAACGCGTGGCCGAAGGCCGCGGCGACGTCCTGGCCGCGCGCCTATCGGCAGCCTGGCAGAGCGTGGGCATTCCCGCGCCGGCCGGATAGCAGAGCGTGAGGCGTCGTATGTCGGCCTGTATGGCGCCCCTACCCGGGCGTAGGCGCGGTTCGCTCAGCTGGCACGGGAGCTCGTTGACGAGCTTCACGTGGTGCCGACCATCGCGGCGGCGGCGCGCAGGCCGATCAGCAGATTGGAGTTGCCGGTGCGGCCGGTCGCCACTTCAGCATGATCGACTCGTTGCGGTCACGAGGTCACGCTCAACCGCGGAGCCACGAAGGGCTTAGCCTCGGTGGGGCTAGCGCATGGTCACGAGCGATCGGCACCCATGCTGGCGCGAAGCATGGCCTCAGTGTCCTGGGCCGCCTGATCAAAGAAGCCTCGAGGCCATCTCGGGAGCGAGCCGTCCGAGGCGGGCCTGATCGACTCGTACCGGCTTGCACCCTCGACACGTTCGACGTACATCAATCCCACAAGGTCCTGTACGTCGCCGGGCTGTTCGGCGACGCGACGGCGCAGACGGCCAACGAGATACTCGCTGTGCGTCTCGATGACCAGCTGGCGCCCACTCGCGGACACGGCCAGGAGGAAATCGGCGAGGCGTTGTTGAACCGCCGGGTTTAGGTGCAGTTCAGGCTGCTCGATCAGAAGGAGCGACCCTTTCGGCGCGGTCAGGCACATGACCAGCACAGGCAACAACTGACTGACGCCAGTCCCCACGCTGGTCAGGTCCAGCGGCATGTTGACGTTTGGCTGGCGAACCGCCAGTTCCAGCCCAAGGCGACCACGATCCGCCGTCGTGAAAGCGTCACCAATTCCGAGATCGGCCGCCCACGCGTCCACTGCCCGCGTCAGCGGCACGTTGCGCATGTTGTGCCCGGTACTGCCGCGGGGCATCGGCACGTCTACGAGACTGGGACCTTGAGACTGCAGCACGGCTACGCAATACTCACCCTTCGTGCCGACGAAACCTTGCTGTCCGACCGGAGCACTCGTGTAGACGACCTGCGGGTCCATGCGGAGCGGCCCGAGGTGGAATACCTTGGAGGCTAGGAACTCCCTGCTCTCATCCAGAGCGGACAGAAGGGTCTCGGGCAGCGGCAACGTCCGCTTAGCCGTCCCACGTGCCCCGACGATCGACCTCACGTCCTCGTCAGATACGACCTCCGACCGCATGCTCCTGTAAAGCTGTTCCCCGCGATCGCTGAGGCGATCCACGAGCATCTGCGTCAGACGGCGCTCCCACGCGGGTAGCGCCGCGACATCGTCCCCGATATCACTAAGGAGCAAGTTGATGTCCTCTGCGATCATGGCTGCGAGCGGCAGGTCCGACGGCTGCGGGCTACCGTCGTTGTCGTCCGTCTGACGTACCCGGGATATCAGAACCTGGGCGCGTTGGGCTGCCACGTACCAGGCGTCCGTCAGCGAGGACACCAGGTCCGTCTCGACCAGGGCCGCCACCGGGAAGCCGCCGGCGTGGCTCACGCCGACGAGGACGTGGTCGCTGTCACCGTCTTCGGCGACACCGGAATAGTTCCCGTCGCTAGGAGCCCGGCCGCCGCCCGGGAGCGTGCTCCGGATCGAGGTCTGCGTATGCCCCACCCACGTCGCCTCTGCGGACGAACCGAGAAGCATCGTCTGGCCCGGTTGGCCCGGCGCGCTGCCACCCAGTCGGATGTCCCAGGTGAGCTGGCCGTCATGCAGTTCACCCGACCGCCTGCGACGCGCATTCACGGTGCCGTACCTGAACGGCGCGGCCGGTGGCCTAACCCCCGGCTGACTCTCGAAGTGGAACGAACCGCCTATCCCGATGAATGCACCGGCATCCTCGGAGGCGCCCGCCGACACGGTCTCGGAGTAGGTGCCTAGCCTCATCTGCTCCCCGTTGAGGGGAAAGACGGAGCCGCGGGCCTGGGCAGCCTGCGCAGCCATCCGTATAGACTGCAAAAGGGTGCTCTTGCCAGCCGAGTTTTCGCCCACAATTACCGTCAGCGGCAACAGGGGCACCGTCGCATCACGAACCGACTTGAAGTTGTGCAGCCGCCATTCCCGCAACGAGGTGCCCGAGTGCCACGAACTGGACCCGTTAGGCATGACTCGTCTGCCCTACGCTCTCGAAGAGGATCTGACAGCGCGCATCCCCGACCGTGAAACGGACGGGCCCCGATTCGCGGTTAAGCGAATCACCCCACAGTCCCTTACTCGTTACGAGCCGGAAGCAGGTGATCCCTCTCGCGATGTGCTGATGCAGGACCCGTGCGAGTGAATCCGCCTCGGCCCGCCGTCCCGGGAACTCCCACCCGGGCGGGGCCTCGGGCCGGTTCCGGTCTACGTGCTCTCCGACGGCGAGGGCCCGGAAGAGGACCTCCAAGGTCCCCACGTCGCAGTGCGCGCGCCACATGTCGACGGTGTTTGACGCCCCGAGAAGAGCCCACTGCGGGAACACGACGTGGCGTTCGGCAACCGCTGCGACATGGACCGCGAATTCACGGAGATCGTCACAGCCCAGTGCCTCGATGTTCAGACCGCCCGGGTCGATCAGGGTCGGGACGGGGCCATCAAAGACCTGACGCACGCAGTGGGCGGCGAGGGCAGTGAGCGCATCGACCTCTGACTCCTTCCAAGTCCAACGGTCGTCGTCGCGGCCGAGCAGCTCGGGGCCGGCTGGTGCCTCAGACAGCGTCGCCACGTCGAACGAGGCGAGAACCGGCCCGAGCTGGACGAACCAGACGGGAGCCTGAACATCGCATAGGGCGAGCAACGCGAATGCGAACCCGGTCACGCTAGGACCGAGCAGTCGATCGTCGGAGGCCGCCATTTGCACCTCTGGGCTCAGCAGCAGGACCGACGCGCTCATGTCCAACTCGTCGACGCCGGCCACGTACACGAGCCGGGAGTCCGGTCCGTCGAAGTCCATGGGGTCGAGTCGCCGAACGTCCCCCACCTTCGGCCGACCGTGTGCGGGTTGCGGCGGAGCCGATGCTAACGACCGACGGAGCGCGGTCGACGCGATCTCGGCGCGCAGCCTCGGGGCGACGTCGTCGTCGGCCGGCTCGTTGCCGTCAGTCATGAATCCGCTCCTGCGTGCGGGTTCCATCAAGGAGTGTCTGCCCGAATCTGTCCACCACGGCGTCCAGGAGATGCGCCGGCATGCCCGCGAAGGCCGCCCGCACCTCGGCAGCGGCACGGTCGTGACGCTTCGCCGCAGTCTGGCGCGTCACCCCGATGCGCTGCCCCACCTCCGCGTCCGACGAGTTGATCATCTTCATCTGCAGGAGGAGGCGCTGCTCCGCGTCCAGGGCCGCGTGGGACCGGCTGACCGTATCGTCGATCATGAGCACTTCCTCCGGAGTGAACTGCCCGACCTCCCGCCCTGCACCTGCAGAGCTGTAAAGAGAGTCCGGCAGGTGATGTGTTAGGACCCGCCCGAAGATGTTCGACAGGTCACGCTGGGTGAAGCCCTGCGGGCAGCTGTCCGCGACGTGGTTCAGCACCTGCGCCAGCTGCTCCGACGAGAAGACCGACGGTGCCCGGTCCCCGGACGAGGCGTCGCTTCGAGGCACCCGCGCGACCCGGCGGCAGGCATCGAGGATCTCCGGTTCCCACGCGTCCCTTCTTGCACCGCTGCCCAATGCCCATGAGCCGGTGGCCGTGTCAGCGATGAACGGGTCTCGAGCGAGCATCTCCCGGCATCTCTCGAGCAGGTTGTCTGACACGGTGCGCACGCGACGACGCGAGAGGGTCCAGCGGACTTGGAGCAGCAAAAGGCGACGGGCCGCGCCGGCGTCCCTCGCCGTCGTCACGATGTAGGCGAGCTGCCCCTCCCTCAGCAGCCTGTCCACCACGACGTCCTGCACGAGATCGTCGAGGGCTGCGGCGTCCCAGCTCGGAGCTTGCGCGTACAGCCGGGGCGGGTAGTCGCGGACCACGCTCCTCGCAGCGCGGGTGACCTCGGCCAGCCACAAACGTCCGAGGACCTCCCGTGCGTTCTCCTCTACAAGCAGCTCCCACGTGACGGGGGCACCACCCAAGGTCACGTCACCAGCATCGCTTTGGCCGTGATCCCCGCATCGGGCTCGGAGCACATGTAGGAAGCGCTGGTCAGAATGCTGCGCCGGACGGTGAGTACCTTGCACACGATACGGGCCTCAGACGTGATCCAGCAGTCGGGGAACTCACCGGAATGGTCATGTGCGTCATGGACGATCCCCGTCCTGGAGGACAGCGACCGCGGCAATACCCTCGCGGACGGGCCCCAGGTCCACGTGCGGAGAAGGACTGCACGTCGCCCGGGGCTCTTGTGAGGCGCGAAGGCCGTGTCTGACTCGTCGACACTGAACCAGTCGGTGCCCTCGCCGTAACCCATGCGCAGGACCTCGCGCACCTGATCGACGTCGATACGTGGTGCCACTCAAAACCTCCCCCTGACGACCGGTACCGCACCTGCTGCGCGAAGCGCCGCCGACGGGTCCAACCACCGAGCAACGGAGGACGGAGCCCGGGGACACTACTGGATGGTGCCACCTTGGTAGTCGCACCACGGCGGTTCGGCTCCCCGCCTAACATTCGACGACCGGGGGCACCTTAGACAGGGCATGAGCAGTCGACGGGTGCTGGCCCGCAGCGGGCGACCAGGTTTGACAGGCGCGGCGGGACCACCGGTCACGCTCCCGCCTCGGGCGGTGACAGGCCGTGGCTGACCACGTCGACCACGGGGTGCTCGTGCGCTACGCAGCGTCCAAGGTCAACATCCCCACGGAGCAGGCGGCCTCCCGTAGGGCGCAGGTGGGTCGTCTGCGCACCGGCCTGGAGACCTACATCGCGTCTCATCTTGACTACGACCTCGTCAAGCTACGAGCCTCGGGCAGCACCGCGAAGCACACGGCCATCCGCCGGCGCGCAGGCGAAGGCTCGGACGCCGACGTCGCCGCATACGTCAAAGCAGTAACCGTCGGCGGCACGGACGCCCCCGAGGAGGGCCTCCTCGACTGGCTGCTGGCGCGCTGCAAGGAGGTCTACGGGAGGAATAAGGACGCCGACGACTTCTTCGTCTCCGACCATGCGGTCGCAATCACGATGATCGGCACAGGACTGAAGATCGACGTTGCCCCCGTTCTGTACGAGGGCGAACCTGACGACCGGGGCCACCTCGTGACCCGTCAGGGTGACCGTGTGCTCACGTCAGTCACCCAGCACCTGTCGTTCCTTAACACGCGCAAGCGAGCAGCCGGATCCGGGTACGCCGAATTGATACGGCTACTCAAGGCGTGGATACGCGAAGGCAAACGCACGACGGACGACCTGCGCTGCAAGAGTTTCATCCTCGAGCTCCTCGTCGCCCACCTCTGGGACGTCGGCTGGAACGGCGAGGCACTGAACGTCAACAACTACCCCAGGGCCTTCGAACAGATTCTCGGCTACGTCGTTCGGACCGGACTGCGCGAGCAGGTCAGTTTCACCACCTACTACGAGACCTGCGACATTTCGGCGAGCAGCGACCCGATCCGCATCTGGGATCCCGTCAACCCGGACAACAACGTCGCACGGACCTACACGGACACGGACCGCATCCGACTCGTCGCATTCGCCGCGTCCTCCTTGGAAGAGATTGCCTGGGCGGCGCAGGCAACCACCAAAGGTGCAGCGAACGACGCCTGGCTGAACATCTTCGGCCCCGGGTTCGAGGGCGCCTGAGTGAGCGAGTCATCCAGCAGGACAGCATCCTTCACCGTCACTGACGCCCGCTACGTCGGGGCAAAGATCGCGGCCGACCTCCGCATCCTGCGCGCCCTGTACGGGAAGCCGTCGGATGACTGGATCACGGCCTTCGCAGAGGAGGCCGCGCTTCTGCTCCGCGACGGCTACCTGGCCTCGGTGGACTACGGATTCCGCGAACCGACTGGCAATTCATGGCGGTATCGCCTCAGGTACACGGCCACCGTCGGAGGGCACCTCAACGACAGCAGACCAGGCGGTCTCCCGCCGGTCGCCGACCTCCAAGACCTCGACTTCTACTCGTTCCTCACGTATTCCGGGTCCTATCACGCCCTCACGGCGGCGAGACGCACAACAGTCGACGCCGCAATGCCACTATCACGCTCCTCGGCCAGCGAGCCCAGTGCCCTCGACGGCTCCTCGACCGCCGGGAACACCTACGGACGGAACGGCACGGGGGTCAGACGCAATGTCTACAACGCCTTTTAAGGAGGAGTGATACTGATGGTCAGCAGCCAGGAAGACCTGTTCCAGCCCGTCATCGAGCTGCCCGAGCCGACACGTCAGGCGCGCTACCAGAGGCTCGTCGGACTGGACCACATCAAGATTGCCCTACGCAAAGAAGCCTCACTCCTCGCCGACCGCAGCCAACTCGACAAATGGGCCGGTCGTTACCACAAGGGCCGTCCGACCGCACTCGACCTGTTCGCAGACCGAGCCCCCCTGTTCGTCTTCGCAGGCGATGTGGGCGCAGGCAAGACAGCTCTCGCCGAATCTTTCGGTTGCGACCTCTCCGAACAGCTCAGAGTGCCCGCATACTTATACCGCCTCAAGCTCAGCTCCCGAGGCAGCGGCCTCGTCGGCGAGATGACCACCCTCATCGGTGACGCGTTCACGATCCTGCATACCGAAGGCAAGCGGGCGCGCACCAGCCGAGGCATCAACAGCGTCCTCATCCTCGTCGTGGACGAGGCGGACGCCCTGGCGCAGTCACGTGCATCCTCCCAGATGCACCACGAGGACCGCAGCGGCGTCGACGCCGTCCTCCAAGGAGTCGACGGTCTTGCCGGGGCAGGACTTCCCATCATCGTCGTCATGTGCACCAACCGCGGTGACCAGCTGGACCCCGCGGTGTTGCGCCGCGCCGCCGCCATCTACACGTTCGGCCGGCCTGACGCCGAACAGCGACGCGCCGTCCTCACCAGCGCGCTGACAGGCCTCGGCATCAGCCCGACCGGCATCGAGGCCGCCGTGCAGGCGACAGGGCCTCGCGGCGAAGGCCCCGCGTACACATACTCCGACTTGACGCAGCGCCTCGTCCCCGCGGTCATCCTCGCGGCATTCCCCGACCGCAAAGTCGACGACGCTCTCCTGCTGTCAGTCGTCGCCGGCGTCGAGGCGACACCCGTCTTCACCCCAGAATCATGACCGGTCCGCTGGCGCCGCCAGGACGCTCCGGCGTACGCGTAGCCGGCGATCACTACCAGTGGCTTCACGCGTGGCACGCCTGCATGACCATGCTGCGTGACTCGCTCGTGCGCTCCGCGAACCCGGTGGTACAGGTAGGCGTCGAGGTCGACGGGGTCGGCAACCTCGACGACATAGTGCAGCGCAGAAGCCGGCCCCCGCACACGTTCACCCAGGTCAAGTACGCCGTTGACGGATCCACACCCGCCAATACGGAGTGGCTGACGGACCAGCCGCGCTCCGGTGGGCGGCCTCTTCTGCGCAAGCTCAGCGAGTCCTGGAAGGGGCTGGCCGACGCAGGGGAGCCCGTGGACCTGCGTCTCACGACGAACCGGGCCCCGGACCCCGGCGACGCACTTCTCGCCGGCCGCGACGCACGAACCAATCTGCTCATGCCCGCCGCCGCGGCGGGCGGAGCCCAGTCGGCGCGAGGCAAGCTGCGCGCCGTCTGGGAAGCGACCACCGGGCTGAGCCCCGAGGAGCTTCTACGCTTCCTCCGAGTGCTGCACCTCGACGTCGCCCGGGACCTCGCCTACGTGGAGGAGGCGGTCTCCTCACTCATGATCGCCTGCGGACTGCGCGGCGACGCTGAAGCGGTCCGCGCCGGTGCCGACTGGATCGCCGCCAAGGTCCGCCACGGCGTACGCAACCTGCAACTAGACGATGTCCAAGCAGCTGCCGAGGACCTGGGACTGCGTCGAGGTGAAGCCTGGTCCGTCCTGTCCGTGGCCACGCTCAAACCTGACCCGGTGGCCGACCTGGCCGCGGCCGCCCTGGACTGGACGGACCGTTTCGAGGGGACGGATGCGTGGAGCAAACGTCGCCCGTTGGCGCCGGCCACCTGGCAGCAACTGCACGATGACATCCAGACTGTCGCCGCCTCAATAGCAGGGAACCCACGTGTACTTGTCACCGGGAGCCTCCGACAGGCGACCGGCTTCGCCGTCGGCGCTGCACTACGGATGGTGACCGGGACTGACGTCGCAGTCGTCCAACGAGGCGAGACTTGGTCGTCAATGACGGCACCGATCACCCGAACGGTGCCGGGGCTTCACCGAGTCGCCTGTGAGCATGGGGCGGACACGGCCATAGCGGTGAGCGTCGCGACCGACATCAGCGACGACGTCCTCGCATTCATCACAAGCACGAGACTGCCGGTGGGTCAGCTCGTCTGCCTTTCACCGCCTGCCGGAGCGCACGACAGAAGCGTCGTGGATGCCGCCTCGGCGGGCGCGCTCGCACTGGGGATCCGGGACGCAGTCAGGAAGTCGGCTGGTTCGAGTCCTCGCGTCCACCTTTTCCTCGCAGGACCACTCGGCCTTGCTCTGCTACTCGGTAACCGCTGGAACAGGATCGCGCCGACCATCGTCTACGAGGACCTCGGGCCCAGAACTGGGTATGAGGCGGCGTTCACGGTCCCAGCCTGAACTGTCGTTGCGGAGCCGGTGTCGCTCAACCCGACCTCGATAGTCGACGGCCTGTTCTGGCGGTTGCGATGGGGCGGGTCAGCACCCTGCCAGGGTTGCGCACCCTGGTCGGTGCCCGCCGCCCGCAACGCGTCCTACGCGCCCGCGGCCTGGCAGGGGATCACGGGCGTCATGGCACCAGTCGTCGGGTTCGACCACCCGGCACGCCAACACCGAGCGCTCGGCAGCGACGTGCTGGCCGGTCACGGTCAGACCCAGGCGGTCCAGCCGGCAGAAGCTATCGAGGTCAGGGCAGGAGAACGTAACGTCAGACAAGTCGAGGTCTTCCAGCTGGACGGCGTAGACAACCTCCATCCTGTGAAGACCTACCCTCAACCCCGCTACGACGCGCCCACCTCTACACCCTCGATTGCGAAGAGCCGGTTGTCCTCGATGCGGTGTCAATCGCGCTGCTGATCATAAGAGCGAACTGACGAGGAGGAGCAGTACCGACGCCGTGTGCAGGCCACGCGGTGGGCGGGGCAGGCGTCGGCTCCGCGGCTGCTGGCCATGCCGGGTGGCCAAGCCGGTGATCAACATTCATCCGAGGCCTCGGTGGCCGTCGTTCACCGCTGCCTTCGGACTCCGGGGTGGCGCTCATAGGCGGCGAAGACGTTGGACAGCGCCTTGCTGAGGGTGACGAGGTCACGATCGTAGATGCGTCCGCTGTCGAGCTGGGCGGCCAGCGCGCCGAGGGTCTCGGGCCAGTCGATGGGTGTCGGGCTCGGTTGCTCGGGCGCCGGCGGGGCTGGCGCTTGAACGAGGCGTTCGACGATCTGGATGGCGCTGCGTCCGGAGGCGGCGGCTCGGCCCTGCTCCCAGGAGCGGTGGCGGCAGGTCTCGGAGCACCACCTTGGCACGCGGCCGCGGGGCTTGACGATGGTTGGCTGAGCACACCAGTCACAGGTGATGGACGTCGGTCGCACGCCGTTCAACGCGACAGGCTGACGGACCTCGACGCCTGACGCCGCGTTCGGGGGGGCGGGCGGTGGGGGGCTCCTGACGGTCGCATTTGGCCGGGGGGACGTCACGTTTCGGCCCCGGCGGTTGCGCGACATGCAGGGCCCCCTCCGACGGATGATTCCGTGACAACGGTAATCCCGAGCCCAGGATGCAAGAGGTGTGTCCTGTTTGGTCTTGGTTGGTGGGGCGGGGTCGCAGAGGGAGGGGCGCGGGGAGTCGGGAGGGAGGGGCGCGGGCCACGGCAAGGGTCGGCTCGGGGCGGTTGGGGGCACGTCGGCGGCGGGTCGAAGGTCGGGCGGACTTCCGCGTGAGGTCGTCATGCGGACAGGCCAGGAGCGGTGGGGGCCGAGGGGGGCTGTGGCGGCCGATGCTGCTGGCGGTGAGAGCACGAGCGTGCTCGTCGTCGGGCCGCAGCTGCCGCCCGCGACCGCAGGCCCGTGTGACCGGACTGTGACCTCGTGTGTGGCAGTGACCCCCCACCCCAGGACCCCTTGCTGGTGGACGAAGGACGGCACCCGCCCGGTGCCCTGCGAGGGGAGACACGACGATGAGGAACACCGAGCCCACGCCGATCCGGCGTGACGACCAGTTGCACGACGTGGTGAGCGCGGCGGCGTACCTGCGGTGCGGGCGCCGGCTGATCTACCGGCTGGTGAGTGAGCGCAGGGTCAGGTTCACGCGCGCCGGTCGCGAGCTGCGGTTCTGGGAGTCCGACCTCGACGCCTACCTCGCGAGCCGCAGCGTGCCCCCGGTCGACGCCCTGTGAGCCGGCGGTGCGAACCGGGCGCCTACTCCGACGGGGGCGCACGCCGCGGATGCACGACCCAGTGGATTCCACCTGTGTCGGCGGGACGGAGAGGGTCAGGCGCCGGTGGGATCGCCGTTCGCGGCGCACCAACGGCATGAGAGCCGACCTCCGCCGCGGGCCCGGGTCCGTGCACCGGCAGGCGACAACGGCCTTCGCCCGGGAGCAGTCGGCGGGCCTCGTCCGCTGGACCACGGCTCGAGGCGCCGGAGTCGCGTCGACGTGCCCGTGTCGCTGACCCTGCCGGTCGCTCTGCCACCATGGGGAGAGGAGGTCGAGCATGACGAGTCCCGCGAGCATGCCCGTCCCGCGTCCTGACGCGGAGTTCTGGCGGCACAAGACCCTCGACGAGCTGCAGGGTGACACCGAGCCATGGCCGTCGTCAGGTGACCTCGTCATCGAGGACATCACCGCGGAGGAGTCCGCCGCTTTCTGGGCTGCCCTGCGCGAATGACGCCGGCACTGACCAGAGTGCTGGTGGACACCGACGTCTTCTCGGCCCCGCTGGACCCGCACCGGCGTCTACTGGCGCGGCAGCAGGCACCCCGGCTGGCCGGCCGCATCGTCTGCGTCGCCGCACAGACCATCGCAGAGCTGCGCTTCGGCGCGATCGTCGCAGGTTGGGGTCCTCGCCGGACAGCCGAGGTCGAACGGCACGTCGCCCGAGCCGTCGTGCTCTGGCCCGACGACGAGGTCGTCTGGGCGCAGGCGCGGCTCCGGGCGTCGTGCCGTGCCACCGGGCACGCACTGGCGGACAAGGTGCACACCGCCGACCTGTGGATCGCTGCGACAGCCGTGACCTACGGCCTACCCCTCCTGTCGGGAGACGGGATCTTCCTCGGCGTCGCCGGGTTGACCGTCGACCAATCGGTCGTCTAGCCCCCCGCCGCGCCCGGACCAGGTCCCGCCGGCACGTTGTCCCGCTCTTGGACGAGGTCGTCCTCCGTGGCCCCCGCCCCCTGCGCCCCCGAGCGGCGTGCCACGGCGTGCCATACCCGTGCCACAAGTAGGGGCGAAGAGGGGTGATCCACGGTCAGCAGCGGTGACGGCCCGACAGGCGGATCATGGCTCTGACCTGCAGGAACACGCAACAAAGGGCCGCCGGAGCGGACCTTTTGAGAGTGGGCGATACTGGGATCGAACCAGTGACCTCTTCCGTGTCAGGGAAGCGCGCTCCCGCTGCGCCAATCGCCCCTATGTAGTTGTGTCGGCCGGAGGGCCCGTTCCTGCGAGGTGGAGACGGGATTTGAACCCGTGTAGCAGGATTTGCAGTCCTGTGCCTCGCCTCTCGGCCACTCCACCCTGCCATCGAGGGCGACAGCCCATGACGAGCATGTGCTGCTGGTCCCCGTGGAGCGGACGACGGGATTCGAACCCGCGACCCTCACCTTGGCAAGGTGATGCTCTACCACTGAGCCACGTCCGCACGGCCTCCGGCAGCTCCGGACGACGCGGGGAACACTACCGCACGCGTCCCTTCCCGCGCTCCGCGCGGCGACGCTT
>JAABUQ010006012.1_pt1 | contig 18769 bp, 21 predicted proteins | sample 5560001 | NCBI WGS metagenome assembly JAABUQ01 (sample SAMN10711888, study PRJNA513371) | rock metagenome | isolation source: Antarctica rocks | place: Antarctica: Victoria Land, Finger Mt nord | collected 2015-12-18
CCCCGCCGCCCGCGCCCGCCCCCCCCCCCCCCGGCCCCCGCCCCCCCCCCCCCCCCCCCCCCCCCCCCCCCCCCCCCCCCCCCCCGCCCCGGCGGGAGAGACGTACGATCTTCCGCACGCAGTCGATTGGTCCGCTGTACAGCCTCTGTGATTTGTCTACCGCGTACTGGACTTGCAGCCGCGCTTTGATGTGCTCGACTGGGGCGGCGACGAAACTTACTGTGAATCCGGCTAAAACGCCTGCGATTGCGTGGCCTATTGTGGGTAGCTTTGTTGATACTTCAGTGTTTACGTTCTCGACTTTGTTTGCAGAAGTCCGGGTGAGGGTCAGGAGGGAGGGGTTGGAGAAGACGCTTTCGTGCAGGATGCGCCGGTAGAATGTTAGGGAGCCAAGCATGCTAATGATGTGAGTCGTTAGAGAGATCAACTGGGGGAGAAAGTGATACATTGAGTCCATGAACATCCAGCCTACCAAAGGGGGTGTGGCTCCTTTGTATAACCCTCTAACGCCTTCATGGCGAACGGTTTCGAGGAGGCAGTCGAGGGGCCCTTTGAATTGGGCCCGTTCGCTTGTTTGGAGGCGGACCTTTATTGTGTCGAAGCTGGGGTATGTCAGCATCGACATCAGATTTGAGGCTGGCATTGGTCTTACGGATGGCCCACTGTTCAGATTATAAGCACGGTTGTCATTTCTGAAAAGGGGGAAAGATCTACCACTCAATTTGGAGACTCCAGAGAAAACACCAGCAACAAATCCCTTATAATTCTTATGCTGCAGACTTCGGGCAGGTTGCCCCTGTCCCAAAGCCTCGTTGCTTCCATCTTGAGTGTCTGGGTTGGCAAGAGAGCTGTTGACAGTGGAGGACATGTGGAAAAGGAAGGAAGGGATAGAAAAGATGAGAGGACTATGGTCGAAAGAGTGGCTAAGGGAGCATGCTGGAGCCGAGCAAGACGGTCACCAGTACTCGTGAAAAAGCTCCAGAGATGTAGCTTGGAGATGCTTGACTCCAGAGATAGAGGGAAAGTCGATTGGTAAGAGGAAGCCATGAGCTACAAGTAAGGTAAGGAGGTATTTATTGATTACCTTAATCTAGCGCAAGATCTCTCGAGATCGAGCTGTCATCGACCGGAGATAAGTGTAATCTCCATATCAAAACCCCTCCAACGAAAGGGAGTGAGGGGTCGAGGGGAAGTGAGGAAACCACTCTTCAAACATTTTACGCTCGACTCACAGCAATCATGCCCAACTCAACCAACCCCAATCCTTCTCGAGTGGTCGAATCAAAAAAAGGTACAACCAGTCCACAGGATGTGAGGGGAGGTGAAAAAGGAAAAGAAAAAATAGCCTGACACCACACAGTCTGGACATCCCTCATAACAAACACCGCCTACCTCTCCGGCCTGCTAACCCTCGACCACGCCCTCAAAGCCCACAAATCCGCCTATCCCCTCGTCGCCCTCTACACCGACACCTTTCCCCCCGAGGGCCACGCCGCCCTCGACCGCCGGCACATCCCCAAAAAACGCGTCAAATACCTCCTCCCCTCGGTCCACAAAGATTTCAGCAACGACCCCCGCTTCTACGACTGCTGGAGCAAACTCACTCCCTTCTCGCTCGAGGAGTATGACCGCGTGGTGCAGTTGGATAGCGATATGCTTGTCCTGAAGAATATGGATGAGCTGATGGAGATACCGCTGGATGCCCCCAGCAACGATGGGACGGGGGAGAGGGTGTTCGCCGCGAGCCACGCTTGTGTTTGTAATCCGCTGAAGAAACCGCACTACCCGAAAGATTGGGTGCCGGAGAATTGCGCCTTCACGACTCAGCACTCGCACCCCGATGATGCGCAGAGACATGGCGCGCCCGCCGATGCGGGCTTGGGCATGCCGAATGGTGGACTGCAGGTTGTGCCCCCGTCGAAAAAGGTGTACGATATGATTCTCGAGCGGTTGACCACGGATACGTCGGTTTCGAATTACGAGTTCGCGGATCAATCGCTGCTGTCTGATGTCTTTTATAATAGATGGGTGGCGCTGCCGTATGTGTATAATGCGCTGAAGACATTACGAGGGATCCACAAGGAGATTTGGAGGGATGATGAGGTGAAGAATATCCATTATATTCTAAGTCCGAAGCCGTGGGACGAGGAGGAGGGGAGGGAGGGGAATGAGACGCATAAGTGGTGGTGGAGGGTCAACGGGGAGAGAAGAGCCGAGGAGAAGAAGAGAGGGATCGATGATGGTTTCTGATATCCTCATAGATAGGGATCGAACTTGTGGTTTGTGGGAACAATAACCAAATTTCGTATCAAGCAGCCACTGTCTCACCTTTGCTTCAAATGCACAGTTAGCATACCTTTTTGGCAACGTAAATATGGAACTCACATAAGCCCAAATGCCCTTCAAGCTAGCTCATGAAGTTCAAGGAGACTAGAAGAGCCTACAAGCTCGAAGTCCGTTTAAATCTCTCAGGCAAGTCTGGGTGCCCTCTCTACCCTCTCACTTCGGCCCACCCTCCCTAGGCACCAATCCCCTCAAGCTCAGGTCATAAACCACATCTTCAATTTTCTTGACCTGGTACTTTATCCCGTCGCTCCTCCTTCTCAGAGAATCATTCTTCAGATTCAGTATTTGAAATCCCGCATGCAAATCCTTCACAAATTTGCTGATCTGCAGTGGTTGCTCGTAGTCGCCCAGAGTGACAGCGTTGACGGCTAGACGGGCGAGCTCTTCTATGAGAGATATGAGCGCGTGCAGGTATTCTTCGATGGTGAGGTGGAAGGAGTCTTCGGTTTTGAGATTGACGGGTACTGTTGTGGGGAATCAGATGGGTGGGCGACTGGAGGAATTTGCTGGAACGTACTCTCAAGGATGTTTCCGACTTCTTCGATTGTGCGTAACTTACCGTGTCCGGTGTCTTTTCGGAGCCAGTAGCTGAGGAGGATGGAGAAGCACTGATAGATGTCAGCGATTTTTGGTCGTGGTCGTGAAGACCCAACCAACCTACAATGTTCTGCAGCTCCCGCGACCACATGCCGTTGTACTTGTAATATGGATGCCCCGATACTGCTGTTTGGAGTCTCTTGATTGTGTCACGCTGCGTAGCAATTGCTTCCGAAGATGGGACGAGTATTTCCCAGCCTGCAGACACATCGTAAGCTTCTTCGGTAGAGATGGGTGAGAATGGGATACGGACGGTCTTTCTCTGGCACAGAGTGGCACCGAGAGAGAATGGACATCGTATGTCGATCTACATGGGATGAGCAAACATCTAGGCGAATCCGAGTTGCCCACCTTGTCTCTCCATTGTTTGTACAATATCACGGATCTCCTGCCTTGTTTGAGAGTCCTCGTCGATTTTGGCCTGAAGATTCTGGAATACCGTCGGATCCACCATGCTCTGGGAGGTCGAGCATGTGGTAGCCATCGTTGTGAAGAAGAAATTCCAGACAAAAACTTTGCCTACTTAAGGCTTTGCTGTAGATAGTCACTGATGGAAAGATCACTTAGAAAGAAAGAAGGATGAGTTAAAAGAGTAGATAGCTTGGGCAGTTGCATCTTCGAGGACTGTGCAAACAATGCAAAAAGAAAAGGGCAAAGAGTTCTCAAATGTTTAGGGCTCGAATATCTTAACCCTATCATGTAAAATAGGCGCTAATAAGCGAGCCCCGAATCCACAGTTCAATTTCCCACCACCTGACGTCGAACGCATCTACCACCACCCAACTCGAGGCGTAGGATACACACTTCTTTGCGCTCTCTCCACCCCATCAATATGGCACCAGCTACAGTACGTTCGCTTTGCTGCTCCCTCCCCACCTCGCAGTGGGAGATTTCGCGAGCAACAGGCTAAATCCCCTCCAGAAAACCCAGCGCACGAGTGCACTCCGTCAGGCTCCGTCGAAGGGGCAGAAACCTGGGAAGATCACAAAGAAGGTACATCTCCTCCCAAACCTGCCTCTGCTGCCAATCAATCTCTTTCACCATTGCTACAATAAATGGCTGACCTTTTCCCGGGAGCAGTTCATCATCAACGCGTCCCAACCAGCCTCGGACAAAATCTTCGATGTATCGGCTTTCGAAAAGTTCCTGCATGACAAGATCAAGGTGGACAATAGGACCGGGAATCTGGGCGATACGGTTACGATCTCCCAGCAGGGGGAGGGGAAAATTGAGGTCATTGCGCATACTCAGTTTTCGGGGCGGTATTTGAAATACCTTACGAAGAAGTTCCTCAAGAAGCAACAATTGCGAGACTGGTTGAGAGTGGTGTCTACAAGCCAGGGGGTTTACGAGTTGAGGTTCTTCAATGTGGTGAACGATGATGCGGACGATGATGATGAGTAGGGGCCATAGGATGGGATGTGCGATGGGAAATAGCTAGATGTTGTGTGTTACAATCTATGGCAATTAGTTTGCTCGAGCGTCGGAGCCTGGGATTTGCACAATTTCCTGAGTTCCCGCTCTGAATACCGTGGGGTATGTTACCAAAGTTCGACTTTCATTTCAATCAATTGGCTTAGGCTTGTTTGTTACCCGGCGCTGCCATTTTCCTTCCCCTCGTTGGCTAAGGTACCCAACACGAGAGATCCGAGGATCATTAACTTCACAACTGTAAGCAAATAGTGCGCCCACCGACGCATCCCTGAAGACAACCGTCTCCTTGTATATACCTCAAGACTTGTCATCATTGAGAAGTCTTTGAACCCAAAGCCATATCAACCACGATGGTACCTCCAAAAATCAAAGGCAAGTCCTTTCCTGTAATGCACTGTTTTTTCTGCTTGATGCCTATTGCAGCGAGTCTGACAAGAATTTTGCTTATTGATTATTGTTGTCGCTGTCAAGTCTCAACCTCAAAGACCATTTATTTTGCATGACTGTCATGAATATTCACAATACCCCGGGCCTAATTGTGGTAATTGCCCAATCCACACAGCCTCAATCAGCCGACCATATTGTTTCTAGACTTCTTCGCCGAGGCACCTCGATTCCAAAGCCCACTCTCGCAATTTAAATTTGGTTGGAAGATTAGATTATTACTCTCGTTGTAGATCAAGTCTCACAAGCTGGAGACGAATGCGCTGCAATATCATTGGCTTGACTTTTTTACTACTCTCCTACGAGTTGGCTTGTTGTCTTGCAGTGCAGAAACAGTTTCACAGAGAGCAACTGTCCATTACGTAAAGATCGATGCCTGTCACCACGATACCGAAATATAGGTGCTGAAATAAGTTGCCTATCACAAGGAATGAAAGGCCAAAGTGCGCGCAAAGCCTAGACTACTGAAGACTTCAGCAGAATCATTCATGTGGTGGACCAAGCACAGTGTTGGCTCTTTTCGTTGGCAGGTTGATGTCTCAAGTGTTTGCTGTTGCAGTTGAACCACCATCACAGTTGGTTCATCAATCAACGTCCGTTAGCTATTGTTTTATCAATCGGTAGCATTACCCCTTAGAGGTAGTAGCCTACTTGGCAGGTTGACGGCCAATCTATTCAGTTATTTGGCGGTTTGGAAGGATTGGTTTTCCAACATGAACATCGCTCGCCCAGCTTCGTTTCGTTTATCTTGATTGTGCTGTGATTGAGGCCCAACTCCAGGAGTCCAAACACTTGCAATATTGCCCGAATCCAACGTATCAAGGCACATTCTTTGATCATTCCACCACATTTTGCTAACCAAGCAGAGCTATTCAAGTTGCCAAATACCATTTCTACATTGGTATGCGGCTTACGAGCAGATACTGCTTGGGCCTAATTCTTCAAAGGCAACATGAGAGATCGATCTCCAAAACAGTGTCCTTTTAATACATTCCTTTCTATAGTCACTCATTATATATTGCTATTCATTACGTTGTTTTACTGCTGTTGCTTGGCGTTCTCCATCTTACAAGGCGCCCGTTCAGATATCGTTGTGCGGAAGCTGATGTCCTATTTCGAGCGTACGGGTTTCTGTCATCAAATGTCGTCGATCCTGGGAACTGAGGTCCAGTGACCCACCGCACAAGTTCCGAGAATGCATTTGCAAGATTCTATACAACTGGGTGTAGCGGCTCTATTGCTGAGCTCAGGCTTCTCTGCTGCTATTCAAGATGACCCAACACATCTATATCCCATAAGCATTGGCGATTATGAAGATGCTACGGGTCTAAGACGTCGAGACGCCACAGACTTTTCCCACCTCGACCTCCAGACGCAATCAGAGCTTATCTACGGCAGCGCTGGGGACCATGGTCAGCTTCAACTTGCCAACATGACGCTTTATGCCCCGGATGGCCTGCAAATGATATTGATGGAGCGTTTCGACGGCCTGACTACAGCCGTCGATTGCAAAGGAGTTGACGGTACAATGTCACTGACGTTCAAATCCCAGCAAGCATTCGACTACGCTCTGCAGACATGGAGTCATATCAACGAGAAAGACGAGTCGAAGTTTCTTCTGATTGCTAATCATGAGGGCTGTGGTCCAGACGATGAAAGACAGCCTTAGTTCATAACAAAGATCTCAGAAGATGCGGCCCATCTTACTACCTACCTGACCGCGCAGGTCGCGCCCTGGTCCGACGTTACAGGCTCCTACGATGTCAACTTCGGTAAAGCCTTGCCTTACAAACAATCCCAGGCAGTAATGAAGCGGAGTTCGTTGGGCTTTGTCAAGGCAGTACTCGGCTTCAGCAAAATCATGGGAATGCTCACGGGCTCTGGTTTCATGGGTAAGAGCATCACCTTGGCCGTCAATGCTGGAAGAGTGGGGGCTGGACGATCAACTATATATGCAGCGGCGAGCGGTCGCATCAGAATTGACTGCCTCAGTTGCTACGTGACTGGAGACTTCGGACTCGTCGGAGCGGCCTCGGTGCAGAATTATGAGCTGCAGAACATGACCGTGAACACATCTCCGCAGAACTTCGTGTCGGTGCTGGACCTCGAAGCGACCATCTTGTCAGACGAGCGAAGAGATTCTCTTGAGTTCATACAAGAGCTGGAGGCGTTTGCCATTCCCAGAGCGGGCTTCGTGATCCCGGGGATCATGAAACTGGGAGCCACAATGTCCTACAACATCGGCATCAATGCATCCTACGGCGGCGAGGCCGTCATCCGATTTGGGCTTGCAGCCGGCGTGCCGAATAACGCATCAGTCTCTACGGATGTGCACAGTCCCAACAGCAGCGTGGCATCAGGCTTCAACGGGATGCTAACGCCGATATTCGACATCAAAAAAATCACAAGTGGGGTCTCTCTAGAAGCGTTCGCGCAGCCAAAACTGGCTTTCGGCTTCCAACTGATCGCGGTCTGCAATCTCGATATCGCTGTCACCATGAAGCTCCCCGGGATATCTTCAACCCTCTCAGTGGAGGAAGGTAAGTATCATAGACATTCGCATTCTCTACACACCACCTTGAACTAACACCTTAACATCAGACGACAACGGCCTCTGCACGCACACCCCTGGCGCCTCCAAAACCGGCGTAAAAATCACCAGCGACGTCGGCACCGAAATCGACATCCAAATCGACGCCGCCTTCGGCCTCTTCTCCTCCCACGCAAAACCAGCCTGGATGCGCAAACTGTGGGGCGAGTCCCAACGGCTCGGCGAATTCTGCTTCCCCACGGCCATCCCCAACCTCGCCCCCTGGGACAACGGCACGAATTCCACGACCAACCTGACGCTACCGTATCCATCTGCAGCGTTCCCAAGGCCGAGTAATGCTTCGACGTGGGCGATGGCGCCTAAGACGACGACCAACCTGACGCTACCGTATCCATCTGCAACGTTCCCGAGGCCGAGTAATGCTTCGACGTGGGCGATGGCGCCTAAGACGACGACGGCGACTAGGACAGTGTTTCAGATTGCGCCGTGTGTGAAATCGGCGCCGCCGCTTGTTCAGATGGGCTTGCCTGGACCCGGCCAGCCTGGCTATCGGGAGGGAAGTGCGGCAGACACAGGTCTGCCTGGACCCGGCCAGCCTGGCTATCCGGAGGGAAGTGCGGCAGACTCAGGTCTGCCCGGGCCTGGCCAGCCCGGGTATCCAGGGGTGACCCCAGCAGATACAGGACCCCCACGGTTCTTGCCTGCAGCTAACGATATAGCACCGGATGGAGCGCTCATGGTGCCCTACGCCGACCCGGCGACGTTTGCCAATTCTTCGTTGTTGGGCAACGCTTCTTTTCACAACCCGCCCCTGTCACCGCCAGCGAAGGTTACATCGATGAATACGCCTCCGGTGCCGACATCGCCGATTGCGTTCTTCACGGGCGGTGGTAATAGCGTGAGGGTGTTGGGTGATAGATGGGCTCTCATGTTGTTGATTGCGTCCGCTGTGCTTTTGGGGTCCGGCGGTTGTTGATGGCGAGATGCGTTGTGATATTAGTCTGATGCATGATGCTGGATTCGGCTGGAGTGATGGGTGGGTGACGAGCGTTGATTTATTGATACGCAAGGCTGGAGGCCTCCGCATGGTGTGGACGGGAATGGTGTGGGGAGCAGTAGGAAGAACGATGCTGCTCGGACGGTATGGTCTTTCGCTAAAGAAACCTGTTTTCATTGAGCTGCAGAGATTGTTGCCTTAGGATCAGTGGTGGAGGATATGAGCCTATCAAGTTGGGAAAGGGCATCCGAGTCGGTCCATCTGGAAGTTTAATATGTTGGCTTTCGGAGCCGTGATCAATTTTCCCCTATCCTTCTTCGTGCCCGCCCCTCTCTTCCTCACCCGCCTCCCAAACACACCTCTCGCAAACACATTCCCCACCCAGCGCTCCAGCCGCCCACTCTCTCCTCTCCCGCACCGCCATCCGCACATCACAATAGTGATTCAACACTTCCCCACCCTTTTTAATTCCCCCTCTCACCCTCTCGCGCTCTCCCACCCCCACCTAGCCACAAACCCCATCGCCCCCATCTCCTTCTCTAGCCCCGCACCCCGACCCTCCCAATCCCCGTTTCCGCTCGTTGAGTTGGCTTCAGCAAACCCCCACTCCCACCTAACATTAGGAGCGCAACTATGATTCGCTAGACTCCAAAGCGGGTGTACAGCCGCAACATCCGGTCGTCGAATGCGGGGGTTCATATTTGCGGAGGCGACACCGCGGAATTTCGCGAAAAGGGTGTTGAGGACCCAGATGTCGTATTTCCACAGTGTGGACGGGGAGTAGATGTTGATGTCCATTTTCGTGAGGATGTGGATCGGGCCTGCGATGTGCGTTTGGAAGGAGAAGGGTAGAGTGCGTTTGAGCGAGTTGGTGGGGGTGAAGTCGCCGCAGAGGTATTTCGTTTGTGGAAGGGAGAGAGGTTGGATGTGTTGTGTTTCTGCCATGGCGATGCAGCGGGCGAGGAGGAGGAGGTAGAGGGCACTGACTGCGGCGGTGGGGGTGGGGTCTTTGGCGAGGGTTTCATGGTCGGTTATGCCGCAGATGGCTGGGTGGTAGATTTTTTGGGCGCGGGTGAGGCAGGTGGTGGAGCAGAAGTATATGTCGGTGCAGGAGGTGCAGGTAGGGAGGGGGGTGGAGGGGGAGAGGGGAGGGAGAGGGGAGGAGCAGGCGTCGCAGAGAGGGTCGAGGTCACGGTTGTTGGCTGTGAGGATGCTGGGTTCTAGGAGGACCGTTTCGTGGGGGGCAATGTCTGAGGTGGTGAAGATGCCGAGTTGTTTGACTGTCCCTTGGTGGTGGCTAGCATTATCGTGCTTTTGAGTGTTCTTCTCGTCAGTTGTTGGAGTAAGTAGTGGTAAGTCAACGGCTCTGATCTCGCATTTCGGAGCACACTTCTTCAGCTCTCCGTTGAGGAATGAGATGCTAGATGCAGCAAATCGATCTGGTTCCAATTTGTTCCACGGGTATATCTCTCGTCTTACATATCCGAGCGAAGGAAGTTCATTTCTCGGGTTGAAGTTAGATTTGTCCCAAGTTGGATCTTTCTTCAATTCATTGTGACAATGCTGCTCCAGAATAGATAGCCGTAGAGCCTGTACTGGCTCATATTCAGAAAACTCCCTTAGACATCTTTCTGTGAAGCTAAATGCGCTTTTGAGATCGCCACATGCAGTCAGTGTTCTAGCTAGAATCTCGTAGCTTTGGCAAGCCCAATTTTCAGCAAGTGCTTCATACCATGGCACATCAGCCTCGTCTCCAATAGAGTCATCCAGAATCGCTGTCTGTATAAATGTCTTCTCGAGGTCTGGTATCCTCACATTGGTCTCAGGGGCAAAGAAGTCTTTGTCAGCTGGGATGTCAGGTGGCTGAGATATATCTTCAACTGCCTGTTCATGATACTCCTCAGCTTTATCCAGCATCTCGTCCGTCAAAAGTAGCGCTCTATAAGCATCTCCAGCGGCGAGATCTGGATACTCGAGATACTCATAGCATATTGCTCTCCTGAGATAAATTTGAGGATGGTACTGGTGCGTCTCAAGTTTTGATGTATAATATGCTCTTTGATCCAGCCAGTAGTTTCTATCCAATGACTCTTCCATCCTAAATGCAAAGGGCAATCGCGATTGTCTCCAGCAAAGGACCAAAAATTTTCACAGCAATCTAGAATTTTCTGGAGGGGTCGTCATTATCGAATTGTCGAAATCCCATGTTGCCTTTGCCAAGTTCCACTAGACTTCGATTGCTCTAGTGGCGTATTTTATTTCGACCTCCTCTCATGCTTGCTCTTTGCTCCTTGTTGTGTTATCCTCTCATGAGATCAAGTTGCATTAGATGTCAGCATACGAGAGAACAGCTCACATGTGTTGTAGGGTCCAGAAGCCCCCTTACAAGATTGCTGGCAATGGGCAGATATCAGAACCTGGGTAGCGTTGTTTCACAGCAATTGACGCAGACAATGGTCATCAGCAGAAGGTAACAAATTAATGCGCACTGGCAAACAAATTATGCTCGCTAGCACAGATTGCAAATTTGTATGCAGAGCCACCAGTAAATATGACCATATTTCCTTGAAAAAAGAAACCGTTTCTTGTCAGCAAATTCTTTCCTACACGTTTGTTCTTCCTGCAATCACCCAGAGCAACTTCACACGCAAAAAGAGATTGAGAAGGTCAGAGCTTGAAGCGATGTTCCTCCAATATGTTCGCAATCTACAGACTACTCCTCATAGTAGTGTACTATGCAAACATGATACTACTTCATAACACAGCAATGATTTCCTTCTATTTGGGAGAAAACTCCCTGGTGAAGGCAATATAGCAATATGAAGGCAATATATAAATAGAAGGAACGTGAAAGTCTCTTTGAGGCAAAGAATCTGGAGATATGACTGAAGAACACTCGGTATATGGTATATCCGGCACCATTAGTGGACTATAACAGCCCGATATGGCGAACCCTCAACACCTATTCTGCAACACTCTCTCGACTTCTACATCAAAGCCCAAGTTTTATCATCATTCTCACGCTCTACAAAAGTCTTTGAACGCGAAAATGCCAACGACAGGTACAGAACGAGCGGTCACCAGCCAAGTCGAATCTCTAGCACTACAGACCAACATCACTGCCAGCCTTGGACAAGCAGCAAACACCCATGGCCAAGCAACCTTAAAACTACCTGCTGGCCCAATTTCAGTAGCAGGACAGGTCCTGAACGTCCCAAATACACATTTCGAAGAAGACTATGACCCCCTCTACGCCCATAGTCTGGGTCCAAATTTCAATGTTTTGGAAGGTGCTACGTCAAAGATACACTTTGAAGTGTTGTTCCGAGCTGGCATCATCCGGAAGGGAGACGTTTTAACGATGAAAATTGATTTCCTCCGTAATGAAAGATGGGAGAATGGGGAGGCAAGGTTACTTGTATGTGATTATAGGCTCTTTCATCCACAGTCCTTGCGGGAATAACCCATACTCATTTTTATCAGGTCGATAATTTTGCCCATGAAGACGGCCGATTCTTCCCCAATTTCAACTTCTCCATCCATCAAACGTGGCCCGACGGTCGCGTTACGTCCTTCAATAGGGGCCTGACCCTCCTGGCGTGCCGTGGCCCTGACCACATCGTGAAGTATCTCAAGGAACAGAACGTCTCGGGCCCTGAAGTCTCTTCGGTCAAGATCTCAAAGGCAATGTGTGTCCGCCGCCAATTCATGAACTTGGGCACACTCTACTACGTCAAGCAAGCCTATGATTACTGGCTCAAGCATTGCCAGGAGATCTTAGCCCACGGTCTAGACGAAGAGGAAGAAGAAAGCGACAATGAAACCGTCCATGGAGCTGGAGATGAGTTGGAGGGATTGGATGATGGACAACTGCCTGTCATTTCCCTACCAGGCATAGAGTATGCTGTGAGGGTTGAGAGAGAGTTGGAGATGAGGACAGTAGAAGAGAACCGGGTGGAGACTGAGTCGGAGTTTCCAGAATCCGGGCATGCGTCAGATGTAGAGGCAGGGCTTGAGATGGAGACTCAGGAAGAGAAGGAAGAGGAAGAAGAGACGGAGATGGAGACGGAGCAAGAGACAGAAAAGGAGACAGAGAAGCAAACAGAAGTGGAGACAGAAACGGATTGCCATACAACGTATGCAACAGATGGCGACACGGAGGTCTACCCCGACGGTGAGACTTTGACGCCGGTAGACTCGCCTCCCGCTATTAGTCCGGACTCTAGTAAATGTATATAGGTGACTGGTCAACACAACGCTTCAATCCTTTCCCTTCTATACTCACGCTTTCCCAAAATCCTCTCACATCCATACCCGGACCTTTGCGTCCACCACTCGGATCTCTTGCGTCACTTCAGAATCGTGGACCTGCCCTCTACTCGCTTGCAGAGAGCGGTAATAGGCCAGACTGCTGCTGTAGTAGTGACTCAAGTGAATGCCCAGTAGGTCAGTCAACGGTGGACCTCTAACAATTTCAAGCAGAGCCGACCTATCCGAGGGCAATCGGCACGAGATCCAGATGGAGAAATGGAGTGGGAGTTGGTGATAGAGGTTAATAGTAGATGGAGCGATATATGGGAGGGACGGAAGAGGAGTGAGATGGTTAGGAAGTAATGATTGAAGAGGGTTGTTGGCAGGTGCGGTATTGACTTTAGTGAGAAAGAACTTTTCTGTAGACTGGCGCACAGGAGCATCAGTGTATTTCTTTGATTGATATTACTAGAATAAGGGAGAGGACTAGCTCTTGTGGTGCGTCAGATACCCTTACTTTTCACGACAGCAATAGGGGATTACAATAGCGATACGTAGTCGCTCAGCAACGAGAAAGCTTCTCACATCAATCTGCAGTGGTATAACGCAACTAACACAGGGTAGCGCTAATTCGATTCACTCTCATGACAAGGAGAACACACACATCCACCTCATTCACGCTCGCAAAAACGCTCAAGAACGCCCTAACAGCCCCCATCACACGCCCTGCACATAATTAGCAGGCACACTCCTCACCACCCCCCCCTTCTCCACATCCGCCCACCCATCCCCCTCATCCCCTTTCACGAGCACAAACCTCTCCCCCTCGGCCATGCTCCACTCCGCATCACTCCTCGCCTCATATTCATAAAGGGCTTTTACATATTTCAATTTCTTAGCCCCTCGCTTCGGGGCCACGGCTGGTCCTTTTTTCTTCGCTACGGCTGCTGGGTGGGAGTGTGTGCTGCCGGCTAGAGAGGCGGAGGAGGAGGAGTAGGATGAGGTGGGGCGGTCGGTTGTAGGTGTGGGTGTGGTGGGGAGGAGAGAGAGATAGGATGTTGGGACTAGGCCGGTGGTGGTGTGGTGGCGGATGGAGGCCCAGCCTGAGCCATCTGTTCCAGAAGGGTTAATATAGATTCAAGGTGTTGAGTGGTACATGGCAGGGGCTTGGGCTTACCGTCGGGCTCGGTGATGACGACTTCTTCGCCTTCTTCGATGGAGGCCTCGCCATCTGCTGTTGCTTGGTATGCGTAGAGCATCTTCCCTCGCGGCTCAGCGGGGTTTGATGTCACAGAGCGGGTGGAGCTCGAGCCGTTTGTTGGTAGTTCACTGACGTATGAGGTTGGTGGCGGAGCTACGATGCGATTTTTCTTCGCTGGAGCCGGCTTGCTGGCTGCTGGCTGGGGCTCTGCTTCCTTTTCGGCTATTGGTTCCTCCGTGGGTACTCGGCCCGAGACAGATCTGTTTGCGCTGGCCGCATAGCCTGAACTTAGTGTGTCCATGGTGTTGCTTCTGCTTAATGCTGGTAGCTCCGCTACACCATCTGCGTGACCACCGTTGATCTGAGGTGGTGCTACTTTTGATGCAGCCTGTCGTTCGGCTTTGAGCTTTTTTCGCCCTTCCTTCGATTGCTCACCAGGGCACTCTGCAGGCACTTTCAATTCACACTTGCTGTGGCAGGTGTAACCACAGTCCTGACAGTCAAAGCCTTTGGCCGAGAGACCCCATATCCTCTCTCCGCAGAGATCGCAGTTTGTAGGTACTTTGAAGGTTTGTGACTTGAAACGATGATTCTGGGCGCCCAAAGAGACGTCGCCAACAGTAGAGATGATCGTCTGCACTTCGACATCAGCAGTCAAGCGTTGTCGTTCTACTTGGTGCAAATCTTCCTGCATAGAAAACAGTCCTCTGACGACCTCAACTTCATCTCGCTTCTCTTTACCCTCCCGAACCTTCTGCCGTAATCGCTTGACATTGTCAACATCTCTCTTTTTCTTGTCGGCTTCTTGCTTGAGCTCCCGCAGTTGGCCTTTGCTCTTGCCCAGCACATTTCTGAGGAAAACTTTTGCAGTCTCGTCGACTGCCATTAGACTGTCATCCAGCCAGACTGGGCTAGGTTCAAAGGCCAAGTCCAGGGGTTCTTGCCATTGAGTTGTGTTGTGTCGGACGAACATCATAGAGTCTAGCTTAGGGTCATTACGTGGTATTTCGGATCCGAGATGTTGTAGGTGATCAGTGCTTCGGGATAGCGCGGAGGTTTCCAGGTTTACAGCATGTGACCATAATGAATTCAATTGGGAAACTCGAGTCTCGTTGACGTCTTGTAAGCTCTATGTGCATTTCAGTACATATAAAGTTTCTGGATAATTGGACCTCTTACATCTAGTAAATCGGGTACGTACTCGTGGTAATACCTTCCCTTTTGCTGATTGGTGACATTAATGTTGATAAGGTATGTGTTCTTGGTAAGTCAGTGAACGCACGCAGTTTCAAGTTTGACAGGAAATCTCACCTTCACATTGTGCATTTCTGAGATTTGTTGCTGGTACGCGGTTTGAGCTTTGCTTTTACCATGATCAAAGGACGTTTCTGTTTTCTTCCGCCTGTTTTCGACCTCTTGACAGGCACCATCGTAGCGGCTTTTGGTCTTTTTCAGATCGCCATAGGACACATCTCGTTCCCTCTCAAGCTTGACGGCATACTCCGCGTGGCTTTTGCGTAATTCTTCGTAGCGGGCTGCTAGATTCTTAAGGGGATCTGCGATCTGTAGCTGCAACTCAGACGAGTAGCGGTCATGTTCCGCGGCTCTAGCTTCCAGCGTGGAAAGTTGGGTTGTCCAAGTTGTGAGCGACGCACTGTGGGCAGACTGTCAGTAGTTGAAAGACCGAAGCACAAGGGGGGATTTATAGGTGTACCATTCTAAGGATCCCGGGGTCAAGCTTGGTGTATCTCCTACACTCAAACCACTAGATCGCTTTGACTTTTTCTCGAAGTTCTTCTTAGCCAACGCATAGAGCTTGGAACTGTACTCTTTCTCGATCATTGCCCGCTCTCTGTAGAACGACTGGATATCTTCAAGCCAAGCAACACCGTTTGCGACCCACGCACTGACAGGCTTGAAGCCGTCTTTCAGCTCCGCACCGAAGCGCGGCGCGATGTCTACCTCGGCCATCACCAGAGTATTCCTCGAAGGATGTTGCGAGTGATGTGTATCAAAACGAGAAAGGAAATAACACCGATGCGATGAGTAGGGAGGTCCAGAGGGGACACATTGAGGTGGTCGGCAATAGCAAGGTAGAACAACAATTCCTGCGACCGCAACACCCAGAACAAGCCGTGCTCGAGCTCCCACTGGTGAGCGGTCTCAAGATAGCATAAGTAGTCGAGTACAAGAAAGAGATGGTCCAACGTGATTGGTCGCATCTCGTGCGGAATTAATGCGCACGAGGGCTCAGAGCTGCCGAGATTTAGCCTGGACTATCCATTAAATCCCGGCTTGGCATGTATGGCATCAAGGCCTAAGGTAAGTTAAGGTATGGGGACAACTTCACAAGCAATCAACAATGGTGTCTGTGCATTGGTGGTAGATGTCTGATCGTCTGTGTGCATGACTTGCTTGTTGACAGGATGAGCTTTCGCCGAGCCACCATTTAAAGTAGCACCAACGAAACATTCACTGGCCTCTACTTTCCATCTCTCATTCTTTCCATATTTTCCACATTGCCTCAGAATTGGCAATCTACGCCACGTACTCGCAAAAGCTTCTGCTCCTTTCTCACTAAAGTATTAATCAAATTGTCATCACTAGCTATAGAAGCTAGCCGCCATGACCTCCCTTGGGGATCGGATCACCGAGCCTGAGAACGGGCCTGAGCCGGAGGCCTCTATCGACACCACTACCAGTGCGCCTTTGGCCTCCCCTATTGAGTCCAAATCATGGGCAGATGAGGCGAATTCTGCCGCAGAGGCTGCACCAGTATCTGCGGAAGTCAAAGCAAACGCGGAGAAAGAAATGAACGAGCTGTCCAAGGCACAGACAGATGGAGCTGGCGGCGAGGCTGGGGGTAGCACTGCGATGATTGAGCCGACCTACGACGTGGATGTCAAGCTCAGCGATCTTCAGGCGGATCCAAACGACCCTCTCTACTCCGCCAAGTCTTTTGACCAGCTTGGCCTGTACATTCACCCTCCCACCGACAAATCATAGAGAGATGCTGATATGTTTGCTAGAGACGAGAGAATCCTTAAGGGTATATACCAAATGCGTTTCACGAAGCCATCAAAGATCCAGGAGCGAGCTCTCCCTTTGTTGCTGAAAAATCCTCCAATGAACATGATTGGCCAATCTCAGTCCGGGACGGGAAAGACTGCAGCTTTCGTGCTGAACATGCTCTCACGTATCGACTGGACCCAACGGGATACACCTCAAGCTCTGGTACTCGCACCTAGTCGTGAGCTTGCTCGTCAAATTCTAGGAGTCGTTCAAGTCATGGGGACCTTTTTGGAAGGGCTCCAAGTCGACGCTGCTATACCGCAAGATACTCAGAACCGTGGGAGACGCATCACCGCTCACGTCGTTGTTGGTACACCAGGTACCACAATGGATCTCATTCGTCGTCGCCAATTAGATCCATCAAAGTTGAAGGTGCTGGTACTGGATGAAGCAGACAACATGCTGGACCAGCAAGGCCTCGGAGATCAGTGCCATCGTGTCAAGCAGTAGGTAAAGCCTTGTACAAGACAACGAATCTACTTACGTGGGTCATAGATTGCTTCCCCCACGCATTCAGCTAGTCTTGTTCTCTGCCACCTTCCCAGACAAGGTCGCCCAATTTGCCTCCAGCTTCGCACCAGACGCCAACCAGATTTCGCTGAAACATGAGGAATTGACGGTAGAAGGAATCAAGCAGCTCTATCTCGACTGTCCTACCGAGAACGATAAGTACGATGTGCTCGTGCGTCTTTACGGCTTGATGACTATTGGATCCTCTATCATCTTTACTAGGGTTCGTCCGCCCCGTCGTATATCGCAAGCCGTAATTAACTTCGATTAGACTCGCGATACCGCTCTTCAGATCGAGCGACGTCTGAACGCTGAGGGCCACAAGGTTGCCTGCTTGACGGGTGCCTTTGGCCCTCGTGAACGCGATGTCATCATCGACTCCTTCCGCGATGGCACGGCCAAGGTTCTGATAGCGACGAATGTTCTCGCCCGTGGTATTGACGTGCAAACGGTATCTCTTGTCATCAACTATGTAGGTCACTAAGCCGGATCTCTATAAACCTCTGTTAACAAGCCTCGAGGATCTTCCAGACGACAATCGTACTGGTGGCGCCGACCCTCAGGTCTATCTACACCGTATCGGCCGTACTGGCCGCTTTGGGCGAGTGGGAGTCTCCATTAGCCTGGTCAGCGGACCAAAAAGCCACCATATGATCCGCCAGATTGAAGACTACTTCAGTGTCCCAATGACTGCACTTCCCTACAACGACTGGGACCAAGTTGAGGACACAATCAAGAAAGTCATCAAGAGTTCTCGCGCAGGCTCAAACTTCAAGACGAAGGCTGATGTTGACATGTGAGCAGACTAATGAACCGCAAAATACGACGCAAATAGCACTTGTACATATTCCCTGCCAACAGCCTGTGTTCCCATGGACCATTCTAGATGCACCCTCGTGTACATAAGACCGACGAGATGATGATCAGGAGGAGATTGTGAAACTTTAGGCCACATGGGCTGGGCTGACACTGACCAAAATCTAGTGACATGGTTTACTAGGTGGTCTGCATTACTGCAGCATTTCGTACTACAAAATCGACTCTCAAGCGGCATGGCACTGATTGCTAAACATCGAAAAATACGAAAGCATGGCGAATGGCGAAATGACGGAACGCGACAATTGAGAGCTTGAGATGGAGATTGCTGAGATGCAGATAGATCCGAGCTAGCAAAATGAGAAGGTTCTACCAAACACCCATATTGCCAATGTCTTTAGTGAGCGTCGTTTCCCCTAGTCACAACTCTCTTCAATCCACCCCAATAAATTCTCCTGTCCTCCGTCCTCGGCCATCATTCCCCCCAATCACAGCTCTCCCCAAGCAACACCGCCGACCCCCCCAACCCCTCCTCATCCACCTCATCAAA
>JAABUQ010006013.1_pt1 | contig 18765 bp, 19 predicted proteins | sample 5560001 | NCBI WGS metagenome assembly JAABUQ01 (sample SAMN10711888, study PRJNA513371) | rock metagenome | isolation source: Antarctica rocks | place: Antarctica: Victoria Land, Finger Mt nord | collected 2015-12-18
GTCGAGACCGAATGCCGTGTGTATGACGCCATCGGCATCGCCGGCGCCTCCCCGGAGGACATCCAGATCGGCCAACGAGCCCAGCAGCGGCGTGACGCCAGCGGCGGCAAGCGCGTCAGCCTTCTCCTTCGAGCGCACCAGGCCTACGACAGCATGGCCCGCATCGAGCAGGTCGCGGGCGACCACTGATCCGACCCAGCCGTTCGCTCCCGTTAGAAACACACGCATGCTATCTCCTTGACTATACTAGGCGGAGACGTGCTACCGCCTCCGTCAGTGACTGACATAGGTGCCCTGTCAGTCACTGACAATAAGGAACAGGTACCGCGGTTGACGAAAAATGAGGGTGACGCGCGCGCTCGACTGCAACGGACGGCGTTGGAGCTGTTTCGGGAGCGGGGCTACGATCAGACCACGGCTGCCGAGATCGCTGCGCGGGCTGGCGTGACGGAGCGGACCTTCTTCCGCCATTTCGCGGACAAGCGGGAGGTCCTTTTCGATGGCGAGGCCAAGTTGCGAGTGGCCCTGACGGCCTCGATAGCCGACGCGCCCGCCGGGCTCGGGCCGCTCGACACGCTGTTCCGAGCATTCCGGTCGCTCCAGCCGATGATTGAGGACAACCGGCCATTCTCGAAGCCACGACAAGAGGTCATCTCCACCACGCCCGCGCTTCACGAGCGCGAGCTGGCGAAAATGGCCGCGCTGGCCGATGCGCTTGCCGTCGCATTGAAGGCGCGAGGTGTCGCTGACCTGCAGGCTGTTCTTGCAGCACGGACCGGCATGGCTGCGTTTGTGCATGCTACGATTTCCTGGCTCGACGATCCCAAGCTAGGCCTCGGCGAGCGTCTCGATCTCGCTTATCGTGGGCTGAAAGCGCTGTTGACCGAAAACGACCCCTGATCCGAACGCCACCGGCTGAATCGATGTCCGCTTACGCGACTTCGCCTCCTCGAAGCGGACAGGAAGCAAACCACCAGGACCCGACACCTAAAGTGGGACACTGCCGGCTTCATCCCACGCCCATGACGTCCGCCATCGAGTACAGCCCGGCCGGCTTGCCCTGTGTCCACGCCGCCGCCCGCACGGCGCCGGTGGCGAACATGCGACGGTCGAATGCGCGGTGGGTCAGGGCAATGTGCTCGGTCCCGGCGGCGAACAGCACGGTGTGCTCGCCCACCACCTGCCCGCCGCGCAACGCTGCGAAGCCGATGGCTCCGGGCGGGCGCGGTCCGGTGTGACCGTCGCGCCCGCTGTCCATGACCTCCTCCAGTCGGACGCCGCGGCCCTTGGCGACGGCACGGCCCAGGCCGACTGCCGTGCCGGAGGGGGCGTCCACCTTCTGGCGGTGGTGCATCTCGATGATCTCCGCATCGTACTCCGCCGCGGGCAGGGCGGCGCCGAGGCGCTCGGCCAAGGCCAACAGCAGGGTGATCCCCGGGCCAAAATTGGGCGACTGCACGACGGGAATGGCCTGTGCGGCCCGTGCCACGGCGGCGTCGCCGTTTGGGGACAGGCCGGTGGTGCCCAGCACCCAGGCCGTGCCGGCGGCGGCGAGGACCGCAGCATGGTGCTCGGCCGTGTCGGCGTGGGTGAAGTCGATCACCGCCTCGGAGGCGGCGGCGAGGGCGGCCAAGTCGGGGAAGGCGATGATCCCGTCCGGCACCGGATGGCCGGATTCGCGCCGTTCGGTTCCGCCGGACAGGATGTGGCCCCCGGCGGCGACCTCCTCCGCGATCAGCCGGCCCATCCGCCCCGCCACGCCTACAACTCCGATCCGCATCCCGTCCGACTCCTTGCTGCTGCTCCCTTTCCCTCCGGGAGAGGGCCGGGGTGAGGGAGGCTTTTGCTGCGAAGCAGCGGGCCGCCTGTGCTGACTGGATGTGCCCCCTTGATGGGCCGAGGTCGCGCTGCACGACCCCCCACCCCGGCCCTCTCCCAAGGGAAAAAGACTACCCCCTCGCCTGCACGGCCTCCCGGAACAATGCGGCGTAGGCGCGGGCCGGGCCGGTCCAGCCGACCTCGGCCCGCATGGCGTTGCGCTGCGTCTGCGCCCAGGCGGAGGGATGCCGCCACAGCTCGGCCGTGCGGGCAATGGCGGCTTCCAGCGCCGCCTGCGTCACAGGCGCGAACACGACGCCGGTCGCGACGCCAGCGGCCACTGCGGCAGGATTCGCATCGATCACGGTGTCGGCCAGCCCGCCCACCCGGGCCACCACCGGCAGCGCGCCATACCGCAGGGCGCAAAGCTGCGTCAGCCCGCACGGCTCGAACCGGGACGGCACCAGCAGCGCGTCGCAGCCGGCCTGGATCAGGTGGGCCAAATCCTCATCGAAGCCGACCGTCGCCGCAACCTGGCCGGGGTGGTCCTGCGCCGCCGCGGCGAGCGCCGACTCCAGCGCCGGGTCCCCGGCGCCCAAGACAACGAACTGCGCGCCTTGGGCCAGCAGGGCGGGGATAGCGGCCAGCAGCAAGTCCATGCCCTTCTGGTCCGTCAGCCGGCTGACGGCACCGAACAGGAGGGTGCCGGGATTGCGCGCCAGCCCGGCCTGCGTCTGCAGGGCAGCCTTGTTCCGCAGCCGGCGGCGCAGCCGGTGCACGCCGTATTCAGCGGCAATGTGCGCGTCGGTGGCCGGGTTCCAGACGTGGGTATCGATGCCATTCAGGATGCCGGACAGCGCGGCGTGCCGGGTCCGCAGCAGCCCATCCAGGCCCATGCCGCCGCCGGGCGCCGCGATCTCGGCCGCGTAGGTCGGGGACACCGTGGTGATCCGATCCGCCAGGCGCAGCCCGGCCTTCAAGGTGCCGACGCCGCCGTAGAACTCGACGCCATCGATGCCCCAAGCCTCCGGGGGCAGGCCCAGCGAGCCGAACCGGTCGGCGGCATAGCGGCCCTGGAACGCCAGATTATGCACCGTCATCACAGTGGCCGGCCGTGCGCCGCCGCTGAAGTGCAGGTAGGCGGGCGTCAACCCGGCTTGCCAGTCATGCGCCTGCACCACATCCGGCGCCCAACCCGCGGCGCCGCGGCCCAGCGCAGCCCCAACCTGCGACAGCGCCGCAAAGCGTTGCAGGTTATCCGGCCAGTCCGCCCCGTCCGGCCGGGCATAGGGCGACCCCGGCCGGTCATACAGGTGCGGCGCATCGAGGCAGAACATCGCCAAGCCAGCGGATATCCCGGACGCCGTGCCGGCCAGCACCCGCGCCGGGCCGCCGAACAGGTCCGGCAGGGCCAGCACCGGCTCCGCCCCCTCCAGCGCCGCCAGCACGGCGGGATAGCCCGGCACCAGGCTGCGGACCTCGACGCCCTCCGCCGCCAGCGCCGCGGGCAAGGCGCCGGCCACATCGGCCAGGCCGCCGGTTTTCACCAGGGGAAAGATCTCCGACGTCACGGACAGCACGCGCATGGAAGTCAGGACGGCAGCTTGTCGATCATCGGCTGGGTGATCAGGCACACGCCGCGCGCGGTGCGGCGGAACCGGGCGGCGTCGGCCACCGGGTCCTCCCCGACCACCAGGCCCTCGGGGATGCGCACGCCCCGGTCCACCACGACGTTCCGCAGCCGGGCATGCCGGCCGATCTCGACATAGGGCAGGATCACCGCCCCCTCGATGCATGACCACGAACGCGCGTGCACCCCGGTGAACAGCAGCGAGCGGTCCACCGACCCGCCCGACACGATGCACCCTCCGGACACCAGCGAGCTGACGGCGCTGCCCCGGCGGTCGGTCTCGTCGTGCACGAACTTGGCCGGCGGCACGATCTCGCCATAGGTCCAGATCGGCCACTCGCTGTCATACAGGTCCAGGCCGGGAACGAAGTCGGTCAGGTCGATGTTGGCCTCCCAATAGGCGTCCACCGTGCCGACATCGCGCCAGTACGCCTGGTTCTCCGACGACGACCGCACGCAGGACCGGGTGAAGCGGTGCGCCACCGCCTTCCCGCCCGCGACGATGTGCGGGATGATGTCCTTGCCGAAGTCGTGGTTGCTGGCGGGGTTGGCGGCGTCGCGGCGCAACTGGTCGATCAGGAATCTGGTTTCGAACACGTAGATGCCCATGCTCGCCAGGGCCTGGTCGGGGCTGCCGGGGATGCCCGGCGGGTCGGCGGGCTTCTCCAGGAACGACAGGATGCGGTCGGAGTGGTCCACCGCCATCACGCCGAAGGCCGCGGCCTCCATGCGCGGAACCTCGATGCAGCCCACGGTCACGTCGGCGTCCTGCTCGACGTGCTGCTGCAGCATCGGCTCGTAGTCCATCTTGTAGATGTGGTCGCCGGCCAGCAGCACGATGAGGTGCGGGTCGTAGCTCTCGATGATGTCGATGTTCTGGTATACGGCGTCGGCGGTCCCGGCATACCAGCTCGTCTCGCTGATGCGCTGGCTGGCGGGCAGGATGTCGAAGCTCTCGTTGCGCTCGGGGCGGAAGAAATTCCAGCCGCGCTGCAGGTGGCGGATCAGGCTGTGCGCCTTGTACTGGGTCGCCACGCCGATCCGCCGGATGCCGGAGTTCAGCGCGTTGGACAGCGCGAAGTCGATGATGCGGGACTTGCCGCCGAAGTACACGGCCGGCTTGGCGCGGGTGTCCGTCAGCTCCATCAGCCGGCTGCCGCGCCCGCCGGCCAGCACGTAGGCCATGGCGTGCCGGGCCAGGGGCTGCCCGGAGGCAGCGGCGCCCAGGGAACGCGCCGGGGCGGAAGGCGCCCTCACGCCGCGCCGGCCAGGACGGAGCGGGCGTGCCAGATTTCGCCGGCATACTCGGCGATGCTGCGGTCGGAGGAGAACCACCCGACCCCGGCCGTGTTCATCACCGCCGCGTGCCACCAAGCTGCCGGGTCCCGCCAGGTGCTGGCCACGACCTCCTGCTGCTCCACGTAGCTGGCAAAGTCGGCGGCGACCATGAAGGTGTCGCGCTCCAGCAGGTCGGCCACCAGCCCCTCGTAGCGGTCCGGCTCGGTGGCGGAGAACACGCCGGAGCGGATGGCTTGCAGCGCCTGCGCCAGGGCCGGGCAGGCGGCGACATCGGCATAGGCGGTCAGGTCGCGGCGGGCACGGGCGGCCACCTGGTCCGCCGTCATGCCGAAGATGAAGATGTTGGCAGGGCCGACATGGTCGCGGATTTCGATGTTCGCGCCGTCCAGGGTGCCGATGGTCAGCGCGCCGTTCAGCGCCAGCTTCATGTTGCCGGTGCCGGACGCCTCCATTCCCGCGGTGCTGATCTGCTCCGACAGGTCGGCGGCGGGGATGATCTGCTCGGCCAGGCTGACGTTGTAGTTCGGCAGGAACACGATCTTCAAACGCCCGGCGACCGAGGGGTCGTTGTTGATCACCTGCGCCACGTCATGCGTCAGGCGGATCACCTGCTTCGCCAGCCGGTAGCCCGGCGCCGCCTTGCCCGCGAATATCTTCACCCGCGGCACCCACTCCCGCGTCGGCTCGGCACGGATGGCGTCATACAGCGCCACCGCCTGCATCACGTTGAGCAACTGGCGCTTGTACAGGTGGATGCGCTTGATCTGCACGTCGAACATCGCCGTGGGATCGACATGGATGCCCACGCGGTCGGCGATGATGCGCGCCAGGGCCTGCTTGCGCCCCAGCCGCTCCCGGGCGAACGCGGCCTGGAACCCGGGGTCGGCGGCGTATGCCCGCAGGTCCACCAGCGCCCCGGCGTCGTGCAGCACGCGGCTGCCCACGGTATCGACGATCAGCCGGGTCAGGCCGGGATTGGCGCGGTGCAGCCAGCGGCGGAAGGTGATGCCATTGGTCTTGTTGTTGATGCGGCCGGGGTAGATGGCGTTCAGGTCGGCGAACACCGTCTGCTGCATCAGGTTCGTGTGCAGCGCCGACACGCCGTTGATCGAGTGCGACCCCATGAACGCCAGGTGTCCCATACGCACCCGCCGGCCATGCCGCTCGTCGATCACCGACGCGGCGCGCAGCATCGCGTCGGCGGCTGGGCCGGTTGCTGCGCCGAGGTTGGCGCGCACGCCTTCGAGGTGGCGTCCGTTCAGCAGGTAGATGATCTGCATGTGCCGGGGCAGCAGGCGCTCCATCAGCGGCACCGCCCAGGTCTCCAGCGCCTCGGGGAGCAGGGTGTGGTTGGTATAGCTGAAGGTGGCGACGGTGATGCGCCACGCTTCGGCCCACTCGACGCCATGCACATCGACCAGCAGGCGCATCAGCTCCGCCACGCCGATGGCCGGATGGGTGTCGTTGAGCTGGATGGCGGCCTTGTCCGCCAGGGTGAGGACGCTGCCGAACTGCTCGACATGGCGGCGCAGCAGGTCCTGCAGGGAGGCAGAGGCGAAGAAGAACTCCTGCCGCAGCCGCAGCTCCTGGCCGGCGTCGCTCTCGTCGCCGGGATATAGCACGCGGGACACCGCCTCGGTCCGGACGCGGTCGCGCATCGCGCCGACGTGGTCGCCGCGGTTGAAGTCGTCGAGGTGCATCGGTGTCGCGGCGCGGGCGGACCACAGGCGCAGGGTGTTGGCGTGCTGTCCGCCCTCCGGGGACTGCGTGCCCGCCACGGTGGCGCCGCCCACAACCGGCATGTCGTAGGCGACGGCGGACAGGGTCTCGCCGGGAAGCCAGGCGTAGGTCAGGGCGCCGTCCGGCCCCTGCTGCGCGCTGACGGTGCCGCCGAAGCCGACGGGGTAGGCCACCTCCGCCCGCTCGAACTCCCAGGGGTTGCCGAAGCTCAGCCAGTCCTCCGGCAACTCCTGCTGCACGCCGTCCACCACGACCTGGCGGAACAGCCCGTGCTCATAGCGGATGCCGTAGCCGAAGGCGGGGATGCCGAGCGTCGCCATGCTCTCCATGAAGCAGGCGGCCAGGCGTCCCAGCCCGCCGTTGCCCAGGGCGGCGTCCGGCTCCTGCTCCTTCATGTGGTCGAGGTCGACGCCGTCCGCGGCCAGGGCGGCGCGGATCGGGTCGATCAGGCCCAGGTTGCCCATGGTGTCGAACAGCAGCCGGCCGATCAGGAACTCCAGCGACAGGTAGTAAACCCGCTTTGCCCCACTCTCGTACGTGCGCCGGGTGCTGTCGAACCAGCGGTCCAGCACGGTGTCGCGGACGGCCAGCGCGGTGGCGACGAACCAGTCGCGCTCGCTGGCCGACGCCGGGGTCTTGCCCACCTGGTAGGTCAACTTGGCCGCGATGCGGGCGCGCCAGGCATCGGCGCCAGACGCGGCCTGGTCAACTGGCGCAAGGTCCGCAGGTGCAAGGTCCGCAGGTGCAAGATTGGGGGCCGGAAGATCGGCGGGCGCAGGAAGGTCCATGGCGCAGGTCGTCCTGGGATCAGTGGGGCAGCGCCTCGACTTTGACATCCCGCGTCCAATCCCGCCAGAGCAGGATCAGCGCGGCCATGATCGCGGGTCCGACGAACAGGCCGATCAGGCCGAACGTCTCCACCCCGCCGAGGATGCCCAGCAGCACCCACAGGAACGGCAGCTTGGTCGATCCGCCGATCAGCACCGGGCGAATGGTGTGGTCGGCGACGAACACGATCACCAGGCCCGTCACGGCCAGCACCGCCGCGGCCACCGTCGATCCCTTCGCCAGCACCAGCAGCGCCGCCAGCGCCAGCACCACCGGCGCGCCCAGCGGGATGACCGCCGCAATCGCCGTCAGCAGCCCCAGCAGCACCGGATGCGGCACCCCGGCCATGAAGTAGCCTGCGCCCAGCAGGGTGCCCTCGCCGAGCCCGACCACCACCATGCCATTCACCGTGCCGTGGACGGAGGCGATGATCTGCCGCCCGACCTCCTCGCCGTGCGGTCCCACCAGGCGGCGGCTGGCCGTCTGCATCTGCGTGATGACGCAGTCGCCTTCGCGGTACAGGAAGAACAGGGTCAGCAGGGTGAAGCCGAACAGCACGCCGCGGCGCGCGACATTGCTGCCCACGCGGCGGCTGCTTTCCAGCACCTCCGCCCGGTCCACCCGCTCCAGCAGGGCATTGGCGCCGGCGGGGTCGCGCAGGTTGGCGTCCCACCAGGCCGTGGCCTGCGTCGCCCCGGCCGGCAGGCGGCCCAGCCAGTCCGGCCGCTCGATGCCATGGGCGCGGGCATCGCGGATCCAAGCCATGGTGGACTGCGCCTCGCGCCCGGCCTGCATCGCAACCAGCGCCAGCGGGACGACGAAGACCAGGGCGATGGCGGTGGTGAAGGCCAAGGGACGCAGCAGGTTGTGCCGGCCCTTGCCGCGTGCCTGCGACCGCTGGTAGAGCGGCCAGGTGGCGATGGCCAGGACGCCGGCCCAGATCAGGGCGTGCAGGAAACCCTCCAAGGTCAAGGCGCCAAGCGCGATCAGCACCAGGGCCAGGATGACGCGGGCGACCTGCTGGCCCCACGCCGCCGTGGCGGTCGGCGCGGTTTCGGGGGTGGGGAGGTCCGTCCGGTTGATGATGTTCACAGGCGGGCCTTTCTGCTTGGCCGAGCCGGGCCAGGGGGTTGATATTGCAGCGCGACGCCAGCCGTGCCACGGGCAGGGCCTCGGCATGGCCCCTGGAACGGCTTGGAGGATGCAGGATGGACGAAGCACCGCAGGATTGGAAGGCGAACGGCGTCCGCGTCATCCCGGGGGACAGCCTGGACAGCAACACCGCGCAGACACCGGGCATGAACCGGGCGGCGGCGATCAACTTCGCCCGTGTCGGGGCGCAGCGCCTCTGGGCCGGCACGGTGCACATTCACCCCGACGCGAAGACCGGCGCGCACCACCACGGGGCGTTGGAGAGCGTGATCTACGTGCTGCGCGGGCGCGCCCGGATGCGCTGGGGCGACAAGCTGCAATGGGTGGCCGAGGCCGGGCCCGGCGACTTCATCTTCGTGCCGCCGTACGTGCCGCACCAGGAGATCAACGCCTCCACCTCCGAGACGCTGGAGTGCGTGCTGGTCCGCAGCGACAACGAGGCCGTGGTGGTCAACCTGGACATCGACCCGGTCGAGCGGCCGGAGGCGGTGCACTGGGTTGACCCGATCCACAAGCATCCGCACGGCGGCTGACCAGGGGAGGCGGCAGCCCTTTTGCACGATGCGATAAAGGCGTAAGCGCAACGGATGCGCCATGCCAACCGTCCTTCTGAACGTAACGCCGCCAAGCCTTGGGGCCGCCTGGGCGCAACCATGGAATGCATTGCCGGCCCTGCCCACCAATGGCAGGTTGCGGCGGCAAGCGGGATGACCTGAACGAATGAGAATCCTCGTCACCGGCGGTTGCGGCTTCATTGGCTCGGCTGTCATCCGGCACCTGGTCCGCGCCACCGGCCACCAGGTCATCAACGTGGACAAGATGACCTACGCCGCCTCCGAGGACGCGCTGGAGGAGGCGCGCACCCACCCCCGCCACCTGCTGCTGCGGGCCGACATCACCGACGCCCCGGCCATGCGTGAGATCTTCGCCACCCACCAGCCGGACGCGGTGATGCACCTGGCCGCCGAGAGCCACGTGGACCGCTCCATCGACGGCCCGGCCCCGTTCATCCATACCAACCTGGTCGGCACCTTCGTTCTGCTGGAGGCCGCGCGGACGCACTGGGCGGGGTTGGACGCCGCCGCGCAGGCCCGCTTCCGCTTCCACCACATCTCGACCGACGAGGTGTTCGGCGCGCTCGGGCCGGACGACCCGCCATTCACCGAGGACACGCCGTACGACCCGCGCAGCCCGTACTCCGCCAGCAAGGCTGGATCGGACCACCTGGTGCGGGCGTGGTGGCACACCTATGGGCTGCCGGCCTTCGTCACCAACACCACCAACAACTACGGCCCCTGGCAATTCCCGGAGAAGCTGATCCCGCTGGTGACGCTGAACGCCCTGGAGGGCAAGCCGCTGCCGGTCTATGGCGATGGCGCCCAGCAGCGCGACTGGCTGTTCGTGGACGACCATGCGGAGGCGCTGGTGCTGGCGCTGGAGCACGCCGAGGCCGGGGCGACCCTGGCCATCGGCGCCCGCCAGCCGCGCAGCAACCTGCAGGTGGTGCGCGCCATCTGCGCCACGCTGGACGAACTGGCGCCCGACCCGTCGGGGCCGCACGAGCGGCTGGTCCACTTCGTCAGGGACCGCCCGGGCCATGATTTCCGGTATGAGATCGACCCGGCCCGCGCCATCAAGGCCTTGGGCTGGACCGCCCCGCACGACTTCGACCGCGGGCTGCGCCGCACGGTCGAGTGGTACATGAGCCACCGCCCCTGGTGGGAGGCGATCCGCAGCGCGCACTATGCCGGGCAGAGGCTGGGCACGGCTGCATGAGGACGGCTGCATGAGGACGGCTGCATGAGGACGGGGGGCATGAAGGGCATCCTGCTCGCGGGCGGGAGCGGCACGCGGCTGCACCCGGTCACGCTGGCCAGCAGCAAGCAACTGCTGCCGGTGTATGACAAGCCGATGGTGTACTACCCCCTCTCGGTGCTGATGCTGGCCGGCATCCGCGACATCATGCTGATCTCCACCCCGGAGGACCTGCCGCAGTTCCGCCGGCTGCTGGGCACTGGGGAGCGGTTCGGCGTGCGCTTCACCTATGCCGAGCAGCCGAAGCCGGAGGGTCTGGCGCAGGCGTTCCACATCGGCGAGGAATGGATCGCCGGGCAGCCGTGCGCGCTGGCGCTGGGCGACAACCTGATTTTCGGCGACCACCTGAGCGTGCTGCTGCGCGCTGCCGGGGCACGGCCGGAGGGGGCGACGGTGTTCGCCTACCAGGTGCGCGACCCCGAACGCTACGGCGTCGTCAGCTTCGACAGCAACGGGCGGGCACAGGAGATTGTGGAAAAGCCGGCGGCGCCAAAAAGCAACTGGGCCGTCACCGGGCTATACTTCTACGACAAGCGCGTAACCGACCTGGCCCGGCGCGTGAAGCCCTCCGCCCGCGGCGAGCTGGAGATCACCGACCTGAACCAGATGTACTTGGAGGAGGGCACGCTGCATGTCGAGCGCCTGGGCCGCGGCTGCGCCTGGCTGGATGCGGGGATGCCCGACAGCCTGCTGCAGGCGGCAACGTTCGTGCAGACCATCCAGAACCGGCAGGGGATGCTGGTCGGCAGCCCGGAGGAGGTGGCGTTCCGCATGGGGTTCATCGACAACGCCGCCCTGCGCGTCGCGGCCAAGGCGCTCGGCAAAACCGAGCTGGGCCGGCTGCTGCTCGAGCTAGCCGACGGGCTGCACGCATGAGGCCCGCCCGATGAAGGTCGAGAGATTGGCCATCCCGGAGCTGATCCTGGTCACGCCGCCGCGCTTCGGCGATGCGCGCGGCTTCTTTTCCGAGGTGTTCAAGCTGAGCGCGTTCCGTGACGCCGGGATCGACGCGACGTTCGTGCAGGACAACCAGAGCCTGTCGCGCGACCGCGGCGTGGTCCGCGGCCTGCACTGCCAGGTGGCGCCGCACCCGCAGGGCAAGCTGGTGCGCTGCATCCGCGGTGCGATCTGGGACGTGGCGGTGGACGCGCGGCGGGGCTCGCCGACCTACGGCCAGTGGGCTGCGGCCGAGCTGTCGGCAGAGAACTGGGCGCAGCTTTGGGTGCCGGCGGGCTTCCTGCACGGCTTCTGTACGCTGCAGCCGGACACCGAGGTGATCTACAAGGTCACCGACCGCTATGCCGCTGAGACGGAGCGCGGCGTGATCTGGAACGACCCCGACCTAGCGCTGCCCTGGCCGATCCGTCCGGAGGAGGCGGTGCTGTCCGGCAAGGACCAGGTGCTGCCGCGCTGGGCCGATACGCCGGCGTTGTTCTAGGGGGAGGGCGCATGGACCCGGTCCTAAGCTGCATCACGGTCCCAAGTTCCGTCTTGGTCCCAAGTTCTATCATTGTCCCAGGTTCTATCATGGTCCCAGGTTCTATCATGGTGACTGGCGGCGCCGGGCAGCTTGCCACCGCGCTGGCGCGGGCTGGCGGCCCTGCGGTACGCCGCGTTGGCCGCCCGGAGTTCGACTTCGACTGGCCGGACACCCTGGCCGCCGTGTTCCAGGCCACCCGCCCGGCGCTGCTGGTCAACGCCGCCGCCTGGACCGCGGTGGACGCCGCCGAGGCGGAGCCGGACGCCGCCGGCCGTGCCAACCGGGACGGCCCCGCGACCCTGGCTGCCCTGTGCGCCGATGCCGGCATCCCGATGATCCATGTTTCCACCGATTATGTGTTCGATGGGCTGAAAGGCGCGCCCTACACCGAGGCCGACCCGACCAGCCCCACCGGCGTCTATGGCCGCACCAAGCTGGAGGGCGAGCAGGCCGTGCTGGCCGCCTGCCCGCAGGCGGTGGTGCTGCGGACCTCGTGGGTCTACTCGGCGGTGGGCAAGAACTTCGTCCGCACGATGCTTGCCGCGGCGCAGCGGCTGCCGCGGCTGCGGGTGGTGGCCGACCAGCAGGGCTGCCCGACCTCGGCGGACGACTTGGCGGGCGCCATCCTCGCCATCGCCCGCCAGCTTGCTGCGGCGGACCGGCCGCCGTCCGGCGTGTTCCATGCCTGCGGCACCGGGGCGGCCACCTGGCACGGCTTGGCGACGGCGGTGTTCCAGGATGCGGCGCGCCATGGCCATCCCGTGCCGGAGGTGGATGCCATCACCACCCAGGACTGGCCGACCCCGGCGCGTCGCCCGCCAGACAGCCGCCTGGACTGCGGCAAGCTGGCCCAAGCGTTCGGCGTGCGCCTGCCGGACTGGCGCGCCAGCGTGGCCCGCACCATCGACGAGCTGCTGGCGCTCGCCGCGCAGCCGTCCTGACGGCGCCGTCGTGGCCCCGGCGCACCGCAGCCTGCCAGGACCAGCACCGGGGACGGTCCCACCGCCCGGACTAGTCCCAGCTTCAGGACCAGTCCTAGCGTCGGGACCCATCGCAGCTTCAGGACCTTTCAACGTCGCCATCCTGCTGTCCACCTTCAACGGCGCCCCCTTCCTGGCGGCGCAGCTTGCCAGCCTGCAGCAGCAAACCCTGTCCGGCTGGACGCTGTACTGGCGCGACGACGGCAGCAGCGACGGGACGAACAAGGTCATGCAGGACTTCATGGCCGGTCCGCAGGGAGCACGCTGCATCGAAGTGGCGAGGCCGCAGGGGCGGCTTGGCCCGGCGGGCAGCTTCATGGCGCTGCTGCGCGCCGCGGCGCAGGCCGACCCGGACGTGGTCGCCTTTGCCGACCAGGACGATGTCTGGCTGCCAGACAAGCTGGCGCTGGGCGTGGCGGCGCTGGGCGTGGCGGCGCTGGGCGTGGCGTCGCTGGAGAGCAGCCCGGTTCCCACGCTGTATTGCAGCCGGCAGGTCCTGGTGGACCAGGAGCTGCGGCGCATCTGCGAGTCCGAGCCGCTTCGCCATCCGCCGGGTTTTCCGGCGGCGCTGACGCAGAACATCGCCACCGGCTGCACGGTGCAGTTGAACCGTGCCGCCGTCCGCCTGATCGCCGCCAGCCAGCCGCCGCCGACCAGCCTGCATGATTGGTGGTGCTACCTGGTCGTGGCCGCCGCCGGGGGACGGCTGATCGCGGACGAGACGCCGACGGTGCTGTACCGGCAGCACCGCGGCAACCTGGTCGGCGCCCCACGCTCCATGCGGCGGCGGGCGGTGGCGGCGGTGCGGCGCGGTCCTGGCATCTTCATGCGCGTGCTGCGCGGCCATATCTCCGCGCTGCGCGCCCAGCCGCACCTGCTGTCGGACGAGGCGGCGGAGGCGCTGGAGGTGCTCGACACCGCGCTGCAGAGCCGGTTCCGGCAGCGGATGCGGGCGCTGCGGCTGGGCGGGCTGACGCGGCAGACCTGGCCGGAGACGCTGCTGTTCCGCTGCTGGTTCCTGATCGGCTAGGCAGACCCCTGGAGGTTTGCGCAGGGATGAACGTCCCAGCAGGCCTGCGCGGCTGGTTGAAGGGATAGCCTGGTGCGGCCGCAGGCCATCCGTGCGACGGGCCGCGCAAGCCTGCTTAGGCGCCGTCCCAGCCGCAGGCGCGCAACGCCGCCTGCATGTGCGGCGGCGGCGGCGCACTGGCTTGCACCGGCGGGTCGAGCGGCAAGAGGATGGCGCGGGCCAGCAGGTTCAGGCGGCCTGCGCCGTCGCCGTACACCGGGTCGCCCACGATGGGGCAGCCGAGCGTGGCGCAATGGACGCGGACCTGATGGGTGCGGCCGGTCCGCGGTTCCAGCTCCAGCCAGGTCAGCCCACCGCCGCCGCCCCGTCGCCGCCATGCCGTGCGGGCGGGTTGGCCGTCCGGGTGCGCGATCATGCGCCAGCCCGCCGGGTCCGTGCGCTTCTGTAGGGCAAGCGTGACCACGCCCTCCTGACCCGGCGGCTCGCCGCGCACGACCGCCCAGTAGGTCTTGCGGACCTCGCCCGCCGCAAACGCCGCCTGTGCCGCGTGCAGCGCCGCCCGGCGCAGCGCCACGACCAGGCACCCGGAGGTGTCGGCGTCCAGCCGGTGCGCCAGCCACGGCCCGTCGCGGCGGCGGGACAGCAGGGGGAAGCAGTCCTCCACGCTCGGCCCGCCGCGCGGCCCTGGATGCACCGGCAGGCCCGCGGGCTTGTCGAGCACGACGAAGCGCGCGTCCTGGAACAGGATCGGGGGGAGGGCGGCCATGCCCATCAGGTTGACAGGGCCGCCCGCCCGGCGGAAGCACGGCCGATGCCTGATGACCGGATCTGCGGCCTGAACGCCGTCACCGCCCTGTTCGCCCGCCGCCCGGACGACGTGGTGCGCCTGTTCTATGACGACGACCACAAGACCAGCGCCGGCCCGCTGTGCGCCGAGCTGGCCCGGGTGCGCCGGCCGTATCGCCTGCTGCCGCCGGACGAGATGGAGAAGGCGGCCGGCACGCCGCACCATGGCGGCATCGTCGCCATCGCCACGCCGCGCCCGCTCGGCATGATGGACTTCGTGCGGGTGCCGCGGCATCCGCTGATCCTGGTGCTGGACGGCGTTGGCAACCCGCACAACCTGGGCGCTATCGCCCGCAGCGCCGCGTTCTTCGGCGTGGGGGCGCTGCTGCTGCACGAGACGCCGCTGCAGGCCATGCCGTCCGACGCGGCCTACCGCGTGGCGGAGGGCGGGCTGGAGCACCTGGAGGTTTATAAGACGCGCAACCTCCGCAAGGCGCTGCTGGCGCTGGACCCGCATTACCGCACCGTGGCCGCCACGCTGACCGCCGACGCCGTGCCGCTTTCCACCCTGCCGCGCGACCGCCCGGTGGCGCTGGTGCTGGGCAACGAGGAGCGCGGGGTGGGGTTCGAGGCGCTAGAGACCTGCAGGCGCCGGGTCCGCATCGATGGCCGGGGGGCGGTGCAGAGCCTGAACGTCGCCCAGGCCGCCGCCGTGCTGCTGCACGACCTGACCCGGCAGGCGGCCTAGCCAGGCCCGTTGCATTCGCCGCCAAAAGGTCGGACCCGTGCGGCCGGCCAGGCGATGGCTGCCAAAGCACCTAGCCTGCAAGCGCTGAGGCATGGCAGATAGCGGCCGTTCCACCCATCACGGAGACGCATCATGGACGACATCAAGGCAGCCGCGGCCAAGCACCACGAGGACGCCGCGCACAGTTTCGAGGTGGCGGCGAAGATGCACCACGATGCGGCCAAGCACTGCGCATCGGGCAACTTCGAGAAGGCCGAGAGCCTGGCCACATCGGCAGCCGAAGCGGAGGGCGTGGCCAACCGGCACGCGATGCAAGCGGTGGACGGCTACCGTCACCACGCGCAGGAGGTCGCTGACCGCCAAGCTGAGGCTGCGTCGGAGGAGGCGGCGCGGGTTGCCAAGCACGAGGCCAAGGCCGCCGCCGGACATTGAGGCCTGCACCGGCGCCCTCTCCCGGCGGGAGAGGGCGCCTCTATGCTGCAGGCGATTGCCCGGCTTGGTCATCCAGGTGCTTGGTCATGTAAACCCGAATGGAGTCCGTCCGGTGTGGGGTGGGCTGCCGGTCCGTTTCAGTGAATCCAGCCAAGCCATATATGCGAATGTTCCGCGACATCTTCGCATTGGTGTAAAGCCGCAACTCCAGCAGGCCAAGGCTGCGCGCATGCTGCTCGGTGAAGCTGAGCATCCACCGCCCGATGCCTTGGCCCTGGTGTGTCGGCAGCACGACCAGGCTTTCGATCATCAGGTGGGCCGGCGCGGTTTCCAGCACCATCAGCCCGGCATCCGCCTGGCCGTCCCGCACCAGCCAGACCTGGCCCAGGGCAATAGCGGCGGCATGGTCGGCTTCGACGGGCAGCGGCATGGCACCCATGATGGGAAGATAGACCGAGTAGGCCGCCAACGTCGCAGCCTGCACGAACGCCAGGTCGCCGGGGCCGGCAAGCCTTGCCTCCAGCATGGTTCACTCCGCCGCCAGCAGCGCTCCTGTTGCTGCGCTGCGCCCTGCGTCGGCCCGGCGCACCGCGTCGGCGAATGCGGCGAAGATGCCATGGGAAACCGCATCTTCTGCGAAATCATACTCCGGGTGCCACTGCACGCCCACCGTCAAGGCGCGGGCGCCGGGCAGGCGCACGGCCTCGATGGTGCCGTCCGGCGCCGTCGCCTCCACCACCAGCCCAGAAGCCAGGCGGTCGATACCCTGGTTGTGCAGCGAGTTGACGCCGATGTCCGCCGTTCCGGCCACCTGGTGCAGCCAACTGCCCGGCGCCACCGCCAGACCATGCGCCTTGGCCGTCCGTACGCGCGCATTGGGATGCAGCGGCGTCGAGTGGTCCAGCCGGCCCGGCAGATCCTGCAACCGCTGGTGCAGCGTGCCGCCCAGCGCCACGTTCATCTCCTGCAGCCCCCGGCAGATCGCCAGGACCGGCACCCCAACCTGGATGGCGGCGCGGATCAGCCGCAGGGTGACAGCGTCGCGTTTCGCATCTTCCGGTGTATCGGCGGGGTGCGGCGGGCCACCATACAGGCTGGGCTGCACGTTGGAGCGGCTGCCGGTCAGCACGATGCCGTCCAGACGGGCCAGCAAGGTACCGATGTCGGCGGCGTCCCCATTCGCCGGCACCAGCACCGGGACGGCGCCCATCACCTGGTCCACGGCGCGGACATAGGTGTCGGAGGCGGCGTGGTTCAGCATTCCGTAGATGCCAAACGCCTTGGTGCAGCAGGAAATCCCGATCAGCGGCTTCATGGTGCCATCGTGTCCATGCGCTAGTGTATGCAACAGACGTACCGTCTCAAAGACTAATCAGTTCTGGTTGTTTTGAAAGAACCTGGGATCGATGAACGTGAACAGGCTCTGGTCGAAGGTGCCGCCCAGCTCGACGTTGTACAGCGTCACCCGGGTCTCCTGCCGCTGCGCGTCGATCACCGTCCATTGGCGCAGGGCGAGCGGCGCATCGGCGAAGATCAGCGTCAGGGTGCCGTCGGCGGGGGACTTGGTACGGACGACGCTGACCTGTAGACCGCCGGGCTGCCGCACCAGGCCGGTCACGGTCACGTCGCCGGACAGGCGCAGGTTGTCCTGCAGCAACAGGCCCAGCGGCGTCGAGCCCAGGGGGATGTTGCTGGTCTGCCGCAGTTGCTTGTCGTTGAACACCAGCAGGCCGTTGCCGCCGACCAGCAGGAAGGGGCTGGGCGGGTCGTACTGGAAGCGCAACCGCCCGGGCCGCTGCAGCCAGGCCTGGCCCTCACTGGTGGCGCCGTTGGGGGCGATCTGCAGGAAGCGGGAGTGCAAGGTGTGGACGCCGTTGAGGTAGGTCTCGATCCGGGCAATGTCGGCGCGTTCCTGCTGCGTCAGCACCGCCGGGCGAAGCTGCGCCCAGGCCGGGGCGGCGAGCGGCAGGAGCAGGGTGGACAACAGCAGGGCGCGTCGTTGCATGAACTGGATGTAGTCGGCGCGCCGGGTCGCGGCAACGGCGGCATGGCCCCGTTGCGCCGGACGCTACTCGGCGGCGAGGGCAGCCGCGCCGGGCTGGGCTGGCACTGCGGTTGCCCAAAGCTCCGGCCTGGGGGACGTGGGCGGGTTCTCAGGTAAGGCGGAAAGCGTTCGCCGGGGCAGGCGTGGCAACCGTTGCCGGCGCGGCCACGTTGTCCCCTCGGCAAGGGAGGCCAACGATGACCGACAAGACTCCAGACACCAAGGCGACCGGCACCGCCAGCGCACCCAATCCGAAGACCGGCAGCAGCGACGCGGCGCGCGGCTTGGGCGGGCACAGCAAGGACGCAAGCCACAAGCCGGGCGCCCCGGCGGAGTATGTTGAGGAAGGGAAGCCAGGCAAGAAGGAGTAGCCTGGCCTAATTCAGGAACAGCTTGCCTGGGTTCATGATCCCGCGCGGGTCTAGTGCGGCCTTGATCTGGCGCATTACCGCCAGCGTCTCCGCGCCATGCTCGGCGTCGAGGAACTCGCGCTTGCCGATGCCGACACCGTGCTCGCCGCTGCACGAGCCGCCCAGCGCCAGGGCGCGGGCGACGATCTGCTTGTCCAGCGCCCAGGCCCGGTCCAACCCGTCCTCCCCTGGCGGCACCAGGATGACGGTGTGGAAGTTGCCGTCGCCGACATGGCCGACGATGGGCGCGGTCAGGCCCGATGCAGCGATGTCCTGCTTGGCACCCAGGATCAGCTCCGCCAAGCGGCTGATCGGTACGATGGCGTCGGTGGCAATGCCCTGCCGGCCCGGCTGCAAGGCCAGCGCGGCCCAGTAGGCGTCGTGCCGGGCCTTCCACAGGCGGTTGCGCTCGGCCGGGTCGGTCGCCCACTGGAAGCCGCTGGCGCCGAACCCGGCGGTGATCTCCTCCGCAAGCGCCGCCTGCTCCGCCACGCCCGCCGGGGTGCCGTGGAACTCCAGCAGCAGGGTGGGGGCGGGTGAGTAGCCGGACAGCTTCGAGTAGGCGATGCAGGC